>Ga0209002_10001892_pt1 | contig 16983 bp, 15 predicted proteins | sample Rifsed16ft2_FD_184010 | JGI IMG/M metagenome (GOLD analysis project Ga0209002, IMG submission 184010) | Soil microbial communities from Rifle, Colorado, USA - sediment 16ft 2 (version 2) | ecosystem: Environmental > Terrestrial > Deep subsurface > Rock core/Sediment | place: Rifle, Colorado... | reverse complement strand
GCGGGCGTGCTCCGGCGCGGCCACGTAGTAGGCGTCGTGGATCTGGCGCGCGGCGTGGAACTGGGGCATGAAGAGCGCGTCCATGTTCCAGAACTCGCTCTCCACCACCGGGCCCGTCATCTCCTCGAAGCCCAGCGCCAGGAGAGCCGAAATCAACTCGTCTGAAGCAACGTTCGAAGGACTATCAAGGAGTCTCTCGACACGTTTCCACTTCTTCCCCACGGATCACCCCTGCGATGCAATTTGATATCACATGCGATATCACATGTCAATAGTACATCTGTTCTTTCCGCCTCTCAATTGCCCCGGTCGACCCAGACCCTTCTTTTCTCACCCCGGACGAGGGCCCGGCGAACCGATACCGGGAACTCGCCCGTTGGGCGGCGTACGATATCCGGGGCTCGCGCTTCTGCCAGGAGCCTCCGCCCCCATCGCCTCAACCGATCTCATAGAGTGGCGCCGCGAAACAGAAGCGCCCCGGCTTGCGGGGCGCTTTGCATTCGGTCGAACGGATGCTCGCGGTCAGGATCCCTTGTCTCGGGGCCCCTCGCCCTCATCGATCTCGCGCCATTGGCCTTCCACGACCGATGTGAGCCGCCGCAGATGCTCCTGGACGACCTCTTGAGGCGCAAGCTCGACGAACAGGTAGGCCAGGAACCATGTCATCGCTGCGTCGTCGATCGGGCCGGGAAGAAGATCGGGGATAAAGACATAGGCGATCGAGCCAAGGGGGAGAAGCTTGAGCAGCGGGCTCACCCGGCGGTCACCCATCAGGCGCAGGATGAGCTTCACGCGCAGGACGAGGTCCTGGAAGAAGTTGCCTCCACCGGGTCCGGAGCCTTCGGTCGGGACAATCTGGTTCGGCGGCCTCTCACTCATCTCGCCTCCCTGGGCTCAACATCGGTGCATTATACCGCCTGAGAGGCGCCCCAGACATTGACCCACGCCGAGCGACGCAGGTTGGCGCTACGGCGGGCCCACCGGGCGCGCCGGGAGCCGGATGATGCGCGAAGCCTGTAGCCTCGGGCCGTCGCCGGCCTGGAGCTCTCCGAACACGGCGACGATGTCGCCCCGGGCCAGATCCCGAAGGGAGAGCTCTTCGCCGTCGGGGCCTTCGAAGCGGGTCTCGGCGGTGATCTCGACGAAGCGCAGGCCATCGGGCGTGGTGAGCTCCAGGCCTTGCGGTGAGATCACCCGAATCCTCCCCGTTACGGCCGGCGGCTCTCCTCCGGGGCCGCCGGGAGCGCCCGCGCCGGGGAGCAGGCCGCCCGGTTGCTGCGGCTGATAGGTGAGCCCTTCCCGTGTCCACCCGTGCTCGCCGACATAGACGCCGAGCGAGAAGGCGGCCGCCACGAGCATCAGCACGAGAATTCCTGCCCCGGCGGCTAAGAGCCAGCGGCGTTCAGCCATCGCTCGAATGCCTCCTCTTCGTCGATGATCTCGATTCTTCCCACCGAGGCCAAACCTCCACCGGGCTCCACAGAGATGGCCAGAGTGGATTCGCCGGCGGCGGCCGTGGAGGGGATCACCACCCAATAGTCCTCCACGAGGATTCGGTCGCCCACCGGGCCAAACTCAGCCTGCCAGAGGTCGAGGAGGCCCAATCCGACGGGGTGCGACTCGAGAACAATGTCGCCCAGGGAAGTCGTCACGGTGAGTCGGCCGGCCTCGGCACCGCGCCAGTAGAGGACGATGTGCATTCGCCCGCCGCTCTCGACGGCGCTGCTGCCGAGGTCGGCGCCCAGAAGCGTCAGGCCGCCGAGGGCGGCGTTGAGCGGGAGAGAGGGCGAGGCCGCCTGACGGACGAGATCGGGGGGTTCGGCGCTGAGCCGGTAGAGGATGAGGCGTCCTCGCCCGGCTACCGTGGCCTCCGAGCGCGCCCCGAAAAGCCACGGCACCTGCCAGAGATCGGCGGCGACAAGATCGGCGGGGAGCGCCCCGGGGCCGCGGGCGCGAGCGGAGGCCTCGATCGGCGTGGTGCTGAAGAGATCTCGCCCGGCGAGATCGAGCGAGGAAGGGAACGGGCCCGGGAGGGCGGGGAGCAAGACGTCGGGCCGCGTGCCGTAGACCATGCGCCAGTAGAACGCGTCATACCCGAAGACGCCGCTTTGTGTGAGGAGGGCGGCGCCCTCGGGAAGCATCTCCCACGCGTTGGCGTAGAAGTCGTTCACGCCGACATCGGCGGAGTGATCTGCTTCGCGCCAGTTGCCCGCGAGAGGAAGGAGGCTGGTGAGGACGGCGAGCGGAAGGGCGATTGTCGTGAGAGCTCCCGGGGAGGGCAGGCGTATTCGCAAGGCGGCCGCGAGGGCCTGGGCGGCCAGGAGGGCTTCGCCCACCCCGAAGGCTACGAAGATCGCCCAAAGGAAGTGGGCAGGGAGGAAGAAGACCTCCAGGTCGAAAGCCCTGTATTGGATGAAGAACCAGACGTGGACGAGGTACATCCCCACGAGGAGGTAGTAGTGCCGAGTCCGCCGGAAGAGCAGGGAGGCCAGGCCTGCGATGCCCGCGGCGATGCCGAGGGGGCCAAACTCCTGCCGCAGCAGGTCGAGGTAGGTCACCAGGCGATCGGGCAGAGCGGTGAGAGGGAAGGCAAACTTGAACTGGGGGAATGCTCCCAACGTGTAGTCGTAGATCCCTTGAAGGGTGACGGGGGCGCGCGCCAGCAGCATGCGATCATTCAAGGTCTCGGCGCGAAAGGGAAGCCAGGCGAACTGGGCGAGGCCGAGCGCGAAGCCGGCGGCGCCGGCCAACCACCATGCGGGGCGGAGAAAGGTGCGACGGTCGGTGAGGATAAGGAAGAGGCCGAAAGCCGGCGCGAAGCCGAGGTTGGAGATGTGCGTGCCGAGGGAGAGGCCGAAGGTGAGGGCGAAGAGGAAGAAATCGCGGTCCCGCCGAGTGACCTCCCAGTGAAGCAGGGCGAGAAGAGTGAGGGCGATCCAGGCCAAGTTGGGCGCATAGACCTCGGCAATGACCGCCTGCGACCATGCCGTGGGGGCGAAGGCGAGAAGGAGGGCGGCGAGGGCCGCAGCCGGCCTGCGCCAGGGGGAAGCCGGCAGAAGGCGAGCGGCGATCAGGTAGAGGCCGGCTGCGGCCGCGGCTCCCAGGACCGCGCTCATCAGGTTGATGCGGTGGGCCACGTCGCCGAGCGGCAGCCAGGTGAAGAGCCATCCCAGCCAGGTGTAAAGTGGGTAGCCGGGGGAGTGGGCGAGGCCCAAGACGAAGGGCACCGTCGCCAGCTCATTCCCATCCGGGCTGAGGTAGGAGAGGCTGGGCGTCAGCGTGGCGCGGTAGACGGCGAGCGCAACTCCTGCCAGTGCGATCGCCAGGCCGGCGTCGGCCCTGGTGAGGGGATGTGGCTTGCCCGGCTGGGCGTCCATCGTGGCGGATTATCGCACCGAGAGGTTTTCGCCGCGCGGTGCGCCTGTAAACAGGCGGTAAAGTCTGAGCGGCGAGGTGAGGACCGGCCTCCAGAATCAAGGCTGAATGTCGATTGACAGCCGGCCCTGGCTGATGTCTCTTGAGGGAGGCGTGGGCGTGATCGGATTAAGAAGATCCGTGTTGTAGAAATGCCATACGCATGGTAGAATGCGTATTGGCGAGCCCTGGCTGGAACCTCATGTCCTACGATCGTTTTGGTCGCAACATCCACTACCTCCGAATCAGCCTCACCGATCACTGCAACCTGCGGTGCGTCTATTGCATGCCGGAGGATCAGACCTTCCGCCCCCGCCAGGAGCTGATGCAGGACGACGAAATCCTGGCGTTCGTGAGCCTCTTTGCCGAGCTCGGGTTCGACAAGATCCGCCTGACGGGCGGGGAACCCACGGTGCGGGCAAGGGTGGTCGATCTCGTGCGCGGGATCGCGGCCACGCCCGGCATCCGCTCGGTCTCGATGACCACCAACGGAGTATTGCTCGGCAAGCTCGCCGGGCCGTTGGCGGAGGCGGGGCTCGGCCGGGTGAACGTCAGCCTCGACACGTTGCACCCCGACCGCTTTCACCACATCACCCGTTGGGGGAAACTCGACGACGTCTGGGCCGGGATCGAGGCCGCCGAGGCGGCCGGGCTTGGCCCGATCAAGCTCAACGCGGTCGTGGTGCGTGGCTACAATGAGATCGATGTCCCCGATCTTGCCGGGCTCACGCTCGACCACCCCTGGCAGGTGCGCTTCATTGAAATGATGCCTTTCGGCGGCGTCACCGATCTCCAGACGGGGCAAGTCGTGACCCACGAGGAGATCCAGGCCCGGATCGAGGCCGCCCACGGCCCGCTCGAGACGGTGGATGAGGGACGGCTCGACGGGGAGGCGCGGCTCTACCGTATCCCCGGGGCGCCGGGGGTGGTCGGGCTGATCTCTTCGGTCACCCAGCCGTTTTGCGCCTCCTGCACCCGCGCTCGCCTCACGGCGGACGGCCGCCTTCGGCTGTGCTTGCTGCGGGACATGGAGGTCGATCTGCTCACACCGCATCGGGCTGGCGCCTCGCGGGACGAGCTTCGCGAGTTGATTCTCGGCGGGGTCTGGAACAAGCCCTGGGGCCACGGCCTGGCCGAGGAGATCATCCCCCTGGGCCGAGTGATGAACGAGATCGGGGGGTAGGGGCTTCCGACGGCAAGTCCTTGCGTGAGGAAACGGTGTAGGGGCGACGCATGCGTCGCCCCTACGATTTGTATATCGGGCCTCCGATGTAATGGAAGTCGACGGCCGGTGCGCGATGATCTGCGCCTGGAAGGCAATTCCCCCTTCGGCTCACACGGGGAAGGCCACCCGGACCCCGTTCGGGCCGGGACCCGCGCCTGGAGCTTGTCCGTCTGAACCCAATTGTGGCCAGCCCTACTCGTTTCCCCCATCTCCCCCCGGCAGCGGCTTCGGCGACGGCTGGCCGATGCCGAGCGGCTGCCACTTCGTAGGGTCGGCGCGTAGGCGGTGGACGTCTCCGCCGCGGGCGTGGACCTCGTCAAAGCCCTCCGGCTTGATGAACAGCCGCTCGCCGTCGAGGAGGCCGGTGATCCCCTCCTGGCCGGGCTCCGGCCTGCGCGTCTGGCAGAAGGAGCAGGTGGCCGGATCGTGCGGCGTGTACTCGATCGGCTCCTCGTAGGTCGTGACATATCCCTCGAAGTTGCGCAGGACCACCTTGTGGTCCGAGGCGCTCAACTGATAGTTGGGCATCACGGGGATCTTTCCCCCGCCGCCGGGCGCGTCGACGACGAAGGTGGGGATGGCGTAGCCGGAGGTGTGGCCTCTCAGGCCCTCCATGATCTCGATCCCCTTGGCGACCGGCGTGCGGAAGTGCCCCGAGCCCTCGACCAGGTCGCACTGGTAGATGTAGTAGGGGCGGACGCGGATGCGCACAAGTTCTTGGACGAGCTGGCGCTGGATGTGAACGCAGTCATTCACGCCCGCCAGGAGCACCGACTGGTTGCCGAGGGGGACGCCCGCACGGGTGAGGCGGTCGCAGGCCTCGGCCAGCTCGAGGGTGATCTCGTTGGGGTGGTTGACATGGATGTTGAGCCAGAGCGGGTGATACTTCTGAAGCATGTTGCAGAAGTCGTCATCCACCCGCATCGGCATGAAGACCGGGACGCGCGATCCGATGCGGATGATCTCGATGTGGTCGATCTCGCGCAGGCGGGCGAGCAGCTCCTCCAGGAGCTTGGGCGCCAGGGTGAGGGGGTCCCCGCCCGAGAGCAAGACGTCCCGCACTTGGGGGGTGCGCTTGAGGTAATCGATCTGCATCTCAAACTCGGCGCGGGAAAACTGCTCGGATGGGTCGCCGACGATGCGCGAGCGGGTGCAGTAGCGGCAATAGGAGGCGCACTGCGTGGTGACGAGCATAAGGACGCGATCCGGATAGCGGTGGACCAGGCCGGGGACCGGCGAGTGGGCGTCTTCGGCGAGCGAATCCTCCATCATCGCCGTGAAGGGCACCATTTCGGCATCCGTGGGGATCACCTGCAAGCGGATCGGATCCCTCGGGTCGTCCGGGTTGATCAGGGAGAGGAAGTAGGGTGTGATGTCGACGCGGAACAGGTGCGTCGCCGAAAGAGCGCGTCGCTCGCTGTCGCTGAGGGGCAAGACCTTGCCGATCTCCTCGGCGGAGTTGAGGCGATGGCTGATCTGCCAGCGCCAGCTGTTCCACTGCTCCTCCGTGACGTCGGCGAAGGCCGGCGCCCGGCGGGATATGAACTCTCGCTTAGCCATTTCAACCTCCGACTCAACGCGGGAGCGGACCTCCGCCCCCGCATGAGCTGGCGCCGCCCCTGCCCGCGGTTCATCTGTGCCGGGACGGCCTGACGACATTGTAGCCGGGGGCGCAAGGAGGGTCAATCCCGACCGAAGGGGGAGGGAAATGGATTCCAGCCCGAAGCGCAGGGGTGGAGGCGACGCCCGGGCGAGGGCGGAGCGTAGGCAAATCGCCCATTGACTTGATTTCGCCCGAGCGCTTATACTAGAATAGCGTTAAGGGAGGGAAAACCGCCGTGAGCGGAGCGGTTCGAACATCTGGAGACGCCCGCCGTTAGGCACGAGGTCGGGAGACCGCGTGCCTTTTTGTTTTCCGCCTGCCCAGGAGAGGAGGGAGCATGGATTACGGAATGATCGGCAAGATTGAAAAGGCCAAGCGCTACGCCGAAGAGCGCAGCCGGATCCGCTTCGAAGCGTTTCGCGCCACTTTTGACGGGGATAACAACTCCCACACGACGGAGTTTGCGGGCGGCGCATGGAAATGTGACTGCTCCTTCTTCCTTTCGCGGGGTGTTTGCAGCCACACTATGGCCCTGGAGCGGATTCTGGAGGGGATGATCCCTTCCCCGGCCCACGTCGGCTGATGGGATCGCGTTCGCGCCGCCGGGTGCGAGAGGCCTCTCGCACCCGGCTTCTTTTTTTTGTCCCGATGGTAGAATGCGGCGCCGCGGGTGAGATGGAGGCAGATTGAAACGCTGGCATATCTGGCTTGGGCTGGCGATCAGCGCCTTCTTCGTCTGGGATACGTTGCGCCGGCTGCGCCTCGTGGAGGTCTGGCAGGCGCTTCAAGGCGCGCACTACCTGTGGCTCCTCCCGGGTGTGGCCGTCTACTTCCTCGGCGTCTGGGTGCGCGCCTGGCGCTGGCACTATCTGCTGCGGCCTCTCAAGCCCATCCCGACGTCGGCCATGTTTCCCGTCGTGGCCATCGGCTACATGGGCAACAACATCTACCCTTATCGCGCCGGGGAGCTGCTGCGGGCCTACGTGCTCAGGCTGCGGGAGGATGTTCCCGTGAGCGCCAGCCTGGCCACGATTGTGGTCGAGCGGATCTTTGATGGGGTCGTGATGCTCGGGTTTGTAATCTTCAACCTCCCCGGGCTGGCGGCTATTGCCGGCGACTCCGGCTTCGTGGGCGACATCCAGCAGGTGGCCGTCTACGGGACGATCGCTTTCGCTGCAGCGCTCGTCGTCTTCATCCTGGGCGCCCTGTTTCCCCAACAGTCGCTCGCCTTGTTCCATCGGTTCCTCGAGCCGCTGCTTCCGCAACGGGCGCGCCCGAAGATCTCCGGGATCCTGGTGAGCTTCTGGTCTGGCCTGGAGTCTCTCCGCTCGCCGGGCAATGTGTTCATGGTGCTGGTGAGCACAACGGTGATCTGGCTCTTCGAAACGGGCAAGTATTGGTTCGTGATGCAGGCCTTTCCCTTCACGGTGAGCTTCTTCGCGCTGATGCTCATGAACGGGATCGTCAACCTGGCCACGACATTGCCCTCGGCGCCGGGCTACCTCGGCACGTTCGACCGGCCGGGAATCGCCGTCCTGGAGGCCTTCGGCGTGGGTCGGGCACTCGCGGCCGGCTACACGCTGGTGTTGCACGGTGCCCTCTGGCTTCCGATCACGCTCCTGGGCGCCTACTACCTGACGCGCCAGCGGCTCACCTGGCGCCAGGTGCAGGCGGAGATGGCCAAGGAGCAGCCGGCATGAGGGTGGCCATTGTCGGCGCCGGGGCGGGTGGCCTGGCCGCGGCCTACGACCTGGCCCGCGCCGGCCGGCGGGTGACGATCTACGAGGCCGACGAACAGGTGGGCGGCCTGGCGGCCGGATTTCGAGCCCCGGGCTGGGAATGGTCGGTCGAGCGCTACTACCACCATTGGTTCGCCAGCGACGCCGACATCCTGGGGCTGATCCGCGAGCTCGGGTGGAGCGACAAGGTGCTCTTCCCCTGGCCGCGGACCGCCGTCTACCACGAGGGTCGTTTCCACACCCTGGACGGCCCCCTCTCGGATCTCTTCCCGCGGTTGCCCTTCCTCGACCGGATCCCCGGGGCCGGGTTTCTGGCGCGAACCTTTCACGTCCTCCGCTTTCCCGCGCTCTCACCGCTCGAGGGACTGCGCGCCGGCATGGTGGGGCTTTCGCTCGTCTTGCGCAAGGATTGGCGGCCTCTGGAGGCCGTCACCGCGCACGACTGGTTGAGCCGGAGGATGGGGCGGCGCTGCTACGAGGTGCTCTGGGAGCCGCTGCTGGTGAGTAAGTTCGGGGCCCACTACCGCGATGTCAACATGGCCTGGTTTTGGGCTCGGGTGAAGGCGCGCACGCCGCGTCTCGGGACCTTTGTGGGAGGATTTCAGAACTTCCTCGACGCGCTGGCGGAGCGGGTGCGACAAGAAGGCGCCGAGATCCGCCTGCAGACGCGAGTAGAGCGAATCGAGCCGGCACCGGACGGCGGGCTGAGAGTCCTGGTGGAGGGCGGCCGGGAGGCGTTCGATCAGGTGATGGTGACCACCTCGCCCGGTCTTCTCGGCCGGCTAACGCCGGCCCTCCCGCCCGATTATCTGGGGCAGTTGCTGGCCCTGAAATCGATGGGCGCGGTCGTCATGGTGATCGCGCTGCGGCAGCGGCTCTCGGAGCAGGGGATCTACTGGCACAACCTTCCCAAACCCGCCGGCTTCCCGTTCCTCGCCCTTGTTGAGCACACCAACTTTCTCCCGCCCGAACGCTTCGGGGGTGATCACATCATCTACTGCGGGGACTATCTGGACCCCGATCACGAGTACTTCTCGCTGACCCACGATCAACTCCTGGCGCGTTTCCTCCCCGCGCTCTCCCGATTCAACCCGCGTTTCACTCCAGACTGGGTGAGGGAGACCTGGCTCTTCCGAACTCCTTATGCTCAACCCGTCCCTCCGCTTCACCACTCGCGCGCGATCCCCGATCTCAAGACGCCCCTCCCGGGGCTCTGGCTGGCGAGCATGAGCCAGGTCTACCCTTGGGATCGTGGAACCAACTTCGCCGTGCAGATCGCGCGCCGGGCGGCCCGCCGGATGTTGGCCGAAGGCTGAGCTGAGAAGCCTTCGGTGCGGTAACAATCGCGTGACTTTGCGATCATGAACGTGTCTCAAGGGAGTCTTTCGTCAGCGCCCACCCCCTGCCCCCTCCCCCGGCGTGGGCTGCCGGCACCCTTGACCGGGGTGACCGCCGGGGGAGGGGAGGAAAACCAAGGAGGTAGGGGACGGCGTTGCCGCCCCCTACCTCCTTGTACCTCCGCGCCAATCTCTGCTCTGCTGAACGCGAAGCAGTGGCATGCGGAGCGGAGCCCACATCTGCGCTGCGCGGAAAAGGGCAGAGGGAGAGACGGGAAGGACGAGATCGGGTTGGAATGACGCGCCTGCGATGCAGGACCAAATCCGCTCTTGCTGTTGTTGTTCCTAAGGATCACCGGAGTGAAGAAGACTCTCGCCATGCGCCTCCTGGAGAAGCGAGGGGTGGGCTATGAGCCGGTTGTCTTTCCGGAGACGATCCACGATGCCCTTGGAGTGGCCGCCTTCGCCGGGCTTCCGCCGGAGATCGTCTACAAGACGCTGGTTGCCCTTGTGGTTGATCCGCTCCATCGGGGCGCGGCCCGGGCGTTGCTCGCCATGATCGCCGCGGGGAGGACGCTCGACCTCAAGAAGATGGCCCGCGCCGCCGGCGCCAAGCGCGTGGAAATGGCGTCGCAGGTGGAGGCTGAGAGGCTCACCGGTCTGAAAGTCGGCGGGATCTCCGCATTGGGGCTGATGGATCGGGGGTTTCCGATCTACCTGGATGAGGCGGCCCGGGGGCTGGTGGAGATCGTGGTGAGCGCCGGGCAACGCGGACTCAACCTGCGCCTGCGGCTGGAGGACCTCGTGGCTGTGACAGGGGCAGGCTGGGCCGATCTCAGCCGGGATGCCGCGGGAGGCCCCAGTGACGTTTAGTCCAGGCTCCAATGAGAGGCTCTTCAACCTGGTCGTGCGAGGCCTGGCGTTCTCCGATGGCCATCTCCTGGTGAGCCGGTGGCAGGCCGGCCACTGTTTCCCGGTGGGAGGCCGCCTGGATCACGGAGAGAGCCTGGAAGAAGCCATCCGGCGAGAGTTCCGTGAGGAGACCGGGGTCTCTGCCGCCGTCCGCAAGCTGGTCTACTTCAATGAGAACTTCTTTGTCGACGACCGAGGGATGTCGGTCCACGAGCTCGGCTGGTTCTACTGGATGAACCTGGAGTCGCCGGTAGGCCGGCCGGGGATCTCGCTGCCCCATCCGGATTCGCCGAAACTGGCGCTCGAGTATGTCGCCCTTGACCGTCTGGAAGCCGAAGGCCTCGTGCCGCCCTTTCTCCGCCTCTACCTTCCGCGGGACTACGCCGAAGGTTTTTCCCACACCCCGCGGCACATCTTTTCCTCGGATCGCGGGGATCTGTCTCCGACAGTGCGGGAGATCGAGTGGGGAAGCTGAGGAGCGCCTCTGGCGGGACGAGCGGATTCCTCGCGGAAGGCAGCTGACGACGGGATCGCCGCAATACAATCTCTGAGCATGGGATGGCGGGATTGGCCAGACTGGGTGCCCGTCTTACCGCCCACCCAGGCCCAAGATCGAGGGCAGTTCTTCCCGCCTCCGGGGCAACGCAAAGCGGGTGCAGCCTACGCCATGACCGATATGCCTCCCCTGAAAACTGCCCGGCTCCTGATCCGTCCGTTTGCCATGGACGACCTGGCGGACGTGCACCGGCTTCTGGATGTCGAGTTGCGCGAGGCGCCTCTCGGAACTGAAAAGCTGGAAAGCCTTGACGAGCGCGCCGAATGGCTGCAATGGGCTGAACCGGGGACACTCCGTCAACGTCCGAGCAGGGGTTGCCAGGCGTGAGAGGCCACGTATAATCCCACTTTGCCAAAGGAAACGCCCCGCATGAACGTCCCGTAGTCGATCGCGGCAGTCCCCTCGTGGAGGGTTGAGACATGATCCAGGTGCGCGATTCCTTCCAGATTCGGTTTGGGAAGATCGACCAGGCTATCGATCTATTCCTTCGCCTGCCGAAGGAGGTCCCCGAAGTCTTTCAGCCGGCCGGGGCGCGCATCGAGCTTCTCTCCGACATCTCCGGCACGATGTACACCCTGCGCGAGGCGATGCACTTTCGCTCTTTGGAGGCCTGGGACGAGTCGTCGCAGGCCCTCTTTGCCCGGCCGGAGTTCCAGGAGTGGTTCAAGGACTGGAAGCAATTCGTCGAGGACGGAAACCGGGAGTTCTTCCACGTCGAGCACGACAATGGAGGCTGGTCGGGCAAGGGAGCCGTGGTCGTACGGAGTTGTTTTCGGGCCCTGCCCTGGCGGGTGCACGATGCCGTGGATCTGCTCAAGGATCACGGGGCCATGCTGGCCGATAGCGGCGTCGGCCAGCGGGCGCGGGTCCTCACCGACGCCAGCGGGCGCATGTTCAATGTCGTTCTGGAGATCGAAACGCCCGACCTGCGCACCTGGGAAGACCACCGGCGGACGATGTTTCGCGATCCCTCGTTCCAGGCCTGGTTTCAGCGCTTGCTCACCTGTGCGAGCCATGGCTCCCACGAGTTCTACACGTTTGTGGGATGAACCGACCGGCGGCGCCCGGGTGCTATAATCCCTCGGCCTCCGATTCGCGATCCAGAGGATGTGATCCCCATGCCTGATCCGCGCGTCGTCAAACTGGCCCGGCTCCTCGTCGAATACTCCACCCGGATCCAGAAGGGCGATCGAGTGGCCATCGAGGCCCAGCCTGCCGCCGATCCCTTCGTGCGCGCCCTCTTCGAGCGCGTGCTCGAGGCCGGTGGACATCCCTACATCTTCTACACGCCTTCCTGGTGGGCCGAAGATGTCATCAAGTATGGGGACGATGAGCAGATCGCGCGGGCGCCGGCCCTTCGACGAGAGGCGTACGAGCAGTTCGAATCCCGCATCCGCATCTACTCCGAGAGCAACACCCGGGCTCTCTCGGGGGCCGTTCTGGCGCGCGAGGCGTTGTACAAGAACGCCATCGGGGAAATCATCCGGATCCAGATGGAGCGCGGGGCGAAAGGCAAGTTCCGTTGGCTGACCACTCTTTATCCTACGGAGGCCTATGCCCAGGACGCGGAGATGAGCCTGACCGAGTTTGAGGACTTCGTCTACCAGGCCTGCCATGTCGATGACGAGACTCCCGATCCGGTGGCCTTCTGGAATGGAGTGCGGCAGTCTCAGGAGCACATCGTCGAAGCGCTGCGCGGCCACGACCAGGTGACCGTGCGCGGCCCGAACTGCGACCTCAGCCTCTCCATCAAGGGGCGTATGTTTCTCAACGCGTTCGGCGACCACAATATGCCCGACGGAGAGGTGTTTACCGGCCCCGTGGAGGAATCGGTGAATGGCTGGATCCGCTTCTCATATCCGGCCATCCATGAGGGGCATGAGGTAGATGGCGTCGAGTTGCGATTTGCCGAAGGACGGGTGGTGGAAGCCAAGGCGGAGAAGAACCTGCCCTACCTCCTCGAGCTGATCGACGGCGATGCCGGGGGCCGCTACCTGGGGGAGTTTGCCATCGGCAACAACTTCGGCGTCAAGCGATTCACACGCCAGATCCTCTTTGACGAGAAGATCGGCGGGACAATCCACGCCGCGCTCGGGGCCGGCTATCCCGAAACCGGCTCGAAGAACAAGAGCGCGATCCATTGGGACATGATCTGCGATATGCGGGGGGGCGGCGAGATCCGAGTGGATGGCGATCTCATCTATAAGGACGGCCGGTTCCAGATCTGAGCCCTCCCCGATCCGCGCCCGGAGACGCCTGTGAAGAAGACCCCCACCCTGGCGGTGTTGCTGGCCTTTGTGCTCGCGGGCTGCGCTGGCCCGGCCTCGCCCACCCCGACCGTCCCGCCCACCCTCGGCCGCCCGACCACCACCCCGCCCCCCTCGGCCACGCCCATCGTGACGCCACAGGCCGAGACCACGGAGGCGCGACGCCCAGGGCTTGCGCTGCCTTCGGCCCAAGGAAGCCTTTTCTCCGCCTCTGGTGCCTGCGCCGCCTGTCATTCAGGGATGACCGACGACAGCGGAGCCGACGTCTCGATCGCCTCGGCCTGGCGCTCGACGATGATGGCCAACGCCGCCCGCGATCCCTACTTCCAGGCCTCCGTGCGAGCCGAGGGCCTGCGCAACCCGGCGGAGCAGGCGGAGATTGAGGACGCCTGCGCCACCTGCCACATGCCGATGGCCCGCTACACGGTCGCGGCCGAAGGCGGGCAGGGGGCCATCTCTGGGGACGGCTTCAGCAATCCCGAGAACGAGTTGCACCCACTGGCCATGGACGGCGTCTCCTGCACCGTCTGCCATCAGATCCGTGAGGGCAACCTCGGCCCTGCGAGCTACGGCGGCCAGTTCCTCATCGACACCGAGCTCCCACCCGGGGAACGCGTGATCTTCGGGCCCTACACCGTTGCCGACGATCAGGCCGCGATCATGCAGCAGGCCTCAGGCTTCGTCCCGGCCCAGGCCGTGCCCTGGGGAGGCGGGCTCCACCTGGCCCAGTCGGAGCTGTGCGCCACATGCCACACCCTCTATCTCCAGACGGTTGACGCCTCCGGCGCGCCGGCCGGCATGTTCCCGGAGCAGGTCTCCTACCTGGAGTGGTTCTACAGCAGCTACCGGCAGACAACGACCTGCCAGAGTTGTCACATGCCTCACGCCCAAGGCGGCGTACGCATCTCGACGACCAGTGTCCAGCCGCGAAGCCCCTTCTCGGAGCACATCTTCATCGGAGGGAATTCCTACATTCTCGGGATGCTGAGCACGTTTGGCGAGGAGCTTGGGGTGACGGCGTCGGAGGCGCAGTTCGAAGCGACGATCAACCACACCCTCGACCAGCTCCAGAACTCGACTGCCACGTTGGGGGTGGAAAATGTCAGCCTTTCGAGCACACGCCTCACGCTCGATGTCGTGGTGCAAAATCAGGCGGGCCACAAGTTCCCCACCGGCTTCCCCTCCCGGCGAGCATGGCTCCACCTGACGGTGCGCGATGGCAGCGGCCAGGTGGTGTTCGATTCGGGCGCCTACAACCCCGATGGATCGATCGTGGGCAACGATGCCGACGAGGATCCCGCAGCCTATGAGCCGCACTACCAGACGATCGTCAGCCCCGAGCAGGTGCAGATTTATGAAGCCATCTTGAGAGATGCGCGGGGCCTGGTGACGACGGAGCTGATGCGCGCCGCGGGCTACCTCAAGGACAACCGCCTGCTCCCCACGGGCTTCGAGAAGTCGGCACCCTATCCCGACATCGCGGTTCGCGGCGCGGCGTTCGAGGATCCCGATTTCGTTGACGGAGGCGACCGGGTGCAGTATTCGATCAGCCTCCAGGGGACCCAGGGGCCCTACACACTCACCGTGGAGCTGCTCTACCAGTCGATCGGATATCGCTGGGCGGCCAACCTCGGAGGTCTCGAGGCGCCGGAGATCAGCCGGTTTCTTGGCTATTACGAGGCGATCCCCAACGTACCGGTCGTTGTGGCCGCGCAGACGATCGAGTTGGGCGACTGACCGCAATCCCCAGAGAGCCCGCCGGTCGGTCCCGGTTCGGCTGGATTGTGGGAGCTAGCCCTGGGAAGACCGCTCGAGGTCTTCGAGCACCGCCCAGCCGGCACGCGAACAGAAGGAATCTCGCTCACGCCCGGAGGACTTAAGCCCCAGTGCTTCGTGAACGCGGCATTTGTGCGCGGAAAACCGTAGGGGCGGGTCTCAGACCCGCCCCTACGCGCGATGAAATGGATCCGCCCAACCTCGGCGGGACTGGGCCGGTAGGGCCCCCTCCTCACGCTCGCGGCGGCTCGGCGATCTGCCTTACGGGTTTGCGGACGTGGTTCCGGTTGGCGTAGAGTTGAGCGTCCGCGGCGGCGAGGAGCTCTGCAGGAGTCTGACCCGGTGAACCCCTCTCGGCCACGCCTAGGCTTACGGTGCAATCGACCGCGCCCGCGTAGGCTCGCAGCATAGAGGGGAGCTTCTCGTATATACGGGCGGCGACTTGCTGTGCGCCCCGCAGACCTCCCCACGCCAGGATGACGGCGAATTCGTCTCCGCCGACGCGACAGGCGATGTCCTGGTCGCGGATCGAGCCCTGGATCGAGGCGGCGACCGACCTCAAGACGTTGTCGCCGGCCGGATGCCCGTGGCGATCGTTGATCTGCTTGAGGGTGTCGACATCCAGCACCACCAGGGCAGGCGTGAGAGAGGGACCATTGGCCGCCAAGAGGCCGGCGAGGGTGTCGTCAAAGAGCCGGCGGTTCCCCAGCCCCGTCAATGGATCGGTGTGCGAGAGATGGTGAAAGTGGGCCTCCGACGCCTCCAGACCGACGATAGCCCGTCGGAGAGCGTCGATGAGCCAGGCAAGGATGACGCCCGTGCCGGCGAGCAGCCCGGTGACGGAGATCAGAGACTGAGCCAGAAACTGAGGCTCGCCCTGGGCCCGCACCAGGAGCGCAGCAAAGATGGCGACCGTCAGTGTTCCGATGAGCACCTCGAGGGGGCGAGTGCCGATCGCCAGCACCAGGAGCACGCCGACATATCCGGCTAGGGCAGAGTCGAGGGGCGCCTGGAGCCTCACGACCTCGATCGTTGGCAGAACGACCAGATTGAGCGCAAGCAGCCTCGCCGCCCACTCGCGGCGGTTGAAATGGGCCAGGGCGGCCGCAACCATGCAAAGCCCGGCCTCCAGGCCGAGCAGCAGAGAGAATCCAGGCCCACCGGTGGGAGCGAGCGTCGGGACAAACGACACAAGAGCCAGGAGCGACAAGGTCACCGCAGCCATGCCGAGGCTGAGCACGGCGACCATCCGCTGGCGGAGTGGATCAATCTGACCAAGAAGGGTGCTGCGGCGTGTAGGAAGCATACCCGCTCTCTTGTGGTGTATTCTACAGCAGGACCGACTGGCGAGACGTTTCGAGAAGGGGAGCGAAACCGGGCCGGTGATGATGGTCCCGGCTCAAGATGCTCCCGAGCCGTCTTTCAGTAGTGAGCCGGCCGGGAGCCACAGACGAACCCCCGTACCCTTGCCCTCCACACCCGGCGAGAGGGAGAGACTTCCTCCGACCACGGCCATCATTGTGGTGTGGATGAGCAGCCCCTGGCGGCCTCCGGGCCCGGCGGCCGCGCCGAGTGGGCCGACGCCATCGTCTTCGACGGTCAGGTCGAGCCCGTCCCTCCAGCGGGCAGTAAAGCGCAGCGATATTCCCCGGCCTGGGTCCCCCCCGGAGGCGTGGCGGGCGGCGTTGCGCGCCGCCTCGAGCGCGGCGTAGTACATCACCTCGGCGGCGACCGCCCCGCTGCGCTCGTTCGCCGCCCGGGCCGCCTCTTCCTCTACATCCCATTCGACCGAGCGGAACGACCCGGTGAATTCTCTTTCGACGGTCTCTCGAATGGCTCCCAGGAGACCGCGGGAGGCGATCTGGCCGGATGCGCTCTGCGGCCCGGCCTGCAGCATCTCGGAGAGGGTCTGGTGGGCGCGGGTGAGGGCTGCACTCACCTCGTGCTCCCCGCGCAGGCGCAACAGGGCCAGGTGGATCTCGGGCAGGACCTCATCGTGAAGGACGCGCCGGTGCCGCGTGCTTACGACCTGCAGCTCCCCCAGCCGGCGCCGGAGTAGGTCCATCAGCGTGCGGCCGATTCGCTCGCCGGCGAGCGCGTCGAGAAGTCGCTCGCCGCAGACCTGAGCCAGCCCGATTTCTTCCGCCGAGTAGG
>Ga0209002_10001889_pt1 | contig 17002 bp, 12 predicted proteins | sample Rifsed16ft2_FD_184010 | JGI IMG/M metagenome (GOLD analysis project Ga0209002, IMG submission 184010) | Soil microbial communities from Rifle, Colorado, USA - sediment 16ft 2 (version 2) | ecosystem: Environmental > Terrestrial > Deep subsurface > Rock core/Sediment | place: Rifle, Colorado... | reverse complement strand
ACTCGGACCAGAGTATCCTCGTTAGGGGAAATCTCTCCTTTGACGAGCGCCAGGTGCTCGCTCTGATCCACGTGGGTGTTATAGACCACCGCCTGAAATTCCCCCCCAATGCGGGTCGGGAGGCGCGCAGAGGCAATCCTATAGACCAAGCAATCATTGCTCATCCGGTACTTGATGAGATCTGCGATCGTGATGACCTTCAGCCGGTGGTGAGTCGCGAATTTCTCGATGTCCGGCAGTCGCGCCATACTGCCGTCATCTTTCATGACCTCACAGATCACCCCGGCAGGTTTGAGCCCCGCCAGCCGAGCCAGGTCTACGGACCCTTCGGTCTGGCCCGCCCGGACCAAGACGCCTCCCTTCTTTGCCCGAAGCGGAAAAACATGCCCCGGGGTGACCAAATCTTCCGCAACGGCATCGTCCGCGATAGCTACTTGAATAGAACGGGCGCGGTCTGCCGCTGAGATTCCTGTGGTGATTCCCTCGGCGGCATCGATAGAAACGGTAAAGGCAGTGCCAAAGGGAGAGGTGTTTTCCGCCACCATCATCGGCAGCCCGAGCTGCCGCACCTTTTCCTCAGTCAGAGGCAAACAGATAAGTCCCCGACCAAAACGGGCCATAAAGTTGATCGCCTCGGGGGTGACTTTCTCCGCCGCCATACAGAGGTCGCCCTCGTTTTCCCGGTTCTTGTCATCCATCAGGACGACCATCCGGCCCTGACGGATATCCTCCATCGCCTCTTCGATAGTTGCGATAGGCATAGATCTTTACTTTACCACCTTGCCCTTTAAGATCAACTCTCTTGAACAATTTGAACGTTTTAAACTGTTTAAACAGTTCAAGCCGTTCAACCAGACGCCTCTCATCGACGGAGCAGAACCAGGTACCACTTCTTGTTTCCCAGACGACTCTCGGCTAAAACCTTTCCTTCCACTCCGATATCCACCCTGCTCAGATCTCTCTCTTTGATCAAGACATAGGCCATTTTTGCCCCTGACGCGACCTTTTCGACCTCCGCCGGAGAGGAGAGAACAGATATAATTTCCCGTTCCGTGTAGAAATTAAAATCGTTCATGGTATCGGCATAGATATAGAGAGGCTGGGTTAGGGGCACGGTCTTTTTGATCAAAAGGGAAAAGGGTTTCCCTGACTTGTACGAATCGACAAACGGCAATATCCAAACCGAGACACAAAGCATGCCGAGAACAATCGTTAACGCCGTCGAGAAAAAAACCATGGACGGCAGTCTCCGCCAAATCCCAACCGCCGTAATCAACCCTCCCCCAGCCATAACAAAGGCAAACGGCAGAGAGATCCAGATCGCTTCTCTCTGGTAAAACCATGTAACCACAGGAAGGGCCAAGGCACCGATCCAGAGCAGATTAAAGAAAAGATGGCCTAATCCTCGATAGAGCGCATCCTGCGATATCTCCTGCTGAATGAGATGAGCGAAATAGCAGGCAACAAAAATCGCTGCCGGAGGAAAGAGCGGGAGCAGGTAAAGATCTCTCTTGGTATCCGATAGACTAAAGAAAAAAAGGATCACGAAAAACCATAGGAACAAAAACAGAGCGCCGGGATCTCTAAGGAGTTTTAACCGAGACCTATAGGCCCAAAGCGCCGGCACGAGAAAAGTCGTCCAGGGCAAAAAGTCCGCAGGAAATGTCAGGATGTAATAGTAGAAAGGCTGCCGATGACCCAGACCGGAGGCGTATCTTTGAATGTGATGTGTGAAGATAAATTCCCTAAGCCATCTTCCGTCGGTCGCCTGGCTCACCCAGGCAAACCAGGGAGCAGCGATCAAGAGGAAAACCAATATCCCTGACGGAATGCGCCATTCAGAGATGACCCTCCATTCCCGCCTCAGCGCGACATAAGCAAGGACGATCAAGCCAGGCAAGACAATCCCTATAAGCCCCTTTGTCAACGTGGCAAGAGCCGCGAGCCCGTAGGCGAGGAGAAACTCCCATGGCTTGCCTTTTCGCAACATAGCCCGGGAAAAAAAGTAGAGGGAAAGGGCGAAAAAGAAGGTAAACGTCATGTCCGTATGGACCCAGCGGGCCTCCCACAAAACACGGGCAGAGGTCGCGAGAACCATGGCTGCCATGAACCCGATCCTCGCATTGAAGAGATCTCGTCCTAGGGCATAGGTCGTGAGAACCAGCCCAAGCGCCGACAAAGCGGATGGCAGGCGCACCGTCCACTCATTGACACTGCCCGCAAGCTTCGAGCCAAGCAAAACCAGCCAAAAGTATAGAATGGGCTTATCGGTATAGAGGTCGCCATTGACTGTCGGGATAATCCATTGCCCTTTGGCAAACATGATCCGGGCGATCTCTGCGTAGCGGGGCTCTACCGGCGCCCAAAAGCCTCTCATTCCAAGCGCCGGGAAAAATAGCAAAGCTGCCAGGAGGCAGAGAAAAAGCGGATAGCGGGATTCTTGGTCCAAGGTCACTGGATCGCGACCCCTCTTAATCCTTTGTGATTCCCTCATAGCTCGCCCTAGCCGCTCACGCCTTAATTTTTTTCCCGCAACAGCTGGAGAAAAAAGGCCTTAGCTTCCCGGCCGTCCCATTCTCTAGGACCGTCCACCTTGCCCACAAACTCTCCTTTGCGGTTGATAAAATAGGAAAGGGGGATAGCCCAAGCGCCGTATTCTTCTGAGACTTTACCGTCTTTGTCTAACAGGACCGGAAAAGTCAGACCAAGCTCGCCGATGAATTTTTGAACCCCTCTCTTGCTCTCTCTAATATTAATCGCTACCACCTCGAAGCCCTGCCCCTTCATTTCCCGCTGAAGTCTTTCCATCATCGGCATCTCCTGCCGGCAGGGGACGCACCAGGTAGCCCAGAAGTTGAGAAAAACCACCTTCCCTTGCCAGTCCTTGAGGAACAAACGCTTGCCTGAAATGGCATCAAGAGCGAAGTCGGGCGCACGAATGACTTTTGCTGGTTTCTCAATTCCAAGTTTCTTAAAGTAATCGTCGGCGACTGACGTAGGGGCTTTTTTCTTGTGAAAAAATCCCTCAGCGGAGCTACCCAAGGAAAAAACACAGATGATTACGGACAGAAAAACCTGCCCGCCGCACCTCATAGCGATCGAACGTCCCCCCATATAATTCTATTCAATAAAGTAACTACCTCAGGCCATGGTAAAGCCGAGATTATTAGTAGCACTTTTAAGAAAAAAATGAGAGGGCCGGGACAGATTGAAGGTTAAGTCAAAGCACCCAAATCTGACTCATGATCTGATTTAAGGATTTGCGCTGATTTGATTGCGCCCTTCCGTAGTAGTTCACCTTAATTATCCTCTAGAGGGAAATCCATAATTCTCTTCACCCTCACAGCGCAGGCCTTCAGCTCCGGCTGGCGCGAGACGGGATCTCTGGCACTAATCGTAAGATTGTTAGCTGCTTTGTAAAAGCCGAACTGCCTGCCCCAGTGAAATGGCATGAAACATGTCCCTGGTCTGATTTCTTCGGTAACCCGGACCTGAACCATTGCCTTGCCACGCCGCGAGATAACTTCGGCAAAATCCGCATCACGGATCGCCCACCTCTTTGCATCCGCCAGATTCATCTCCAAGAACGGCTCGCGGCAACTCTTGAGAAGACTCTCCGCCTTCCCGGTGCGAGTCATCGTGTGCCAGTGGTTCTTCACGCGCCCTGTGGTCAGCACCAAAGGATAATCTCTGTCAGGGACCTCAAAGGGTTCTTGATGTTCCACCGGAATGAAGTTCGCCCGACCATCCGGAGTAGGGAAACTAAATTCGCCGTAGAGCCTTACGCTCCCCGGATGATCAGGACCGGGGCACGGCCATTGAAGTGGTCCTTCTTTTTTCAGCCTCTCATAACTCGCCCCTGAGTAGTCACACGGGGTTCCCTGCGTCAGTTGAACCAACTCAGCGAAGAGCTCCTCGCTGGATTCGTAAGGAAAGTCCTCTTGAAATCCCATTTCCCGGGCGAAGAGAGTAAGGATCTTCCAGTCCGGCAAGGCTTCTCCTGGGGCCTCAGCAACTTTCGGCATGTAGGTTATCCGTCTTTCTGAATTGGTCATGACCCCTTCCTTCTCCGACCATTGGGCCGCAGGCAGGAGGACATGAGCGAACTGGGTCGTGCCGGTCGGGTGATAGGCATCCTGGACCACTACCAGCTCGGCCAGCCTTAGGGCCCTCTCGATAAAATCGGTATCAGGAGCGGAGGCCGCCGGGTTGGTAGCGAGAATCCAGACCGCCTTTACCTCGCCTCGGCCCACTGCCTCAAAGAGATCGAGGGCTGAAAGGCCCGGGGCGGGCGATATCCGCCCAGGCGGGATCCGCCAGAAGCGGGCAACCTCTTCGCAATGGAGAGCATTAGCAACTTCCCTATAACCGGGGAGAAGGTGAGCCATGCCTCCCACCTCTCTTCCTCCCATAGCATTCGGCTGTCCGGTTAAAGAAAAGGGGCCACATCCCGGTTTTCCGATTTTTCCTGTAGCTAGATGGAGATTGTGGATGGCGTTATTTTTGTGCACCCCGACGGTGCTCTGGTTCACACCCATGCTCCATAAAGTGAGAGCAGCCTGGGCCCGTCCAAATATCAGTGCAGCCTCGACAATCAATGGAGCCGGTATGTCGCAGATATTCGCCGCCGCTTCAGGAGAGTAGTGCTCCACAAGAGCTCTAATCTTTTCAAAGTCTCGCGTGTGTTCGGCGATAAAGTCCTGATCCACCAATCCCTCCCTGATCAGCACATGGAGCATACTATTGAGCAGGGCGATGTCAGTCCCTGGTCGAATCGAGAGGTGGAGGTCGGCGAAATCTGCGGTCTCTGTCCGCCGGGGATCGACAGCGATGATCATAACCCTATCCGGGTCGCTCATTTTTCTGCGCTTGATCCGCTTAAAAGTAACAGGATGACAGTCGGCTGTGTTTGTGCCGATTAGAAAAAAGCAGTCGGCAACATCGATATCCGCGTAGGAGGCCGGAGGCCCATCGGACCCAAGCGAGATCTTATATCCTGCAGCTGCCGAAGCCATACAGAGACGGGAGTTGGTGTCGAAGTTATTCGTTCCGATAAACCCTTTCACCAGCTTGTTAGCTACATAGTACTCTTCGGTGGTCAACTGTCCGGAGCCATAAAAGGCCACGGCATTCGGCCCATGTTCATCAATGATCTCGCAAAATTTTTTCGCCGTGCTCTTGAGCGCCACCTCCCAGGAGACACGCGTAAAAGGGCCATCCTGGCAGCGGCGCATCTGGGGATGGACCAGCCGATCCGTGGTTTTTAAAGTCTCCGGCAGGTAGACCGCTTTGGCGCAGAGGTCGCCGAGGCTGGATGGGTGATCGGGGTCTCCCTTAACCTTAACGACTGCCCCGTCTCCCAGTCCCGCAAGAAGGCCGCACCCTACGCCGCAGTACGGGCAATAGGACTTCACCCAGCGATCTATATTGCCATTGGCTTCTCTGTTCATCCCTTCCTCTCAGAAAGAAATCTCCAGACCGGAAGTGGCTCGCTGCTGTCGCCAAGCCCTTTGGACAAGGGCAAGAACCCCCAGACAGAGAAAGGCGGCAGAACCGAACAAGAGAAAGCCCGTGCCGTAGGAGCCGGTGAGACCCTTGAAGAAACCCAAAATAGAGGGCAAGAAAAACCCGCCTAAACCTCCGGCGGCCCCCACTACTCCGGTCACCACGCCAATCTCTTTCTGAAACCGCTGTGGCACAATTTGGAATACTGCGCCGTTACCCATCCCCAACGCGGCCATCCCCAGGAACAGAGATGCAGTCGCCCAAGGCAGCAGGGGAAGTTGACTGACAAAGAACATGAGGCCGGCAACGACTCCATAAAGAATTCCAAGACATTTGACGCCACCAAACCGGTCAGCCAGAAAACCTCCAATGGGCCGCACGAAGCTGCCAGCAAAAACACACAGGGCAGCAAAGTTCCCTGCCATGACCCGGCTCAATCCATACTGGTCACGGAAGAAGATAGCCAGAAAACTCGCCAGGCCGACAAAGCCGCCAAAGGTGATCATATAGAACAAGTTAAACCACCAGGTGTCCGGCTCTTTGAGCACACGGAGATACTGGACAAGATTTTGGGGACGGGGCTGCTTGGGGCTTTCCTTGGCCATGAAAAGAAAAATCCCCAGCGTCAATAGCATGGGCAGGATCGCTAAGCCAAAAACAGCGTGCCATCCCATATGCTCGGCCAGACGAGGGGCAAAGAACGAGGCCAGAACGGTACCGCTATTCCCCGCGCCCGCTATGCCCATGGCCAGCCCTTGATACTCAGGTGGATACCAGCGGCTAACCATGGGAAGGGCTACGGCAAAGCTGGCGCCCGCGATTCCCAGCATGCAACCCACCAGAAAAAGCTCTCCCAGACTATTTCCTCCAAGCCACCCGGCGAGAAGCGGCAGCAAGGTAAGGATGATTCCGACGCTGCCTGTCCTCTTAGGCCCAAAATGGTCGCTCGCGATGCCCAGGGGAATACGGAGCAGAGAGCCGGCCAGGATGGGAACAGCAACCACCAATCCTTTCTGCGCAGGCGAGAGGGAAAAATCCTCGGAGATATAAACACCCAACGAGCCAATCATCACCCAGACCATGAAGCTCACGTCGAAGTAGAGAAAGGCGCTGATGAGCGTGCCCAGATGGCCCGCTTTGAAAAAATCCTTGATGTCCGCGCGTCGCATCCTGTACCTCCGTCAATCTGCTATCGAAAAGCCGTCGCCTTGAGCGACCAGCTTGAAAATTTTTGCCTTGAGCTTCGGATTGGTCGAGCAGTTCCCCGTCTTCAAATGAAACTTGTAACCATGGAGCGGACAAACAATCTCGTCGCCCTCAATCCACCCCGCCGATAGCTGCCCTCCTTCATGGGGGCAGTTGTTCTGGAGGGCGCAAAGCTGCCCCTGATGTTTGAATACCGCCACCTCGTCTTTGTTCACGCGAACCAGCTTCGCAGAACCTTCCTGAATCTCCTGGGCCCGAATCGTCGGCCTGACCGGCTCCTTCTCAGCCGGGGCAGTGACACCCACAGCCGACGCCTGGGGAATCTTTCGCAGTTGCTGTCGCATGGCCTTGAAGGCCCCATGCTGAACCAAGCCGGCGACAACATTAGGCAAACCTTCGCAAGGGACATCTTCCATAATCTTGATGGGCGGGTTCGGTTCACATCCTGCGGCCCCGGCGACAAAAACATCCACCGCTTCCACGACTTCGCCGTTGAGTTTGATGTTCTTTCCCAACAGACCTATGTCCGCGACCGAATGATTGCCGCACCCCGCAGGACATCCCGACCAGTGCATGCGCAAAGGCTGCGTTTTTCCCAGCTTCGCCTCCAGGGCGCGCGCCGTCTTCAGCGCCCAGCCTTTGGTCTCGATCAAGGCGAAGTGGCAATAGTCCATCCCTGTGCAACTCACGAGGCCGCGCATCACCTCCGGCGGATCGTATCGCAGCTCTTGAAGCACCGGCTCGGCTGTGAGATCGCCGATCTTGTTATCGGGCACACCGGGAATAATGAGATTCTGTCCGATGGTCAGCCGAATCTGGCCGCTGCCATAATTCTCGGCTAGGTCAGCGACCTGAAGCATCTGCTCCGTCGTTATCCGGCCTACCGGCACGGCAAGGCCGACATAGTTGAGCCCTTCCTGCTTTTGGCGGAAGATGCCGACGTGATCGGTATGTTTCGCCGATCGTTCATCCTTCCCCGCGGTGCGGCGCGGCCGATCGAGTCTGCGCTCGAGCTCGCGCCGGAATCGCTCTACGCCCCAATTTTCGATGAGAAAAGCCAAACGCGCTTTCGTACGCAATGCACGCGTCCCGTGATCACGAAAGATCATTACGATGTGGCTGCAAACCGCCGCCGCTTCTTCCGACGTGAGGAAAAGATCCAAGGGAGAAGCGATACGATATCCGCCAGAGCCCAACTTACCACCCACGGCAACGTTGAACCCTTTGACCTCTGAGCCGTCGATCTCTTTCGTCGCCGGGGTCAGCGCGATGTCTTGCGTCTCGGCGTGCGTGCAAGCTTCTTTGCAAGCGGTTATCGTTACGTTGAACTTTCTCGGCAAATTCGTGTAGGCCTTGTTGCCCACGAACATCTGTGTAAATTCCTGGACCACCGAGGAGGCATCAAAGAGCTCATTGGGTGTGAGTCCGGCCACCGGACAGCCGACCACGTTGCGGATATTGTCCATGCCGGTCTGGAGCGTAACCAAGCCAACTGCTTTGAGCCGCTCCCAGATCTGCGGCACATGCTCGATCTTAAACCAGCGCAGTTGGATCTGCTGGCGTGTAGTGATATCTGTAAAGCCCTTACCGAAATCTTTACTTATCTCGCCGATGGTCCGAATCTGGGCTGCGTTGCTGATCCCGTTAGGGATGCGGATCCGCATCATGAAGGAGCCTGGAGTCTGACGCCGGAAGAAGACGCCGGTCCACTTGAGCCTCTCCCGGTCGCCCTCGCTGATCGCTTCCCATCCTTCCTGGACATAGCGGGGAATATCCCGAAGGACGTCCAGGCCGTCTTTTTCTTTCTTGTACTCCTCGATCTTGTTCATGACCGTTCTCAAAAAAACAAAAGGCGCTCCACTGTCTCCCAGTGAGCGCCTTTGCCACTTGCCGAAGGCCACTCTGCCTTCGCTTGTTTAATACGCAACTTCTATGCCATGATCTTTTCCTCTAAAATCGTAACGATTTCTTGAGCTTCATTTCCTTGTGTAAACCGCTCAGCGCCTACTCTCTGTTCACGCTGCCTAAAGAGTAAGCATTTCTTGCTACTAGGCCCTCTTCTTCCCAATCATTTCATCCGCCAAATGGCTTGTAAGCAAAACGATAGGGTTTCGTTGCTCTTCCCAAAAAAACAAAGACGCTCCACAGATCTCCGCGGGCGTCTTTGCTCCATCTCGAAGGCCTCTCCGCCTTCGACGAAATTAATAGTCGATCGCAGCGCCGATCAGATCGATCAGAAGGCGTAGATGGCCTGCAAAGCCAAAGTTGTCTGATTCCGATCGGAGTTGCCATCCCCCTTGCTAAAGAAACTCTTGTTGGCCCAATCCTGACGGAGCTCGGCCCGTCCCAAAAGTTTAGCAGTAAATTTGTACGCACCGGTGAGGGTAAGCTCACTGAGAGTTACGTCGTGGGCGAAGCCCGTCCGCACACCGTCACTGTCCGAGAAGACCTCAGCCCGCAATGCGGTGGTAAAACGATCCGTCCAGTCATAGGAGGCAATTCCCGCTACACCTTGCCAGGTCGCGTTACGGAGGCTCGCGGTCACTTTCTCTTCATCGCCGTAAGTGTACTCTAAAAACAAAGTAAGAGCAGAGGTGGCCTTGATCGTTGCAACATTGCTGATGGTAAAGCGGCTGCGCCCGCTGCGGTGCCTCTGTTCCGGCCCGTCCATTATGCTCGTCGTCAGGGAAAAAGCCTCGGCCGGAGTAAAAGTAAAGCCTCCGTGGAATGATGGCGAGCGATTATTGTCAGAAGGATCATCCCAGCCGGTCACCGGACCACCCATAATGGTAAGCATGCTGGCGACAGGATAGCTCAAGAGAACACCGGTATGGGTAAATGGAATCGCAAGATTGAACATGTAAGAGCGGGAAATGTTCGGGTTGGGCGAGCCCGGCGCAGGAATCACCTCGGTCCCCATTAAGGTAACGAACTTCCCTCCCTTAACCTGAAGACCCGCTCCAATAGGAATGGTAAAAGTGAGGAAAGCTTCTCTCAGCTCCGCCGACGGTTCCCCGCCGTTGCCGGCTCCCTTAGCTTTATTCACGCCCCAGAAGGTAGCCTCGCGCAAAAGCTCAGCCGTGCGCCCAAAATCCGCCACGAGCTTAAGGCCGACCCCCCAGTCCTTCTCCGGCTTTTCCAAGGTCAGGTTGAAATGATTAAACACAATATCGTTGTGATCCTGGTCGAAGTATCTCCCGCTTATATCACGGTCAAAAGCAGCAGCCGGATGATTAGAGCTCCAAGTATAGCTGGTGTCGAGAAAACCGCTGATGCTTATTCCGAACAGGGCCTTTTCCAGCGCCGATCTGCCCTCGTCGATCTTTTTGTCCAGCAGGCCGACGCTGCCGTCCAAGCTGAACCAGCCGGGGCCAAGTCCCTTGGGCGCCTCCTCCGCATAGGCGGGCTTTGATGCGGAAAGAAAAACAGCCAGAACCAAAGTTATCCACATTACGCCTTTTTTCATCTGACAACCCTCCATCAACTTTTTCTTCCTGAGTAGTTCAATCGGCCGATCCTTCAACTGTGTGAGCAACCTCGCCAACCATAAGGAATCTACGAAATAAACGGGCCCTCACGCGGTTACTCTAAACGCTGAACCCGGTCATTTTTCAGGCCAAGCCGGCTCAATTAAACCTCGATCTTTCGACAGCCCATTCGCAAAAAAAGGCGTCCAATCCGAACTCCGAATTAGGCGCCTTTGCCTAGCTTTAACGGTCGCGTCAGCCCCCTCGCCTCCGACCGGATATATGAGCAACCTATGTGCCAAGACAACTACATTAAAATCTCAATGATTACAACAGGTATATTTATCCAGCGACAAGCGAACGCCGCTTTTCTAATCACGCCCCGCCTAAGCAACAGGCACCATCTGCGTTGCCTGCTCCTTTCAACCAGGCCCTCTCTTCTTTTCGATCATCTCTTCTGCAAGAATAATCGCATGGGCAATCTCCGCCATCGGTTTGCGCATATCCATGCTCTTTTTCTGAATCAGGGAAAAGGCCTCGGCTTCTGAAAGGTCCTGTTGCTTCATAAGAATGCCCTTCGCCCGTTCTATCGTCTTGCGCGCCTCTAAGGTCCGCTTAAGATTTTCATTCTCTTTCCTCAGAGACATGAACTCTTCAAAACGGGAAATAGCGAGCTCCACGGCGGGAAGAAGCTCCTCCTCCCTTAAAGGCTTTACAAGATAAGCCATCACGCCCGCCGCTTTAGCCCGTTCTATGGTGCCTGGCTCGTAATGACTCGTAAGCAGGACTATGGGAGTGGCGCGCTCTTCCATGATTTTGCCGGCGGCGCTAATCCCATCCATATCGGGAAGGCCCACAGCCATCAGAATCACATCAGGAGTGACAGCCTGCGCCAGCCTTAGTGCGTCGTGACCACTCTTGCCCTCGCCCACCACTTCAAACCCTCTCTCGGTCAAAGCCCTAATCAGAAAAGCTTTGGAGGGGAGATGGTCATCTAAAACCAACACCCTCCTTTTCATACTTTTGCTTCCTGTTCCTCTTCTCTCCGACTCTTGGATGCCGAGACCCGGCGGATAAACTCCGAAAAAAATCTCTCCCCATAGTATTTCAGCGTCGGCGAATAGGTAGCTGTATCCGCCCGCATCTTATCCGGTGCGATGTAGGGAAGCCGGGCCAGCTCCTTCGAATGCTGATTGATCCACAGATCAATCATCGCCGGCGTCACCTCTAGATGGAACTGAAGGCCATAGACATTTCTGCCCATGCGAAAGGCCTGATTGTCGTAGTAAATCGAGGAGGCAAGCCGCTGCGCCCCCTTGGGAAGATCAAAGCTGTCGCCATGCCACTGGAAGACGCTGGCCTTATCCGGCAGATGGCCGAGCAGCGAGTCCATCTCTCCTTCCAGGGTCATCGAGATCGGATACCAGCCGATCTCCTTAAAGTTTCCGTGATAAACTTGAGCGCCGCCAGCTGCAGCGATAAGCTGGGCTCCCAGGCAGATTCCTAGAAGAGCCACCTCCTGTTTTAGGGCGGTTCGGATAATCGTCTTTTCCCACTTGAGAAATGGATACTTCTCTTCCTCGGCGACGCTCATCGGCCCGCCGAGGATTACAACGGCCGCAATCTCGTCCCAATTTTCATCGGGCAACTCCCCTTCAAAGAGCCGGACGCAATGGTAACTCACGCGTTCCCGCTCGAACACCTGAGCAAAGCTTCCCACCCCTTCCTCAGGAGCGTGTTGGAAGATCAGAAAGTCTTGGTCCTTCTCCACTGAAGTTGGCATTCGGCGCATCGCTCACGGCTACTCCACCAGTTTCTGGCCCGACGGGTGGAGCTGGAAGTCCGGGTAGCCGAGCACGCCCATCTCCGGGCCGTCGAGTCCTTCGAGCTCGACCTCCTTGCTCACGCGGATCGGCGTGATCAGGTTGCTCAGCTTAAACCATACGTATGCCATTACGAAGCCGAAGACCACCACCACAACACCGTCGATCGCCTGCATGACAAATTGAGAGAAGTCGCCGTAGAGAAGGCCGCGCACGCCGTCAGAACCATACAATTTCACCATCCCCTCGCGCACGACGCCGTTCCACCCGGCGCCATACGCACCGTTTGCGAAGATGCCGACGGAGAGCACACCCCAGAGGCCGTTTACACCGTGCACGGAGATCGCGCCGACGGGATCATCGATGCCCCGCGCCTCCCAGAAAAAGACGCTGAGCACTACAAGGACACCCGCGACCGCACCGATGACCGCCGCCGCCCACGGATCAACAAAGGCGCAAGGCGCCGTGATGGCAACCAGCCCCGCCAGCATCCCGTTGCACATCATCGTGGTATCGGGCTTGAGGCCCTTGGCCCAGAGCGTGAACATGGCAAAGACGGCACCCGTGAAACTCGCGAGCATCGTATTCACGACGATGAAGCTGATGCGCAGGTCGGTACCAGCCAGAGTCGATCCCGGATTGAACCCGAACCAACCGAAAGCCAAGATGAACGTCCCGGTTACCACCATTGCCACATTGTGACCCGGCATGGCGCGCGGTCGGCCATACTCATCGTACTTGCCGATGCGGGGTCCGAGGACCATGGCACCGGCAAGCGCGATGATGCCGCCCATCGCATGGACGACACCGGAACCCGCGAAGTCGACCGCTCCATGCCCAAGGCCCCAGTTGACACCACCCTGTGCGAGCCAACCGCCACCCCAGACCCAGTTCGCGTACAGGCAGTAAGGCAGTGCCACCCAGAAACCGTAAAGGCAAAAGTTCTTCCACGACCAGCGCTCGGCCATGGCGCCGGTTGGGATCGTCGCAGTGGTATCCATGAAAACCATCATGAAGAAGAAAAGGACCATTACGGCAACGTCATTGACGGCGCCGTTGAGAAACCAACCCGTCGTGCCAAAGAGTCCGTACGTGAATGCCCCTGTAGCTTTCCCCGCCGCGTCAACCGCTGCGCCGAGGCCGAAGCCACTGTTAAGCAGGGACAGGCCGGGACCCAGGGAGGGGTACCATCCCGGCGGCACTGGTCCATTCCACCAGTTGCCCCAGCCGATCGCGAAGCCGTAGACCCAGAAGCCGAGTCCGCCTAGCGGATAGATCAGCAAATTCATTGCGGACGTGTGCGAGCTGTTCTTGGCACGGCAGAGCCCAGTCTCGACCATCATGAAGCCGGCCTGCATGAACATGACCAGGAAGCCGGCGACCAGCACCCAGACATAGTTGATCGAGTAGAGGTTGTGGGCGATGCGGTCGTACAGGTCGCCGAGCTTGAGCTGATCGGGAATGTCACCCTTCGCGTCTCCAGCCGGCGTCGCCCATGTGCCAGAGTTACCGCCGGTTGGATCAGGCCACATCGGCTTATTCGGATCCGGGCTCGTCGTTGTGAAGTAAGCCGGCAGCTTCGGCGCTGGCGCTTGCGGAGCCGCAGCCTGAGGGGCCGCTCCCTGCGGCTCCGCAGCTTGAGGGGCGGCTTCCTCAGCAAGAACCGGACGCATCATCAGCATCCAGGCGATGACCATCGAAAGAGACAGAAATAGCCACAGTCTTTTTGCTTTACCCATTTTTTGATTCTCCTATCGTTAATCTAAGCTAGATCGCATCCGGACCCTTTTCTCCGGTGCGTATCCGGATGACCTCCTCCACCGGAGTTACAAAGATCTTGCCGTCTCCGATCTTTCCGGTCCGCGCCGCTGTCGTAATCGCTTCCACCACCTGACGCGCCTTCTCGTCCGCAATCAGCACTTGGATCTTGACCTTTGGTAAAAAATCAACCGAGTACTCAGCCCCGCGATAAAGTTCGGTGTGCCCTTTTTGCCTACCAAAGCCCTTGACTTCGCTCACTGTCATTCCTTCGACCCCCGCTTTTGTGAGCGCCTCTTTAACTTCGTCTAGCTTAAAGGGCTTGATAATAGCCTCGACCATCTTCATAAGTCCTCCAAAAACATTTCGCCTGAATAAAATTAGTAGATGACGCTGATTTTAAAACACAGCAAATCCTATGCCATGAGGAGCCTAAAGGGGAGAGAGCCAATTTTGCTATGGAAACGCAGCTTCCGTAACCCGAGCTAAATGGAAAGGGCGCTCTGAGATGCACAGCGTTTAAGCGTGCTGCCTCAATCCTGTGCAGGAATTAGCGGAAAATTGGCTACCAAGGCACCGCCTGAAGGGATAGCTTTCCAGACAAACAATTTCGCAGGAGGGAGCCGATTCATCTCTCTCAGATGCCTTTCCTTAACGAGCGCGATCGTAGGTATGGGCTCTTCCAATAGTCCCTCAACCACGGCTGGGTGAGGAACCACCTGGACGCGGTTGGACAGATAAAAGGGAAGCGATTCCCCGCGGATAGCAATGACTCGGTAATCTTTCGCCGCAATCCCCTTTATGACCTGCGCCAGACTGCGCGTGCTTCTCAGCTCGGAAATATCATGCGCCTTATCCCCATAAAACCACAGCACGAGCCATAGGGACGAAAAGGAAACAATCCACGGAGTCCATCTCTCCTTCCGTAGAGTCTGTGCAAGCACCGCTAGCAGGAAAAAAAGAGCGGTGAACAATAAAGGCAAGCCTAAAGGAAAATATTGGGGATAGCGATGGGCGAGCAGGATCTCGCTCAAAGGTGGGATCGCAAAGAGCAGAAAGAGCCAGACAAGACTCCCATAAAGAATCCACCGGTCTCTCTTCGGCTTCGCCTCTTGGCCCGCAACAAACTGCCCTACGACATCACCGGTCAAGAGCGCTAATGGGGGAAAGGCTGGAAGGATATAGGTGCCCAGTTTGTTGCGGGCCAGAGAAAAAAAGACAATCACAGTGGCTGCCCAAACCGCAAAAAATAGCCTCTCCTCGTCTCCCTCGCTGCCTCTGCGCTCCCAGAGGTTATTTAAGACCGACGGAAGATAAAAAATCCATGGGAGAAAACCCCCGATAAGGATAAGGAACAGGTAATAGATGGGTTCGGAGTGATCGATCCCCTGCCGGGAAGTGAGAAATCTAAGCACATTATGGTCCCACAGAAACGTCTTAATGTAGTCTGGATCTCGGAACGCTGCCAGGAGATACCAGGAACCCGAGACCAGGATCACTACCGCCATCCCCTGGAGCAATCGCATCTCCCGCCAGAAGCTCCACTCCTTCCTGAGAGCCAGGACAATCCCCACGATCAGAAGTGGAAGCACCAGACCCACGGGACCCTTGGTCAGAGAAGCAAAAGCAAGAAACAGATAAAAGGGCCAGGCAGCACCTCGACCTCTCTTTTTCCACCAGAGAAAATAGAGTAGTGCCGCAGCAAAGAAAAAGGTGAAGACCATATCCGTATTGCCAAATCGGCCTAAGGCCATAAACTCCATCGAGGTAGCCAAAATCAGTGCTCCCCATAACCCCCCCCTCCAGGTCCCGGAAAGACTGCTCCAAAGATAAACGACCCCGATTGTTAAACTTGCTGCTAGGGCCGAAGGCAACCGAACAGGCAGCTCGCTCAGGCCGAGAACTTTCAGCCCTAGAGCAACCAACCAAAAAAAGAGCGCGGGCTTGTCATAGTAAGGTTCCCCATTATGGGTCAGGGTCAGCCAGTTTCCCGAAGCCACCATCTCCTTGGCAATCACGCCGGTCCGCCCTTCATCAGGGTCCCAGAGGGCGTAATCGCCCAGGCCGTAGAAGAAAACTAAATAGCAGATTAAGGTAAGAGTTATGGCTGAGAAGATTTGTTTCTTAGGGAAATTCAATTGGAGACTCTTTATGTTTCTAGAGGATTAGTCCAACACCCAGGAGAAAAAGCGCAACCGCTATCATCGCGCTTTCCCCTTCTTTTTCCTCTTTCGCCGGTAAAGAACGAGGCTGAAGAGTCCAAGCAACAATGAAAGCAAAAGCCAGAATAGCATCTCTCTTTGCGTCCCTTTAAAGCCGTGGGTCAGGACCTCTTCATAGACTTCCAAGCTTATGGCTCCAGCCGCCAATCCGCAGATCGACTCACCTTCCTTGCTCAGGGCCTGCCTCCAGCGGAAGGGGACCCGTTGGTATCCTTCGACTATCCCTCCACGCCAGACCAGGAAACGGGGGACCTGGGTTTGATACTCTAAATAGGCCGCTCCCCATTTTTTCTCCAGCCGCTCTTCTTCTTCCGCTGTGACACTCCAGTAAAGCAAGGCCAGAGAGGGAAGAACAATGAGATAGGCCAGGGGAGCGTTAAAAACGATAAGGAGACCCAGCCCAATGAGGAAGTTTCCCACATAGAGAGGATGTCGTACGAAGCTGTAGGGGCCGTAGAGGCGGAAGCCAGGGACGGGGGGATTGGCACCCCAGGCCCATAGCCTGAGGGCCTGACCACAACAGGCGATGAACAAGCCGACAATGTCCAGAGATCCATCCAGTACGGGATGTGTCTGCACCAACGTTGGAGAGGTTAACAACAGGGGTGAGATGATAAGAGGATAAGAGAAATATCGGCGGTAATGACGGAGTTTGTTCCTAATCATTGCCGCCGTCCTTATCCAAATCCAAAAGCATTTCGCAGACAATCTGAGCAGCCATTCGTATGGGTATGTCTTGGAACATATCGTGTATTGAGTTAGAGGCGATGCCCTCTAGACCGCATTAGAGAATCTATGAAGCCCAAGTTGTCAAGCCCCTTGAGCCAGAGGAGGCAGGATGAACTCAAGGTCTCAAAAGACCTTTCGATGGGAGAGGGCGGGCAATTCAGAGCGCACCTTTTTGAGGTAGCTCAAATCGATCTCAGCAAAGATGACCCCCGGGAGATCGGAGGCCCGAGCGAGAACCCTTCCCCATGGATCGACGATCATCGAGTTGCCGTAGGTGGCGAAGCTCTTGGGG
>Ga0209002_10001887_pt1 | contig 17015 bp, 11 predicted proteins | sample Rifsed16ft2_FD_184010 | JGI IMG/M metagenome (GOLD analysis project Ga0209002, IMG submission 184010) | Soil microbial communities from Rifle, Colorado, USA - sediment 16ft 2 (version 2) | ecosystem: Environmental > Terrestrial > Deep subsurface > Rock core/Sediment | place: Rifle, Colorado... | reverse complement strand
AACGGGCTCGTCTCGGCCGCGTACCTCGCGAAGGCGGGCCTGAAGGTCCTCGTCCTCGAGCGGCGAGCGATCGTCGGCGGCGCCTGCGTGACGGAGGAGATCCATCGCGGGTTCAGGGTGTCGACCCTCGCGTACACGTGCGGCCTCCTCCGCCCCGAGATCAAGGCAGACCTTGCGCTCGCATCGTTCGGGCTCGAAGAGCACCCGTACGATCCCTCGTTGTTCCTCCCCTTCCCCGACGGGCGACACCTGACGTACCGCCACGATCCCGATTGGAACGCGCGACAGATCGAGAAGTTCTCGAAGGCGGATGCGAAGGCGCTCCCCCGATACGATCGGTTCTGGCAGGAATTCGCGGAGCTCGTGGAGCCGACCCTCCTCGCCCCTCCCGTTTCCCTCGCCGACCTCGCATCCCTCGTCATGACTCCGGAGGCGGAGGATTTCCTTCGCCGCGTCATGCTCATGTCCATCGCGGACGTCCTCGACGATTTCTTCGAGTCGGACGAGGTCAAGGTCTCGATGGCCACGAGCGCGGTCGCAGGGACGATGGCAGGGCCCCGGACGCCGGGCACTGCGTTCGTGCTCGGCCATCACACGCTCGGGGATATCGGCGGGAGGAAAGGCGTGTGGGGCTGGGCCCGAGGCGGAATGGGAGCCATATCCGATTCGATAGCGCGGGCGGCGCGGCACTTCGGCGCTACAATCGCCACCGGGTCGAGCGTGCATCGGATCCTCGTGGCGGACGGGCGGGTGACCGGCGTCGAGCTCTCGGCCGGCGGGAGGCACACCGCTCCGATTGTCCTGAGCAACGCGGATCCGAGACGCACGTTCCTGGGCCTCGTTGGCAAGGACCACCTCCCCGCCTCGTTCGTGCATGCGGTCTCGAGAATCCGTTTTGACTCCTCCTCCTTCAAGCTGAACGTCGCCCTCCGGGAGCTCCCAGATTTCCAGGCGATTCCTGGAAAAAGGGTGCAGCTTCATCACAAAGCTATCATCGATCTCGCTCCGTCGTTGGACTATCTCGAGAGGGCCTACGACGACGCAAAGGGCGGTCGGCCCTCGGACGAGCCGTTCCTCGAGTTCGTCCTTCAGTCCGCCAACGATCCATCCGTTGCGCCTCGGGGGATGCACACCATGACCGTGTCCGCGAAGTTTGCCCCCTTCGAATGCGAGGGGGGCTGGGACCGTCAGGCCGAAGGATTCGCGAACCGCATCTTGGATACGATCGAAGCGTACGCCCCGAACATTCGCCGTGCGGTCGTCGCGATGGACGGGATATCGCCCCTCGACATGGAGCGGGAGTACGGGCTCACGCGCGGAGACGTGTTCCACGGGGCGATCCTGCCGTACCAGATGTTCTCGTTCCGGCCCGTGCCGGGATGGGCGAAGTACCGGACGCCGGTCCGGGGCCTCTACCTTTGCGGCGCTGGGACCCACCCGGGAGGCGGTGTGATCGGGGCTTCCGGGCACAACGCCGCCATGGCGGTGCTCGAGGATCGGCAGATCGGGCTGATGCCGTGACGACGTGAACGTCACGCGAAAAAGCCGGGGTCCCCGCCCTCGATGAGGTTCTTGAGACCGACGAACAGGGCCGACCAACGGCCTCGGTCATGGATCATCGCAGGGATCTCGTCGTCCGTGTAGCCCTCGCTCGAGAAGTAGATCGCCGTGCCGCTCGCCTTCTCTTCGAAGTCAAATGCGAGACGGAGGTCGCCCTGGGGACGCGGCCAACGCATCGCGATCCTGCGATTCGCCACCCATTCGAGAATTTCGTCGGGCCCGTCGTCCCACGCGAGCTCCACGCGGCCGCCGACGTGCGGCTCAATCCGGACCGAGTCGCTCCCGGTCTGCGCCCACTGCCGCAGACGGGAGGGGTCGGCGAACGCCTCGAACACACGACCTTGGGGCGACTCGACGAGGACCGTGAGACGGAGGTTCGGAGGCGCCGGCGGCTCGTGGTCCGGTCGCACGCTGTCGCTCCGCCCCTCCGTGATGGACTTCAGGTTTCCGAGGCACATGCGCCAGGCGTCCTCCACGGACCCGCACGTGCTGTCGGCGAGGGGGACGCCGAGGTGGCGCGCGCGCAGGATGGTGGTCTCCTCGGCATCGTCTTCGAGATCGTACGAGACCCGGGTCTGCGCCTCGGAGATCGGCCAGCTGAAGGCGAAACGGCGAAGCGTCTCCCCCTCATCGATGGTCGTCTCCCAGCCGAGACCCGGCGGCCGGAAGATGCACGTCTCGCCGCCGAACCGGAACTTCCCCCCGACCCTCGGCTCGATCCGGGACCATCCGCAAAACCACCGGGAGAGATGCTCGATCCGCAGGAGTCTCTCGAAGACGACGGGCCGGGGTTCGCGGATGCGGACCCGGAGGTCGAAGTCGTGGTTCACGGAATCACCGTCCGGTACCCTCCACGTGAGAACGGCCGATGAAGATAAAGACCGAACCTATTTCTCACTCCGTGAGCACGATATCCGTCGGTCGCGTTCCAAGGGCGTTACCATGGGTTACCGTTACGCAGTCCTCGGTGCAGGCCGTCAGGGCACTGCGGCAGGGTATGATCTCGGCCGATACGGCGAAGCGGACGACCTCGTGATCGCGGACGTCAAGCGGGCGCAAGCGCTCCGGTCCGCGGCGCGGATCAACCGCCTGATCGGTCGTCGCCTGGCACGTGGCGTCTCGACGGACGTGCTGAAGGGACGCCTCCTCGCGGCGACCCTCGACGGCGTGGACGTCCTCGTGAGTGCCGTGCCGTACGTCCTCAACCTGCGGATTGCCCGACAGGCGATCGACTCGAAAGTCTCCATGGTCGATCTAGGTGGGAACACGGCGATCGTGAAGGAGCAGCTCCGCCTCGACAAGGCCGCGCGTGAGGCGGGGATCGCGATCGTGCCGGACTGCGGCATGGGGCCTGGCCTGAACATCACTTTGGGTGTCCACGCGATGGGGCTGCTCGACATCCCGCGCGACGTGTACATCTACGACGGCGGCCTTCCCCAAGCGCCCGAGCCCCCGTGGGATTACGCGCTCACATTCAACGTGGCAGGCTTGACGAACGAGTATGCTGGCGCGGCGACGTTCCTGCGGGAGGGCCGCATCGTCGAGGTTCCCGCGCTCACGGAGATCGAGGAAGTTCAGGTCCCGCCCCTCGGTCGACTCGAGGCTGCCGTCACGACAGGCGGCCTGTCCACTGCACCCTGGTCCTTCCTGGGCGTGCTCCGGACCCTCCAGAACAAAACCCTGCGGTATCCCGGCCACTGGGCCCGGATGCAAGCCTTCCGGGACCTTGGCCTCTTCCGACTCGATTCCATCCGGGTCGACGGCCGTCCCGTCGTTCCGCGACATGTGTTCCACGCCCTCTTCGAGCCCCAAGTCGCCGCCCGAGCCCACGACGTCTGTGTGGAGCGAATCCGCGCCTACGGGACGAAGGACGACAGGCCTGCAGAAGTCTCGGTCGATCTCGTCGATTGGTATGACGATTCGACTGGCTTCACGGCGATGGAGCGCCTCACGGGATGGCACGCTTCGATTGCGGCGGAGATGATCGCTCGCGGACAAGTGGAGAGAGGCGCTCATCCGGTCGAGCTCGGCCTGCCTGCGAAGCCTTTCGTGGCGGAAGTCCGGCGCCGCGGGATTGCGATCGACGAGCGGATTTCCTTCCTGGACGACCAGGAAGGGCCTGGCCGCGGGCCCGAGCCCCTGGTCGTCGCCTGATCCCCTCCAGGGGCCCCGCGATTACGCTCCACCGGATTGCCTATGGACGACGTTTCGTCCCGCGCGAGCGCCGGCCCTTTCGGCCCCCGTGGCGGAAGCGTTTTTCTTTCGGCCGGGAATCCTTCGGGGGCCGCTCCTTCCGTCTCACGGCGCCCAGAGTCATCGCGAGCCGCATGAGGATTTCGGGGCCGTCCTGGCAAGATTGGCCCGCGAGAATGGAGCTTGGAGCGCGTTGCCCGTTTTCGAGCAGACTTCGTGCCAATTTCCTTATCAGGAACTCCGGGTTACCCCTGCGCGTTGAGGGAGAGGCAGTTCGCGACGAACGCGGGCGGAATGCTTCACGCGGGCGGCGGCCCTACGATGGGCGGAACGTTGTCCCTGCGCCTCGCGGTCAAGATTCGGTTCGGTAGGACGCTCTGGGCGACCCTCCACGACACGGCGGACCGATGGCCTTGCGATCGCTGCCGCCCGGAACTCTCCACCTGGATGCAGGGTTTGCACGATGCGGTAAACGTGCGACTCGGAAAGCGGTCGTTTCGCCCTGTCGCCTACGGCCGATTCATGAGCGGGGCTCTCGAAGGAGCCTATCACGGCCGGTGCGTCGGATGCCGTCTCGTTCGCCTCGGAGCCCGGGTCCTCGCGCAGTCGCCTCGTGCAAGGACGTCGGCCGAGATGTGACTACCGCGTCGGTGGCGGAAGCGGAGCCTCGTCCGTATCGGGAGGGGGTGGCGGCGGGAGATCGGAAGACTCCCCGATCCCTTTGGTCTCCTCCGCACCCAGGCCTCCCACGCCGCCGAGGCGGCGTCGTGGTTGCCTCTCGAGGACCGCGGACGCTTTCGCTTTGAAGAATTGCTCCATGAATTCCTTCACATCGACGAGTTGATCGACCGCTCCGCTCCAGTTCGCCAACACGGGGCCGAACCGGCTCTCCACCTCTTCAATGACCTTGCGGGCTTTGCGTTCGATCGCCCGGGATCGCCGCCCCTCGTACAGGACCACAAGGAATGCGGAAGTGCCGCGGGCAAGGCTCACCCGGAACTCCCCCAGCTGCAGGGCATTGAGGTCTCCCGCTCCCCGCGCGCGGAAGATGTCGTTCATCAGGTTCTGGACGCCCGTGAACATCGAGGTGACGACATCCGTGTCCTCCTCTGCTTTGAGGGTCCGCGAGAGGTGGGCGATCGGGAGGCCGTTCGCGTGGATGAGGAAGACTTCCTCCACACTCGGGCGGAGACGGTTCCAGACGACGACGGACGCGGCCGCCACCCCCGCGGCGACGAACCACGGCAGGAATATCGAGAGGAGGTCCGGACCTCGGATCTGTACGCGGATCGTCGCGGTGGTCGTCCAGGCGCCATCACTCACCAGGATCGTGACCGTGTCCTCGTTCACGTCGCTCGGATACTCGAAGAGAAGGTTCTGGCCCGCAGCCCGGACGAACCGGTCATCCACGGCGCTCCGGGCCTCGACCGTGAGCAGGCTGACATCCGTGTCGACGTCCTCGAGGTATCCCGTCAGGTCGAGGAACCAGCTGTGACGGTCCTTGATCTGATCCTCGATCGGCAGGATTCGTGGGGCGTCATCGACGGACTGTACGATGACCTTGATCGTGTCTTCCGCGAGCGCACCCCGGTCGTCCGTGGCTCGGAATCGGACGGTCTCGACCCCGGACCAGTTCGCGTCCGCCGCGAAGTCCACCGAATGATCCACGTTGATCGTCACGACGACGCGGACCTGCCCGGAGGTGTAGAAGACCGTCGCGCTGTCGTTGTCGTAGAAGTAGTCGTCCAAGTCGAATTCGTTCCGCCGAAATGTGTCTTCGAGGAACGTGACGTCCGGGAGGGTCCTCTGCAGCGTGGGCGGGTAGTCGTCCGTGACCGTGACGGTGATCGGCGCGTACGTCCAGTCGACTCCGTCCGTCACGTTGATCACGAGGGGGACGGTGTACTGTCCGGTCCCAAGGTCCGGGTAGAGGAGCGTCAGGATCCGTCCGGACACCGCGACACTCACCGGATTGGAGGTGGAGACCGATATCTGGTCGATCGGGGTGTCCGTGTCCGTGATGTACGGTGCGAGATCGAACTCGTAGGGGTAGTCCCAGTGGACCGTCAGCGCGGGGACGCCGGCGATGCGGGGCGGATCGTTCACGGGCGTGACGAACACGAGGATCGTGTCCTCGAGGAGTGCCCCCGTGGGGTCCGTCGCTCGGAACGTCACAGATTCCGTCCCCCAGAAGTCCGCAAGGGCCTCGATGTCGACCGTGTTGTCCGCGTTGATTGTGATGTTCAAATGGGTGAAACCGAAGGTATAGAACAAGGTGTCATTGTCCGGATCGAAAAAGTAGTACCCGAGGGGATTGCCGAACACATCCCGTCGGGTCTCCCCTTCGAGCATGGTCACGTCGGGAAGGTCGTTCCGCTGCTCGGGCGGGTAGTCGCTCGTCACGAGCACCGCGACGGTCCGCGAGGCGGAATCGAGTCCATCCGACACGGTGATCGTCACGAACTGCCAATCTCCCACGAAGCTCTGCGGGTACACGAACGTAACCCGATGCGCCGCGACCGATGTGTGCGCCGCATCGCTCGACGTCAGGAAGAGCTGCTGGAGGGTGTGGTCCGGGTCCTTGAGATACGGCGCAAAGTCAAACGTGTACGGTGAGTCGAAGTGCACGTAGAAGGTCGTCGGGGGCGCGGGCGAGAAAGAAGGCGGATCGTTCACGGGCGTGAGGTTGACCCAGAGGCTCTGCCACGCATACCGACCCATCTCGTCGAACAGCAAGAGGTCAACCTGGTCGGTCCCCGAGCGATCCGGCTTTGGCCGGAAGGTGATCAGATGGTTTCCGGTGACGTTTCCCCCGGTATACTCGTAGAGGGTCGAGTCCGTCCCGGCGAGATCCCAGCTCAGGTTCGCAAGAGGCGTATCCGGATCGTAGGCGAACCCCACGAGGTTCAGGGTCCATGGCGGGGAGTCCTCGGGGGCCGATTGGTCCGGAACCCTCGTTGCGATCCGCGGCCCGAGGTCCGTCGTGTAGAGGATCGAGAGGAACGGTGCGGTTCCGACCGCCTCCCGGGACGCGATGACGAGACGGGACTGGGTCGCCTCACTTGCCGGCCGGAGCATGATGCCGACGTTTGGGAGGAGGTTGCGCGTCCAGTTCGTCACGAGCCGCGTGAGGTTCCACGTGGCCCACGAGCCGGCCGTCGCGGTCGCGGATCCTTCCGCCGTGACGTCGGACTCCCCGCCGGAGACGGTCCATGCCGCGGTTCCGTCTCGCGTGAGCCAGGTGACCCCCGTGCCCGACACAGAGAGTTCCGAGCCGATCGATGTCGTGAGGAGGGATGCGCCGTCGGGAGAGTTTCCATCCAAGTAGCGCCCGGTGTTCCTCACGTTGTAGCCGCCGATCCGGGCATCGTGGCCCAGGCCGGCTGAGCGAACGGCCGACGTGCGGGTCTCCGTCGCGAACACGATGTCGAGGTATCCGTCCCCATCGATGTCCGCGATGACGGGCGTCCCACGGACCGGGGTGTCGACAGGGAGGCTCCAGACCGGAGTGCCGTCCGATGCGACCACATAGAGGGTACTGTCGAAACTCCCGAACACGATGTCCTCTTCCCCGTCGCCGTCGACGTCCGCGGCCGTCGGTGTGGAGTAGACCTCCGCGCCCGTCGTGAAGTTCCAGAGCCACGTGCCATCGCTGGTCATCGCGCCGATCTGGCCGGTGAGAGATTTCGCGAACACGATCTCGAGTCGTCCGTCGTCTCCCCAGTCGACGAGGAGATTGCCGCCCGATTGGTCGGAGCCCGTCGGGCGGATCCACTTCCGCGTACCGTTCTCGCCCCAGACGGCAAATTGGTTCCCGTTCACGGCCCGATCCCCCGCAATCAGCTCGGGCAGGCCGTCGCCATCGAGGTCCCCGACCCCCGGGGTCTGGAGCATGGAGTTGGAACCGGGCTGAGCCGTCCAGATCATGCTCCCGGATGTCGTGATCGCGTGGAGCACTCCCTGGGACGTGCCGAAGAGGAGCTCGGGGGCCGGACCGCCCGTGAAGTTCGCGAGTGCGCCGCCGAAGGCGGTCTCTCCGGGCCCGAGCCCGTAGATCCACAGGGGGGCCGTCTGTGTGATGTTGAAGGCATACACCTGCCGGTCGTTCGCGGCCACGAAGATTTCTGCAATCCCGTCCCCCGTCGTGTCTTCGACGATCATCGGGCCCTGAGTCTCTTTCCCCGGATCGGCTCCCGAGTCCCAGAGGGACGAGCCATCCGATCGGAGCACGTACACCCGGTGGTTCGAGGCCCCGGCGGTCATCGCGAGGACTTCGAGGGATGAGTCGTTGTTGACATCGGCCACGGCGACGGGCCACGCGATGGGCGCCCCGAGATTCGTCGCCCACAGTTGGCTTCCGTCCGCCCGGATCGCATAGACGTTCCCGTCGGAGGATCCAAGGATCGTCTCGAGGAGAGTGTCTCCATCGAGGTCTGCAACCGCAAGGGAGGCATACGTCGTGCCGGCGGTGAAGTTCCATAGGGAGACCCAGGGTGGCCGCAGACGATACGCAGGTGGCGAGCCGAACGCGTAGCCGTATCGTACGACGTACGTGCGAGTCTCGCCAGCTCCGTTCGAACTTTCGAAGACCACGGTCGCCTCCCTGACGTCTGGACCTGCGTAGGCGACCCGGATGACCTGGCTCGGCACCTCGTTCCCGGCCGCGTCGAAGATCCGGAAATCACTCTGCGGATCAAGGGCCATCGGCGTGCCGAGGAGGATCCGTGCCTCCACGGGCTCGCGGGCGCGGGCCACCCCCGCCGTCTCCGATACGAGAACCGTCCGCTCGAATGCGTACGCCCCACCGGTCCCTTCCACCCACGGAGCGAGCATGCGGTGGACGTCGACCCCGGAGCCGCCCGCCGCCTCTTGGACGTAGACTCCGAGGGTGGCATCGAGGACTTGGGCAGTCGCGGGGACGGAATCCAGGTCGAAGCGCAGGAGGGCCCGCGAGACGGTCCCGAGGGACGGGTCGGACCCGACGAGGAAGCTTCCCTCGACTCCGAAGTTCCGCGAGGGATAGGCCGATGTGATCGTGCTGTCGCCGGTCGGCGTGATGTTCGACTGGACGGCGGAGGGGAACGTGGCCCCGAAGGCACCGCCCCCGACGATGGGAACGCCTCCCGGAGACAGGCGAGGAGCGAAAGCGCCGGCCAAGGGGACCACGAAGAAAGCCAGGAGCAAGATGGCAGCGGCCTTTGTGGACTGCATGGGGGACACCCGCGATCGCTCGCGGAGGAGAACGGTCTTCGACTTCTCCGGAACGGAAGATAGCCCTTCCTAGCCCGTTATCGCCGCCGATAGGATTTTGGCAGACCCAAGAAGACCGGCGAAGGCGGTTTCCGGCGTCCTCAGGTCTAGCGACAATAGTGTCACCGTCGGCAATCACGAATGAAAAACGCGGGGGCGAATTGAATATCCACCCTCCCAACAACGTCCCTGAGGCGAACATGTCCGAGACACTGCAGCGGGCGAAGGTGTGGGCTCTGATCCACTCCGAGCTCATCGTCGCGGTCGCGTTCGTGGCCATCGCTGTGGCCGCGTTCGCGTTCTCGATGGACCTGGGGTTGGCGGGCCGCAAGAAGCCACGGCCATAGGCCCGCAGGCATCTTGCGGTCGCATCCGCTACACGTTCCACCGATAGGCTTCCCCGGCGGAACCGGACGCCCGTCGTGCTTCCCGAACGGCGCGGCGATTCCAAGGACAGCCTGCGCGAGCCTCCGGCGGTGTGGGGGACGCGATTCGTTGCCAGGCCTCATTTTAAGGTATGCTTCACACTCGTCCTCGGCCACTCGTTCCCCGGAGACGCTCGATCCGTTCATCCAAGGACCGACACCACGTCTCGAAGTCAAACCCTCCCGGCGTCGTTCCGATTTGCTGAGTCGGGAGGGCCGAAAGACTCGGAGACCCGGGATTCTCCGTCTTTCCCCGGCGGCCGACCCTAGGGAGAGACCGCCTCACGGCCGCGATCAGCCAGATGGCCGCTTTTCGTGTGGCCGAAGTCCTCCGGAACACGGCGTCGACGCCGATGGGTCCGAGAATCGCAGCTGCAAGCAGGAGGTCGAGGGCAATCCAGCTGTTCCCCGGTGCACCCACCTCCGGATCCATGGAGCCCCAGGAGGCACAGCAGCCGTCGGGACTCCTCGTCAGCGTGAGGCGGAGGAGACCGATCCACGGGATCTCGCCCCGGACTCGCGCGAAGACGCTCTGTCGATCGAGGATCCACGGGTCCGTCTTGTTCGTGGGTCGGCGGTAGAGGTTGTTGTCGCCGAAGGTGAGGAATCCGTCGTTCGGGTACTTCGCACCGAGCTGGGTGAGATTCCATTCGACCGTCAGGTCGCCTCGCCACCCCATACCGGAGACCGTGAAGGACCGGATGCCGAACGGGGTCGTCGTGAGGCTCCCGTTCCAAGCGATCCCCGACCAAGCGGCGGCCGGGAGGGCGGACAGCTCGGGGACGTCGAATCCTCCGGTCCCGTTGTGCGAGACGTACCCGAAGGCTCGGTGGACGAGGGCCCTCGTCCGGTTCACGTCCACGTCGAAGAATCCGGCCACGACGACATCACCGTAATCGCCGAAGCTCGTGTAACCCGAGGCTCGGCCCTCAAGATAGGTGATGACCACTCCACGGGACGCAAGGACCTGAATGACCGCGACGTCGCCCGTATCCAGGATGCCCAGCTCGCTCGCGGCGTCGCCGTGCTGCATGCTGCCGCTCTCGATGATGAGGAGGGGCGGCCAAGTTCCGGCGTAGAGGCCGAGCCCGCCGAAGACGCTCGCGACGATGGCCGCTGCGCCAACGAGGCCCAGGATCAACCGACGCGTCCGCCGACGAATCTCGTCGGCCGACCATTCGGGCTCGGGCCGGGTCCTTCGGGCCACGGCTCCCGCTCCCCGCGGACCTCGATAAAGGTTGGTCGTCGCTTCTCAGAGGAGAGAATGGCCGTATGGGAGCATTCTGTCGGGTTGGTCCAGCACGGTTTGCAGGGTGACTCTCCTGAGTGCCGAATCTCAGGCCGACGGCACGCCGATTCCCGAGACAGATTCCCGCTTCGCAACGCTTATCCTTCCGCCAATCGAACGGGGCCGGTCATGGGCTGGATCTCGCGCCGAGTCGCCGGATTCCTCACATTCGTCGTTGTGAGTGGGATCCTCGGAGGATACGCGGCCGTCCGAGGCTGGATTTCCGGCGAGCCGAGCTTGACGACCGCCGCTGGCGCGGTCATCTTGGGAATTGCCTTCCTCACGTCGCTCGCGGTAACATCTCACATGAAGAGGAGCGATGAGGCCCGGAAAGCGTGGGAGGAGAATCAGCGGGCTTGGCACGAATACTACGCCCGGATGTATCCCGGATACGTTCGTCGCAGGTAGAACCGCCGAGGCAGCCGCCGCAAGCTGCGCAGGATGATCTGCGCGGATCTCGCACGGGCCTCGAGGCCACCCAAGATGATCCTCCTGACCGTTCTCTCCAACCGGACCTCGTCTACGAGACTCGACGGAGGTCGCGATTCGTCGAATTCGTAAACCCCAGGGTACATGTAGGAGCGCGGACCATCCGCCACTCCCAGGCAAACGCCCCAGCGAGGGACCGCCTCTGTGCGGGGGAGAGGACGTATGACCCTCCGGGTCAAGTTGGGGAAGAGCGACGTCCTTGTCTCGCCGCTGGGCGTCGGCGTGATGACCTGGGGCGAGACGACCCGAACCTACGGCGGCACCCGTGGCCGCGATGCAGAGGCCGGCGCTCTCGAGGCGAGCTTGGCCTCGGATGTGAACTTCTTCGACACCGCCGAGATGTACGGTCGCGGGTCGTCGGAACTCCGGTTCGGGGAGCTGGCACAAGGCAGGGACCTGGCGGTCGCCACCAAGTTCGCGCCCCTTCCTGGACGGACCGTCCGGAGCCTCCCGCGCGCCCTCGACCGCAGCCTGTCCCGGTTGCGTCGTGAAGAGGTCGATCTCTACCAGATTCATTTCCACACGCCTTGGATGCGGATTCGGCCGCTCATGGACCGGCTCGCGAATGCCGTGGACCAGGGCAAGACGCAGGCCGTAGGGGTGTCCAACTTCACCGCAAAGCACTTGAGAGCCGCCCACGCGGCCCTCGCCGACCGTGGGATTCCGCTGGCATCGAACCAGATCCAGTACTCCCTTCTTCATCGAGATCCGGAGATGGACGGTGTGCTCGAGGCGTGCCGCGAACTGAACGTGACGTTGATCGCGTACATGCCCCTCGCCATGGGGGCGCTCACCGGGAAGTACAGCGCTCGATTGCGACCACGGGACCGAATCCGTCAGATGGTCGGCCCCTTCCGTGGGAACCGCCTCGACGACGTGGCTCCGGTCATCGAACGGCTGCGGCAGATCGGGGAACGGTACGAGAAATCGCCCGCCCAGGTGGCCCTTCGGTGGCTGATCGAGCGGGGGACGGTTCCGATTCCCGGTGCCAAGGACGCGAAGCAAGCCGAGGAGAACGCCGGCGCCCTGACCTTCCGCCTGACGCCGCAGGAGGTGCAGTCCTTGTCCGAAGCTAGCGCCGCGTGGCGGCCGTGACCGTCGGGTCCCGCTGACGCGTGAACGGCGGTTTCGCACTCCCGCGACGTTGGCGGAGCCCGAAGCCTTCTTAACCCCCTCCGGCCTCGCCCTTCGTATGGCCCGCTTCCCGGAGGCCGAACGTCGCCGACTGCACAAGATGATCTGCATGCAGTGCTACGCTCGTAATGCGATGCGGGCGACCCGATGCCGCCGGTGCGGTAGCCGGGAGCTGAGGCCGAAAGCGAAAGAGGCCCGGAAGGAGTAGGCCCCGCTCGTTCGTCGGAGGCGCCGTCGCCAGGACGCGCGTCCGGGCAGTACTTTCGCCGATCCCTCGGCCTCATGTCTTAATATCTCGCTCATGCATCCCGGCGGTCCCTCGATGGTGAGGGGGACGGACATCATGGCTCAGAAACCGAACAGCGTCGTGCACGTGGAAATCCATTCGAACGCACCGGATAAGACGAAGGCGTTCTTCAAGGACGTCTTCGGCTGGAAGTTCCAGGACATGCCGGAGATGAATTACTCGACGTGGGAAGCACCGAGTGAACCGGGCGGAGGCCTCCAGCAGGTCCAGAACATGCCCGCGGGCGTGCTCGACTACATCCTTTCCCAGGACATCGACAACACGCTCGCGAAGATCCAGGCATCCGGCGGGTCCGTCATGATGCCGAAGTCCAACATCCCCGGGTTCGGCTGGTTCGCGGTGTTCCAGGATCCAACCGGCATTACGATGGCCCTCTACGAGGCACTCCCCCGGCCTCGCGCGGCGTCCCGACCGACTCGGAAGAAGGCGAAAGGTCGGGCGAAGAAGTCAAAGGGTCGAGCGAAGAAGGGCCGCGGGCGAAAGCGCTGATCAAAGTCGACGGCCGCCTGGGAGCGATCGGTTGGCGCGCGTCCGACCGGTCCGGTCCCGCGGGAAGCACGCACACACACATCGAGCGACTCGAGCCCTCGAGCCATCCCGGCGTACCGCTCGTATTGCGCGACCTCAGTGCGGTCCCGCGACGACCGATGCAAGGACCTTCCGCTCCGCACCTCGAAGGTGCTTCGACACCGCCGCCCTCGAGATCCCCAGGATCCGACCGATCTGACTCAGGGAGACCATCGCGGGCGACTCGTAGTACCCCAGCCGGAACGCGAGCTCGAGGATCGCACGCTGGCGTTGGGTGAGCTCCGACAAAGGCTCCCATCCTCCCGCAGAGACCGTGCGGACGGCCCGGACCCGGTACGGCACACCGAATTCGTCTAGGAAGCGGCGGACCCGAGGGAGCATCCCGTCCGGCGCGAGCAGGGTGACGCGCGCGTCCTTCGGCGTGACGCGGCCCACCTCCATGGGGACGATCCCTCCGGATTCGTCCGCCAAGAGCCTACGGAGACCTTCCGGCACGACCCACTCGACCCATGCGAGGTACTCGCCGCGATCCGGAGCGTACGAGAGGACCTCGAACCGCTCGAGATGGTACCGCCGTGCGATCGCCCGGGCCTCGCGTTCGACAGTCGCAGGGTCCTTGAACGGCCCGTGGCGGCGGACGCGCAGGACGAGCGCCGCAACCCGGGGGCCGATGGCGAAGGACTGGACGACCGTCACCGACGCGTTGTTCCGGAAGAAGCGAGCGCTGAGGATTCCAAGGTCGTCCAGGAGGGCGAGCGGCAGCTGGATCTCGACGCGTTTCATCCCGACACGGGTTGACAGGCAAACCAAGACTCGAATATAGCTTTGACCCTCTCCTGGCCATGGGACCGGGCACGATGGTGGAGTCGTTCACCGCGCAGACGTCCGTGATCACGTGCGACATGAACGGGATCGTCCAGGAGTACGCCGCGGACGCAGCGGCGCTCTTCGGCTGGAGCCAGGAGGAAGTCCTCGGGAAGATGTCCGTCGCGATGTTCCACGTCCCGAAGAACGTGCCCACCCTCGTGCCGCGTCTCCTCCGGGAGGCGGTGGAGAAGGGGAAGTTCGAGGAGGAGGTCACGCTCATGCGGAAAGACGCCTCGACGTTCCGTGCGGTCCTCACGGTACGTCCGATGATGCGCGACGGACAGCAGGTCGGCTTCATGGGGATGACGCATCCCCTCGGGCCGCCTGGGAACATCCCCGTTGGTCGGCTCTGGGTGCAGGCGTTCCGTGCGCCCTTCCTCCTCGCGTCCCTGATCCCCGGCGTAGTCGCGGGACTCGCGGCCTGGCAGGCGGGATATGCGATTGATCTCCCGTATCTCGGTCTCGCCCTCCTGGGCCTCGCATTCATCCATATGGGGACGAACATGGCGAACGACGCGTGGGACTTCCGGAGCGGGAACGACCTCGCGGTCCGCCACCTGAACCCCTTCGCGGGCGGCGGTCGCGTGCTCTTCCGCGGCGTGCTGGACCCGAAGGCTCATCTCGCCGTCGCGATTGCGTTCCTGGCCCTGGGCTCGGTCATCGGCCTGTACTTCGTGTTCCTTGCAATCGGATGGCCCGCGGGCGCGCCCCTCCTCGTCCTCGGGATTCTCGGCGTGACCTTCTCCTACTTCTACGTGGCCCCACCGTTCCGCCTCGCCCACCACGGACTCGGGGAAATCGCCGTCGGCCTGGCCTTCGGCCCGATCGCGGTCCTCGGGACGTACTTCGTCCTCACCCGGGCGTTCGATCCGCCTGCGATCGTCCTTTCGATTACGTTCGGTCTCCTCGTCGCGGGGATCCTCTGGATCAACGAGATCCCGGACATTCCCGCGGATTCGTCGGTCGGCAAGCGAACCGTTGTCGTGCGGCTCGGCGCGGACCGGGCCGCGAAGCTCTTCGGCGGGATCGTCATCGCGGCGTACGCGGTCCTCCTCGCCGGCGTCCTGTTGGTAGCGCTCACCCCTTGGGCGCTCCTCGCGTTCCTCGCGCTCCCCCTCGCGGTCAAGCCCATCGTGGGGGCGCGGAAGGCGGGCGGCGACCCGCACGCCCTGATCCCCTCGAACGCGGGGATGATCCTCGCGACGATTGTCACAGGAATCCTGATCGCGGTCGGCCTCGTTGTGGAGGGCCTCGTCGCGTCGTAGCCCGGCGCCCGGCGGGCGTCACCACGGGGCTCCGTGGATCGGCACCACGGCCCCGTTGACGTAGCTCGCCTCCTCGCGACACAGGAACGCGACGAGTTCCGCGACATCCTGGGGAGTGCCATGGCGTCGTCCCTTCCAAGGCCCCTCGCGGCGGACCGCCTCAACGGCCTGGCGGAACGTGAACGCGGGGATGTATCCCGGCGCGATCGCGTTGATTGTGATCCCTCGCGCAATCTCGATTTCCGATAGGATCCGCGTGAGTGCATGCCGGGCAATCTTGCCGACCGTGTAGTCGTACGGGGGTTCCATGAATTCCTCGGACCGCTCCATGCCGATGTTCACGATCCGGCCCCAGCGGCGGCGACGCATGCCCGCGAGGGCCGCCTGAATCGTGTGGAACATGCCGTCGATCTCCGCCTTCAGGACGCGTTGCCAGAACCCCGGGTCGATCTTCGCGAAGTCCTTGTGCTCCGGGGCCCACCGGCCGCCCGCGTTGTTCACGAGGATGTCCACAGGCCCGAGTTCCTCCCTCGCCCGAGCGAACATCCGTCGCACATCCGAACGGACCGCCGTGCTCGCCCTCACGACGATCACCTCTGCACCGAACGACCGGATGGCTTCGACAATCCGGCGGTTCGTGGATTCGGGCGTCGTTCGGTTCGTCCCGTGATTTAGGACGATGTCGGCACCCTCCCTTGCGAGGGTCAGGGCCGTGCTCCGTCCCATCCCTGCCCCCGTGCTCCCCGTCACGAGGGCGACGCGGCCTTCGAGCGGCTTCGCCACGGTGCCGGGAAACTCGCGATTCGCCGATAACCCTGTCGCTCGGCCCTCCGCGCGCCTCTAGGGAGATCGAGTCCGGCCAGTGGCGGCAGTCGTCCTCGTCGATGGAGGCTTAATGGCATGCCGCGATTCCCGCCCGATGTGGCGATTCGAGAAAAGGGTGGTGCTCATCACCGGTGGGTCCTCGGGGATCGGATTCGCGACGGCGAGGGAGTTCCTGAAGGAAGGGGCCCGGGTCGCCATCACGGGGCGGAACGGCCCGCGCCTGTCGAAGGCCAAGCGCGCCCTCGATCGCCATGGCGACGTGCTCGCGATCCGAGGCGACGTGTCGAAGGCATCCGACGCGCGGCGTTTCGTCCGTGGGACGGAACGGGATCTCGGCGCGCTTGACGTCCTCGTGAACAATGCAGGGATTTACCTCCAAAAGCTGACCCACCGAGTGACGGAGCGGGAATACGAGCGGGTGATGGACATCAACCTGAAGGGCGCGTTTCTCTGTACAAAGTACGCCCTGCCCGGGATGATCCGCCGAAGGCGAGGCTCGATCGTGAACGTGTCGTCCGACTCCGGGCTCGTCGCGACGCCGGAGGCTTCGATCTACTGCGCGTCCAAGGGCGGGCTGATCCTCCTCACGAAGGTGCTCGCCGTCGACCATGCCAAGGAGGGAATTCGCGTGAACGCGATCTGCCCGGGGGAGGTCGAGACCCCGATGTTGGAGCGGGACGCGAAAGCCTCCGGACTCCCTTACAACGAATACCTTCGGAAGCTCGTCGCCCCGTATCCGATGAAGCGGGCGGCGAAGCCGGAGGAGATTGCGAGAGGGATCCTCTTCCTGGCATCCGAGGACTCCGCGTTCATGACGGGCGCCTGCTTGTCGATGGACGGAGGATGGACCGCCCTGTGACGGCGGAGGACCATGGCCGCCCGCC
>Ga0209002_10001886_pt1 | contig 17015 bp, 16 predicted proteins | sample Rifsed16ft2_FD_184010 | JGI IMG/M metagenome (GOLD analysis project Ga0209002, IMG submission 184010) | Soil microbial communities from Rifle, Colorado, USA - sediment 16ft 2 (version 2) | ecosystem: Environmental > Terrestrial > Deep subsurface > Rock core/Sediment | place: Rifle, Colorado... | reverse complement strand
GATAGGCGGCCTTCCCGCCCGGGATGTAGATCCCGACCGCATCGAGCGGCCGGCAGAGCTGGCCGAGGACCGCGCCCTCTTCGGTGAAGAACCACGAGTGCGGGAGCTGGCGGCGGTGAAATGCCTCGATACGCGCCGCGGCCAGCCGCAGCGCTTCGATCACCTCGGGCGCCAGATGGTCGAAGGCCCGCTCCACCTCCTCCGGCGCCACCCGGACCGTCGCCGGCGTAAGCGACGCCCCGTCGAACCGCCGCGCATACTCGGCGAGGGCCGCATCGCCGCGCTCCTGGACCGCGGCGAGAATGGGGCGCACGACCGCCTCGGCGTCGGCCGAGACCTGGGCCCGCCGGAGCGCGAGTTCCCGGAGGAAGGCCCTCCCTTCCTCCCCGTCGGCGCGGAGCACGCGCATCACGGCCGCCCTCCCTGCACGACGGCCGCGAGGCGATCGATCAGTCCGCGGACCTGCTGGTGCTTCGTCTTCAAGGCCGCCCGATTGACGATCAGCCGCGCGGTGGCGGGGGCGATCTGTGCCACCTCTTCCAACCCGTTCTCCCGCAGCGTCCGTCCCGTGTCAACGAGGTCGACGATCCGCTCGCACAGCCCCGCGAGCGGCGCCAGCTCGATCGATCCGGAGAGGCGGATGATCTCCACCTCCACCCCGTGCTCCGTGAAGTACCGCTCGGCCAACCGGGGATATTTGGTGGCCACCCGCAGGGCGGAGAAGGCCACCGGTTTTCCCCGATGCTCCGGATCCTTGGGCTGCGCCACCACCAACCGGCAGGCCCCGAACTTCAGATCGAGCGGCTCGTAGACATCCCGCTCCTGCTCCAGGAGGATGTCCTTGCCCACCACCCCCAGATCGGTCGCGCCGTACTCCACATAGGTGGGAATATCGGCCGGGCGGAGCACCAGGAAGCGATACGCCCCGGTCGCGTCCTCGCATGTAAGGCGCCGGGATTCCGCGAGCCCGTCCAGCCCGTCGATCCCGGTCGCCGCGAAGTGTGTGATGGTCTCCGCCAGGAGCCGCCCTTTCGGCAGGGCGATGGCGATCTGTCCCCGGCGCATTCAGTCCTCCACCCGTCGGATCTCCCCTCCCAGGGAGTGGAGCTTCGCCTCGAGTCGCTCGTACCCGCGGTCGAGATGATAAATGCGATCGACCACCGTCTCTCCGCGGGCCTGCAGGCCGGCCAGGACGAGCGAGGCGCTCGCGCGCAGGTCGGTCGCCATCACGGGCGCCCCCCGGAGGAAGGGCACACCCCGGACGACCGCCGCACAGCCCCCCACCGCAATATCCGCCCCCATCCGCTGCAGTTCGGGGGTGTGCATGAACCGGTTCTCGAAGACCGTCTCGGTGATGACGGACCGGCCGTCGGCGACGGCCATCAGGGCCATCATCTGCGCCTGCATGTCGGTGGCGAAGCCGGGGAAGGGCGCGGTGGTGACCTCCACCGGTCGCGGGCGGGCGCCCATGCGGACCCGAACCCCGCCCGCTTCCTCCGTCACCGTCACTCCCGCCTCTTGCAGCTTCGCGAGGACCGATCCCATGTGTCGCGGCACGCACCCCTGAATCCGCACATCTCCCCGGGTGATCGCCGCCGCCACCGCCAGGGTCCCGGCCTCGATCCGATCCGGGATGATCCTATGCCGGGCGCCCGCGAGCGCCTCGACCCCGTCGATGCGGATCGTGGACGTTCCCGCCCCCTCGATCCGCGCCCCCATCCTCTCAAGCAGCCGCGCCAGGTCCTCGACCTCCGGCTCGCAGGCCGCATTGTCGATGGTCGTCGTCCCCTTCGCCAGCGTTGCCGCCATCATGAGGTTTTCGGTCCCGGTCACGGTGACCGTCTCGAAGGCGATGCGGGTGCCGCACAGGCGCGGCGCCTTCGCCACCACGTACCCCTCGACGAGATCGATCTCCGCTCCCATGGCCTGCAGCCCGGCGAGATGCAGGTTGATGGGGCGGGGGCCGATGGCGCAACCGCCGGGGAGGGATACCCGGGCCTCGCCGAATCGGGCGAGGAGGGGACCCAAGACGAGGACCGACGCCCGCATCGTCCGGACAAGGTCGTACGGGGCCTCGCACCGCCCCACCGCCCGCGAGGTGAGGCCGACCGTTCCCGGCGCCACCGCGCGCACCTCGACTCCCATGAACGTGAGGAGATCCGCGATGGTCGCCACATCGCGCAGCGACGGGACGTTCTCGAAGATGAGCTCCTCGGGCGTGAGCAGCGCGGCCGTCATCGCGGGAAGCGCGGCATTCTTGGCTCCGCTCACGGTCACGGTGCCGCGTAACGGTCTCCCCCCCTGGATCACGAGTCGATCCACCTCACGTCCTCCTCACGCGTCCCACCGTCCCCCCGTGTACCGGGCGGTGACCGCCCGCCGCCGGCCCCCGACGTCCGGGACAACCGCGATGTCGCCAAAGACCCCGCGATCACGGAGGAGCTGCACCAGTGCCTCCCCCTGGACCGGCGCCATCTCCAGGACCAGCCATCCCCCTGATCTGAGCAGCGCCGGCGCCCCGGCGATGATCCGCCGATGCAGGTCGAGGCCGTCCGGTCCTCCGTGCAGCGCCACCAGCGGCTCGCAGCGGACCTCGGGCGGCAGGGCCGCCAGCTCTTCTGTGGCGACGTAGGGCGGATTGCTCACGATGAGGTCGCACCGGCCCGCGAGACCCCGGGCCCAGAGTGGCACGAGCAGGTCGCCCTGAAGGAAGGTGATCTTGGAAGAGACCCCGTGCGCGCTGGCGTTTGCTCTGGCCAGCGCGAGGGCCTCGGTTGATATCTCCGTCGCATACACCCGCACCCCCCGCAGCGCGTGTGCCACCGTCACGGCGATCGCCCCGGAGCCGGTTCCGACATCGGCGACGACCGGCGACGCGGAACCCGCGAGCGCGTCGAGGGCGACTGCGACCAGGGTTTCAGTTTCAGGCCGCGGGATCAGGACGGCCGGGGTCACCGCAAAGGCGAGGGACCAAAACTCCTTCACGCCGATGAGGTAAGCCAGCGGCTCCCGGTGCTCACGGCGGCGCACCCGGTCCCTGTAGGCCGTAAGGACCGCAGCCGGCAGCGATCCCGCACCTGCCGCGTACAGGTGGAGGCGATCACAGCCGAGGCAGGAGGCCAGGAGGCACTCCGCGTCCAGCCGGGCCGTCTCTACGCCCGCCGCATGCAGGCGTGCCGTCGCCCACGCCATGGCCGCGTTCATCGACGCCCCGCGGGGGGTGGCGCGCGCCATCTCCGTCACCAGTGGTCCCATCGTTCCTCTCCCGCGCGGTCAGGATGCCGAGGGAGCCTTGAGTCGCTCGGCCTCGTAATGCGTCATCAGGGCTTCGGCCAACTCGTCGAGCTTGCCGTCGAGCACTTCCGGCAAGTTATACAGCGTCAACCCGATCCGGTGATCGGTCACCCGGCCCTGGGAGAAATTATAGGTCCGGATCCGTTCGCTCCGGTCCCCCGTTCCGACCTGCTGCCGTCTGGCGTCTGCGATCTCGCGCTCCTGCTCGGCCCGGGCCCGCTCCAAGAGGCGCGCCCGGAGGACCTTGAGGGCCTTGGCCTTGTTCTTGTGCTGGGACCGTTCATCCTGACACGAGACGACCAGCCCGGTCGGGATGTGGGTGATCCGGACCGCGGAGTCGGTAACGTTCACATGCTGTCCTCCGGCACCGCTGGCCCGGAAGACGTCGATCTGGAGGTCTTTCGGGTCGATGGCGACCTCCACTTCCTCCGCCTCGGGCAGCACGGCGACCGTCACCGTCGAGGTGTGGATGCGCCCGCTCGCCTCCGTGGCCGGCACCCGCTGGACCCGGTGGACGCCACTCTCATGCCGGAGCCTGCGGAAGGCCCCCTTGCCCTCAATGGCCAGGATCACTTCCTTCATCCCGCCGATCCCCGTGGGATTGGCCGACAGCATCTCTACCCGGAAGCGCAAGGCCTCCGCGTACCGGGTATACATCCGAAGCAGATCGGCGGCGAACAATGCGGCCTCGTTCCCCCCGGCTCCGGCACGGATCTCCATGATGACGCCCTTCTCTTCTATCGGGTCCTTGGGCAGGAGCATGGCCCTGAGCTCCTGCTCCACCGTGTCCCGCCGCGCTCTCAGGGCCTTGATCTCTCCCTCGACGAGCGCCCGCATCTCCGGGTCGGTCGCCTCCTGCAGGAGCGACGCCGCTTCCTCCTCTTCTCGCGTCGATCGCTGATAGACACGGTACCTGTCGACGATGGGCTGGAGATCGGCGTGGGCCTTGGCGTGCCGTTGATAGGTCTGGGGATCCTGGAGAACGGAAGGATCAGCCAGCTTCCGGCTCAAGTCGTCGTACCGCTCTTCGATCTCCCGGAGCTTGTCGAGCCACGTCACCATCACCGTGCGTTCACACGTCACGCCTCAGGGACGGGCGTCCCGCCCGCCTTCGGCGATCCGTGCCTCATGAAGCCGGGGAGGCCTTGCGGCGGTACTTCCGTTGAAATCGCTCCACGCGCCCCTCGCTGTCCACCAGCTTCTGCCGCCCGGTAAAGAACGGATGGCACTTGGAGCAGATCTCGACCCGAATCGTCGGCACGACCGAGCGCGTAGGGATCACCTCGCCGCAGGCGCAGGTGATGACACAATTCACATACTTCGGATGAATGCCCTTCTTCATCGCCGCCCTCCCCGTCATCGGTGCGAGCGGTTTCCATCCCGCTGCACGCTTGGCATTCTAGCATGCCCGGTCGTCAGGGCAACAAAAAAGCAGCCTTGCGGCTGCTTTTGCACCCGGATCGCCGGACACCCCCTAATACATGCGCATTTCACCTTGTGACAATCGAGCAATAGACCATTAGACCGCAATGGAGCGTTTCGCCTCCGCCATTGCTCTATTGCTCCATTGCTCCAAAGCAAACGCACGTTGTGCGTTTGCTTTAGGTGTGCATCGCGCGGAGAAATTCTGCGTTGGATTTGCTCTCGGCCAGCTTTCCCAGGAGGAGCTCCATGGCCTCCACCACCCCCATCGTCGCCAGGACCTTCCGCAGGACCCACATCCGGTTGAGCTCCTCTTGCGTGAGCAGCAGCTCCTCCTTGCGGGTCCCGGACCGGAAGATGTCGATGGCGGGGAACATGCGTTTGTCGACCAAGCGCCGGTCCAGGTGGAGTTCCATATTCCCGGTCCCCTTGAACTCTTCAAAGATCACATCGTCCATGCGGCTCCCGGTATCGATCAGGGCCGTGGCGATGATGGTGAGCGATCCTCCCTCTTCGATATTCCGCGCAGCTCCAAAAAACCGTTTGGGGCGTTGCAGGGCATTGGCGTCGACCCCGCCCGAGAGGACCTTGCCGCTCGGCGGACAGACGGCGTTGTACGCACGGGCGGTTCGGGTGATCGAATCCAGCAGGATCACCACATCCCGCTTGTGCTCCACCAGACGCTTCGCCTTTTCCAGGACCATTTCTGCCACTTGAACGTGGCGACTGGCCGGCTCGTCGAATGTGGAGCTGATGACCTCGGCCTTCACCGATCGCTGGAAATCGGTCACCTCCTCCGGGCGCTCGTCGATGAGCAGGACAATGAGAAAGATCTCCGGGTGATTTTTCGTGATGCTGTTGGCAATCTTCTGAAGCAGGATCGTCTTCCCGGTCCGGGGAGGCGCCACGATCAGTCCCCGCTGTCCCTTTCCGATGGGCGTGATCAGATCTATGACCCGCATGTTGATCTCATCCCCGGTCGTCTCCAAGCGGATCCGCTCGTTGGGGAAGAGGGGGGTCAGGTTATCGAAGAGGGTCTTGTCTTTGATCGCCTCGGGATTTTCAAAGTTGACTGCCTCCACCTTGAGGAGGGCGAAATACCGCTCCCCCTCCTTCGGGGGCCGGACCTGGCCCGACACTGTATCCCCGGTGCGCAGGTCGAACCGCCGGATCTGGGACGGCGAGACGTAGATATCGTCCGGTCCCGGAAGGTAGTTGTAGTTGGGCGCTCGGAGGAAGCCAAAACCGTCCGGGAGCACCTCCAGCACCCCCTCGGCGAAGATGAGCCCGTTCTTCTCCGCCTGGGCCTCCAGGACCTTGAAGATCAGCTCCTGCTTGCGGAGCGTGCTGGCGCCCACCAGGCCGAGGGTCCGCGCGATCGTGGTCAGTTCCGCGATCGTCTTCTCCGTGAGCTCCGCCAGGTTCATCAGACCCTCACGGGGCGGCTCCTTGACCGGCTCCCGGGCTACCGCCTTCGTCTCCCCGCTGTTTTTCGCCTCTTTGGTTGCCTCTTTGGCAGCGTCAGGCGTGTGGCGTTGCGACGGCATAACGGTTTCTCTCGCCTCCTCTCTGCTCTACCCGCGGGACCGGCAGTGGCCGGGCGCTCTCCCCTCGCGTGGGGTCCTCACACGGCCACGGTCATCACCGCACATCTGGGATCGGACACGCTCGCCCAAGACCCTGCACGGGGGGCGGGAACGTTCTCACCGTCTGCGTGTACTATCCGATACAGGGGATCTCCCGAGGTCGAACAGGGCAGCTGGATAACGGTGGTGGAATATGCCTGGGTATGCTGCGGAGATGTTTTCACATCGGCGTATTCGCCACCAATACTAGGAACCTGCCCGAACCTTGTCAAGTCTTTTTTGAACCCGTCCGAAGCAGCACGGTGTAGATCTCCTCCACCCGGCGCCGCGTCTCCCGCAACTCTCCTCCATTCTCGATCACGAAATCGGCCCGCCGGGCCTTCGCATCGAGAGGCATCTGGCTGCGAATGCGGGTGATGGCCTCTTCCCGGGTCAGCGCCCGGGCGGCCATGAGCCGTGCCACCTGCACCTCCTCGGGAGCGGTCACGACCACCACGCAGTCGAAACGATCCTCGGCCTGTGCCTCGATGAGGAGGGGCAGCTCCACGACGCATGCGGGGACGCCCTGCCTCCGCAATTCGGACAGCCGCCGCTCCACCGCACTGACCAGGGCCGGATGGACAATGGCCTCGAGCCGCCGTCGGATCTCCGCACCCCCGAAGACGAGATCGCCGAGTGATCTGCGATCGATGGTGCCGTCCGCCTGCAGAATGTGCCGCCCGAAGGCCTCGATGATAGCGTGATAGACGGCCGTGCCTGGCTTTTGCAATTCCCGGACCATCTCATCGGCATCGATGACGTGCGCCCCATGCTCGGCGAACATCTGCGCCACGGTACTCTTGCCCGTGGCGATCCCGCCCGTCAGTCCCACCACGATCATATGCCTACCGGGTCTCCTCCCCCGAATGCCTGAGGTGTGCGAGCAATCGGGTAAACTCCAGCTCCTGGAACAGGACCCGAAGGCGCTCCCAATCGGGGGATGGGCGCGGCGCCAGGACGGTCGGGAAGGCCAAGGGAAGGTCGGTCCGGATGGTGACGAGGCCGCGGTTGACCCGGACCTGCTCGGCATGAGCCTTCAAGGCCTCCCGCAGCTTGGGCCGCCCCACGCGATCCAGAGACGCGAGGAGACGCTCCACCGTTCCGAATTCCTGCAGCAGCGCGCTCGCCGTCTTCTCCCCGATCCCCGGAACCCCGGGGATGTTGTCCACGGCGTCCCCGGTGAGCGCCATGAGATCGGCCAGCGCGCGGGGCGGGACGCCGAACCGCGCTTCGACATCTTCGGCCCGATACGTTTTGTCCCGCATGGGATCGAAGACCGCAATAGCAGGCCCCACCAGCTGGAAGAAGTCCTTGTCGCCGGAGACGATGGTCACATGACAGCCGTCGGCCGCGGCCCGCGTCGCCACCGTCCCGATGATGTCGTCTGCCTCGTAGCCCTCCGCCATCAGCAGGGGGACGTGGAGCGCTTCGACGATCTGATAGACATACGGAACCTGCATCGCAAGGGCGTCCGGCATCGGCGGCCGCTGCGCCTTGTAGCCGGCGTAGTCCCGGTGGCGCTCCGTCTTCCCCCCCGCATCGAACACCGCTGCCGCGTATTCGGGCGCCCGTTCCCGCAGCACCCTGAAGAACATGGTGGTGAAGCCGTAGATCGCATGGGTGGGGAGCCCCCGGGCATTGCTCAGGGGAGGGAGGGCATGGAAGGCGCGATAGATGTACGACGTCGCGTCGATCAGCGATAAGCGCATCGCCTCACCGGTTCAGTGGACCGTGGCCTCCGCATCCCCCCCGAGCCGCCGGCCGCCAGGAGCGGGAATCGCCCAACACCGTCCGCGCGGTCCGGTCAGCGCAGATCGCCCCAGCGGTGCTGGAGAATGGCGAGGGCCGCAAGCGCTGCCGTCTCGGCCCGGAGGACCCTGGGCCCGAGGGAGACGGGGACAAACCCCCGCCCCGTGAGGAGCGCCACCTCCTCTGCCTCGAGGCCCCCCTCGGGACCCACGAGGATCACGACGTCCCGCGGCGGGGGCAGCCCATCCAGGAGCGGGGCGAGGCTCCCCACCGGCGCCCCCTCCCACAAGACGAGCTTCACGCCAGCGGTCGAACCGAGTCCGGCTGTCTCCAGGGTGTGCGGGCCAGTCACGGGCGGCACCGTGACCCGCCCCGATTGCTCCGCCGCCTCGACGGCGATCCGGCCCCAGCGGACCACCTTCCCTGATCCCTCGGGCACGGTCCGCTTCGTCGCCAGGAGCACAATCCCCGCCACCCCCATCTCGGTGGCCTTCTGAATCACAAAATCCATCTTGGACCCCTTCAGCAGCCCCTGGAGCAGCACGACGCGCAGGGAGGACTCTCGCCGCGGCGCGCACTCCGCCACCACGCGCCCGACGACCTCGCGAGGAGAGACCGCCACGATTTCCACCTCCCATTCCCGCCCGCTCCCGTCAAAGCTCACGCAGCGCGCACCCACGCCCATCCGAAGGACCCGGGTCATCTGGCGGGCCTGGGCCGCCGTAAATCGCACGTCATCTCCCAGGTGAAACCCCCTGATCACGAAAAAACGATGCATCGGTGATGAACGGTCCGATCTCCGCGGAGCGCACGCACCCGCGGGACCCGTCGGCTGGGAGCACATGGAGACCACAGGCGTTGGGAAGCACGATGCCGGTTTCGGGACGCGTGACCTGAGCCCTGTCAACCGGTCCTTCCACCGAAGAGTTCCCGCACCTTCTCCGTGAAGCTCTTCCGGAGCGGCGCTCCGTCTCCGGTTTCCAGGCGCTGGAGCTCTTCGAGGAGCTCCCGTTCTTTCCTGGTTAGCTCGGGTGGAATCTCGACCACAATCTTCACTCGGAGGTCCCCGCGACCGTACCCCCGGAGGCTGGGCAGGCCATATCCTTCCAGACGGATTTCCGCCCCCGGCTGGACCCCGGCGGGGATGTGGATGGGGATCATCCCGTTCAACGTCGGCACGAGCGCCTCGCCGCCCAACGCCGCGTGGGTGAAACTGATCGGGACCTCGCAGGTCAAATCAGCCCCCTCCCTGCGGAAAATCGGGTGCTCCGACACCTGGACCACCACATACAGATCCCCCGAAGGCCCTCCGCGACGCCCGCCCTCTCCCTGGCCGCTGATCCGAAGCCGGGCCCCCGTCTCCACACCCGGAGGAATCTTGACCGTGACCGGCCGCTCCTGGGTGACCCGCCCGTCTCCCTGACAGGTTCGGCACGGCGAAGCGATCACCCGCCCCTCTCCGTGGCAGCGGTGGCACGTCCGGCTGACGGTCAAAAAGCCTCGCGAGAACTGGACCTGACCTCTGCCGCGGCAGACCGGACACGTCTCGGGGCGCGTGCCCGATTTGGCGCCCGTTCCGTGGCACCCCTCACAGACCTCCAGCCGGGGAACGACAATCTCCTTCTTGACCCCCTTGGCCGCCTCGTCCAATGTGATGGTCAACGTATAGCGAAGATCGGCCCCCCGCTGGGCAGCACCGGCCGCGCCGGTGGCGCCGAAAAACCCCTCCAGGATGTCCTCGAACAGTCCGCCGAAGCCCACATCGAAGTCGGCAGACGTCCCCGCCACCCGCGAAGCCCCCACGGACCCGTACCGGTCATAGTCCTGGCGCCGTTCGGGATCCGACAGGACCTCGTAGGCTTCGGTGACCTCCCTGAACTCCTCCGCTGCCTCGTGGTTTCCGGGATTCTTATCGGGGTGGGATTTCAGGGCCAGGCGACGGTACGCCTTCTTGATTTCCTCGGGGGAGGCGCTCCTGGTGACACCGAGAAGCCGGTAGTAATCCTTGCTCACCGTGGTTCACCCGTGTCCCCCCCGTCTCCGCGCACGGGCGCGGCCGGCGCGGCGGATACCTTGACGAGGGCGGGACGGAGGACCCGCTGATCGAGGAGGTAGCCTCGCGCCACCTCCTCGACGACCGTGTTCTCGGGGTAGGCGGTGGTACGCACCTGCTCGACGGCATGATGGACGGTCGGATCGAACTCCTGTCCTACGGTGGCGATCTCCTTGACCCCTTGTTTCTCCAGCACGCCCCGGAAGAGCCGCAGGGTGATCTCCACGCCTTCGATCAAGGCCTCATGCGCCCGGGACGAGGTGGCGGCGGAGGCCCGGGCAACGGCGAGCGCCCGCTCCAGATTGTCGATCACCGGCAGCAGTTCCATCAGCAGGCCTTCCTGTGCGGTGCGGACCAGCTCCGCACGCTCCCGCACCACCCGCTTGCGGTAATTGTCGAATTCGGCCGCCAGACGCAGGTAGCGATCCCGCAGCTCCTCGAGCTCCTGTGCCTGGGGCACGGCCCGCCGCGCCAGATCCGCCTCTGGTGCAGCGACCGCTTCCTCGGGCGGCCCAGGGCGCTCGGCCTCGGACGACCTCTGTGGGTCCGGTGCCTCGCGGTCCGGCTCGACTCGTTCCTGCTCCGACATCGTCAATACCCCTGAAGGCAAAAGGCGAGAGGGAAACCTCCCGCCCTCGAGATCCCAGCGACGGTTACGGTACCACTGCCGAGAGGGAGCGGCTGACCAGCGTAGCGGTATAATCCACCAGGGGGACGATCTTGCTGTAGTCCATTCGGGTCGGGCCGATCACCCCCAGCGTCCCCAGCAGGTGTTCCCCGCACCAGTACGGCGCCATCACGACGCTCAGTCGCTGCAATTCCCAGACGGCATTCTCCGAGCCGATGATGACGGTGAGTCCCTGCTGGGCCACGCAGTGATCGAGGATTTTCACGAGCTTCGACTTCTCTTCGAAGGCTGCGAAGAGGGACCGCATCTTCTCCACATCGGCGAACTCGGGCTGCTGTATGATGTTCGCGGTCCCACCGATGTAAACGTCACCCTCCATCTCTTCCGCGAAGCTCTTCTGACCCAGGGTCAGCGCACAGCGGAGAAGGGCGTCGTACATGGCCTTCTCCTCGGCCATCCTCCGGACCACAAGCTGCCGGACCTGTGAGAGCGACATCCCCTCGACCAGCGAATTGAGGAGCCGCGCGATCCGGTTCAATTCCTCCTGGGGGATGACCTCGTCCAGGACGACCATCTTATGATGGACCTGCCCCGATGCGGTGACCAGGATGACCAGGACCCGGTCCGCCGACAAGTGCACGAGCTCGATCCGCTTGACCGTCAAGTGGTCCATCCGCGGCACGAGCACCACCCCGACCGACCCAGAGAGGTTGGAGAGGAGCTTTGTGGCTTCGCGCATGAGCTCCTCCACCTCGCCCTGCAGCGGACGGAAACGCCGCTCGATGAGGTGTTCCTCAGCCCGGGTCAATGGACGGGGATCCATGAGGCTGTCAACGTAGCAGCGGTACCCGAGATCCGTCGGCACCCTGCCGGCCGAGGTGTGCGGCTGGGACAAAAACCCGAACTCCGCGAGATCGGCCATGACGTTGCGCACTGTGGCGGAACTCAGCCGGAACCCGTATTTCCGCGCGATGCTCCGGGAGCCGACGGGCTCGGCGCTGGAGATGTATTGCCGAATCGTCGCCCGCAGGACCTCGCGTTGTCGCTCGTTCAGCTCGGGGGACGTCTCGCGCATCGCAACCCCTTGCATTAGCACTCTCACGGGCAGAGTGCTAAACCGTCATCTCTTCGAGAGTAAAGAGCGATGTGCAGCTTGTCAAGGGGGAATCTCGGGTGGGGAATGGGTACCGGCCGGTGCCTAGTTGATGACCTTGCCGATCCGATTCCACCGCAGCTGCCGCTCACCCGCGTCCCATGACCAGTAGACGATGAAGGCTTCCCCTTCCACCTTCCGCATATCCAGGAAGCCCCAGAACCGGCTGTCCTGACTCTGGTCTCGATTGTCTCCGAGCACGAAGAGCTTCCCCTCCGGCACCGTGACCGGTCCAAAGAAGTCGCCGGGGGGTTGGGGATTGATCGCGGTGGCGCGATCATCGGCCGGGAGATACGACTCGTCGAGCGGTGTCCCGTTGATATAGATCTGTCGCGCCCGGACCTCGACCACCTCCCCCGGAAGCCCGACGACCCGCTTGATGAAATCGCGACTCTCGTCGTACGGGTACTTGAAGACGATGATATCCCCGCGCTCGGGGGTCCAGGGACCGAGGATCCAAGTGTCCAATCCCGGGATCCGGACCCCGTAGATGAACTTGCTGACCAAGATATGGTCCCCGACGAGCAGGGTGGGAATCATGGATCCCGAGGGGATCTTGAACGCCTGCACCACGAAGGTCCGGATGAAGAGGGCAAGGATCACGGCGACGGCGAGCGCCTCGAGCCACTCCCGAGCCGCCGATCTCCCCTGCTCGGGTGGCACCACCACCGTCGGCTCCTCGCCCCGCAGTAGTGTCTCGTGTTCGGGTTTGTGCGTCATCGCTATCGTCGCCCCCCGCGTCCACCGCCCGGGGCACCGGGCCCGGTTCAGGCCTGTCCGACCCGCCCCGCCCCCCGTCCCCCACTCTCGTCCCGCCGCAGCCTGAGGACGGCCATGAAGGCCTCTTGCGGGATTTCGACCCGCCCCACCTGTTTCATCCGCTTCTTCCCCTCTTTCTGCCGGTCCAAGAGCTTCCGCTTGCGCGTGACGTCGCCCCCATACAAGTGAGCAGTCACCTGTTTGCGGAGGGGCTTGATGCTCTCCCGGGCGATCACCTTTCCCCCGATCGCCGCCTGCAGCACCACTTCAAAGAGCTGCCGCGGGATGAGTTCGCGCAGCGTGCCGACGAGCTGCCGTCCGCGATGATAGGCCTGATCCCGTTGCACGATGGCCGAGAGGGCATCCACCGGCTCTCCATTCACGAGGATGTCCAGCTTCACGAGATCCCCTTCGCGGAAGTCGGTGAGCGCATAATCGAGCGAGGCGAATCCACGGGAGAGCGACTTGAGCCGATCGTAGAAATCGAGGACGACTTCCGCCAGAGGAAGATCGTACGTGACCACGACGCGCCGCTCGTGGGGATACTCGAGCCCGATCTGCACCCCGCGCTTCTCCTGGCAGAGGGCGAGAATGGGTCCCACGTAGTCCGCCGGCGCCAGAATCGTGGCGCGGATGTACGGCTCTTCGATAATCCGGACACGCTCCCGGGAGGGAAGGCGAGAGGGGTTGTCCACCTCCACCACGGTGCCGTCGGTGAGGCCGACCCGGTAGACGACGGTGGGGGCGGTGGTGAGGAGCTCGAGATCGAATTCGCGCTCCAGTCGCGCCTGGACGATCTCCAGGTGGAGGAGCCCCAAGAATCCGCACCGGAAGCCGTATCCCAAGGCCGCCGAGGTCTCTGGTTCCGCCGTAAAGGCGGAATCGTTGAGCCGCAATTTCTCCAACGCCTCCTTCAAGCGGACGTAGCTCCCCCCGTCCATCGGATAGAGCCCCGCGAAGACCATCGGCCGGACGTTCCGGAAGCCGGGGAGGGGTGTCTGCGTCGGCCGGTCGGCCAGGGTGATGGTATCCCCCACCCGGACCTGTCGGACATCTTTTATCCCCGCCATGAGATATCCGACCTCGCCCGCCTCCAGGAGACCGGTCGGTCGTATTTCCGGACCGAAGACGCCCACCTGGCTCACCTCGAACGTGGCACCCGTGGCCAGGAGTTGGATGCGCATCCCGGGGCGCACGACCCCATCCACCACCCGGACGGTCGCCACCACCCCCTGGAAGGGATCGAACCACGAATCGAACACCAGGGCGGTGAGGGGTGCCCGCGGATCCCCGCGCGGGGGGGGAATGCGGGCGACGATCGCTTCGAGGATCTCCTGCGTCCCGATTCCCTCCTTGGCGCTGCACAGGATCGTCCCGGAAACATCGATCAGGCCCGTCTCTTCCATCTCCGCTGTGGTCCGTGCGACATCGGCAATGGGAAGATCGATTTTGTTGATGACGGGAACGACGGTAAGGTTCTGTTCGAGAGCCTGGTAGAGGTTGGCCAGCGTCTGCGCCTGCACCCCCTGGGAGGCATCGACCACCAACAGGACCCCCTCGCAGGCGCTCAACGCCCGGGAGACTTCGTAGGTGAAATCGACATGTCCCGGGGTGTCGATCAGGTTGAGGGTGTAGCCCGTCCCCTCCCGCGACGTGTAATGGAGACGGACCGCCTTGGCCTTGATGGTGATCCCCCGCTCCCGCTCCAGTTCCATATGGTCCAGGACCTGCTCCCGCATCTTCAGCGCTGGGATGGCACCGGTGTACTCCAGGAGTCGATCGGCCAGGGTGGACTTTCCGTGGTCGATGTGGGCGATGATGGAGAAGTTTCGGATGGTTTTCGGTTCCTCACTCATACAGCGTCTGACGCGCGCCGCCCTCCCTATTACGCATTATACCTGACCGCTCGGGACGCCACTGCGTCGCGCGACCACCTCGCCCGTCGGTGTACGGGAGTCGGCCACGCGCTGGGAGGTCGGCCATGAGCGTCAGTATGGATTGGGTGACTCTTCGGCCTGCCCTTCGACACGCCCTTCGGCAGTGAGCCCTTCGACGCGCTCAGGGCGGTGAGCGGTTCGGCCGAGCTCACCGTCGAGGCCCTGGTCGAATCGCGACGGGACCGACTCTGCGGGAGTCCGTTCAGCGGCGCAGGGCCGCTGCGCCCGTGCCCCGTGGGCCAGCATCGCCACGGCGGCCGCGTAGACCTCTCCTGGCCTGAGATCCCGAAGGCAGACCTGGCCGGCCGGGTTCCGGCAGATCTTGGAGAGGCAGGGGCTGCACGAGGGCCACGTGGACAGGACGCGATGGCCTTCTCCGTAGGGTCCCGTCCGTTTCGGGTCCGTCGGGCCCATGAGGGCGATCACCCGTCGCCCGAGGGAAGCGGCAAGATGCATGGGACCTGTGTCGTTCGCGATGACGAGATCGGCCCGCTGCAAGATTCCGCCGAGTTCCGGCAGCGAGGTCTTTCCCCGCAGGTCGAGGACCCCGTCCGACGCGGCGAGCGGGTCCCCGGCGATGGGCGACTCCCCACCGACCACAATCACCTGCACCCGGTCCCGGCACAGCCGTTCCGCCAGGTCGGCGAAGGCGGCCGCCGGCCACATCTTCGTCGCCCAGCGGGCGCCCGGAATCAACACCACGACGGGCCGTCCCCCGTCCGCGGCCGGAGCCCAGGACGGAAAGGCGAGGGAGAAAACCCGATCCCCCTCCTGGACCTCGAGCGCCCGGACGACGTCGAGGTAGCGGTCCACCGCGTGCCGGTTCAGATCATTCGAACCGATCCGTCGATGGTAGAAGAGCCAGGCCAGTTCCCGGGCAGAGGAGGGGCCGAGACAGAGTCGGCCCCGCGCCAGCCGGCTGATCAGGGCACTCTTGAAGAGGCCGGTGAGATCAATGACGAAATCGAACTCCCTCCGTCGGAGTTGACGCACCACCTCACAGAGACCGCGGATGGGACGTCGCCGATCGAAGGGAATCACCTCATCCACATCGAGGGCATGCGTGAGGAGCGGGGCGTAGACTGCATTCACCACCCAGGTGATCGTGGCGGGAAGGCCGACCTTGAGCCGATGGATGGTGGGGAGGGCGTGGATCAAATCTCCCAACGAGCTCAGTTTTACGATCAAGACCCGCTTGGCAGACACCGCGACCTCACTCGTCACCACTGCCGCTCCGTGATGAAATTCACCAGCATTTCCAGGGACCGGCGGGCGGCACTGTCGGGGAAGGGGAGAAGCCGTTCCCGGGCCTTGGTCAAATACTTTCGCGCCTCCGCCAGCGACGCCCGCACCCCGCCCCCCTCGACCACGTACCGGCGAATCGCCTCCGCCTCTGCCTCCCCCAGCGTGCCATTGCAGAGGAGACGGCGGATGTGATCGCGCCCGGGGCTCCGGTCCTCATGCAAGACGTGGATGAGCGGATAGGTCACCTTCCCCTCCAGGACATCATTGCCCACCGGCTTCCCCAAAATGGCCTCGTCCGCCGTGAAGTCCAGCGCATCGTCCACCAGCTGAAAACCGATCCCCAGGTTGAGGCCGAACTCCGTGAGCGCCTCGACTCGCGTCTCGTCCATGCCGGTGATCAACGCGCCGGTGCGGCACGCGGCGGAAAAGAGCGCGGCGGTCTTGTAGGTAACGATCGTCAGGTAGTCCTGGTACAGGATGTCGGGATTCCGGTGCCACTTGAGCTCGAGGATCTCCCCCTCGGTCATGGCGACGGTAGCGTCTGCGAAGGCCTTGAGCACCCGAAAGTCCCCGTCCCTCACCAGTCGTTGGATCGAGTGCGAGTAGAGAAAGTCGCCGGCCAGGACCGACACGTGGGATCCCCACCGGGCGTTCGCCGACGGCTGCCCTCGACGCTTTTGGGCGTTGTCGATAATGTCGTCATGGATCAGGGTGGCGACGTGCATGAACTCCGCCACGACCGCCAGATCCACGTCGCGCTCTCCGCCACCATACCCGCATACCCGGGCAGACAAGAGGAGCAGGGCGGGGCGCACGCGTTTTCCGCCGCTGCCAAGCACATAGGTCGTCACTTCCGAAATAAGGTCGGCCTGGCTTGCGATCTTCGCTTGAATCCGCCGCTCGACCTCGGCCAGCTCTCTCGCCACCGGGGCAAACACAAACTCATGCAACACGGAGCAGGCTCCTCGGGTGTGGCAGCCGACCGATCACCGACGTCCGACGACCGTGCCGGACCACAGGATATTCAGCCGATCGCACGGGCTCACGGCGCCCGCGCCCTGTGGAACGCCGTCCACCATAGCACAGGAGGTGAGCGCGTTCAACCGCCATGACACGAAGGCCGACGACAGGGTGGATCGGTGTGTGGTGG
>Ga0209002_10001883_pt1 | contig 17018 bp, 19 predicted proteins | sample Rifsed16ft2_FD_184010 | JGI IMG/M metagenome (GOLD analysis project Ga0209002, IMG submission 184010) | Soil microbial communities from Rifle, Colorado, USA - sediment 16ft 2 (version 2) | ecosystem: Environmental > Terrestrial > Deep subsurface > Rock core/Sediment | place: Rifle, Colorado... | reverse complement strand
GGGGACGGCGAGGAGGCGGCCCGCGCCGAACTCCGTTCGGAAGCGGACGATCGCCCGCGCGAACTCCTTCGGCCGGTCGAGGAAGGACGGGCCGTTCTCCAGGATCAGGACCTCGGCCGCTGTGTCCCGGGGGGCCTGGTCCGCCGACGACAACAGGGCGAGGGGGACCCGCACGGCGTCCCGCGGTAGCTCCACGCCCGCCGCGCCGAGGGGCAACCCGGACCGCGGCGGCATCGGGATCCCCCCGACGGGCTCGACGGGGTCGAAGAAGCTCCCGCCCAGGGTGAACGCGACCTTCCCGGGGGGCGCGGCGCGGCGGGTGACGACCGCCTCCGCCCACGGCGGGGCGGGGGACCGCTCCGTGTCCACGAACAGGATGTTCGGCGTCCGGAGGTCCACGCCCCCGGACGTCCAGCGGCCGACGCGGCCCATCGCGCTCCGCGCGAGGACTTCGAACACGCGCCGCGGAACCGCCCGGGGCTTAAGGCCTTCACGGCTTCTCGAGGACCGTCGCGTCCCGCTCCAGGAGGGCCATGTCGCGGGGTTCGAACGCGCGTTCGTCCACGGAAAGCAGGAGGATCGCCGCGGTCTGGGCGACGACCTCGTTCAGGTACTCCAGGAACTTGAACACGCGCGTGGCCTCGTTGTTGATCATCAGGTACTCGAGGCCGTCCAGCAGGATCGCGGACTTCCCGCCGCCCGCGACGTGGGCGAGGATCACGTTCGTGAGCGCGTTCAGGTTGTGCGGGTCGATGTAGTCATTCCCGAGGGTCGTCGAGAGCCAGATCGCGCGGAGGTCGACCCCCGCGTGCGCCTTCGTCAGGTGGTTCGGGTGCTGGCGCGTGATCACGAGCGGGCGGTAGCCACGGTCCACGAGCCCGAGGAACAGGGCCAGCCCGCGGTCGGGCTTCCGCTCCTTCACGAGGTAGCACCTACCGTCTTCGAGCTCCTTCCGTCGGCCAAACAGGAGGCGCTGGAAGAGCTCGTCCTCCTCGAAGGCCATATCGACGCGCGAATAGGCCGGCCCGTCCGGTTTATAGATAGCCCCGTTAGAATCAGGGCTGAAACTCACTGGGTCCGACGGCCTCCCTTCGAAGTCCGCGGCGGGCCAAACGTTTATCGCGGCCCGACCGCTTGCGCCGCGGCGGAGCACGATGATCGGCATCATCGGGGGCTCGGGGCTCGCGTCCCCGACCCTCCTCGAGGACCCGCGGGACACGTTCCCGCAGACGCCGCACGGGGACCCCTCGGGGCCCCTGGTGCTCGCCCGCCACGGCGGGTCCAAGGTCGCGTTCATCGCCCGCCACGGGCGCGGCCACGCGATCCCGCCCCACCGCGTGAACCACAAGGCGAACCTCTGGGCCCTCAAGAACGCGGGGGCCACGGCGGTCCTCGCGACCGCGTCCGTCGGCTCCCTCAAGCCGCCGATCCGGCCGGGGACGTTCCTCGTGCCCCACGACTACGTCGCGTTCTGGAACGTCCCCACGTTCTTCGACGACGAGGTGCGCCACGTCACGCCCGCGCTGGACGACCGGCTCCGGAAGACGTTCGTCGCCGCGGCCCGCCGGACGCGGGCCCGCGTGACCGCGCGGGGCGTGTACGTGCAGGCGACCGGGTCCCGCCTCGAGACGAGGGCGGAAATCGCGTTCTTCAAGCGGATCGGCGACGTCGTCGGGATGACGGTCGCGTCCGAGGCGACCCTCGCCGCGGAGCTCGAGCTCCCGTACGCCGCGCTGTGCTCCGTGGACAACTACTGCCACGGGATCGGGCGCGGTTCCCTGACGTACCAGGACATCGTCCGGACCCAGGAGCGGACCGCGCGGGCGACCGAGGCAATCGTCGCCGCGGCCCTGGAGGCCCTGGGATGAGCGTCCTGATCAAGGACGTGCAGCTCGACGGCCGCACCACGTCGATCTACGTCGAGGGGAACCGGATCGCCGCGATCGGGGAGAAGGCGAGGACCGAGGCGGACATCGTGATCGACGGGAAGGCGAAGGCCGCGGTCCCGGGGTTCGTGAACACGCACACCCACGCCGCGATGGCGCTCCTCCGGAGCTACGCGGACGACCTGCCGCTGCAGACGTGGCTCGAGAAGGCGATCTGGCCGCGGGAGGCGAAGATCGAGCCCGAGGACATCTACTGGGGCACGAAGCTCGCGTGCCTTGAGATGATCAAGGGCGGGACGACGTGCTTCAACGACATGTACTTCCACATGGACCAGGCCGCACGGGCGGTGAAGGAGATGGGCCTTCGCGCGGTCCTCAGCGAGGGGTTCATCGACATGCGGGACCCGGACCTCGGGCAGCAGCTCCTGAAGAAGCAGCAGTCCGTCCTCCGGAAGATCGAAGGGGTCGGGACGGACCGGGTCCGCGCGGCCTTGGGGCCCCACGCGATCTACACGGTGAGCAAAGAGTCCCTCCTGGCGATGAAGGACCTCTCGGACAAGAAGGGGTACCTCGTCCATGTCCACCTCGGGGAGACGCGGCGGGAGGTCGAGGACTGCGTCACGGAGCAGGGGATGCGCCCCGCGAAGTACCTCGACTCGATCGGCTTCCTCTCCCACCAGGTGCTCGCGGCACACGGCTGCTGGCTCGAGGCGGAGGAGGTCGACCTCCTCGCCCGCCACGGCGTGAAGGTCTCCCATTGCCCGACGTCGAACATGAAGCTCGCGGCGGGCCGGGCGATGCCGCTCAAGGCGCTCTTGGAGGCGGGCGTCCTCGTCTCCCTCGGGACGGACGGGCCCGCCTCGAACAACAACCTCGACATGCTCGAATCCATGAAGTTCGCCGCCCTCCTGCAGAAGTTCGCGTCCGACGACGCGACCGTGGCGCCCGCGGCCCAGGTGTTCGAGATGGCGACTCTGGGCGGGGCCAGGGCCCTCGGCGTGGACGCGGGCCTGATCGAGGAGGGCCGGCTCGCGGACATCGCGCTCGTGGACCTCCGGCGGCCCGAGATGACCCCCGCCCACGACCTGACCTCCCTCCTCGTGTACTCCGCCCACGGGAACGTCGTGGACACGGTGATCTGCGATGGCCAGGTCCTGATGAAGGGCCGGAAGGTCCCGGGCGAGGCCGAGATCGTCCGGAAGGCGGCGGAGGCGGGTCGCGAGCTCGTCTCCCGGGAGTGACCCGGATGGCCCTGGAGAAGCTCCGCGCGAGCCTCGCGTCGTGCCCCGTCGTGCGGTTCGGGGACTACGAGTACTTCGTCCACCCGATCACCGACGGGATCCCGCTGGGAGACCCCGCTATCCTGGATGAGGTGACGGACGCGCTCGCAGAGGCCGTGGACTGGTCTCGTTGCGACAAGATCGTGACCGCGGAGTCGATGGGCTTCCCGATCGCCGCGGTCCTCTCCCTGAAGACGCGGAAGCCGTACGTGTTCATTCGGAAGCGGAAGTACGGCCTCCCGGGCGAGGTGTCCCTCAAGCAGACGACGGGCTACTCGAAGATGGACATGTTCATCAACGGCGTCCGTCGCGGGGACCGCGTGGTCTTCGTCGACGACGTGACCTCGACGGGCGGGACGCTACGGGCGGTCGTGAGGGCGCTGCGGGCAATCGGCGCGGAGGTCGTCGATGTCCTGATTGTCTTCGAGAAGACCCGGGAGAAGGCGCGGATGGAGTCGGAACTCGGGCTCCCGATAAAGACCCTGATGCGGGTCGAGGTCGCGAACGGGAGGCTCGTGGAGCGGGGCTAGACCGATCCCGCCCCGGACGCCTCGGCCTCTCTCTCCTTGGCGACGGCCGCCAGGGCTTTCTTGAAGAACGGCGTCGGCACGATGCTCACGACGATCATCACCAGCACGACCACGCTGAACAGCGCGTTCCCGATGACCTGGGCGGAGAGCGCGGTGGAGGCGACGATGAGGCCGACCTCCCCCCTCGGCGTCATGCCCCAGCCCACCGCGACCGCCTGGTGTCGCGTGAGCTTCGAGAGCCTGGCGGGGACGTAGCAGCCCACGACCTTCGTGGCGATCGCGACCGCGCCGAGGACGACCGCGAACAGGAGGAGCGTGGGCGCGGCGGCCACATCCTGAAGATGCACCTGCAGTCCGAGGGAGATGAAGAATATCGGGATGAACACAGCCCCGAGATAGCCCGCCCCCTCCGTGAAGTCGTCCCGCAGAGGCGTGGAGGAGAACATCGTCCCCGCGAGAAACGCGCCTACGATCATGGAGAGGCCGATCACCTCCGCGACGAAGGAGTAGAGGAAGGCGATCGCCAGGGCGATGATGAAGCCGCCGTGCTTTAGTCCCACCCGCATCCCCGCGATCTGGATCCGGACGACGATCTTGCTGAAGAAGTACACGCCCACGACGATCGCGATCAGGATGAACGCGACGGCGACCGCCATGAGTAGGGCGATGTCGAGCACGTTCACGCTGCCGCGGCTCATCCCCACGACGATGGACAGGACGAGGAGGCCGAGGATGTCGTCGACGACCGCCGCGCCCATGATCGTCTGCGCAACGTCGTCCCGCATCAACCGGAGCTCCAGGAGAATCGAGGCCGCGATCGCGGTGCTCGTCGCCGTGAGGGTCGCGCCCACGAACATCGCCATCATGAACTGGTTGCCGTTCAGCCCGACGTTTCCCCCGGGGACCATGAAGAACGCGATGAGGAAGCCGAAGACGAGCGGGAGCAGCACGCCCCCAAAGGCTACGGACACGTTCTTCCGGGTGTAGATCGCCCGGAAGTCGCTCTCGAGGCCGATGAGGAATAGCAGGAAGATCGAGCCGAGCGCGGCGAAGAGCTTGATCAGGGTCTCGTCGAACTGGAAGTTCCAGAGATAGCCCACGACGCTGGGGCCGAGGATGATTCCGAGCCCGATCTCGCCGATGAGGGTGGACTGCCGGAACCTCCGGACCGCGAAGTGGCTCACGACGGCGATCGCGAGGAGGAACGACAGCTCGCGGAACGCCTCGGCGGCCTCGACCATTGCGCCCAGAACATCGGAACCGTATAAGACCGTGGCGGGAGGGGGCACGATCCATCGCGGTCCGCAGGCCGCTTATCACCCGGGATAATCGTGGGCAAAGCGGCTTAAAAACGTCGACCATCGTTCGGCCAACTTTCCATGGCGACTCCCCGGAACCTGCGGATTCTCCCCGGTGGGCGGATCAACGGCTTGCCGGGCCGGACGATCCGCGAGGGCGCGGCGCGCATCTCCGTCCGTCCCGCGGCGGGGCCCGTCCTGTTCCTCGGAGGTTGCACGTACGCGGCCGCGTACCTGCTCCTGGGGCTGTCGGGCTTCACGACGTGGAGCGGCCTCCTCGCCCTGGCCGGCACGACGCTCATCGTGCTGGGACTGAGGAGAACGTGGGAGCGGGCATGAGGGGCGGACTAGTCGCGTCCGCGGGGCCGGGCTTCCTTCATCACGATGATGTTCAGGTCGATCACGTCCCGGTCCTCCGGCCGCTTCTCGTACCGGACGCTCCGGCCTTCGTTCAGGATCTTGTGGAACCGAATCCGCATGCCGCTCACGGGCGCGAGTCGTGAGTGGGGCAATAAAAAGCTTGGAGCGATTCTCGGCTCCGATACATGATAACGAATCGACCGCGTGCGGACGGGAGCGGACTCACTGGCGGAGGAGGTCCAGCCCGTTCCAGTCCCCGCCGAAGTCCCGGACGACGCCGGTCGCGAGCTGGAACCGCGCGCGCAGCTTCCCGTTCTCGAAGAAGATGTACGCGTTCCGCAGGCACGAGGTGTAGAGGTTCTTCCGCTTTCCCTTCTGCGTGAGGATGCGGTCCACGCACGTGATCAGCCCGACCTCCTCGAGCGTGCGGATCTTGCGGTAGCACGCCGCGATCGGGATGCCGTACCTCTGGCTGATCTCCTGCGCGCTGATCCTCCGCTTGTACGTCGCGAGCAGGATCTTCGCGCTGTACTCGTCGGTCAGAAGCTGGGACGCCTGGAGCGGGGACATGGGCAGTCCGTCGCCCGGTTCCTGTGGATTGTCCTCCACCGTCTCGAACCCCTTTCTGGCGCGCGCTATTCTCTAGAGGCCTATATAAAATATCGGGGATGATTATCAGCGAAACAAATCGTACTAGTGCCCCGGGGTCACGAGCCGTTCGCGCTGTTCAGCTCGATCCATTTCCCGCTGAGTTCGCGGTCGTTGTCGAAGTCGAACTTGACCTTGAAGATCCCGTCCTGGTACATGAGCACCGCGGACCGCAGCTGGGACTGGTATAGCTTCATCGTCTTCCCCTTCGGGGTCGTGACGATCTCCGCGCACTTGAGGAATCCTGCCTCCTCGAGCTCGTGGATCTTGCGGTAGCACGCCGCGATCGGGATGTCGTACTTGTCCGAGATCTCCTGCACGGACCGAGGGTTCTCCTGGGTCGCGACGAGAATGCGCTCCGCGTACTCGTCCGTCAGGAGACGAGAAATGTCCTTCTCCCTCATCTATGCGCGCGATTTTTCCGTGATATTAAGTGCCTTCCGACCCGGTTATCAGGACTGAGATTCAATCACACGATGGGGGTGAGCACCGCCCTCGGCCGGCCGTCCGCGAAGGAGAACGAGAGGTTGTGGAGCTCCGTGTGCGGCTTCTCTCCATAGAGGACGATCGATCCGTCCAGGTTCTCGACCTTCACGTGCTGCGACGCCATGCTCGCGATCTTCTGCGCGGAGCTCGTGAGCGGCGTCGTGATCCCGACGAACACGTCCCGCTGGTGGCGCACGGCCGAGATGTGGCCCGTGAGCTGCTCGAGGACGCCATCCCCGTACACGCTCTCGAGCGTGTCGAACGAAAGGAGGGAGAGGAACGGGTGCTGCGCCTTCGGCAGGTGGTACTCGACGTTGGACCACTTCAGGTCCGTGTCGACGTTGCTCCCCTCCATGTGGAGGGCGCCCTTCGGGACCTCCATCCCGCCCAAGGACGTCGTCTCGAAGACCCGCACGAACGTGTCGAACCCGCCCGCGTCGAGGTGCGGGGCCACGATCTCCCGAAGGAGGTCCAAGCTGCCCTTGCGCGGCGGGACGTGCGCGACGCCGCGGCCCATCGCCGCGAAGTTGCAGACCATCGCGAGCCGGAGGTTGTTGATGTACTCGGACGGCACGTTCGGCGCGAACTCGATTGACATGACCCGCGCGCGCTGGAGGCCGCCAATCAGCGCGTCGAGGTCCGCGTTCCCCGAGCTCACGGAGTCCTTCGAGAGGTCCGGAATCGGGGCCCAGCGGCCCGCAGTGCCGATCTTCTCGGCGGGCCACAGCCCGAACGCGCGGAGGCGCGCGCCGTCGAGGGTGTACAGGAACTTGTGCTGGCGGACCCCAGTCCCCCGCAGCTTCTCGATCGTCATGACCCGGAGCCGGCGGCCCGCGTACTCGCGGTGCTGGAACAGGATCACGCCGTCGCCCAGGTAGTCGAGCCTCGTCTCCCCGCTGTCCTCGAGGACGAACAGGACGTTCGCCTGCGCGTTCTCGACGAGGTCCTTCTGGAGCGTGTTGATGAGCTTGGACGCGTGGATCCCGTACCGCTCCGCGAGCGCGTTGATGCTGTCGATCAGGACGAGGGTCTTCTGGGGCAGGTTCTTCTCCACGGCGTCGTACGCCATGTCGATCTCCGGGAGGTCGCTCCCGAGGTCGAAGACGATGGAGCCCTCCGAGACCTGGCCCTCGCCGTGCTTCGCGTACGTCTCGTCGCCCTCGCCCTCCTCGCCCATCTCGATCTTGCCCTCGAGCTTCTCGAGCTCCGTGCGGTCCAGGCGCTTCTTCGGCGGCTCGGGGGACTTCTTCTCGCCGCGCACGCGGACCTCGACGGAGATGTCCGTCGCGCCCTCCTTGTGGACGGGCTGCTCGTCGACGGTCTTCGAGAAGTGCCGGCCCGCGATCTCCGTCGCGGCCTGCCTCATCCGGTCCCGCAGCCACGGGAACTGGTTGTACAGGGACTCGTCCGAGACCCGGGTGCTCATGTAGAAGCTGGTGCTGATTCCGCCGAGCTCCTCCGTCAGCTGCAGCGCGAACGTCGTCTTCCCGGTGCCCGCGGAGCCCTTCACGATCAGGGAGTGGCCTCCGGCGTTGCGGAAGAACTGAAGGATGTCCGCCGGGATTCCTGGTCTCATCGCCAACGACCCGCCTCCGGTCTGATGAATCCGCCTCCCGTTGTAATACTTTTCCTCCGCTTATCACCGCCGAGAGGGCGGGGCCCTGCGGGACGCGGCCTCCCCATCATGAGCGGGATGGGTCTATAAGCCCCGCCGCGTTCCGAGGCCCGTGCGGAACGCCGAGGTCGCCGCCCTCCTGTACGAGATCGCGGACCTCCTCGAAATGAAGGGGGAGGACCGGTTCCGCCCGATCGCATACCGGCGCGCGGCCCGCGAGATCGAGGCGCTCCCGGAGGACGTAGAGAAGCTCTGGCGGCAGGGCGGCGTCGCCCGCCTCCGGCAGGTCCCGGGCGTGGGGGAGGCGATCGCGGAGAAGATCGACCAGTACCTCCGGGAGGGGCGGATCTCGGCGCTCGAGGATCTGCGGACGCAGTTCCCCCGGGGGCTCGTGGAGGTGATGCGGCTCCGCGGGCTCGGACCGAAGCGCGCGAGCATCCTGTGGCAGAAGCTCGGGATCACGGACATCGGCGACCTCAAGCGCGCGGCGGAGACCCGCCAGATCCGGAGGCTGAGGGGGTTCGGGGAGAAGACGGAGCAGGGGATCCTGGACGCAATCAAGCTCCACGAGGAGGGCCAGTCGCGGACCCTCCTGGCCGTCGCGTTCCCCCTGGCGGAGGAGATCGTCGCGTACCTCCACGACCACGCGCCGATCGAGAGGGCGGCGGTGGCGGGCAGCCTGCGGAGGATGCGCGAGACGGTCGGGGACCTCGACATCCTCGTGACCTCCGCGGACCCGCCCGCCGCGATCCGCGCGTTCACGGGGATGCCCCGCGTGAAGGAGGTCGTCCTGGCGGGCGGGACGAAGGCGACCGTGATCCTCGACGCGCGGATCCAGGCCGACGTCCGGGTGCTCGAGCCCGGGAGCTGGGGTGCGGGCCTCCAGTACTTCACGGGGAACAAGGACCACAACATCCACCTCCGGAGCATGGCGATCGAGCGCGGGTGGAAGCTCGACGAGTACGGGGTCTTCGAGGGGGACCGGAAGATCGCGGGCGAGACGGAGGAGGGCGTCTACGCGGCCTTCGGCCTGCCGTGGATCCCGCCCGAGCTCCGGGAGGAGAACGGGGAGCTCGAGGCCGCCGCGAAGGGCGCGCTCCCCCGCCTCGTGGAGCCGAAGGACGTCCGCGGGGACTTCCACGTGCACACGAACGCGACGGACGGCGTCGACGACCTCGAGGCGATGGCCCGGGCCGCGCTCGAGAGGGGCTACGAGTACGTCGGGATCTCGGACCACTCCCCGTCCCTCGTCGTGGCGAGCGGGCTCGACCCGGAGGCCCTCCGGATGCACCGCGCCCGGATCCGGGCCCTGAACAAGGAGCTCGGGGGCGCGATCACGCTCCTCGCGGGGACGGAGTGCGACATCCTCGATGGCGGGGTCCTCGACTACCCGGACGACGTGCTGAGGGAGCTCGACTTCACGATTGCGTCCGTCCACTCGAAGTTCACGCTCCCTGCGGAGGAGCAGACGGAGCGGGTCGTGCGGGCGATTGAGAACCCGTACGTCAACATCTACGCGCACCCCACGACGCGGCTCATCGGGAGCCGCGACCCGATCGCAATCGACCTCGGGCCGGTGATGGACGCGGCGGCGCGCACCGGCACCGCCCTCGAGGTGAACGCGTATCCGAACCGGATGGACCTGAACGGGGCGCAGGCGCGGCTCGCGAAGGAGAGGGGGTGCCTCCTGGCGATCGACACGGACAGCCACGCCCGGGGCCAGCTCGACTTCATGCGGTTCGGCGTCGGCACGGCGCGGCGGGGGTGGCTCGGGCCCGACGACGTCGTCAACTGCTGGCCCCTCGACCGCGTCCGCGCGTTCTTCCGGTAGGCCCCTCCGAGGCCCGGAACGAGGCGGCCACGACCTCGCGGTCGTTCTCGTAGTGCAGGAGGCGTAGGGCCTCGGTGCGGGTGCACCAGCGCGCGTCGTCGAAGCCGGGCTCGAGGGCGAGCCGGCCCCCGGTCCGCTCCGCGAGGAAGTACACGACCCGCTTGTCCACGTTCATGTCGTCCTCCGGCGAGTAGAAGCCGTACCGCACCTCCGCGAGGGGCGCGACGATCCGGACCTCGAGGCCCGTCTCCTCCCGCACTTCCCGCACCGCGGCCGCGCGCTCCGTCTCCCCCGGCTCCAGGGTGCCCTTCGGGAGGCACCACACGCCCTCGTCCGCCCGCCGGAGGAGCAGGACGCGCCCCTCCGCGTTCAGGATCGCGCACCCGCTCGAGACCGCAGGGCGGGTGGGCTTCGAGGGCCGGGGCCGGCCGCTCCGGATCCGCGCGGGGGCGCGCGCGGCCCGCGAGGCGCGACCCAGGTCTTTCGCAATCGTGGCCACGAGGCCACGGTTGTACAGCGCCGCCGCGGGATGGTACGTCGCGATCACGGGGACCTCGCCATGGAGGAGGCGGCGCCGTCGCCGAGCGGCGGGCAGGTCCATCCCCGCCCCGAGGAGCGCCTTCAGTGCGGTGTCCCCGAGGGTGACGATCGCCCCCGGCCGCACCGCGTCGAGCTGCGCGAGCAGGTACGGCCGGCACGCGGCGACCTCGTCCGCCCGGGGCTTCCGGTTGTCCGGCGGGCGGCACTTCACCGCGTTCGTCACGAAGGCCTCACCCCGGGCGATCCCCGCCTTCGCGAGGGCCGCGTCGAGGATCCGGCCCGCGGTGCCGACGAAGGGGAGGCCCTTCTCGTCCTCGTTCCGCCCGGGCCCCTCGCCGACGAGGAACAGGGTCGCCCGCTCTGGGCCCTCCCCCGGGACAGCGCGGGTCCGGCCCTCGTGGAGCCGGCACAGGGTGCACCCGCGGATGCGGGCGGCGAGGTCCGCGAGGCTCTCCGCCATCGCCCGTCCAACCGTCCGCGGCTAGAAGAACTCTACCCCTTCAGCTCCGCCCGCCGCAACGTGAGGGAGCGGATCTTGGGCTGGAGCTTGTCGATCTTGCGGGTGTACTTCACCTTGATCTTTTCGAACCGCCTCTGGGCCCGGTCCCGGTCCACGGTCGCCTCGCGCATCTCCTCCTGGGCGCCCTTGATCCAGTGGCGGTACGAGGACTCGATCGCTCGCAACCGCCGAAGCTTGTGGTCGACTCGATCGAGAGAGGTCGTGGGCGTCACCTCCGCCCCCGGAGAGGGATCCTCCTCCGCCCCACCGGCTCAATAGCTGGGAACGGGCTTCCCTCTCTTTAGCGTTGCGTCGAGCACGCCGTTCCGGAACGTGAACTCGAGGGAGCCCGGGTCGACGTCCAGGGGCAGGTCGACGGTCGTGTAGTACCGGCGCTCCCCATCCCCCTCGATCACGAGGCGCCGGCCCTCCGCGCGCACGTTCACCTCGCCGTCCCCCGCCCCCGGCATCTCCGCGGTGATGAACATCGCGGCGGGCGTGAGGGCCACGTCGACGAGCGGGTCGCGGCTCCGGATCTCCTGGCCCTCGACGGCCTGGAACGTCCCGTCGCCCCGCGCCTCGCGGTTCCGCATCGTGAACCCGTACACGAAGGGCTCGCGGAACACGCCGAGCTTCCCCTCGAAGGCGTCCTTGAGCATCCGGTTGATCGTCTTCCGCATGTCCTCGAAGTCGTCCTCGACGGTCATCTCGGATACCCCTCGACCACCCTCGCCTCCCGTGCGCGGGGACGCGGGCGGCTGAAACCCGCGGAAGAAATTGCCGCGGGCCGTCTTATAGTTTCTGGAAGGCTCGATTGTGTCCCCCGCATCGGCGCGCACGACGGCGAAAAGTGGCGGCGTGGCGGGGACGGCTTCACTGGTTTCTCGGGGTCTAGGAACGCGGGCGCGCGATAAGAACGTTGTGCCGAATCCACGTGGGGGAGCGGTCACGCGGCGCCCGGGGTCTCCGGTGCGGGCGGTGCGGCGGGCTTCGCGGGAACGGCGGCGGGCTTCTCCCCCGCCGTCCGCGGGTTCGGGCGGCGCTCTCGCACCTGGAGGACCCGGTCGACGAGCATCGAGAGGCGCGGGATTCCGACGTACTCGAGCCGCCCGTCGATCACGATCGCGGGCCCGAACTTCACCTTGTGCCCCGCCATGGCGTCCCGGCTCGCGGGGCCCTCGAGCACCCGGACGGTGACGTCCGGGAGGCGCTTCTTCAGCTTCTCGGAGACGGACCGGACCCGCTCCGTGCCCTGGCCTTGGACCGATGTGAGGAAGAGGACTTCCGTCACGGGAGGACGCTCGGGCCGCCGAACCGCGCCGCCGCCATAAGGTTTGCGGGCGGTCGCGGCGGGACGCGCGGCGACCTTCATCGCGCAGGGACAATAAATATACGCGGCCCCCATCCCGCGCCGCCGATGTGGCTCCTGGTCGCGTCCGCGCCGGACGAGGCGAGCGTGGGTCAGCGGGACGCGCTGCTCCGGCTCGGGGACTGGGAGGAGGCGGGCCGGTTCGGACCGGGACCTGCGCTGCGGCGCGGCGACCTGTGGCTCGTCACGATCCCGGACCTCCACCTCACCCACGACCACGTCGACCGCGAGGCGGAGGCCGCCCTGGGGCGCAGGCCGGACATCGTCGTGTTCCTCTCGAAGCACCGGAGCGAGAGCCGGACCCCGAGCCTCACCGTCCATCCCCTCGGGAACCCGGGGGCCGCGGACTACGGCGGGCGCCCGGGCACGCTCGTCCCCGCGGCCCCCCACGCGATGACCGCGGCCCTGCGCGCCGTGCGGCGCGAGGCCGCGGGGCTCGGCTACGCGGTCACGTTCGAGGCGACCCACCACGGGCCCTACCTGGAGACGCCCGCGTTCTTCATCGAGGCGGGGAGCACGGAGGCGGAGTGGCGGGACCCCCGCGCGGCGGAGGCGCTGATGCGGGCCCTCATCGACCTGCGGCCCGCCACGGGGCCCGTGGCGATCGGGGTCGGAGGCGGGCACTACGTCCCCCGCCTCACGGACCTCGCCCTCGCGCGGGACGTCGCGTTCGGCCACCTCGTGTCGGGCCACGCGGTCCCCCACCTCGACGACGGGATGGTCGAGCAGCTCGTCGCCCGGACGCCCGGGGCGAGCCTCGTGTACTTCCACCGGAAGGGGATCGAGAAGGGGGCGCTCCGCCGGCTCGAGGATGTGTTCCCCGCCCACGGCCTTCGGATCGTCCGCGAGGAGGACCTCGAGCTCCTGTCCCCCGGGCCCCTCCCGTGAAGCAAAGTTATTAACGCCGGGTCGGATACGAGGCGGCCGGGAGGGTTCCCCCTGCTGCGGGAATGCCGTTCTCACGGGTACTACCGAGGCGACGAGCTGTGCCCCATGTGCGGGGACCAGACGCACTTCCTGCTCAAGGACGAGGAGGTCGAGTCCGTGGGCCGCACGATGGCGGGCGTCCTCCGCCACTTCCCCGAGCGGTACGGGCTCGAGATGGACGCGAACGGCTGGGTCGACCTGCAGGACTTCATCACCGCTCTCCAGACCCGGAACCGGCGGTTCCGGTTCCTGAAGACGAACCACATCCTCGGCCTGATCCAGACGGACCCGAAGGGCCGGTACGAGTTCCGGGACGGGAAGATCCGGGCCACGTACGGGCACAGCCTCGACGTGGACCTCGACCTGCCGACGGAGAACATTCCCGACGTCCTGTTCTACCCGACGAGCGAGGAGGAGCTGAACGCGGTCCTGCAAGCGGGCCTGCGGCCCTCGGATCGCAAGATGGTCCACCTGAGCGGGACGTTCGGCGCGGCCCTCGAGGCGGGCCGGGTGCGGATCCAAGTCCCCGTGATCCTGGAGATCGACGTGAAGTCCGCGCGGGCCTCGGGGGTCGTGATCAAGAAGGCGGGGAAGACCGTCTACCTCACGGCCGAGGTGCCCCCGGTATTCCTTCGGCGGTCCGAGCGGGCGGAGGAGGAGCTATCCCCGGAGGAAGGCCCCCCCGCGTGAATTTTATTCGGCCCTGATTTTTAAACCCCCTATACTTTTATAGCGGGGAGGCGATACGCCGCCCGAGTCAGGAGGACGATGGGTATGCCCACGGGTTTGGACCTGATCGGCAGCAACTCGGCCCTGCAGGAGCACTGGATCAAGCGCGTCGTGGCGATCTTCATCGACGCCCTGCTCCTCGGCATCGTCCTGTTCGTCCTGAGCATCCCGTTCGCGATCTTCAACTGGGGATGGGTCGCGTGGCCCTTCTTCTGGGGGGTCCTGTTCATCCTGTACAGCACCCTCCTCGAGGCGACCTCCGGCGGGGCGACGATCGGCAAGAAGGTGATGAACCTCAAGGTCGTCGCGATCGACGGGCCGATGAACGTGGAGAAGGCCCTGATCCGGAACCTGTCCAAGATCCACGTCGTCTTCGTCCTCTTCGACTGGATCCTCGGGATCGTGACCCAGGGGGACCCGCGGCAGCGGTACCTGGACCGGATCGCCCGGACGACGGTGACGCGGGTCGACGCGAACGCGTACATCGAGGAGCAGTTCCGCCAGATGCAGTACATCCCGCCCCACCCGACCCCGCCGCCCGCGGGGGCGTGGGGACAGCCCGCGCCCGCCCAGCCCCAGCCGTCGACGCAGGCCACGATGACGCCGCAGGGGACGCCCCAGCAGGCACCCGCGGCGGGCGGATGGCCCGGACAGGCCCCGCAGGCGCCTGGCGGCGGGTGGCCCCAGCACCGGTGGGACGAATCGGGCCAGCTGGTGCCCCAGATGAAGTTCTGCACCGCATGCGGCGGGCAGCTCGTCCAGCGCGGTGACGGGAAGCTCACCTGCGTCCGCTGCGGCGCGATCTACTGAACCCCGAGTGTGAAGAACGCGAGGTTCACCGCGACCATCACGAAGTACAACCCGATCAGCGCGAGCCCCGCGCGGCGGGAGAGCCGCCAGCCCCCGAGCATGAACGCGAGGAGGAGGAAGCTCCCCGCGACGAGCGCGCCGAGGGCGGGGGCCATGAGGGTCGTCGAGTACGCCGTGGGGCGGAGCATCCCCATCAGGCCCAGGGTGAGGAGGGCGGTCACGACGCACGCCCCCAGCCCCTCCCCGAGCGCGAGGTCCGAGTAGCCCTTCCGGGTCGCGTGGTACGCGGCGGCGATGTCCGGCAGGGACGTGCCCAGGGCGACCACGGTGATCCCGACGACCCACTCGCTCACGCCGGAGGTCTGGGCGAGCTGGATCGCGCCCAGGACGATGAACTGGGCCCCCATCACCGCCCACGAGATCCCGAAGAGCAACCAGGGCAGGCCCGCCCGGATCTCGACCTTCCGGCCGAAGACCCAGCCCGTCATCTCAAGCTCGATCTTCATCTCCCTGAGCTCCGCGTCGATCTCGGAGGGCTGCACCCGCTTCTGGGCGATCAGCAGGTTCACCGTGTACGGCACGAAGAGGGCCGCGAGGGCGAGCCCGTCGAGCGCGCTCAGGGTCCCGTCGAGGAGCAGCGCGGCCGCGACCACGCTGACGGTCGCGAGGAAAACGGCGTCCCGGAGCACGATTTCCCGCGTGGATCGGATCGGCACGATCACGGCGGACAGGCCGATCACGAACGCGAGGGTCACGACGTTCGAGGCGAGCGCGTTGCCGAGGGCGATCCCGGGGCTCCCCTCCTCGAGCGCGAGGCCGCTCACGAGGACCTCGGGGATCGCGGCGAGGGTGGACACGAGGAGGGCCCCGACGACGAACCGGCTGCGGCCCAGGCGCGTCGCGATGCCCACGGCGTTGTCCGTGAGGAACTTTGCCCCCTGGTTGAGCACGACGAACCCGACGGCGATGAGGCCGACGGGGAGCACCATGAGGACGTCGAGGGCCACGGCCCGGATCCCTTCTGACGGGGACGCGGATAAGCTCCTCGGATATTAAGGTTCAGAACGGGCTATGTCACGATCTCGTCGAGGCGGCCCTCATTTGCCGCCCGCTTGATCTCGACCGCGACCCGGCGGCCCGTGCTCATCGGCCGGCGCCACAGGGAGTTCCCGTACGGATGGCCGACGGACATGTGGATGTTCGTCCCGCCGCCGATGCGGGGCGCGACGTCGTAGATGTAGAAGTCCTCCTCCTTGTCCACGCACGTCTGGAGGGTGAAGGGGCCGACGATTCCAGGCGGGTAGTGCTCCTGCGTGGCCCGCACGTACCGCTCCGCGATCCCAAAGATCTCGTTCAGCGCGCTCTCCCGAAGGGTGGCGGAGTTGTGGCCGATCACGATGTACCCGGGGATCCGCTGGGCGTCATTGAGCGTGAGCTGCTGGTCCGCGGGGAGCCGGACGTGGCCGTCGAGGCTCGTCTCGAAGCGCCAGTCGATCCCGAGGAGCTCGAGCTTCTCCCCGGCCCGCTCCAGGGGGGAGTAGAAGAAGTCGAAGTTGAACACGGGCCCGATCACGTAGCGCTCGATGCGGGCCGCAGCGAGGTCCGCCTTCGAGATCACGCCCGCCTTCAGGAGGGCCGCGGACTTCTCGCGGTACTCCTTCGCGCTCGCCGCGGTGAAGAACCCGCGTTCGAGCTTCTTCGTCTTGTGTGGGAGCTTCACGATCGCGAGGGCGTCGATGTCCGCTGGAGCCTCGATCCGCTCCGGGAACGGGAGCTTCGCCTTCTCGAGGAGCCAGTAGTAGCTCTTCTTCTCCGATCGCTCCTCGGACCGCAGGAGGTTGCGGCTCCCGAAGAGCGGGACGAGGAACTCGTTCTCGATCGCGTCGAGGCCGCAGTACGAGCTGAAGGACCGGTTCGGGACGAAGATCGTGTTTCGGGACCGCAGCGTCTCCTGGACCTTGGGCGAGAGGACCTCCGAGAACTTCCCGAGCACGAGGGCCTCGTCCACCATGCCGCGGCGGAGCCGGCCATCCGGGCCGCGGGCCGCTTTGAAGTACCGCGCGTACGGCGCCTCGCGGCCGCGCTGGCAGACCGCGATCGTCCGGAGGCCTTCCTCCGCGGCCCCGTCGCACACGTCGAGGGCGGAGTGGGACGCGATCGTCCCGACAGAGACCGCGTCCTCGTCGTACGCCTCGAGAACCTTCAGAACC
>Ga0209002_10001882_pt1 | contig 17021 bp, 14 predicted proteins | sample Rifsed16ft2_FD_184010 | JGI IMG/M metagenome (GOLD analysis project Ga0209002, IMG submission 184010) | Soil microbial communities from Rifle, Colorado, USA - sediment 16ft 2 (version 2) | ecosystem: Environmental > Terrestrial > Deep subsurface > Rock core/Sediment | place: Rifle, Colorado... | reverse complement strand
TCCCAAGCCGGACTACTTGTCATCATCCCGTAAAAGACTGGTTCCTCAGATGTTGTATAAAGGCGGTATTTTTAAAACCTGGGGTAAAAAACAGGCAGTTGCCCTGCAAAAATCCTTTTTTGATACGCTTCCCAATCTACCGAAGACAAACAAGAACAAAGCCGACATAGCATGGTTCTTATATGATCTAAAATTACAAGATGAGACTAATTCTTTTCATCTGAACATGGTCGATGTAATATATACAGAATTTGAACCAGCCCTTTTAAAGATAACAACTCCAAGACCAGGGGACCCAAAAGAGTTTACAAATTTTCTACAAGAAAAACTTGACGAAAGACTTGAAGGTTTTCCTCCTGACGCCCCAACTTTAAAGGACATAATAATAGAATAGAAATATGACTAACCTTGAACTTTTCAACTTTACACAAATCCAGAACGCAAGGATTACTAATGTCGCCTCAATTCCGCAGAGGAGTCCATTTCGATATCCGGGTGGAAAAACCTGGCTAATCCCCATTGTCAGAAAATGGCTAAAAAGTTTTGATTCCGGGCAAATCACTTTAGTTGATGCTTTTGCCGGCGGTGGAATTGTCGGCCTAACCGCAGCTTTTGAAGATTTAGCAGAAAAAATAATAATGATTGAAAAGGACGAGGAAGTGGCCGCGGTCTGGAAAACTATTTTAGGGCCTGAGAATCACTGGCTTGCAGATAAAATATTGTCTTTTAACCTCACGATGGAAAATGTGCAAAAAGAATTAAATAAGCCTGAAAAAATAATAAAAGAATTAGGTTTTTGCACTATTTTAAAAAACAGAATATTTCATGGAGGAATTCTCGCAAAAGGTTCTGGCCTTATAAAACATGGTGAGAATGGAAAAGGTATTGCCTCAAGATGGTATCCCAAAACACTTAATAAACGCATAATGGCTATGGATTTTATAAAACATAAAATCAAATTTATCGAAGGAGATGCCTTTAAGTTTTTGCAGGGAAATGCTGATAAACGAAGATTCTGCTATTTTATAGACCCTCCATACACAATTGCTGGCCGAAGGCTGTATACCTGCCATGAAGTTAATCATCGTAAATTGTTTGAATTGTGTTCTAAACTCAAGGGCAACTTTTTGATGACATATGATGACTCAGAAGAAATAAGAACACTTGCCCATGAATTTGGTTTTTTGTATAAAGCAGTCCCCATGAAAACAACCCATCACATACAAAAATTTGAGCTGTTAATCTCTAAATCTTTAAATTGGTTTGCTTAAAGTCGAAAAATGCAAAATTTCTTGAAGAAATGGAATAGTACAGCATGAAAATCCTCTACTTCGACTGCCCGACCGGAATAAGCGGCGATATGTGCGTGGCATCGCTTATAGACCTGGGGGCTGATATCAACAGGCTTAAAAAGGAACTCAAAAAACTCCCTCTCTCCGGGTATAAAATCGAGGTATCAAGGGAAAAACGCCACGCGATAACAGGGATACGGTTCAAGGTAAGGACAAAGGATACCCATCACCACAGAACTTTCAATGACATAAAAAAACTCATAGAGAAAAGCGCCCTCCCGGCCGATGTAAAAAAAACAAGCATTGCCATATTCAGAAACCTCGCAACCGCTGAGGGTAAGGTCCATCGTATAAGCCCCGAAAAGGTGGAATTTCACGAGGTCGGGGCCGTTGACTCAATAGTTGACATAGTGGGCGCGTCTATTGCGATAAAAGAATTGGGAGTTGATAAAATCTATTCCTCCCCAATACCCCTTGGAAGGGGCTGGGCCGACACGATGCACGGAAAAATCCACATCCCCTCGCCCGCAACCCTTGAAATAGTAAAGGGCATCCCGGTTACGCCCTCCACTATAAACATGGAACTTACAACTCCCACAGGCGCCGTTATACTTAAAACCCTGTGCTCCGGTTTCGGTCAGATTCCTGAAATGACCGTTGAAAAAACAGGCTACGGCTGCGGCGGAAAGGATTTCAGGGAACTCCCGAATGTAATGAGGGCCGTCATCGGTAAAAGAGACGCCGACGGCGGGCGGCTCATTGTCATGGAGACAAACATAGACGACATGAACCCCCAGATATCGGGTTACCTTATGGAAAAACTCCTTGCAAACGGCGCGCTTGATGTGTTTTTTACGCCCGTGGTGATGAAAAAAGCAAGGCCCGGGATACTTCTGACGGTGCTTGCGGACGCGGGGAAAGAAGGCGCCCTCATGGACATGATATTCACCGAGTCAACATCCATCGGCGTACGGTTCCATGCTGTCGAAAGGAGGTGCCTTGAAAGAAGGTTTATAAAGGTCAAAACGCCTTACGGGGTTGTGGGGGTCAAACAATCCCTGCTCGAAAAAAGGGTGGTCAATTGCCAGCCGGAATACGAGGACTGCAAAGCGATTGCCGGAAAAAAGAACGTTCCTGTAAAAGACGTAATTGATGCCGCGAAGGCGGCGTCTCCCCTCAAAAATTTTTAGACCCCCTAAAAGATTCCCGCCGGGAATGTTTCAGCCGCCCGTAAATCCGCATTGACTGCCACCTTACTACCGTTTATAATCTAATCGCATCCCGGAAGGAAAGAAAATCATGCTTATACGTTCATGGGGTTCAAGGGGCTCTATTGCGGTTTCAGGAAGCGAATATCTGAAATACGGCGGGGATACAACCTGCATAGAGGTTGTATCCAAAAAAGGGGATTTGATAATAATAGACGCGGGCACCGGGATAAGGAGGCTCGGCAATAAACTTGTAAAAGAAAAAAGGCTCGGAATAAATATCATCTTTACCCACCTGCACTGGGACCACCTCTCTGGTTTTCCGTTTTTTAAACCCCTTTACAGGAAAGAAAGCAGGATTGAGGTATGGGGGCTGCGCACAACGCAGGACGCGCTCAAAAAGATAATTTCAAAAACCATGTCAGCGCCTTACTTTCCCGTAGACCTTGAAGATATAAATGCGGATATAAGATTCCACTCCACGGGCCCTGAAAGTTTCAAGATAGGTTCCGTCACTGTCAAGACCATTCCCCTCAACCACCCGAACGGCGGCGTTGGCTACAGGCTCGAAGAAGACGGCAGGTCCTTTGTATTTATTACCGATAACGAACTGGGGGGGCATCGGCATCCGGGCGGGATGCGTCTTGAAGATTATGTGCTTTTTTCAAAAGGGGCGGACCTTCTTTTCCATGACGCGGAATTCACCCCGAAAGACTATCAACGCGCAAAAGGCTGGGGGCATTCCCTCTACCCCGATGCGTTAAACCTCGCCCTTCTATCAGGGGTAAAAAGATTCGGACTCTTCCACCACAATCAGGACAGAACGGATAAGGAGGTGGATCTGATAGTAACGGCCTGTAAAAGGATTACAGCCGAAAGGCGCGCAAAGATGAATTGCTTCGCCGTCGCAACCGGCACCGAGATAGATATTTAAAACTCCCACCTTAACTGCGTGTAGATGTTGTCGTCTCTTTTAAGAGACCCGAACTGGCTCCATCTTTCTCCCCCTCCGAAAAGGTTTCCTCCGAGGGCCATCCAGACGGAGTCGGTGAATTTATACTTTATTTCCGGATTGATCATGTAATCCCCGCACGAAGGGCTGTAAAAAGAAAACAGGGAAAGCCCGACAGTCTGGTATCTTAAAAACTGCGTAAGCCTCATTGCAAAGAGGCCGGATAATCTTTTTGCTTCTGGAAACGCGCCGGGCAGGCTCTTTTTATACTCCGCATAGCCGTGCATATATTCGCCGTAATACTGCAGTCCCGCCGTAAAATCTTCCCATAACTGCCTCTGGTATCCGATAAGAAACCTTGACGAGGAATTCGGAACCACGGGGTCTTTGCCGCCCCTATCCTCCCTTGAGTCATAATATCCGGCCTCAAGGCTTAAAACTCCGGAGGCCGCCCCCCTCTGCAGGCTTATGCCGTAGACCGAGAGTTCAGGATAAAACAACTTAATCCTCGCAGGCGCAAAGAGGCGCTCCGGCAACATCGCGGGGGTTCTGAAAAAACCTTTGTAAATATATACGGAAGCGTCAAAACCTGCGATACCGCGGTACGCGCGCGCGGCAAATTCCATATTTTTCAGATTCGGGGCCGGCTCTTTTTTCACCCTGTCCGTGACCGCGGGCATCGGGTCGAAGACCCAAAATCTCGCAGGGGAAGGCGGGTTATTGGGTTCAAAAAACGGTATAATGACAAATTCGAAAGAAACAAACTCCGGATAGAGGCCGGCCTTTACGCCGTCCACCCCCTTTTTGAGATATTCCAGGGGCCTGCCGGAGAAAAAGGCCTCGTAGTCCTTCGGGAACACATCGTTTATAAATATCAGGTCTCCCACCCCCCAGGTTATTATCTGCCTGCCCGCCCTCATGTCCCACTTTTCTTTCGCGAGGTCGAGGTATCCTTCCCTTAATTCCCCACCGGCCTTTTCATCTATATGATCGTAGAATACGTCGGTCTTTATAAACAGGCGAAACGGCTCTTTTGCGCCTTCGAGCTTTATCTGGGCTCTTTCCTCGGCCCATTTAAAATCCTTCCCGCCGGGGTTGGACGCATCGGTATCGGAAGAGTAATTGCCCTGCAAAAAACCCTGCACGGAGATTTCGTCCGCATAAGCGGAAGATAAGGATGGCATGGTTATCAACACGGCCATCAAAAAAATTATCCATACCTTTTCCATGGCGCGGGAAGAGGAGAGGCTCTTTTTGAGATTTCTTCCCTCTGCCTTCATTCAACCCATTTCTTCGGCGGCTGTTTCAGGTACCTTTCGCTGAAGAGGCTGTCCTCGACACCTATATTGTAATCCACCTTTGTAAATGAGACCTCTGTGGAATGTCCGCTCTTGATGTTCTTCATTACCCTTTTTGTTACGGTGGGGAACCCCTTTACATCCCTTATCTCTTCCGCGGTGAAGACCCTGTATAATTCCCCTTTTTTATCGTAATATTCCTCCTTCAGGGGTAAAAAACTTTTCTTGTCTATCCATGAGAACTTATAACCATAATCCACATCCCCTCCCAATGGGGCGCTCTTTACAAGATAACAATCCGCAGCCCCCAGTTTCTCCTCCTTCACTATCGCATGCGCGTCATCCTCTATGTCCCTGCCGGATACGTCCTCATAGGTAAAATCGGAGCCGACAAAGCTTGAACTTTTATCCTGCGCGGCTATTCTCCTTACCATATTGAGGGACGGGATAAACAGCCACCTGTCGTCGTCTTTCGCCGGGTACTTATAGACCATAAAGGTCATATCCTTGACGTCAGCCGGCTGGAAAAAATACATGAAATACTTCTGGTCGCCTCCGGCCTCGCCGTAGTTCTTCCTGATCATCGTAATCTCCCTTACCCTCACTCCCGCGGACCCGCTTACCAGCCTCATAACCACCCTCGCCTTGAAGTCCTTGCCACGATAGAGGAAGGCGGCCTGCGAGGTTTTCATCACCTCTTCCGGAGATATGGCGAAAGCCTTGAGGGGAAGTAGCGTTATGAGCAGGATAATCAGGTATCTCAACATATTAAACCTCCTTCTTAATTAGAGAGCTTCCCATTAAAACTATCAAAGCGGGCAGATAGATTATTGTAAAGAGCGCGCTTAACGTCATCATGCTTACTATGAACGCGCCGACCGTTATATATGGAGTAAGGGGCGCGAATAGCATGACCGAGAAGGCCGAGGCAAAAAGAAGGGCGTTACGCATTATGCCCCTGCCCGGCCTTGCGGCCGTCCAGAGTATGGTCTCCGTCAAATCCGCATCCCCCCCCTCTCCCCCCTCAGCCAATCTCTGTTTGAACCTGCTTATGAAGTGTATAGCGAAATCGACGGCCATACCGAGCGACAGGCAGCTTAGAACGGCTATCGGCATGTCGAAGTCTTTTCCCGCAAACCCGATGACGCCGTAGAGGAGCAGTATTGTAAATAATAAGGGGATGTATCCCGCTATGGCCCATTTCACCGAACGGAAGTTGAAGGCAAGGATTACAAATATGACCAGGAGGGCGGCTATAAAACCCTTGAGCATATCCCAGAGGACCGAATCGTTCCATACGAGATTGAAATAGGCTATCCCTGCCGGTTTAAGTTCCAGCCTGTCAGGGTGCTCCTTTTTGTATTCGTCCACGGCCTTTATGACATCCCTCATGCCCTTTACATCCCATGTCTTGAGTTGAACCCATATATTCGCCTTCCTGAACGGATAGTCCACAACATTATCAAGGTCGGATGGTTTTGCCGACATGCCGAATAAAAAAAGATACTGCCCTATGGCGCCCTTTGCGTCGGGGACCGTATCATATCCGGGGTCATTATCGTGCAGCACAAGGTTTATCCTCTTCACGTAATCCACGACCGAGCTTGTCTTCCCGACCTGAGGGAGCTTCTCAATGTGCCTCTGGAGGCCCTCAATGTACCTCATGGCCTCGGGGGTTTTGATGTAATCATCTTCGTCCGAGACTAGGACGACATACGCAAGCCCGGTCCCGCCGAGAGCCTGGTTTATAACTGTATCCGCCCTGCGTATGTCGCTGCCTTTCTTGAACCACTCAACCATGTTGTTATTCACGGTTATCTTCGTTATGCCGGCCACGCTGATTGCGCAAAGGATTAAACCGGCCGCTACCGTGGCCTTTGGTCTATTGGCGCCGAGGCTGCCGAGCCTCCTCAGGAATACGGAGGCATTGCCTGCGCCCGTCTCCTCCCTTAAAGACGCGCGGCTGAGTTTTTCAACGTTTGTAAACATAAGAAACGCCGGGACAAGGGTGAAGCTTGAGAGCAGCAATATAATCGTGCCGAACGCAACACCGAGGCCAAAGACCTTCACCGGGATTATGTTTGCCAGAAGGAGGGAACCGAAGCCAACGGCCGTAGTAACGTCGGAATAGATCAAAGGCATCCTTACGGCCTTCATCGTCTCTATTATCGCGGCCTTCCTGTCCTTTTTTTCCCGGAACCTGAAGTGAAATTCGTTGAAGATGTGTATGGAGTCCGTGGCTATCGCCATCAAAAACACCGGGCTCATTGAACTCATGATATGTATGGGAAATCCCGCGCCTATGAGGAGGCCCATTGACCAGATTATGATTATCATCGCCGGCATCATGATGGAGAAGGAGAGGAAAAAACTCCCGAACATGATGTAGGCCGCGGCAAACATTATCATCCCGGCTATCGGGGAAAAGATGCCCATAAGTTTAAACATCTCCGCGCCGAAGGTGTCTCTGGCCACCGGGTCTCCCGCAATATAGTATTTTTCAGGGCCGCCTTCCCTGTTTACTATCTCCCTTAACTTATCGGCGACATCCTTGCCGTTTGCGCCTTTCTCAAGGGGGACGTAGATTGCCGTCGTCTTTCCGTCTTCCGATATGATGCGGTTTATGAACAATGGATTCCCGAAGAGGTTCTTTTTGAGGACGCCTATCTCCTCCTCGCTCTGCGGAACCCCGGTCATAAGCGGGGCTACCCTCAAAACACCGGCATCAGCCGTAACATTGGTGATAGTCGGGAAGCTTGCTACGTCCATTGCGGCCACACCTTTTATCCTGACCGCCTCATCCGTGATCCTGGCGATCTTGCCGAGGGTTCCCCGGCCAAGCACCCCTCCTTCATTCACTATCCCGACGGCTATCGTGTCTTCATGCAGGCCGAAGGTCTTCTCCACCTCGTCGTTCCAGACCCTGACATCCGATGTCGCGGGGAGCATGTTCTTGGGGTCTGTGTCTGTTTTAATCTTGGGGAATTGGGTTAAAAAGAGAACGGTCAGAACAGCCGTAACGATAAGAACAAACCGCGGGTGATCTACGGAGAAAAGAACGAGGGAGAATCTTTGCCGCATCAATGCCTCCAGATAAAAACACGGGTCTCTTCCCGTTGCCAACGCTTACGGCGCGGTCATGGTTTTGTTGCCAGGGCGGCTAAAAATGCGCCCATGCGCGGTGCAGCGATACCGCCGAACTTTTCGGACGGCATTGCAAACTTAAGATACATACGGCAGTTTACCGGAAAAAAGAAAAGGCATGTTTTTATCCCTTTAACCTCGAACCCGGTCCTTTTAAGTGATAGTTCCAACTCCGGCGGGGAAATAAAATCCGCCCTGTTGTAGATGGTATCCTTAAAAAAGCCTTTTATCCTCCTGAGGGCCGCCCAGGGCGACCATTTGTTTAAAACCCCGACAATCAGCCTTCCTCCGGGTTTTAAAACCCTCCTCATCTCTAAAAGCGCTTTTTCCCGCTCCTTTATAAAACAGAGCGCGCCTATGGATAATACCATATCAAAATAATCGCCGGGGAACGGAAGCGTCAATGCGTCGGCGGACACGAAGCCTATGGTAAGCCCCTCTTCCCGGGCCTTTGCCCTCGCCCGATTGAGCATCTCTCCGGAACTATCGGTTCCTGAAGTTAGAGCCCCTCTTTTTGCAAGCTCAATGGAATAAATACCTGTTCCGCAGCCCGCATCGAGAACCCGCTCGCCTCTTTTAACCGCGGCCATTGAAAAAATAAGTTCTTTTTCAAGCCTGTCCGAGGTCTTTCCAAGAGGTGTCTCGTACCAGGCGTCATAGGCTTCCGGGTTCCATGATTTCATATTGAAAAAATTTTAAAACTCTACGCCCTGCCGGCTATTCAAGCTTTTTGATATGCAATGCGTCAAGTATTATCTTTTCATAAAAAGGCTCGCTTACCCCTTTTTTCATCTTCCTGATAAAGTATTTCTCGTAGGCAACCTTTGCAAGATGCACCCATCTGCCCTTCTTTGCCCACGTTAAGTTACGCGGGGGTATCTGGGGCATCGCCACAAACGCTATCCCTGTATCGCCCATGTCCGCAAGGCATATAGCGTTCCATGTGGCCTTTGCGCGGGGGCTCTCCCCTTCTATCGCGGCCTTTATGTTTTCTACCGCGGCCGCAACCATTGACTCTATCATGTACCCGGTCTTCGGCACGCCCGTGGGGACGGGGGTAGCCTCCACAGGCGCTATCGCTATACATACGCCGACCGCATAAATGTTTTTGTACCTCGGAGACCTTTGAAATTCATCCACGATTACAAATCCCTTAGGGTTGCAGAGCCCTTCGACAGAGGCCACCGCGTCCACGCCCTTGAAAGAAGGGATTATCATAGAGTATTTGAACGGGAGTTCCCTCTCCCCCTCTCCGATTACCTCTATGGTCATCTTCCCTGCCTCAACCTTCCTTATCTTAACGTTGGTATGCCAGCTTATATGCCTTTCACGCAGTTCATGCTCAAGAAGGCCCTTTGAATCGCCGATGCCCGCAAGCCCCATGTGCCCTATATAAGGCTCCGGCGTGATAAAGGTCATCGGCACCTTCTTACGGAGCCTCCTTCTGCGAAGGTCAGAATCCAGAATAAAAGCAAATTCATACGCGGGCCCGAAACATGAAGCGCCCTGCGCCGCGCCGATTATGACAGGGCCCGGATTATCGAGGAACTTCCGGTATTCTTCATAGGCCTTCTCGGCGTGGTCTACCGTGCAGACGGAGACCGTATTTTTATCAGGCCCAAGACCCTCTATCTCATCAAAGGCGAGCTTCGGCCCCGTTGCTATAATAAGATAGTCATATGGCACCACGGTGCCAGGGGCCGTTGTAACCTCGTTTTTCTGCGGGTCTATCTTTTGCGCGGCTTCGGAGAAAAAATTTATGCCTTTTCTGGCGAGGGAGGGTTTGATGGGAAAGCTGATATCCTTTCTTATTCTCCAGCCGACAGCAACCCAGGGGTTTGAAGGTATAAAATGAAAATTCTCCGTGTCTGAGACGACCGTAACATCGTGGCCGCTGCCAAGGGCCTCCTTCATCTCGTAAGATGCCGGCAGTCCCCCGGTGGATGCGCCTATTACGACGACCTTTGCCATAAAAACCTCCGTCCGGGGCAAAGTATCAAAACACCATAACCTTTCCGCTGTCTTTTACCCAGCGCGCAAGGTCAATGGTCTTTCCGACGACAGCCCCGTTTATGAAATCTTCCTGCGTAAGCCCCCTCGCCTTTGTGCATGTGAGGCAGCCCCTTACCTCAACACCTTTGGCTATAAGATTTTCGAGCATCTCTCCAACATTATAAAATCCCTTGGGCGGGGACTGCCCCTTCTTTGCGCAAGCAACGCTATCGCCATAAAGGAATATCCGGGCGCTTACGCCCTCGGTAAGAAGCGCCTCGGTAAGCCTCAGGGCGTTCCATACCATTTCAGTCCCATAAGGCGCGTTCTGCAAAACTATCGTGACCTTTTCCATAACATTACCTCCCCTTTTTAAACCTTCTTAAAAGACCCTGCTTCTCTTTGAGCATCTCCTCCATTACATCCCTCATCAGGGCGCACGCCTTTACTATCTTGGGGTTTGATATGCTGTAATAAATACTCACGCCGTCTCTTCTTCCTTTTACAACCCCGCAGCTCCGGAGTATGGAAAGGTGCTGGGATACGTTTGCCTTCTTAAGCCCGAGAGTTTCCGTAATCCCGCCGGCGCTCATCTCCCCGTCCTTAAGGGCGTAGATAATCTCGAGCCTCTTTGCGCTGGCAAGCGCCCTGCAGACCTCCGCATGGAGTTTGAAGACCTCTTTCATGGTTTAATTATTGCGAAACTTTGAAACTTTGTCAATACAAAAAGAACGGTGGAGAAATTGTCATTTATATAGCTCGCCCGGCCCCGACCCACCCTGCGGGTGGGCGCCTTTAACATCCCGCTTTACACCAATCCGCCAAACTGTTAAAATTCCCTTTATGAAATACGGAGAAAAAAAGATTAAAGAGGCGCGCCTTGCTTCCTGGGACAACCCCTTCCCCGGCAGGGATTACACAATAGACATAAGTTATCCTGAATTCACGTGCCTCTGCCCGCGTTCGGGCTACCCGGACTTCGCAACCATAAGGGTTGTATATGCGCCCAGGAAAAAGGTGGTGGAACTTAAATCCCTGAAACTCTACCTTAACTCCTTCCGGGATAAATCCATATCCCACGAGGCCGCGACAAATACGGTATTCAACGAACTGAAAAAACTCCTGAAACCCAGAAGGCTCGATGTTACCGGGGATTTCAACGTGAGGGGGAACGTAAAGACGGTTGTAAGGGTAAGCCTTTGATTTTTGGATTGAAGGAAGTTTCCCCATCCTTCAACGGCCTGACCTACGTGGCCTTTGCGGGGCATATGTTGTTGAAGGCGCACCAGTTGCAGTTAATGTAAGCGGGCCTTGCCGAAAAATCCCTTTTCCTGATCCCTTCCGAAACCCCATCTATCAGTTCGAGTGTCTCGTTTATATCGCTGTCGTCAAACTTTGCCTCGCCTATCACCCCTGAATCGACAAAATACAGCTCACACCCCGCCGGCATCCTTCCCATATGCCTCAGGTACGAAAGCGCGTAGAGTTTCAACTGCAGCGAATCCTTTGCCCTTTTGTCCGCCCTTTTTTTGTCCCTTACATCGGAGGTCTTAAAATCTATTATGTACGGCTCTCCCTCTCTTTCCTCTATAACGTCCCACCTTCCCCTTATAATGTCTTTCCCGAGGTCCACGCTGAAATCCCTCTCAATGCTTACCGGGTTTATTCCGCCCGCCTTTTCCCTTTCAAGGAATCTTCTGAGCGCCCCACGGCCTTCCTCAAACCTTTTCTCCTCGTGTTCCTTTGAAATAAAACCCTCGCTCCTCCAGGAAGAACGGAAGACCTGCAGAAGTTCCCCCTCATCCATACCCTTCTTCGCGGTCTTCACCCTGAGATAATGGGATATTGCATCGTGTATGGCCTTTCCGTACATTATCGTGTGATGCGGAAGAAGCGGGATTTTAAGTATATGCACATACCTGTATTTAAGCGGGCATGTGAGGTAATCGTCTATCTGGTAGTAGGACATATGCAAAACCGAATCCTCCGGCAGGGCTGCGGGTTTTCCCTCCGGTTTTATTACTGGCGCAAATCTTTCAATAACCTCTTTCGGGTCTTTCTTTACGGTTTCCGCCTGCGGCATGTCCATGGCCTCAAGCACAAACCGGCTTATCTTTTTTGCCCTCACGCCCCCGTAATTGCTTGCGCTCGTAAGATAAAGGCAATCCATCGCCCTTGTCATCCCGACATAAAAAAGGCGCCTTTCCTCCTCAAGATGAAAATCCCCTGAGGGGAGTATGTCCTTTACAAGCTCCGTCGGCACCTCTATCTCTTCTTTCCTTCCCCTCCTCGGGAACCTGTCGGAGGCAAGCCCCACCATGAATACAACAGGGAATTCAAGCCCCTTTGACTTATGGACCGTGAGCACATGCACGCAGTCTTCATCCATATCCGGCTCATGGGTGGAGGGGTCGTCCCCCGCCTCCATAAGGAGTTTCAGATGCTCTGCGAAGGCATGGACGTTCTTTATGGAAAGCGTTTCTTCTATATCCACCACAAGTTCAAAAAATCTCGCGATGTTCCTGACCTTCTCTTCTGATTCTTCCGTTTGCTTTTGGGAAAGTTCAGTCAGATACCCCGTCTCCGTAAGGAACAGATAAAGGATCTTTGCCGTTGGGCAACTGAGGGAAAGTTCGCTTAAACGGTTGGTATCGCTTACAAGCCTCTTAATCTTATTGACGCCTTCTTCTGTAAGTTCCAGAGAGGCGCACTCGCCGTTTGCAATATCCTTCATAACATTGACCAAAGACCTGTGCCTTCTTTTTGCGAGATTGTTGCACGGTGTAAGGTCCTCTGCTGTAAGGGAGTAGGGAGGGGAGCTTGCCAGATGGAACATGTTCAGATTGTCGGTGTGGTCTGAAATAACATTGAGTAAAGATATAAGAAGCCTTATCTCCTGCCTTGAATAAAGCCCGGAACTTCCCGAGAACCTGTATTTTATCTGTCTGTTCGCGAGGGCTTTCAAAAACGGTCCGGCATCGCTGTTTGCCCTTACAAGCACAGCGAAATCCCTGTAGGGACGTCCGCCGTTTCTTGAGTTTTCATCCAGGATTGTCTTTGCCACAAACTCGGCCTCGTCGGTGACGGCGCCGAAGTGGAGGTGTTTAACGCCCCCCCCGGCGCAGGGCATGCCTGCCCTTGCCGAAATAAGCCTTTTGTCTATGCCCCTTTTAACCTCAAGCCTGTCCGGGTTATTGTGGGTAATAAGCCGGTATGAATAATCCAGTATCGGCTGGATGGAACGGTAGTTCCGGACAAGCGTTATATCCTTTGCGTCGGGAAAGCCTTCGCTGAAATTCAATACGTTGCTTATCGCGGCGCCCCTGAACTTATATATGCTCTGGTCGTCATCGGCGACAACGGTTATGTTCCTTTCCTCTTTCGCAAGGAGTTTCAGAAGCTCAAACTGCGCATAGTTTGTATCCTGAAATTCGTCGGCGAGTATGTAGGCAAATTTTTCCTGATAGCGCTTGAGGATGTTTGGGCGCGTGCGGAAAAGTTTCAGGGTAAGAAAGACCTGGTCGCCGAAATCCACGTATCCGTTTTTTGCCATAAGTTCCCGGTACTTTGAATAGGCAAGCGCCAGTTCCCTCTGCTCTTTTTTATAGTCGCTCAGGGCGTCGCTTTTTTCAAGCCTTTCCACGTATTCCATGTAATCCTCGGGGGATATGTCTTCGTCCTTGAGTCTCGCGACAAATCTTATGAAAGAAGAAAGATACCTTGTGGGGTCTCCGGACGGCCTGTAGTAGTCAAGCGGAAACTCGTAAAGATGCCCCTTTAAAAATATGGCGCATTCGGCGATATTCAGGACCTTGAAATCCGGGACAAGCCCTATGGAGAGGGCGTTATCCCGAAGGACTCTATCCCCGAAGGAATGGAAGGTTGATATCCATACGGTTGAGTACCCGTAGGGAACAAGCCTGTCAACCCTTTCTTCCATCTCGGTCGCCGCCTTATCGGTAAAGGTAAGCGCCAGTATCCGGGATGGATTGACTCCCCTCTCTATAAGATGGGCAATCCTGTGTGTCACCCCGCGGGTCTTCCCTGTGCCCGCGCGGGCAATTATAAGACAGGGCCCTTCCCCGTGCCCAACCGCCTCTAACTGTTCTTTGTTGAGGCCGGATTCTATTTCCTTCCTGGATTTCACCGTTGCCACGGGTTGGGCTCCTTCATTGCCTTCTGCGTCTCTCCGTATGTTATCTTTCTTATTCTGTTGTTGCCCGAATCGGCGACATAGATATTCCCGAGTCTATCCAGCGCGATGCCTGTTGGAAAATTGAAACCCGCCCTGAGCCCCGCCCCGTCCGAATGGCCGCCCAAAAGGGTGCCGGCTACGGTGCTTGTGCTCCCTTCCCGCGTTATGCGCCTTATCTTGTTGTTGTTCGAATCGCACACATAGATGTTACCGTTATTATCCACCGCTATGCCGGTAGGCCATGAAAAAGATGCCTCCATGCCGGCGCCGTCCCTGTATCCCGCCGTCTTTCCTCCGGCAAGGGTTGTAATCACACCGTCGGGGGTTATCTTTCTTATGGCGTTATTCCCTGAATCTGAAACATACAGGATGCCGTCCCGGCTCGCGGCCACGGCTACGGGCTCTTTTAGAAGAGAGAACTCCCCTGTGCCGTCGGAGAAACCCGCCCTTCCGCCGCCGGCAAGGGTTGTAACCACGCCGCCGGGGGCAATCTTCCTTATTGTATGGGTCCTTCTGTCGGCAACATACAGAACGCCTTTGCCGTCAATTGCTATGCCCGTTGGATAGCCAAACCGGGCCTCCCCGCCGGCGCCGTCCCTGTATCCCGCAACGCCGTTTCCTGCAACCGTTGTCGCAAGCCCGCCGGGTGTAATCTTGCGGATCCTGAAATTATCGGCATCAGCGACAAAAAGATTGCCCGACGCGTCAATGGTTATGCCGTTTGGCCCCAGAAACCGGGCATCTTTTCCCTTTGCGTCCTTAAAGCCGCCGCTGCCTCCCGCGAGGGTGGTTACCGAGCCGGACGGGTCAATCCTTCTGATAAGACTATTGGAATAATCAGCCACATAGAGTGTCCCGTCGCCTGCGGCGGAAACCCCCGTGGGCCAGTTGAACCTGGCTTCTGTGCCGATGCCGTCCGCGCGCCCCTTTTTTCCGCTGCCGGCAACGGTCGCGACATAAAAAGAAAAAGGACCCTCTGTAAAAGGCACGCCCTCTAAAACGGCCGTATGCAGTAAACTGCAGGCAATAAAGACAATAACAGATATAAAAAGGACCTTTTGTTCAGCCACCCTTTTCAACGCTGCCCACCGGGATAAAAAATTCAAAAACAGAGCCCTTGCCAGGCTCGCTTGTAAACCAGATTCTGCCCCCGTGAAACTCTACCAATCTCTTTGTAAGCGCAAGCCCCACCCCCAGCCCCTCATGCTCCCTTACAAAACTCTTATCGCCCATCTCAAAGAAATCGAATATCGCATCCTTAAACTGCGGCTTTATCCCTATCCCCGTATCCTTGACCCGTATCCTCAATACCTTTATATCTTTTTCGGAATCCTGCGAGACCCTGAGCTCCACCGTTCCGCCAACGGGTGTATACTTTACGGCGTTGTCAAGCAGGTTAAAAAGCATCTGGGAAAACATTGCCCTGTCGGCCCTGATTTTTTCAACGCCGCCGCCTATATCGGCTTTAAATTTCTGGGCCTTTCTTTCAGCCATCGGCATTACCATATCAACCGCGTCCCTTACGGCGTCCCCCACGTTGAATTCCTCTAAATTAAGCGCCGCCCGGCCAGAAGTAACAAGGCTGGCGTCCAGAAGCTCTTCAACGAGCCTTAAAAGTTCTTTCCCGCTCTGGAAAATATTGCCGGCGTACCTTTCCACCTTGTCTGCGGCATTGTTTGCGACATCCAGCTCTTTAAGGAGTTCGGAAAAACCGAGTATGTGGGTGAGCGGTGTTTTAAGTTCGTGGCTTATGTTCCTTAAAAATGCCGTCTTGTGGTGCCTTTCATCTATAAGTTCAATGTTGAGCCTGTCAACAACCTTAAAAAGCGCCATAAGTCTTGTCTCCCTCTCTTTGAGCGCCTCGGCCATCCTGTTGAACCCCTCGGAAAGGTCCTCGAGTTCATCGCCGGTCTTTACATTGACGCGGTGGGAGAAATCCCCGCGGGAGAGCTTCTCCGCCCCTTTGTAGAGTTCTATAAGCGGCCTTGATATGTACGCTATCAGATAACGGTATAAAAAAAACAGCAGCAGGACCCCTATAACAGGGAATACGTATACAATCTCCCTCGCGCTTCCGGCAAATTCCCTGGCCTTTTTCCCAAGCGCGTCCCTGTCCTCAGACGCGATATTATTAAACTCCTCAACGTCCGCTATCAACCCCTCGGCAAGCATTGTCGCCCCCTTCCTGAGCAATGCCCCCTGGGGGTTGCCCACGGGATTATCCATGTGCATAATCTCGATGGTCATCTCGCTCAACCTCAATGCCCCGTCCCTCACCTTCTTTGACATCCTGTTCCATTTCTCATCGCCCTTTTCCTTGTCGAGGAAGTTTATAATATCCGCCGTCTCGGCGGTCAGCCGGTCAAACTCGTCCCATTTTGTAATGTCGCCGGTTATCAGATAATCGTCGGAGGTCTTTAAAAGTTTCTGAATCAGAAAATTGAGGTCGGCGGTCGTATCTACCCGAAGGGTCATGTCCTCCATCTGCCGAATTGCGGAGGTGAGCCGCTCGATGGTAATAAAAGACCATCCGATGAAAGCCATGGCAAAAATGGTGCCGGCGATAAACGACCCTATGAGTTTTTTGTTTATCCCTATCCTCATGGCCCTATAACCACTACCCCCTCCAGAGCCGAAGACCCGTGCGCTGGAATATAGCCGACCGCCCCCTTCTCTTTCCTTACAAACTCAACAACCTCGGAGGTGGTCGCATACGACGGAGGAATCATAAGCCCCTCCCGGAAGACCTTTTTTATCCAGTGGAGCCTGTACTCCTTTGAATCCATTTTCACAACCTTCTCAAGAAAAACATCTTTAAGGCGCCCCTCCGCCGGGTTTACCGGCACAAGCCTTATGCCCTCGGCAAATCTCGTTTCACCGAGATATATATCCCTCATTGTCTCCATGTCCGCCTTGGTAAGGGGGCCGCCCGGGTTTACT
>Ga0209002_10001877_pt1 | contig 17030 bp, 8 predicted proteins | sample Rifsed16ft2_FD_184010 | JGI IMG/M metagenome (GOLD analysis project Ga0209002, IMG submission 184010) | Soil microbial communities from Rifle, Colorado, USA - sediment 16ft 2 (version 2) | ecosystem: Environmental > Terrestrial > Deep subsurface > Rock core/Sediment | place: Rifle, Colorado... | reverse complement strand
CCCGCCACTCCCTCCATATGGTATCGAAGTCCCACCCCAAGATTGAGTCCCTCCTGTTGGTCGGCCTGACTGAAAGACGTGGAGCTTCCATAGAAGGACTTGTACCCTCCCCGCACGTAGACAGTCTTTTGCCATCCAAGTTCACCGCCGACATTGAGTGTCAGCTGGTTGTCGTTTGGGCGCAATGCATCAAGGCCAACGGTGCCGCTCAGAAAATCCGAATCGACGACATCCATCGCCGCTCCCACACGAAAGAGCAGGGGAATCGGCCAAGAATCTGTCTTCAGGGTCCCCATCAGATTCTGGTTCGAACCGGGATAGTCGATCCTCTGCAAAAGATCACGGCCTTCCAGCGTCAGATCACCTCCGAAATTCTGCATCGACATTCCCAGGCGCATATTATTGAAGCCCGTCACGAACAAAAGGCCGAAATCGAATGCAATATTGCTTGCCGTCTCATTCCAGATGTTCTGAGTGATGTACTTTACCGAACCGCCGATCGAAAACCGGTCGGTCAGTTTCCGAGAGTACGAAATCGCCAGAGCCATGTCGTTCGCCGACCAACGCTGGTCGGTTCCTTCCGGCGACGAGACTGTCGTCACTTCTTCTTCCCCGTAATCAAGTTGTGTGAGGCTTATTCCCACGGCATTCTCTCCGTCAAAATTCAGCATGAAGCCGAACCAGCGGAACTTGGTACCCACGAGCCAGTCCGTATTTGAGAAAGCGAATTCAGTCTTGTTCGCCTGAACGAAGCCCCCGGGATTCCATGCGATGGATGTCACCTCAGTAGCCGAGGCGACATACGCGCTCCCCATGGAAATGGCGCGTGGTCCCACCGAGATTCCGAGAAACTGGGCGGCGGTTGTTGCCACTTTGGACTGCGCGCCCATGATGCCTGCCCCCAACCCCAGCAGCAGTGCAACAGAAAGTACTTTCATGGCTATGGCGGATCTCATTTGTTACCCGGGTTACTTGATGATTGCGATTTTGCCTGTTTTGTTCCCCACCGGCGACTGAACAACATAGAAGTAGACGCCGAAGGCTATGTCGAGATTTTCCTTGGTCTTCAGATTCCACGATACGGTCCCATTCTCCATGTTGCCGTCGTGACGCAGAGTAACCACATGATCTCCGCGTGAAGTAAAAATATTAATGACGGCACCCACGGGAACGTGAGTGAAGTCGATCCTCCTCTGCCCCCTTCCCCGCGTCACGCCCGGATTCAACGGCGGCTCAAACTCCGCTGCCGTCACGTAAGGATTGGGGACAACCTTGACATTGAGGAGCTCTGCGGTCGCTTGTTTCTGATCGATCGATGCCTTCTCTGTCGTAAATTCAAGAACGTCTTCTTTTCGGAACGGAATAGTCGTCCGGAGGATAAGGGTATCCCCGTCGGTGAGCGGGTACACCGTCCCCGGAGGATCTGTCAACTTGTTGACGAACGAAAGGCTCCAGGTGAACTGATTACCTCCAAGCGGCTCCTTCTCGATGAAGACTATTCCATCAAGAGAGGAAACAACTTTGTTCCCGTCAAGATCGGCAAAAAGGAAGTCTATGTAGGTGCTGTCGGTTTCATTGTAGACTCGAAAATTCACATGAGTAGTGTCCGGCCACAGGTCAGGATCGGCGACGGAAGTATCGACAACGGTCGAGGCGAATTCAACCCGGTAGTTGCTTGGCTTTCTGATGCCGGCAAAGGTCTTCGGTCCGACCTGTGTCAGCAAGGGCGACATGTTGTAGCGGTACGGATCAGTATTGGTCCATTTTGACAGGGTATCAATCTTCACCGCAGACCATGAATTCGAGAATGAAAGCTGAACTCCGTCGAAGATGTCCGTATCAAAGCTCTCGTTCAGGTAAGGCGTCCCCTGCATGTTCGGACTTCGGTAGATCGGAAAGTACTGATACGTGATCGTGTACGTACCTGATGGCAGGCTGCCCCCAGAGGTCCCGCGGATGGTTCCTCTTATCGTGTTGAGCGAATAGTTCGCGGAAGGGACCGTATTGCCGGAGCTGTTCTTCACCACCACGGTCGAGGGGATCTGATTTGTTTTCCCAAGAGCGACAATGGCAGTATCGAGACCAACGAAAGTCTCCGTGATATCGCTCAAGTCCCTGACGGAATAGAATGTCGTGGTGCGCGTCGATTCACTCGAATCTGCAGCGTCAATCAGCCCATTTGCATTGTTGTCGATTCCGTCGTTTTGCGTGTCGTCGAATTCAATCCGATAGGTGTGACCCGTGATGCGGGTGGGATCGAGAAGCTGGTAGGTGACCGACCCGGTGGCATAGCGGACAGGATGATCGAGAGTCACACCGTCGGCAGCTGCAACGTACCCGCCGCCTTTCGCGTTCGGGGTCACCACCGCCACGTTCCTGTCGTGACTCACTTCACCGCTGGTCGAGATTGCAACAAACTTGGTGTTTTCAGAAGGGAGAACCTGAAGCACCTCATCGCCCCGATCGTATGCAACAAGCGCATAGAAATAACGTTTGCCGTTTTCAACCTCTTCGTCTACGTACGTGTGTTGAAGTCCGTTGTCGCCGCCCAGGAAATAAGCGAATCCCGAAATATCTTCATAGAGACTATCGTCTGCATGGAAATATCCCTTCACGCTGTTCTTCAGATCGTACTGTTTCAGCGGTGTGTATCCCTGAGGAGTCCCCGATCCGTCCGTAATGGTGAAGATATCGCTGAAGTTCGGATCCGTCGATTTGTAGAGCTTGTATCCTTCAAAATCCTGAGTCAGGAGAACGGGGTCGACGCTCTTTTCCGCGAACCGGTCCCAATACAGCGTAACCTTCTTGTCACTCGGGACACCGACAAGCGTCGGCAATTCGGGCGGCTGCGGGAATTGATAATTCGCGTCGTAGATCTTCTGAACCGTTTTCTTGTTCTTGAGGAGGTCTGCCACGTCATTATCGATCGTCCCGCCGCGTCCTCCGCCGTACACCAATGCAAGCGAGAAGCGTTCCGTCTTTCCTGCCAGGAGCGGAAAATATCCGGATCCATAGATGAAGTCGCCGTCTTCTCCCGCCTGCGGTTTGTTGATAACGATCGAGGTTGGCACGTCGAAATACCCGGGGGCAAGGTTCCTCCAGAGGCTCTCATCATCTCCAAGACGCACGTTGTTCGAAGGAACAAAATAGAAGAAACTGGTCAGGCCGATCTGGTCCGATTCGGACACGTCGGTTTTATCGATATGAGGCTCACCTGGAAGTCCTGTATCATTCCCAAGATTATCGATCCCCGATGTCGCCTGGGCGTCTCCTTCGCCGAAATCACCCGTGCCGTTGATTCCATCCCGGCCTACGTCGTCAAATGCGACATTCCAGTCCTTATCGTTATCCACCCGGTCCGTTCGAAGCTCGTCAATCATGCTTAACGGGCTGGTTCCCTGCCCCGTGACATAATTGATATACTTCACAGGGTCAGTCTGGTCGATCAAGGTCACAGGGGGAATCGTCCTGGTCTGCTTGAGCTGGCGATAGTGTACGTAATAGTTCTCATCGACGAGGCCGTCATAGTCATTATCCACGCCGTCATAGGCATTGGGATTGACATATTTGTTCCCCTGAACGTCCGTGAGGATATTCCCCTCGACGACTCTGGTCGTGTTCGCGTAGATCATTCTCGTCAATCCGCGTGTCGTCACGAGAACCGAATCCGCGGCGGGAACCGCATAGACAGATCGCGAGAAGTCGTTCGCGATCAGAACGATCTGCATGCCGGAGGTAATCGTCGTGGTGTCAAAGCTGGTTTGAGTGAAGAACGACGCGCCTGCCGCCTCAGCAACAAATTCCGCATCACCGTCGTTGTCGATACCGTCAAAAGGATTTCCCGGGCTTTCCAAAAACGCGTAGCCGACCATTCCGACGGGGCCGCTAAAGAGAGGATTCGAGATCGATCTTCCATAATCCCCGGTGTATGTAATATTCTCCTTTGCGCTGTAGAATGACCAGTCGTCGGAGTATTCACGGAAATCCTCGGTGGAGGTAACTCCGACATAGGTTCCCACGATCATGCCAAAGACGACTCTATCATAATCGGTCGTTCCCGTATTGGTGATTTCGTACAGCCAGAAAATATTATCCTTGGCAAGGAACTGAGCCCACTGAAGTCCTCTTATTCTCACATCAAGCGCCAGGCCGTATCTCGCGGGACGGGTCGAGTCTGCTCTGAAAGCAATCCCGAACAAATTCCTGTTCGGAATATTGAAACGCTCGTCATTATTGTCATCCATTACATAATAAGTTTCCTGATCCGCACTCACTCTCTTCCCGAAGTAACCGTTCCACGATCCGCGCCATCCCGGATCCACCGCGTCGGAAAGCTTGTCGGGCCAGGAGAGTGGCCATGAGTTTCTATCGGTGCTGATCGCAACCTTCTGCTGATTGGCATTAAAATATCCGCCCACGGGCTCGAACGTCCATGATTTCCCGGTTTGCGGGTCTTCGTCGCGGATCTGGGTAGGACGCGAGACCGGCGTGGTAACGACGGAATGAAACACAGTGGTGTCCCATCGAACCTCGGCTCCCACCATCGGGCTTACGTCGCCCAAGTAGCCGTTGTTCGGGTTTTTCCATGAACCGCGCGATCCCTGTTCTCCGGGTTGTCCGATGACTCCCCAGTTGCCAAAAACTGTTCTCACCTGGTTCCCGTTCATGATGGCGCTTCTGCGGTACTCTCTGCCGCTTTGTGCATCCGCCCGGAAGGCGACCAGAGCAACGGTACCGACGACCGCCGCCGTTCGGAAAAACGATTTCATGTTAGAACTCAAAGTTCACTCCAAGTTCGATGCGACGGGGCTCTGAATAGAAAGTCGGGATTCTGAAATACTCCTCTATCGTGTTGATATATTCCGCCGGATTCGTTGCGCGGGCAAGGGCTTCATCGGTCGTGAAGCCTGCCCTGCCGGTATCGTTAAACACGTTCACTTCATTTCGAATGTCGAAGAGGTTGAAGATACGGGCAAACGCCACAATCCTCATGGCGTCGAGCGGTATTTCATAAAATGCACGCAGGTCGAGATTCAGGTATTGCGGCTTAAGCTGGCTGTTGGTGAGAATCGTACTGATATCCTGAGAACTACGCGGAGTGTAGGGTGTTCCGCTTCCGAATTGTCCGATTGCGCTCAGGCCCCATGATGATGACGAGTACGACGCTGTAATATTCATTGTATGGCGCTGATCCCAGCCCAAGGGGGTCAGTTGAACTTCCGGCAGCTCACCGCTGGCAAGGGCGTTTCGGGCTTGCTGGGGGTCCGATGCGCTTCCCCTGGCGACCTGGAAGGTATAGTCGACCGTGGCATTGAATCCGGCTGCAAACTCCTTGGTAAGGGTCAGAACGACTCCGCGCACAAATCCGAAGTCACTGTTCGTATACTTGCTGTATTTCGAAGCCCCGCCGAATATGATGATCTCCTCACCTTGTGTTCCCGTGAGGCCCCTGATGTCGCGCATGTACGCGGTCACGTCGACTGCAATGTCGTCGGTCAACTGCTGTTGGACACCGAGCTCACCGCTGATCGTCTGTTCCAGGTCGAGGTCCGAATTGCCGATAACCCCTTGATTGCCCGTCCCCAAACCGATCTTGAACTCTGGATTCTCGTAGAGGCGCTCAAAGCGCGGAATCTGGAAGAAGTGGCCGTATGAAAAGTGAACAATTCCGCGTTCCGTAATGGGAAATGAGACGCCAAGCCGGGGGCTGATCCCCGCCTTCGACGCGGCTTTCTTATACCAGTATGCCTTCCTGTCGGCGTAGGACTTCGTATTCTCCCCGGGATCCTGAATGCCGTTCTTGTTATTGTCGAAGAAGATGTTTGAAGGTTTGATCGGTGTGTAGATGCTGGGGTCGGATGGATCATTGAGGACAACGCCATCGGGCTGGAAGTAATCGTACCGCAGCCCGATGTTCACGATAATATCCTTGAATTCCATCTTGTCCTGGGCGTACACAGAAAATTCTCTCGGATAACGACGATAGTAATCATGGGAATTCGAGGAGACCGGAGGAATCTGAGTTGTAATGAACGGGCTGTCGGTGGCAAGGTTGATGTCGGACTGGGCCGCGATCGGCTGAAGTTGATAACTTCGGTAGCGAATCTTGTGCGTTCTGAACTCAGCGCCCAACTTCACAAGGTTCGTGGCGTCGATTTGGCTGGTGTAATCGACTTTGACAAGGCCCGTCGTCGTCGATCGTGTGAACCTTGAGAGGTCCACGCCGCCGGTCAGTGCACTGTACGAGTCATAGGTCAATTGAAGTTTCGGATGAACATAGCGCGCGTCGTACGGATCCTTGTACACATAGTATTGCATTTCTTTGTAGAAGCCGGAGCCACCGATCGTGTAGAAAGAGTTTGAATTGAGCGTATGGGTGAATTGGAAAATCGCCGTGTGGCTTGTGGAAAAATTTCTTCCCGTGCCGTCGGGATTGAAGTAGTATGCGCGGTTGTATGCCTTGGCGACCGAACGGTCGAAAATGTAATTCCCCGACAGCTTCAATTGAGGAGCGATCCGCCACGTGAGTTTCCCTTGGGCGTAAGACCGGTTGCTCCAGTTCATCGGGACGACGCTGCTGTCTCCTTTCCCTGATGCATCGCGGTAGATCTGGAATGTTCCGGTACTGTCCGTGTAGGCGATATTGCTTGGATTAAACCGGCGAACGCCGTTCAGGTAGCCGTTAAAATAGATATACCGTGCATTCGCAAAGAAAGTGAGGTCTTCTCCAAGGATGGGGCCGCTCAGGTTTCCTTCGACGTTCCTGATGTTCGTTGGGCTGAAGGAAAGACCCGGAAAGAGTTCCTCGTCGCCCGTAAGATAATCGCCTCCGTAGAGTCCCACTCCCCCGTTGAATTTTCTTCCCCCTTCTTTTGTGGCAATATTGACAATGCCCGACATTGCCTGTCCGTATTCAGCATTGAACGCGCCCGAGATCAGCTGAAGCTCCTGGACAAGGCTCTTATTCACTTCGACAATCTGGCTTCCGTTATACGAATCCGTCACAGGCACACCGTCAATCCAATACGCGACCTCACCGCTGCGGCCGCCGCGAAGGCTCCCCGCGACAAAACCGGCCTGGAGCGAGAGGATAGATCCCACTTCAGTGACAGGGAGTGCGTCGATTTGCTCCCCTCCGACGATCGCTGTCTTAGCCGTAAGGTCCTTCTGCACCAGCGGCCGATCTGCGATAACAACCACCTCTCCACCCAATTCCACGACCGTTTCACTCAGTTCTATATCAACAGTCGTCGTAAGATCGATATTGACGCGGACCCCCGTTACTTTCGTCTGCGAAAATCCCACCATAGAAGCAATCACGGTATAAGTGCCGGGCGGAATATTGATAATGGTGTAGTGGCCATTGATATCCGTCGAGCCGCCAAGAGTCGTCCCCTCAAGGATCACGTTTGTACCGATGAGCGGCTCACCCGTTGTTTTGTCCTTGATGTTTCCGGCAACCTTGCCTGTCGAGCCGGCGAACAGAATGCTGCAGCCGAGGATCACCGCGACCGAGAAGAAGAGTATGCTGCGTATCCGCATCATGAGGTTGCTCCGACCGATTTGGATCGCGAAACTGGATTGTTAGGTGAGTTCTCAAATCCGCAGGTGGACCGCACAACCAACTTCGGCGTAAACGTCATGTGCACCGCCGGCTGCACGAGGTCCTGCATTCGGGTCATCAACCGCTCGACCGCCAGCGATCCCATTTCAAACATCGGCTGACGCATTGTGGTGAGGCCAAGGCTTGAGGCGAGCATGATATCGTCGAATCCCACAATCGCGACATCGTCGGGACAGTGCAAATTCGCATCCTGCAACGCGGCCAAAGCACCGATTGCCTGAATGTCGCTGGCAACGAAGACCGCCGTAGGCCTGCGGGAGCCCATGGCGATGAACTCTTTCATAAGCTCGTAGCCGGTCTCGCGTGTGAATCCGTCGAGACGCGGCGAAGCACTGTGCTTCAGCCAAATGGGATCGATTGAAAGTCCCGCCTCCTTCACTGCTTTTTGAAAGCCGTGGAGCCGTTCCCTCGCGGGTACGCTCTCAAGATTCGCGTTCAGAATTCCGATCTTCTGATGCCCAAGGGAGATCAGGTGTTTTGCTGCAGTGTAGGCTCCTTGCACGTTTTCAACCGTGAAGGAATCGAACGAGGGATGGTACGTGTCGACGAGGACGACAGGGGTCTTCATCTCAATGTATTGCGCAGCAAACTCGTCGGGCATTTTCATGGAGAAGAAGAGCACCCCATCGACCCTTCCTCTGATTGCATTGCGCTTCAGAGAGGCACTCACCTGGTCGGGGTGGTTGACTCCGTACAGGAGAAGATCGCAGTCATGCTCCGAGAGCTTCGACTGCACACCGTGGAGAATCTCAACGAAGAAGAAAGTCGTAAAGAAGGGAACGAACGTCAAAATAGAATTTGTTCGTTTTCTTGCCAGACCTCTCGCATAAGGATGAGGCTGGTAGTTCAAACGATTGGCAACGCGCAGGACCCTTTGCCTGGTCTCGTCCGAGACACTCGGATGGTCATTAAAGACCCTTGAGACGGTGCCAATTCCCACCTTCGCTTCTCTGGCGATGTCGTAGATCGTAACGGACAGGGTGTTTTCCTCTTATGGAAGGGCTTCCATAATATGGAAGAAAGAAGATGTACTGTCAAGCGGAAAAATCTCAGTTATCGGTTAAGTTAAGCAGCTATTTAGCGGGAACAATTCTCAGAATGCGGTCATCGTCATCTGTTGCATCGCCACGGCTTGTGTTGCTGGTTGAGAAATAAATCTCCCCGTTAGGGCCTTCAGCAACGTCCCGGATTCGGCCGAATTCCCCGCGCAGCAACGCCTCTTCCGCTTTCACCGTTCGACCCTCCTTTTCATCCAACACAATCCTTTGAATTCGGGTACCCCTCAGACCCCCAAAAAACAGGTTGTTCTTCCATAGCGGAAACATCTTTCCCCCGCAAAACGTCGCCCCTCCCGGCGCGATCGCCGGTGTGTATTCAAGCAGCGGCGAAAACATCCCTTCCCTGGTCTCTTTATGATGGATTACGGGCCACCCATAGTTGCCACCGGCAACAATCACATTCACTTCGTCACCCCCGCCCGGCCCGTCGAATCCGGAGGGACCGTGCTCAGTCTCAAACATTACTCCATTCTTCGGATGCCATGCGATACCCTGCGGGTTTCGCACACCCAGGGCGAAAATTGGAGATTTGGGACTCGGATTGTCGGCTGGGATCGACCCATCATCATTCAGACGCAGGATCTTTCCGCCAAGAGAAGCTACATCCTGGGCGATCTTACGATCTGCTGCGTCACCTGCAGTCACATAGAGCTTCTGATCCGGCCCAAACTTGATCCTGCAGCCATTATGGACCGCCGACCCCGGAAGATAGTCCACAATCGTCCTTCTCGCTGTCAGTTCGCCGCCCCGCAGGGTGTACCGCACAACGGTATTCGCAAGGGCAGCCTTAAGGCGAAATGTGTGGCTGAGATAGATCCAGCCATTCCTTTCGAAATCGGGATGAAGCGCCAACCCCATCAATCCGCCTTCTCCCTGCTCAACAACCCCTTCGATCTTTCCAATGAGGACGGGCTTCTTCTCCCCTTTTTTCAAAATGCTCAACCTTCCCGGCCGCTCTGTAAAATACATGTTCCCTTGCTTATCAAAGACAATTGACCAGGGAACTTCGAGATTTGACACCACCGTCTCTACTCTGAATTTGACGCCATCCCCCGTTGAGTAGATTCTATTCTCCTGCGCCCAAAGGCCCGCACAAAACAGGGCCAAGGTCAGCATCGTCATCTTCATCCTTCCCTCCTTTCAACGCTAGATTGAGTACTTTTCCTTGATCCAGTCGGGGATGTTTTCGGCGCGCCCCGTCTTCGTGTTCACCATCGTGTAATCAAAGTATCCGTCACAGCTGAGTTTTCCCGTGCCTTTCTTAATGATCTCGAAATGTACTTGAACGCCATCGGCCGCAATTTCGTGGATCCATGTTCGGACAATGAACCAATCTCCCAAGCCAAGCGGCCTTTTGTACTCGATGAACGCACGTCGAACAACCCACCCAAAGCCGTGCTTCAGAAACTCCTCCATCGGCATTTTGTAGCACCGATCCATCTGGTCATAGCGAGCAGCCAGAACGTAGTCACAATAGCGGCTGTTATGCACATGCTGGTTCATGTCGATGTCATCGGGACGCACCTGCAATTCTGATTCGAATTTGCTGTGGAGGAAGGACATGGAGAGTTGTCCGTGGTTGGTGGTTAGTGGTTGGTGGTTAGTTCTCAGGTTCGGCGGTCAGCTGGGCCTCTTGTTCGAGAATTTCGAATTTCCCGAAGGGAGATGCAACCAATAAGAAATGCCCCGTCTGGATAGCCGGCGGGGCATCTTGCGAAACCGTATGACCGCGGATTACTTTGCTCCGAGAACGGCCTCTTTCGCGGCTTTTGCAACGCGGAACTTCACGACGGTTTTAGCCGGAATCTGAATCTGCTCTCCCGTTGCCGGATTGCGGCCGATACGGGCCTTTCTGTTGACGAGAACCAGCTTTCCGATACCCGGAAGCGTGAATGAATTCTTGGCTTCCCGGTACGACAGCTGTGCGATTTCTTCGAGAATACTGACTGCTGTCTTCTTTTTGAGCTCAAATTTGCTCGCTATGTGAGCGGCAACCTGGCTCTTTGACATTGCTTTTCCCATGGTTTTTGGCCTTTATTGGTTGGTGGTGGGATAGTGGAGTTAGTTAAACCTCTGTTAAAGGTAATCCTGCTACGCTCTTGATATTAAAGCCTCATTAAAAAGTCCCCAGAAATATAGAGTTTTTAAATCGAATGTCAACAAAAAAATGAGAAAAGCCCCATAATCATTGAGCGAATTCATCTTTTTGCGAATTTCCTAACAAACTCGAGTATTCCGCAAGGTGTTGAGCAGGCATCACTTAGGAGCACGGTGTTTCATGAAAGAGGACCAAAAGTGTGAAAAGAAAATATTTTCTTTGCAGAGGGGAATTTCGCGAGTTGAAATCCTCTGATCCGGAATGTTTTTCGAGTGAGGAAGTTGTCGAGTGTCTTTCTCCGGCCACCTCACATGCCAACGGATGCAATCAACAAGTTGATAAAATGTGGATTACAGAAATTTCCACAAGGAAGTGTTCAGGTGTTGCACATTTTTCTTTTCATTTCTTTTTAATTCACGATTTCTTCATCATGTACTACTTGTGTTTTTGTACTTTCCTCGTTAGAATTGCAGGGCCGATTGAAGCTTCTGCAAAGTTCGATCTTACCTTTCCTCCAATCGGCATTCAATTCTATGATCGATTTTCTTCTCCCATCATACAATCACTACACTACTTTACACCCATCCACTCAGGAGGTTCTATGAAGTCATTGACAAAGTGGTCTCCCCTCCTGGTGCTCGCCGTCACTGTGCTTTTCGTGACCTCCGCATTCGCACAAAACGCGACTGTACGAGGCCGGCTCACTGACGTCGACTCCGGGCAACCACTCGTGTCAGCTTCGGTGTTGATAGTCGGCACGACTATCGGTGCTGCAAGCGATGCAGATGGAAACTACGTTGTGTCAAATATCCCTCCGGGCGCTTACAACATACGCGCGACATATCTTGGTTACACGGCGCAGGAACAGAGCATCAACCTTGGCCCGGATGCCACGTTGACGGTGGACTTCGCATTGAAACAGACAGTGCTTCAGTACGGCGAAGTAATCGTCGAAGTCAACCGCGCACGCGAGCGCGAAACGCCTGTCGCGTTCACAGATATTGGCAAAGAACAGATTGACCAGAGGATTCATGGCCAGGATGCTCCGTTGCTTTTGAAGGGTACGCCAGGTCTCTATGCGTATTCCACCGACGGCGTAGGAAACGGTGAAGCAAAGCTCTTCGTCCGCGGTTTCAATCAGAACTATGTCCAGGTGCTCATCAACGGCGTTCCGACAAACGATCCGGAATCCAACTCTGTGTATTGGTCGAATTGGGGTTCGGTCTCCTCTGCCGCGGCTTCCGTTCAAGTCCAGCGCGGCGCAGGATCTTCCCTGTATGGAGCGGGCGCGTTCGGCGGTTCGTTCAATATCGTCACGGGCAATGCACGCCCGACGCGTCATTACGGCGTGAACCTTGCCTTCGGCGACCCGCAGAACACAATGTACGGTGTTGATCTCAATTCAGGCCTTATTGCTGATTCCTATGCCGCATCACTTCGGCTCGATCGCAAGATCGGAGAAGGAAATCGCCTCGGTTCCCGGTACGAGGGATATAACTATTATCTCTCCGCTTCGTGGTTCATCGACCAGCAGCAATCTCTCAAGCTCGTCCTCCACGGCGCGCCCCAGGAACACACGTATTCGTTCAGCAATAACATCAGCTTCTTCAAGTTCTTCGGATATTCGGCGAACACTGCCCCATGGCTTTCCGAGGACGTTGTCAACAAGCTCCCTGTAAATGCTACGACCGGGGCTGCCCACTATGGTCTAACCGACGGCGTACGTGAGATGATAAGCGGCGGCATCGTGGGACTCTCTCATAACCATTTTCAAAAGCCGCAGATTGAACTCCACTACGGCAACGACCTTGACGAGAACACGTCAATCCGCGCCACATTCTTCTTCAGCAGAGGCCGCGGTGGTGGATCAAGCCTCAACAGTTCATCCTATCCTTCCTCCTCCACATATGCCGCACGAGTGGCAAGCGGAGTCCTGGGATCGGATGGAGCCCTTCTCGACACCGGGTATATCAAGAATACCTACCTCTCGAATGCCTATCAAAGAGACAGTTATTCATGGCATCAGCAGGGCGGCCTCCTTGCCAACGTTGAGACGAAGCTCTCCGATGATTTTCGCCTGACACTCGGCGGTGAATTCCGCTCGTGGACAGCCGATCACCCGGGTTATTTCACCAACCTGTACGGAAAGACGAATATCAGCGCACAGCAATACGGTCGTCGTGACACTTTGACCGGTGCCGTCGCCGGTACATTTCGGCGCAGGACCTTTCAGGGAGATGTAGCCAACGGCGATATGACCCTCTTTGGAACCGAGATGGTCAACCTTACCACCTTCGATCAGCAATACAGGAACTATCGCGGCGAGACTCCGCAATTCACGCTCTTCGCCAACGCGAACTATCAGCTGCTTCCGAACCTCAACATTATCGGTACACTTCAGTACGTTTGGTATAAGTACGACTTGACCGAGAGCATGCCCAGCGAGAATGCTATCGGGCAGATGTTGACGTCAGCGCAGATTGCTGCGCTCGGATTAGGCTCGACCCGGGGCGAAGGTCCGGATGGAAACGGAAAGTTCTACATGAAGGAATACGTATCGACGGTCAACAGTGCGACCTCAACTGCGGTACGCAACTGGTATGCATTTGACCTTGTCAATGCGAGCCGGAGCCGAGGCTTTATTCAGCCGAAATTCGGTCTTAACTACAATGTTGACGAGAACTTCAACGTGTTCGGAAGTTTTGCGCATGTCGAGAGATTCGTCGACCTCAGCGTCTACTACAATTCGGGCCGTGTCAATCCGGATGCCGGCGACGAGAAGTCCAATCAGATTGAGGGCGGCGTCGGGTACACATCCCGTTCAGCCAATGCAAAGCTGAATGTCTATTCAATGACATGGGACAATAAGAGTGCCAGAATCCAGGACGTGAGCAAGGCCGGTGAACCGGGATATGACAGAAACGGATTCCGCACAATCCTCGTCGGCAGCTCAAGCAACCAGGGTGTTGAACTGGAATTCAACGCGAAGCTCGACGAATGGATTCCTGTCAAGGGATTTGAAGTTCGCGGCTCCGCGACGATGTCCTCCAACATCTGGACAGACGTTCTCGAGTCTGTGAAGAAAGATCCCACAACGGGAGCCCGCCAGGTATTCAATTCCAACGGCTCAAATGCCCAGGGCGTTCGGGACACCGTGTACATGGATGAACTGAAAGACACCCATGTCGGCGGACCGCCACAGCAGATGGCATCGTTTGGCGTTACGTACCGGTGGGATCGGTTCTTCGTCGGAATCGATGCGAACTACTATGCGGCACATTGGGGCCTTGATGGCGATACTTATGTGGCTGTCGACGGCGAATGGAATGCCGCAAAAACGACGTTCACATCCGTCTTCAAGAAAACCCTTCCCCGCAGAGTCCTTTATGACCTGCAGGCAGGATACCGCTTTGACTTCGAAGGGGTACGGGGCTATTTGACGGCACAGGTCCTGAACCTTTTCGACAAAGTGCATCTTGCAGACGTTGACAACTTTGGAGTGCAGCCGGGTATCGCCCGTTCACTCCGCTTCAACGTGAGCGTGGGAATCTAGCTTTTCCGAACTCATCCCCCTGCCCTTCTCTTAAAAAGAGAAGGGAGATAAAGCCCCGTTGCGAAGAGCAGCGGGGCTTTTTTATTTCGGATTTCGGAATGGGGAATGCGGATTTCGCGCCCGACTGCGCTGCTGAAGCAGCTTCGTCGGACAGGGATTCGAGACCGAGTGTGATGGGGTACAAGGTGCAGAGGCTGAAGGTTACCTTCGACTCAGGTTAACGAAGAAGAAGGTGACCTTCTTCATCAATCAGGGAGAAAGGAAAAATTCGGCGATGGCCGGGGCATGGTGGATGAATCGCTGATCGGAATTGACCAGCATCGCCACTACAACTTTTTGTTCGGGATACAAAAGAAGGTGTGCCGTTCCACCCATCGAGCCGCCAGTGTGACTCACAACCCTCCGCTGATTCTTGTCCGTTCGCACAAACCAGCCGATGCCATATTGTGTTTGGTTCCCGTCCTTGAGCATTTGCGGGGTAAACATTAATGAGATCGTAGTCCGCTTCAGCAGCGATCCGAGCAGCATAGCGTTCCCGAATTTCGCCAGATCTTCCGTTGTTGAAAGGAATCCGCCCCCCGCCCACTTATAGCTATTGTCTACAAAGGGAGCATTGATAACATGGCGCACGGAATCCCGAGTGTACCATCGGGCACGAGATGAAATGACGCTATCGGAATAGTCGGCTATTGTATTTGTCATTCCGAGGGGTTGGAAGACCCTGCGATTCATATGACCAAGGAAATCTTCTTTTGCAGCCCCTTCAATCGCTGCGCTAATGAGGTTCCAGGCATAGGATGAATAGGAGTATCGGGTCCCCGGTTCAAACATGAGTGTATCGTCCTTGAAAATCGACAGTCCTTCTTCCACGGTATGGAACCGCCGGGCCAGGAGCATTTCCTGTCCTCGGTAGTGGCGGATGCCGGCAATATGCCCCGCCATCTGGCGCAGTGTTATGGGATATTTTTTAACGGGAAAAGCAGGCACATATGCCTGAATCAAAGTATCAAGGTTGATCTTTCCTTCTTCGTAGAGCAATCCCAGCGCCGTTGCCGTGAGCGGTTTTGAGACGCTCCCGATGCGGAATTTCGTCTTGGGAGTAACGGGCACGCCCTGTTCCAAATCGGCATAGCCGAATCCTTCGCTCCAGACGACGGATCCGCCGACGGAGACCGTAACGGAAGTACCCGGGACACCGGAGACCTTCAGACTATCGTTGATAAACTGTCGGGCTTTTTGGACGGCATTTGCATATCGGGAATCAGTTTTCTGCGCCGCCGCAAACGCGGAGCCGAGGAGTATGAAGATGAGGAGGAACGCCGCTCTTTTCATTTCTGTCCTTTCATACTGACAACGAAACAAGTGACAGAAATTAGAAGCAAACCGTGCCAATGTCAATTTCTCTTTTCCATTGCAAAAGCTGGCCGATTTTGGTATATTGAGGTGGATTTGGATCCGCAATGCGCGAAGTATTTTTTGGAAATTCCGCAATCGGCATTCCGAAATCCGAATTTCCTCCGGGGTCGTAGCTCAGTTTGGTTAGAGCGCCTGCCTGTCACGCAGGAGGTCGAGGGTTCGAGTCCCTTCGGCCCCGCTTTTTGAAGCAGTTTTTGAAGGTTGGATTAGCGGTAGTTGTTATGTCTTGTGCTCACTTGTGCGCATTTTGGTGCGCATCCCCTCCGCCTTTACCCTGTTTCAATCAGCACCATCCATGAACGGCAGAATCTACGATCCAATTCCGAGAGATGCAATCCTCGCGAGGAAATTCGAGCCTCGCACGGTTAATGATGAATGGCTGAGATGCGCGTTAGCTGGATAGTAGTATCGGGGAGCACAACTGAAAGATTCTGTTCTGAGGCGGTCACATCGGAACGTCGGCCTCGAGGTCTGGGAGACGCTCTGCCGCAGAAGCAAGAAACGGATACTGCCTGATCAATTCTTTTGCGCGAGCAAGGTCAGATTGGGCTTCTTCATTTCTACCGATTCTGCGGAGATTGATTATTCGTGTAGTTAACGCCATTATCAACGAAGGTCTCGGTGGAATTCTTCCTTCTTCTGCTTCGATAATTCTGGTGAATTGTTGTGTTGCTTCCCCCTCCTGCCCCACCTTACTAAGGGCAACCCCATACTGATGTCTTAAGATTGTATTTTCTGGCTCGTATTCAAGCGCTTGAACAAGGGCTTGAATTTGCCCCATACGGTCTCGCTGAATTCCAAGGATCCTTGCTTTGATCCCGTAACATAGCGCACCCGTAAGATTGTTCGCTTTTCGGCATGCCTCTCCTATGCATTCCAACGCTTCACCTAATCGATTTCGAGCAAGGGAGTAGCTTGCACTCTTGGCTAGCACATATGCACTGTTCGGAGAGAGATCACGGGCTTGCCTGAACAATAGCTCGGCTCCCTCGACGTTTCCAGAAAACACTTCCGACTCTGCCCTCCGACATAATATTGCTGCCCGCTTTTCATTCGGTGTGTCAATTCCGAATTTCTGAAACTCACCTTGGAATCTATTGATCTCACCTGCCTGTAGTTCCATTTGTTCGTTGAAATGTTGAAGCCTTTGGCGACTGTGTAATTCGAGATCTCCCATCTTACCTAGTTCATTCCGTGCAAATGCCAATGTAATCGGTAGCGCATCATACAATGTTCTTCCGTCAGATTGCTGCACCAATCTATTCACGAGTGTGACATCCT
>Ga0209002_10001874_pt1 | contig 17052 bp, 19 predicted proteins | sample Rifsed16ft2_FD_184010 | JGI IMG/M metagenome (GOLD analysis project Ga0209002, IMG submission 184010) | Soil microbial communities from Rifle, Colorado, USA - sediment 16ft 2 (version 2) | ecosystem: Environmental > Terrestrial > Deep subsurface > Rock core/Sediment | place: Rifle, Colorado... | reverse complement strand
CCTCCACCTTTCGAAGGGTTTCGCGAAGGGTCTCGTCCGCGTCCCCGCCCACCGCCCAATTCGGCAGCAGGAGGAGGAGCTCGGCGCGGTTCATCTTTGCGTTTCGCTCCGCGTCGATGAGGCAGGTCGGACCGATCGCCGGCGCGTCGGAAACGGCCTCGAAGAGGCGCTGAAGTTCCTCCCTCTTGGAAAGCAGGGAACGCCTCTTGCGCAGTTCCATCTCCGAAAGAGAATCGATCGTCCGACGGCTCCCTAGGTCCAGGGAGACGAGGGACGAGTTCCCGGTCTTGGTGATACGGACGATGCCTTCCTCGCGGAGCTTGTGGAGGGCTTTGTACGTGTTGGCATAATAGGCGGTGCCGTGGAGGCGGCGGATGTCCCTCGTGAGTTCGCTGATGGAGACGTCCCTGCCTGGGTCTCGCGAGAGGGTGTCGAGGATCCTGAATTCCGTGTCGTCCATGCGCTTTCTCCGTCGTTCGCGTCGTAGTGTGGTTCTTAAGCTATAGAATCATAGCATACAGACTATAATAGCTTTCCCAGGTCCCGCTTGGGCCCGGACGCCTACCGCGGAGGGCTCATCCGGTGACCTCGGGGGTTCGGGGTGAGTCCCGTAGAGGACCTCCCTCCGACGGTCACTCGTCGACTTCCACGACGATCTTCTTCTTCGTGATCGGCGTGACCCGGAGCTCCGTGCCCCGCCGCCATCCCACGCTCCTGAGGACGTCCTTCGACAAGTAGATGCCCAGCTTCCCGCCACCCAGCGAGCTCACGGTCGCGCCGTACCCCGTTCGCGGGCGGCGCTTCACGATCTCCTTGCTAATAATCCGGGAGGCGGCGGAGTCGTACGATTTCTCCCCGCAGGAGTCGCAGAGGAGGCCCGTGAGGTTCGTGATCACGATGCGCTCTCCCTCGTCGGTCCACTCGAGCGTGAGGGAGTCCGACCAGTTTAGCGTCGCTTTCTCGCACACGGGGCAGGTCCAGTTCCGCGCGTCCTTGAACGGATGCTTGGGCGGCTGGGCGTCAAGCTCCCGGCCCAACTCTTCGATCTCCTCGCGCCCGATGACGGGTATCCGGGTCGGGTTTTTCCAGTTCCGCCGCTCCCAATACTCCCTCTTTCGCTCCCAGTACGTCTTCCCCTTCTTCATCGTCGCTCACCTCCCCCACGCGCGGTCTCGGCTCCGTGGAACGTGGTACGCGGTGACGACGTCGATGCGCCGGCCACCGCCGGTTTCGTGGATCTCGAACACCACGACGATCGCGAGGGGCGCTCCTCTCTCGAGGTACGTGGCCACGTAACGGCCGTCGACGTCCTCGTGGAGTTCGAAGGTGCCCCCGGCGAGCGCTGTTCGAATCTCCTCGTCGGTGACGTCGTGGCCCTGCTCCAGCATGTGGTCCCAGTGGACGTCGACTCGCACCTCCTCGAGGAGCGTGAGGATGGTCTTCCGAAGCTCCCCGAGGTCCATCCATGGGACCCGACGACCTTCCGGTTCATACGAACTGTTTCCGTACAATGGACGTACCCCTACTTAGCCCTTGCTGGCGACATGGCGATGATTTGCTGAGACGAGGGTCGCCGGGGACTTGCAGCCTCGTACTACATGCAGCAGACGGGCGCCCGCGGGGAGGGTATGCGCGCACGGTCCGGCGCGGGTCGGTCGGGACGAACGGGCGGGCTTCGGGCGGCCCCCTTGCCCTGCGACGCTCCCTCGCGGGGTCGGATCCCGGGGAAGGACGCGTGCGACGGGGACGTGGGCCGCCTCCTTGCGGGGGCGTCGATAGGGTTTTACGGGGCGCGGGGTTCGTCCGGGGCCGCGGGCCGATAGATCAGCGGAAGATCGCCGCCTTCGCAAGGCGGAAGCCGTGGGTTCAAATCCCACTCGGTCCACTCGCTCACATCACCCTTAGACAAGGACCGCGAGTCCCTCGGCCACAATCTCCTCGTTCAGGTTGTGCCATGCCCCGTCCGCGAGGTAGTGCACCACCGCCAGCCAGCGGCCGTAGTTGTCCCCGTGGTCCTGGAATGTGTTCAAGATCACGTCTTTCCCGCCGACCTTGGCGGCGACGGATTCTTTCATTTCACCGCCAACGCACGGAGGGCAGCGTCCGGATCGTTCAGCTCGTACGTGTCGATGCCGTACGGGCGGAGCCGCTGCTCCCATCCGATCCGGAAGCCCAGGTCCGTGAGGACATCGATCATATCGCCGTCGACGACGTTCAGGCACCGGGCCTACTACCGGTAGAGGATCTCGGGGATCGCCTTCATGGGGCCCTCCTCCGTAGAGAGGGGCGCCGGGGCTTTCGGTCGATGTCGAGGTAGACCTTATGGAGGTGCCCGATCCGAGAGTTCCGCAGGTGTCCGCGATGGCATCGGGGGAGGGAAAGCCGCGGTTTCACATCCCCCTCGGGACCATTCATCTTGGAGAGCCGGGACTACGTGGGCCCCAATGGCATTCACCTTCTGTCTTACTAGAACTCTTATATTACCTCCCCTATAGGCTTGCCTGTCCTAATAGATAGGCTGGGAATCGGAGCTGGTCCAGATAAAGCAGCGATCGGACGCGCACGCCTCTGCAGTGCAGAAGATTACTCTCGAGCTGCCAATCCGCTCTCTGATCCATGCCCTCGAACTGGTCGAGGCGGGCGTGTATCCCAGCGTGGACGACCTCGTTGCCGCCGCAATCGAGGCCGTGCGTGCTTCCCCAGAAGTTGCGCGCAACCTTCGGCCGGAGGGTCAGACATCCTCCTTTGTGCAGCTTCCACCACGTGTTCGCTTCATCCTGGAGGAAGCAGATTTCGGCGATCCTCCGATTGTCGACGCCCAGTCGACGACGATCCTCCCTCACCCTCTCCTCCCTATCACCATCTCTCGGTTCTTCGCGGCAAAGCCGATCCTCAGGCTACTCGCACGGTCGCTCGCGAATGCGAATCAGGAGTATCTCAGGACCGCCGACTTCCGAGACCTCCTCCGCCACAAGGCGTTCTCGTGGACGGACTCTCTGCGGCGGCTGGACCTCGAAGGCGACCGTCCGAAGGGCGAGCGTCTCTCGACGACGTTCCCAACCGTTGACCGGGAGGAGGGGAAGTCAATGGTTCGCTTCCTTGAGGCCTATGTGGGTTCGGCCTACGCCGGCACTCCCAGAGTGGGAGGCCTCCTTCCGTTCCTAGGTTTCGTTTCTCTAGTCGGGCGGGGAGGCGAAGAGCGGATCGGAATCACCGCCTTCGGACTCGACTTCGCCAGGTCTCCAAATCCAGTCCTCGATGAGGCCGAACCCGCATTTCCGCCGTTCCGTAACGAGGAGGTAGCCTTACTCCTCTCGGCGATCCGGAGACGGTCGCCGGACGAATGGCAGCATATACAGTACTACGTCCGAACTATCGCGGGTGCCGGGAGCGCCTCGCGAAACATGCTCGTCCAGAGGATGAGGAGTTTCTACGTGCGTTTCTGGAGTCCGCTAGCCTTGAGCAAGGGGATGGTCGAGTCGTTGACGGCCACCGTTCACAGTCGCTGCCAGGAACTCGGCTTCGTTCGGACGCGGCGAGAGGGGCGCATTTCGAGCTACGCCGTCACTGAGGTCGGTTCCCGATGGCTCGCGACAGAAGTCCCGGAGGAAGGGGGAGGAGGATCGACATGACCGAAGACCAAACCAAGCAAGTCGAGGACACGGGTGAGCCGGATCTGTTCGAGAAATACGAGGGCGTCAGCGAGACCTTCAAGTCCGACACAAAGAGGTACCTGAAGGACCACCTCCTCGACGAGTACGAGACTCCCGCGCAGGCGGTGATCTACAACGTCCTTCAGAACGGTGCGGACAACAGGGCTCCCGGCCTGCCTCTCGAGGTACGGTTCAGCGTGGACTCCAAAGCGAAGGCCTTCGAGGTCAACATGATGGGTACGACGGGAATCAAGGACTGGGACCGCTATAACTCGCTGCATTTTGGGGGCGAAATGGGGGCGAAGCGGCGCGGGGAGGGCGCAAAGGTCCTAGTCCCGATCGCCCGAACGGTCCGAACCGAAACGCGCCTCCTAGATGGCACCTACGTTCAATCGGTCTGGAAAGACGACCACATCTGGAGATCCGACCGCAAGCAGCACGAGGATCTCCTCGCGAGCTTCCCGCCGAGCGCACTCCCTCCCGGGGCTTCGCGCATCGTTGCCGAGGGCCTTTTCGATGAGGTTGGCGACCGACGCGCGGGCCTGGATCTGTCCGATCCCCGCATCGTCGAACGGGTCCTCCGTCAGGATTGGTTCCTTCTTCTCGACGACCCTACGGTCAAGATAACGTACGAGATCGACGGCGAGGAAGTACGGGTAGGCGGAGGAGCGGCACCCGAACTGGCAGACGAGGTCGATTACAAGGACGTGCCCGTGACCGATTCGACCGGGGAGCTGGCTGGCAAGTTCGAGCACGTGGTTCTCAAGTTGACTAAATCGCCCATTCATGGGGACGTCCCCAGAGGAATTGCGGTTTGTACGGACCTGCATTCCGTTAGCTACTACCAACTCTACGGCGGACCGAATTCTTCGCGCTTGTACGGCTACGCCGTCGGCTCTTTCCTCGCAGAGAGCGAAACGACCAACCACTTCGCATTCAAGTCCACGCGACAGTGGAGGGCGGCGAAGCTCACTCTCTCCCGTCTCGTTAACCAGTTCATGGAGAAGCATGCTGGCGTGGAGGCAGTGGAGGACGCAAAAACGAAGAAGGTCCTCGCTGAGGTGACCGCGCAAATCAACCGGATCATCCGTGACCGGTTCCGTGATTGGCACCCCGAAGGAGGTTTCGTCGAGGAAAGGAAGCCGACAAAGAGGGGGCACGATGACCCTTGGGTCAGCCAACCCGCTCTATCGCAGGAGAGCTACGATCCCGGTGAAACCTGCACCATGTCGTTCGACGTCGTGGGGCCGGACAAGGGCCGGGGGCGGCAGCCCGTCGAGGCCCGGGTCGTCGTGGCCTCCGCGAAGGTCACTCTGTATGCCAGCAAGTGGTCCATGGATATCGGGCCGCAGGAAAGGAAGTCCATCCTCGACTCTTTTGTCATCCCAGAGACGACGCCCTCAGACCTCTACGCTGTCCGGTATAGCGTGGCGGATGCGAAGAGCGGCAAGACCCTGCACGACCGTCGGGGCTACTTCGAGGTCGGGGAAGTTCCGGAGAAGCCGCGAAAGCCCCGGACCCCCAGGAAGACCAAGCCGAAGGTGGGCGGCGACATCGCCCTGAGGAATGCGAGGGCCGCTACCTTCCCGAAGGAAGAGGAAGATGGGGATGAGCGGGTCCGCGAGAGCGTGCTCAACCCCGAACCCCCGGAGGGACCGATCGTGCTCCTGAACTGGAAAGCCCCTCAGTACCTCGCAACCGAAACGGTCGACGATGCGTGGCGCTACCACATCGCGCGATGTCAAGTCGACGAGCTTGCAGCCCTGAAGTTCGACCGGGAGCTACAATTGCGAGACAAGGACGAATTGACTAAGGACGCCGTCTCGCTCTTGTACCGCGCGATCATGCTCGAAAGGGCTACGTTCATCGCAGAATGGGCACGGGCTGAGCTGACACGGCGGGGCGCGAAGGCCGAGCCCAAGGCTGGTAACGGGGGGAGGTACTCCTGAAAAAGGTGAGCATCAAGCTGCCCGGGGGCAAGTCCTTCGTCGTTGAGGAGTTCGAGCAAGACATCCTTAACGACGGGAAAATGACCGCCAGAGAATACGGTCGCCTCCTCCGCGAGGAGGAAGAGTACGACCAGAAACTGGGGGAAATGGCTCTCGAGATTGCGGATCGGATGGGCGCAGCCGAGCGAGGAGGCCGCGCGCTGGAGTACTGGCAGGTCGGCAAGCTCATGCTGGACCACGAACGGGGGCTCGAAGTGAGGGCGAACCAGGCCGGATTGCGCGAATACGAGACTTCCGGAAGGACGCGAAAGCGGCTCATGGGCAAGGTCGCCGAAATCAGGAAGGATCGTGGTGCAAAGAAGGATCTGTATTCGGTCCACTACCTGAGGAAGTTCATCAGGTACGCGGACCTCATGACCGAGGAGCAGGCCGCACGCCCGGTCCACTATTCCCTGCAGCACGAGCTGCTCTACAAGTGGCTCACGAAAGTGGACCGCGACAGCTTTCTTGATCGCTGTGAGACTGGGGAATTCACGACCAACACGGAACTCCGGCGTGCAGTCTCCGAGTTGGCGCGGGTGAGAGGTGCCAAGCCCGTGACCGGCGAAGATGAGAAAGACGACATCGAGGCTTCCGAAGCCTGAATCGAATCAGCAGTCTCTTGCTGAGCCCGAACACGTGAGAATTCGCACAGTTCGCTCACGGGACACTCTTGGCACCGCGGTTTCGCGGGCAAACAGAGGACACGGCCGAGGGTGATCGCGTTGACGTGCAGTTTGTAACGAAGGTCCGGCGGGACAACGGATTCGAGGTGGTCCTGAGCGCGGTCGTCGAGACGAGATATGGCCACCATGCCGAGTCTCGTCAGGACTCTCCTTACATGAGTGTCCACCGGGAAGGAGCGTCGGCCAAGAGAGTACATCGTCACGCACTTTGCGGACTTCAATCCCACGCCTGGAAGGGACACGAGGAAGTCCTCCACCTCATTGGTGTTCATCGAACGCAGGTAACCAAGGTCTGCCTTCCCCTGCCCCTCAGAGACGGCCTGCAGCAGACGACGGATCTGGTTGCCTTTCTTTCGTCCCAAACCGCCAGGAGAGATGAGGCGCTCCACCTCGCCGGGGAGCGATGAGAGGAGGTCGACCCACGTCGGGAATCGACTTTTGAGGGCGTCGAAGGTACGGAGGTAACTCTCCTCGCTGGTCTTCCCCGAAAGAATGATGAATATCAGTTCGTCGAGTGGATCGTCCTTGTTGTGATGCCTTGGGTCGCCGTACTGCTGCGAGAGACGGCGAACAACAATCCGCAGCCTTCTCTCCGTCCAATTCGGAGGGCCTGGCTGGACGTAACGACTCGCAGGCACGGGCCTGGGAGCATCGACGGTCCACAGGGGCTTCCGTCCCGAGGTCGCAGTCTCCTTGAGTTGAACAAATACCTGTTCCGCGAGAGGCGGAGGGACGCAATTCCCTATCTCCTCCCAAGCCGCGGAGATGGTTGCAGGAAACCTGTACCAGTCAGGAAAGCCGGCGAGCCTGGCTCCTTCTCGTACGGTTAAGACGCGATCTCGATAGGGGTGGATCGGACGGCACGCCGTCCTGGAGCGGGTGCCGGCGGTGATGGTCGATGCAGGCTTGTCTGGCCTGAGTCGGCGGTGGTGAGTCGGCTTATCGATTTCTCCCGGCCCAAGCGCAGCGAAACGCCTGACCATTTCCGGACTGTGGTGCGTAACCTCACAGTTCGCTACTCCAGCACGCCTGCCTCTCAGCGCCCTCGCGTAGGCAGACTTGGGGTTGGAGCGATATTGGAACTCGGACGTCGTTGGCGGTCGTGTCCTTCGCGTGGCCTGTGGAAGGTCGGCAATGGCATCCCAAACAGTCGGCGAGGGTCGACGGAGGGCCGCCGGGGGATCGGGCAGTGGAACGCCATCGGCGGCGACGATGAAGATCCGCCGCCGGGATTGAGCAACTCCGTAGTCTGCCGCGTTCAGGTCCCAGAGATCCGTCTCGTATCCTTCGGTTTCAAGCGAGTCCCGCAGCTCCTCGACCGCAGTTCCATCCTCGAACGAGAGAATGCCTGGTACATTTTCCACCACAAGGACGGTCGGCCCGATGTCCAGTGCGAACCTCACAGCTTCCTGGAAGAGGTCGTTCCTCTCGTCTTCTGGGTCACGGCGCCCGAGTAGCGAGAACCCCTGACATGGAGGGCAGGCGACCATAAGGTCCACATCGCCCAGGGACAGTCCACCCGCCCTTAGGATCGCCTCGCCGGTCAGTGACCGCATATCGCCGTCCTCGTTCAGACCTAGGACGCGCGTGTGTCTGTGGTTCTCCTGAAGTGTCTGGGCTTTTCCCTTTTCGATTTCAACTGCCACAGGCACATGGAATCCAGCACGTCTCAGCCCCAGGGTTGCCCCACCCGCACCGGCGAATAGGTCAATCGCTAGCGGTTTCGTTGTCGTCCTCCGCGTCAGTTCGCCGTTCATGTATTAGGGCCGGGAACGTTGGGCGCATATTGAGTCTTTGTCGGGGGGGGTGGCTGAAACGGGGACAGGGCCCCGGTGGGACCCGGGCCCGGTCCCCCTCTGAACTTTGTAAAGCGGCCGTCCCCAAGCCGCCAAGAATTCTCGCATCCTGCAGAGGGTCAGCCAGGCCACCCGCGCAATTCCTTAAGATAAGGCACCAATACAGGGGAGAGGAGGCAGTCTGTGTCGCATTGGCTTGCGGTCACGTCCGCCGAGAACTGGGCTCGCTGTCTGGCTGCAGCCACTTGGGGCGTCAAAGACCGGTTTACGAATAACCTGAAGCAGGTCGCTTTGGGCGACGATGTCCTGGTCCATGTCGTGGGCATGCGCTCCGCGGGAATCTTCCGAGTCACCCACCCCTACTTCTACAGCGAGGACCCGATCTGGCCGGACGACGTCTATCCCCACCGGATTCGCTTCGAACCTGCGATCGTGCCCCCGGAACCCGTCGACATCAAGCCGGTGTTCTCCCGATTCTTTCCGTCGATTTCGCCGGGGGGCTACTTCCGCACATCGTTCCGTCGCTTGCCTGACGAGGACTACGAACTGTTTCGGGACTTCCTGGAGGAGGGTGAAGTTCAGACGTTGGAATTCTCCGTCGAAAAGCCAGAACCGCAACCGGAGTTCGCGCTTTCCCTCGAGCGGGATCTCGAGGACTATCTGGAAGGGAACCTCCAGGTGATCGAGTCCGGGCTAAAGCTGTATGTCGAAGGTGCGCTGAAGGGCCGCCAGTTCGGGACGGACGTGAATCGGATCGACCTACTCGCGCAGGACGGGGCGGGAAACCTCGTCGTGATTGAGCTGAAGGCGGGCGAGGCGGGGCGGGAGGTCCTCGGACAGATCCTCCCGTACATGGGCTGGGTCCGCGAGCACCTCGCGAAGGGGAAGGCCGTGCGTGGGATCGTCGTCGCCTCCGACTTCACATCCGAACTGTTGGCGGCGATCAACGTGCTCAGCAACTTCGCGCTCTATCGGTATGCGGTCCAGTTTACGCTGAAGAAGGTCGCACCCGTCGCGCCGATGACACGATAGGAACTCCACAGAGCGGTTGCCCGGTCCTCCCACCGACCTTACGGAGCTCTCCTGGCGCTCGTCGTGCTATCAGTAACCACTGAATCGTCGCAGAAGCTGAGATTGAGAATGTCCATGATCGACTGCGGCAAAAAAAGTGGAAGCGGACGTATGGAGGGAGCACTCGACGCCGTCCGCTCCCCGAAGGCAACCTAGGAGGCAGGCGCCGGCACGGGCAGGATCGTCGCCTCCGTCGGCCCCCGCTGCCTGCGGATCCGGCTCCGGAGCCGCTGGAGATTCTTCGCCGCCGCGCTGTTCTTCTCGACCGCCGGCATCGTCGTGTCGAGCGCCCCGCTGCACGAGACGTACAGCTTCACGCGGGCCGCCATGTACTGCGCGGTCGTCGCCTTCAGCTGCCGCTTCAGCGCCTCCTGCTGGGCGTTCAACGCGGCGACCTGCTCGTACTGCTCCTTGAGCTGCCCGAGGATCCGGTCCGCGTCCGTGCCCATGTTGCCGAGGGCCTTTCGTTCCTTGTCCACCACCTTGCTCACGTCCTCGGAGAACCCTAGGATTTGCGCATGTCCGTACGATCCCATGTCCGTTCCAACCTGCCCCTTTCAGGGACGAGATGGCAGTTCCCTTCACTGACCATCGAAGGGAGGGATGTCGTCCTGAATTCACTCAAGGATCGCGGGACAAGTACGGCCGGTGGCTGGCGGTCGTCCGCTACCTCGCGGAGGACGGGACCTGGCGGGACATGAACGTGAACTCCTCACGAAGGGTCTTGCGAATCCAATGGCGGCTTGAGCGTCGAGCGGGGTTCGGATTCGGAAGTTCAACAAGGCTCATGAACAATCCCTCCAGAGAGAGGAAGATCTCTTGGCGGCGTTGAACGTGCTCGGCAACTTCGCCCTGTACTGGTACGCGGTCCAGTTCACGCTGAGGAAAGTGGCCACCGCCGCCCAAGTTGCCCGGTAACACGCGTGGAAATGGTTATCTAGGCCGGTGCGGCTTCGCCATGCGGGGGAGCTTATGGCAAAGGCCGATGTGGAGCGTGAATTTCACAAGGAGATTGACGAGGTTCGCGGACTACACCCCCAGTTGAAACCAGATGAACTCTTCGTCCGCTGGTTTCTCCGCGCATACCTGACAGAGGAAGATGAGTCTGCCACTCGGGCGCTTGTGGGGGCGCCGAAGGACGGAGGAGTAGATGCGATTCTCATAGATGACGAGGTGAAGAAAGTTTTCCTCGTCCAGGGAAAGTACAGGCATCGCCTAGCCGCCGACTTGGAAACTAGGGGGGCAGTGATCGCTTTCGCCAAACTCGCCTCTATCTTCTGGAAGACCCCCACGGAACGCCAGGAGTTCCTGGAAGGTCTTGATCCGCTCGTTCGCAAACGTCTCGAACAGGCAATCGATAGGATTCGAAAGAGAGAGTATGTCCTCCAGATGTACTTCGCAACTACGGGTCGCTGTTCTGAGAGCATTCGACGGGAGGCAGAAGAAACCGCCATGGAGGCCTCGATCAGTACCGACGGCGAGGTCGCGTTCGACGTGATCCAGGGCCAGGACATCCTGACCCTGTACAACGACTATGTTGTCGGTGCCGCTCCTCCGGTTCCGTATGTCACCCTCCCCATCGGACCAAACGCCAGCGTCCGCGATGAAGGAGTAATAAGACGGTACGATGCCGAGACGGGAATCGAATCCTGGGTTTTCACTGCCGACGGACGGGATCTCGGGGCACTCTTCTCGAACGCCGGGACCCGTCTGTTCGCCCGGAACATTCGTGGCTTTCTTGGCAACACGGAAATAAATCAGAGCATTCGGGCGACTCTGAAGGATGAACCAGAGAACTTCTGGTACTACAACAATGGGGTCACCATCGTATGTGACGAGGCTCGCCAGGTGCGAGAAAAGGGGCGAGATCTTTTCCGGATTAAGCATCCCCAAGTTATCAACGGGCAACAGACCACAAGGATGCTCGCTCAAGGCGGCAAAGCGAACGCGGGAGTTCTGGTTCGCCTCATTCGAATTCCTCGGCAGCCAGGCGTGGATACGGCAAAGTACGACAAGATGGTGAGCAGCATCGTTAGAGCGACCAACTGGCAAAACAAAATTACACGATCGGACCTGATGTCCAACGACTCGCGACAGGTCTACTTGGAACGGGAGCTGAAGAGAATCGGCTACCAATACATCAGGAAAAGGCAAACCAAGGGCGAGGCCCGAAGAGCCGCCGGGTCTCGAGCCTACTGGCAAATAAAGAAGGACGAACTGGCACAGGCAGTTGCCGCATGCGAACTCGATCCACTCGTAGTCCGGGAGGGTAAGGAAGGACTCTTTGATGAGCCCTACTATTCCGCGATCTTTGGATCGTCTCAAGTCTATTTTTACCTGGCGCGATATTGGATGATGAGACAGGTGCAGTCCGCTGGTCGTGGGCGCCCTGAGTGGGCATACGCCAAGTGGATTGTTTTGAATCACATCTGGAAGAGCCTTCCGTATCAGACAAGCGGTAGGGCGAGACTTTTGGTCAAGGCCTGCGAGGACGACGACTTCTCTCTTTCGCCTCTTCAGACGGCGATCCTTTCCGCCTTCAGAGCGGCCATGAGATACTACCGTTTGAACAGGGGCAAGGGTGAGAAGGCGCGTGATGTCTCGACTTTCTTCAAGCGGAAGAAGGTGCACTTGGAGTTCCAGAGGTTCTGGCGGGGGACGAGAAACCCGCACCGTCAGACCTTTAGCCGGGCAATCACCCGCCACCTTCGGGAACTCCGAGAGATTGAGGAGGCCTAGGATCATTGGCCTTACCGGTAGTTCCATCTTCGTGAGGAATGGGGGTTACAGCGGGCCGCGCCGCAAGCGGCCCGCTTGTCGGTTCATTCTTCACTTATGTGTGACTACTTTTCGTTCTTCTCGGCTGCGGACTGAGCCCGCACCTTGAAGCCCTGGTTCGTCCCGGTTTGGTCCGCTTCGGACTGAATCCGGGCTGCGGCTTCCTTCGTCATCGGGGACTTTCCCTTTGACATACGACAACGATTGTGATGGAGATAGTTAACCCCTCTGTCGTGTGCTCCGCGACACATGCGCTGGGGCAGCGTGGTCAGCAGGTCCCGCAGCACCATTGCTCCGAGTCGTTCGCTCTGAAAGGGGTCGCTCACATGGACGCGGTGAGCCGCCAGACACCAAGTAAGGCTGGAGGGGGGCTGGCCTAACCAGCTCCGTACCCGGTTTCCCGTGCATCCCGACGAGAGTCCCGCGGGAGCACGGGACATTCCCGCCGGAGGGCGCCATCCGCCCGAATGTCAAGACGCCTCCGGGAAGTCCCGCCGACCCTCGCCAATGCCCTCCTAATCCCGCCGGGAATTCGCGCGCAATCCCCGGACCTGTCCGCGAAGTCCCCTCAAACCCCTGCGATTATGCGGGTATCTCCCGCGAGGGCGGGCGAATCTCCCGCCAGCCCCCCGGACATTCCGCGGAAGCGGCGGGACGTCCCGCGCGGGTCCGCACTCACCCCCGAGAATCCGCCGGAACGTGCCGTTCGCCGGGCTGCTTCACATCTTCAGGCGTTTTCGGAAGGTTGATATTGGTGACGTCGATTTCAGAGTCATGACCGTGGGGGAGCGAGCCGCGAAACAGGGAGAGAAGACGATTCGTGTGAGCTTGAAGTTCTGGACGGACGGGATAGCCTCCGGAGATGGCCATGTAGTCCCCGGCTATTGCTGGGAGGGTGGGTTTGCGAACGTAGAATCAAACAAGACGCACGACCTGAAGGCTGGGCAGCCAGTCCCCTTCAACACATTGGACGAGCTGGTTCCAACGCTCGTCTCCATACTTGATTCCGCCGGGGTCAAGGTCTTACTTAACCCGAGGAAACGTTCCCGACGCCCGAAGGCGTAGTGGCTCCTGAACGCGAGGACCGTGCTACGAGCGTCGACGTTGAGCGTTCGAAGGACCGCCTCGGCATGAACCCCCAGGACTTCTTCAGCGAATTCATCGAGCGAGTAAAGGGAGGGTTGCAGAGCGGATGGATCACGGAACCCGAGTTCTATGACCGCTCATTCATGGCATCCCGAAATCATCATTCTCGCATGGTGAGGATCATCTCCGAATCGATCAGAACACTCGGAGAGGAATCTGCGCTCGAATTCAAGATTACAAGCAAGACTGCACCCGGGCGGTACTCTCTTGGTCGGGGATTCCGGGCCGATGCCGTCTCATTTCCGAGCCCGAGGTCGGAGTTTGACGCGGTCTATGAGTATAGGAGCATCGACGCGAATCCGAAGAAGACCGCAGGCAAGATCGCCCCGATGTCGAGTGTCAGGGGTTGCGACTTTTGGGCACTGATCTTTCCAATCACCGCCTCGGGGACCGGCAACGGAACTGCAAAGGTCTTTGATGCGGTCAACCGCGCGATCATGCGCCTCCCGACTCCTACGTTCGCCTCAGCCCGCTTGCTCGTACTTACCATTGAGCGCAACGCAGCGCGGGAACTCAGGTATCGTCTGCGGACTTATCGCTCCCCACGGGATGCGGTGAATCGAATCAAAGGTGAATTCCTTGGGTAAACCACGACCAATCCATGCGTGAGCCGCCGGAATACGAGCATCACTCCGTCCGTCGGCAGCCCGCGGTCCTCCGAGGATGTCCGTCGCTGAGCCTCTCCGCGGGTCCAGCCAACAATCGGGGCCTTAAAGGCGAAGGCGGCGATGTCCCAAGTGACTTGGTTCGCCGATTCGCGTTGCTCGTCGCGCTCTTCGCATTCCTTGGCCTCGCCTCCCCCGCCCTCGCCTGGTCGAACGGCGGCTACAGCGCGGACCCGGCGGACCCGGACCGCGGCACCCACGACTGGATCGCGGACCACGCCCTCGCGTGGCTCCCCGCCGCGGACAAGGCGTGGATCACCGCGAACCGCATCCCCTACCTGTACGGCACGGAGCTCCCGGACAACGCGGGCCCCCCGGACGGGATCGGGGACCAATCCCTGCACCACGTCTACGTCCGCGCGTCCGGCGCCCTCCAGGACGACGCCGCGGCGGTCCGCGCCTCGGAGGAGTACGCGAAGGCCCTCGCCTTCCTCCAAGCCGGCGACGAGCGGTCCGCCGCCAGGGCCGCGGGCGTCGTCTCCCACTACCTCTCGGACGTCGCGGTCTTCGGCCACGTCATGGGCGCGAGCACGGACTGGGGCGCGGAGGTCCACCACTCCGACTACGAGGACTACGTCCGGGACCGGACGACCGGCACCGCGTCGAGCACGTTCGACCCCTACCTCGCGTTCGACGGCTCGCTCGCGTTCGTGACCGCCTACGACGCCACCCTGGACGTCGCGTACGACACGACGTTCGGCGTCGGAGCGACGCGGGATGCCGTGTGGATGGACACGAACTACGACTGGGCGGACGCCGCGTTCCGAAACAGCGCAGGCGCGTCTCTGAACCGGGCCGTGAACGCGGTCGCGGATGTGCTCCACACGCTGGCGGGGGAAGCGGACTACGTCCACACGGAGAAGGGGATGCCGACCGTCGCGATCACGTCCCCCACGACCGAGCCCACATGGATCACCTCGAACCCATCCATGACGCTATCCGGCACCGCCAACGACAACGTCGGCGTCACGTCCGTCACCTGGAGGAATGCGGCGACCGGGGCCTCGGGCGACGCGACGGGTACGGCCTCCTGGATGGCCGCCGTCGGCCTAGGGCCGGGCAGGAATGCCATCGTGGTCACCGCACGGGACGCCGCGGGGAATTCTGCGACGGACACCCTCGAGGTGACATTGGATTCTGCGCCGCCAACCGTGTCGATCACGTCCCCGATCCCGGATGCGACCCTCCCATCGGGAACCGTTACAATCGGGGGAACGGCGTCCGACAACGTGGCCGTCCAGCGGGTCCAGATCAGCGCGGACGGGACGGTCTGGCGAGACTGCACGGGGACGACGGCTTGGGCTTGCTCCCTCGCCGCGGGACCCGACGTGACGAGAATCTACGCGAGGGCGACCGACACCGCGGGGAACTCGAAGACCGCGTGGATCCCGGTGAACGTCACGGCCACCGGCGGCCCGCCATCCTCGGGGCAGTCACCAGGCGCGATCGACGTTCTGCCCGCGGCGATAATCGGAGTCGCGGCCATCGGGTTCGTCCTGATAGGAATCGGGCTGCGGATTCGCTACCGACGAAGGAAGCGTTCGGAGCCACCGAGGGCGACCTAGGACTTCAGTTCTGCCGCCGCGCAGTACTGGTACGCGGAGTGGAGTCCGCCGATGTGCGCAGTCTCCGCGTTTCTCTTCCGCCCTTTCTGGGGGTCGATGCAATCTTGGAGCCAAAACACCCTGTTGCTTCCTCCGCAATCGTCGGGCAGCTCCTGAGATATCGCGAGGATCTGCGGCGGAAGACCGCTAGCCAGCACGTGCAGTGCTTGGCGGTCGCACCACGAATCCCTGATCGTGTAGTGAAGAGCCTGACCGAAAATGGGATGGAGTCACGAGAGGTGCCTCCGCCACCAACGCTCTACGCCGCGTGAGGCTCCTTCGATAGACCCCAATGCTATGGGGACGACTCATCGACCTCACGATTCGGTCCAGCCACTTCCTCCCGGCATAATGGGAACCGATCCCGTTGCGAGCGCCAGATCCTCGCCCGAGCCCGTGAAGTCCTACCGCGTGTACTTCCTGCAGAACGACTGATCGGTAACCCTGTTGTTGGGTGGGCACTAGCCCTGCGTTGGACTTTCCGTCGAACGAACTTAAGCCAGTCCCCTTCATTCGGGCTTCGGTCCTCTGGGAGAGAGGCATACGCCCACCCGGAAAATCTGCGAGAACTGCGGGAGCGCCCAGGAATCGGGATTCCACTGTAATCGATGCAACTTCCCGCTGGGGCGGTTCCTAGTGCCTTTCTCTCCCTTCTCGATCCCAATGTACGCCTGCGCCGCCTTGACGCTCATCTCGTGTGCGACAATCGTTTTCCTTCTGGAACGCGGCATCATCATCGGCCTACCCGTCTTCGGCTTCTTTCTCGCGACCATGATCCTCGCAATCTGGGACGATGACTGGCTCGATCGAAAGGGTGCAGAGCGAGGGTTGGAGCTTCGCGCGCAAGCCATACGATGCACGACGTGCTGGACCGCGCTTCTGCTCGGCGGTCGCCGGAATCGGGGGTACTGTCTTCGGTGCAGGACCTATCGTCCCATGGAACTTCCCCTTCCGCCACCGCCTCCGTGACCGTAAATCCAGACGGACGAGCCACCCCTACCGCAGGGGCGGCAGATTCATAGATCTCACGCAGGCGGGGGGTCGGTACCACCGCGAACGTCACGGCCTTCGTGGTCCGTCATCCTCAGGGCAGCCGCCAGGCGCGATCGATGTTCTGCCCGTGGTGGTGATCGGGGCCGGGGCCATCGGGTTCGTCCTGACGGGAATAGGATTACGGATTCGCCACCAACGGAGGAAGCGTTCAGACCCGCCGAGGGCGATCTAGGACCTCAAGTATCCCTGCACACTAAAATTACTACGAAAGTTCGCGAATGCTGCCGCCGCATCCCCGGAATGGTCCGTCGTCACGACGGCGGCTCACGCGCGTGGCACTGGAGACGGACCGGGAATATCGGAACGCGCGCATCGCCCCGTTCGTGGACAGCCCGCGGTTCTTGCAGTCGTCCAGCCCGAGGAGGTGGACAACGATCGCCCCGAACTTGCCCGGGTCGAGCGCCCGTCCCAGCTCCTCCACGACCTTCGCGTCCCGCTCCCACGGGCTCGTCCCCTTCTCGGAGAGCACGTAGTCCGCCTCCTCGGTACTCAGTACGCCACGAGCCGCAGTCCCCTCATGCGGGAAAAGTGGCGGGCGTTCCGCGTCACGAGCGGTTCGTTTCGGTGAAGCGCGGTGGTCCCGATGATCACGTCCGCCGGGTCGATCGGCTC
>Ga0209002_10001872_pt1 | contig 17061 bp, 11 predicted proteins | sample Rifsed16ft2_FD_184010 | JGI IMG/M metagenome (GOLD analysis project Ga0209002, IMG submission 184010) | Soil microbial communities from Rifle, Colorado, USA - sediment 16ft 2 (version 2) | ecosystem: Environmental > Terrestrial > Deep subsurface > Rock core/Sediment | place: Rifle, Colorado... | reverse complement strand
GGGGGATGCATCCGTCACTAGGATCCGTGACGATCCGGGAGCTGCTTGCAACATGGGTTGTGCACGATCTCGACCACCTCGCACAAATTGCGAGGGCGATGGCCAAGCGATACGGCGACGATGTCGGCCCCTGGAGCGAATACCTTGGGATCCTGGAGCAGAAGAAAGGAAAGGGAACAAGGAGCAGGTAATAGCCCTCTGTGTTCTCTGTGACTTCTCAGTGTTCTCTGTGTAACATCCCGCGGTTGAAAACATTTCACGGAGAGCACGGAGGTGCACAGAGAACACAAAGAATAAACATCTTCTTCGTATATTGTGCTTGTGCAGAACACCACAAAGCTTTTCCTCGTTAAGACTGCTCACACGATTATTTGGGCGTTCTTTGTGGCCGTCATTGGCTTCGTCGTCTATGCGGGCACGACGGGTGAGATCTCTCGCTCTGTTTGGGTCGCGATGGGCCTGGTTGCATTCGAGGGGGTCCTCCTGATGTTGAACAGGGGAAAGTGCCCCCTCACTGCAGTCGCCAGGCGCTATTCCAGCCGACAAGAAGAGAATTTCGACATTTTTCTGCCCGAGTGGCTCGCTCGGAGCAATAAAGTCATCTTCACGGTTATTTTCTTCATTGGAGTTGGACTGGTGCTGTATAGGGTAGTCCAGTAGGTTTCAGGTCCCGCCTAACAGCGGCGGGATCCCCGCCTGCCACTGAGAATCGTGTGCGGCGGGCAGGCTCAATTTGGCATCTGCTCACTAAAATCGTTCGCGGGCCAAATTGGGATTTCAGGTTTCATGTTGTATCCCTGACCGCACGCCGCGGTTGGTTCTGCGATGCAAACAAGGAGGCTCCATTGATTCGCCCCGCAAGGACGTACTGCATTCTCGGCCTGGTTCTCTTCCTCTCCTCTGTTGCGAACTCCCAGGAAATCGGCCCACTGGAGGCGGATCGTCCTGACCAGACTGAAACGGCATCGGTTGTTCCGCATGGGCGCATCCAGATAGAGAGCGGGTTCTCGTTTGAACGCGCAAACAGCGCGCACTCTTCCTTTGCCCATCCCTCCGTTCTCTTCAAATATGGCGTCCGGGATTTCTTCGAAGTCCGGCTGGTATCGGAGCTGACGTCCGACAGAATTGACAGAAACCTTACAACCGGCCTTCATCCCGTTGCGGTCGGATTCAAGGTGAGGCTGCTCGAGGAAGAGGGGATTGCCCCGAAGACCTCTCTGATTGCACACCTCGCCATTCCGCATCTTGCTTCACCTGATTTCAGAGCAACGCGTTATGCCCCTTCCGCCCGCTTCTCGATGCAGCACACGGTGACGGAGACCATGACCCTTGCGTATAATCTCGGTGTCGAGTGGGACGGCGAATCGACTGATCCCGTCTATCTCTACACGCTTGCGGGGGGATTCTCTCTCGATGATGCTCTGGGGTTCTATGCGGAACTCTACGGTTTTGCCCCGCAATCGGAATCGGCCGAACATCTGGCAGACGCCGGCTTCACATACCTGATTCAGCAGAACATGATGGCCGACTTTTCTGCTGGAATCGGCATCACGACAAACGCCCCCGATTTCTTCCTCGCGCTCGGCTTTTCGATCAGACTTTGGGATTAGAGTTCTCAGTGTTCTCTGTGCATCTCTGTGCTCTCTGTGTAATGTTTCCTGGCTCTTAAGGTTACACAGAGAGCACTGAGGAGTCACAGAGAGCACGGAGAATGGACTCTCCGTGCTGCCTTCCTTGAATTCTCCGATTCCGTTTCGTAGTTTGTGGACTAGGCATCACACACCTCACCAAGGACTCATTTCCATCTGATTCGATTCTCTCTTGAAAAGGAACCGCAATGAAAGGCAATAAGAAGCTCATATCTTCACTGAACAATCTGCTTGCAGACGAACTAACCGCCATCAGCCAGTATATGGTGCATTCTGAAATGTGCGAGAATTGGGGATACGGCAAACTTCATGAGGCCATAGAAAAACAGGCCAAGGAAGAGATGAGTCATGCGGAGTGGCTGATTCAGCGGATTCTCTTTCTGGAAGGAATGCCCGTCGTTACCAAGCTCAACCCGATGAGAATTGGCAAGACCGTTGTTGAGATGGTTGCCAACGATCAAGACGCGGAAGCGGAGGCCATCAAGGCTTACAACGATGCGGTCGCCCTCGCCCATGAGGTGAATGATCAATCGACGAGTGACCTCTTGATAAAGATCCTCAAGATGGAAGAAGGTCACATCGATTGGGCCGAAATCCAGAGGACACAAATCGAGCAGGTCGGCCTGCAGAATTATCTGGCAAATCAATCGTAGCCGCCTGATTTTTACAGTCGGACTTCTCATTATATCGCCGCGCGGCTATCTGCCGGGCGGCGACTTTTTTCCCGAGGAACTTCCATGAGCCGCATACATCCCGACCACAGCATTCAATCCGAATTACGGAGACCCATGCAAGCTTCCAAGCGCGTAGCACTTGTTGCCCACGATAACCGGAAAAAAGATCTCATCGAATGGGTGGAATGGAACTGGAGTGCTTTGCTCGATCACCGGCTGATTTGTACAGGAACGACCGGATCTCTTGTCGAGCAGGCATTGGCAAAGAGACTCGGGAAAGAGAGCACCAAGAAGGTTTCCGTACGAAAACTCAAGTCTGGTCCCCTGGGCGGCGACCAACAACTGGGCGCTCTCATCGCGGATGGCGAGATCGATGTGCTGATTTTTCTTTGGGACCCCATGGAGCCGCAGCCGCATGACGTCGACGTCAAAGCACTATTGAGAATTGCCGTTCTCTATAACGTGCCGACTGCGTGCAACAGGTCGACGGCGGATTTCATGATTTCTTCGAATCTTTTTACCTCCGAGTACTCTCCTATTCTTGTTGATTACAGCAGCTACATGAGAAGAGACGTAAAGGGGTTGAAAGCGCGCGAAGATCAAGAATAAGAGACAACGAACGGGAGAATCAACGAAACAACGAAATGAAGCCACCTTAGCTCGTTGACTCGTTGTTTCGTCGTCTCGTTCCTTGGTTGACTCTCCCTATCCCTTTTCTTCATTCCATCCTCCTCCCTCCCGTCGGCATCCTACCTTCAAACATCCGAAGAGGATTCGTCAATGAAACGCCTAAGTCTTCTCCTTCCCGTCATTCTTCTTCTTGGACTTTCCGCCGCGTCCGCGCACCCCGGGATCGGAATCGTCATGGACAGCAAAGGGAACGTCTATTATACGGACCTGAAGCATGTATGGAGAATCTCAACGGACGGAACAAGGAGCATCGTCGTGAGAGGTGTTCACACCCACGAGCTCTATTTGGACGACAAGGACAACCTGTTTGGAGAACACTTATGGTATGAGGGAGAAAGGACGGACAAGTGGGGACATCGCGTGTGGCGACTGAGTTCGGATGGCAACCTCGTTGACATTATCCCCGCGCTGCAGGGTTTCCTTGAGAATTACGACGACTTCCATTTTGCGCATGACGGGAAAGGGGCGTCGTATTGGACAGTGGGCGGAGAAGTCACAACGGTCAGGAAACGGTCGCCGGATGGCAAGGTGACGACGCTGGCGACTTATGCTTTTCGGAATGTCCGACAAATGACGGTGGCGTACGACGGGACTGTCTATCTCGTCGATCTTCACGACCTCCTCTGCATTAATCCCGACGGAACTGTACACACGGTGGTAAAGAATCTGGCCGAGCGGCGTCGGTCTTTTCTTCTCACGGTCGATACCCATGCCATCATGGGACTTTGGATGGGGCCAAACGGGTGGGTCTACGCGGCGGTTCCCTCCGATGGCGCCGTAAAAAGAGTCCATCCCGACGGAAGAGTTGAAATTGCCGCACGGAGTTCTTTCGGCTGGAAACCCTCTGGAGGGCTTGTTGCTCCAAACGGAGAATTGTGGATTCTGGAGTACTCGACAATCAACGCGTTGCGGGTTCGGTGCATCAGAACAGACGGGAGTTCGATAATCTTCGATTAGAATGCTCCATTTCCCCGTATCTCTTTCTTGACATTCCTCCCCTCTTTTGGTAGCTTTTCACGAATCGCAATTCCAAAAAACATCTCCTCCCTCATCAGTTCTTACTCAGGATTGTCCCATGAAGACTTCGCGATCGATCATCGCCCTTTTAATGGCGGCATTTTTGATCCTCTCCTGTTCTCAGCGTCAATTCGACGCACCGTATTTCCAGAAGGATGAAGCAGCTGCGATTCAAAGCGGCGGCGTGAGGATCATCCCGATCGAAACGCCCAAGGGAAAGTTCAGGGTGTGGACGAAGCGATTCGGAAACAATCCCCGCATCAGGCTCCTCCTCCTTCACGGCGGGCCGGGATCAACGCACGAATACTTCGAGTGTTTCGAAAGCTTCCTGCCGCAGGAACAGATCGAGTTCATTTACTATGACCAGCTCGGTTCCGCGTTTTCGGATCAGCCGAAAGACAGGGACCTTTGGCAGGTCGATCGCTTTGTCGAGGAGGTTGAACAGGTGCGTAAGGGCCTCGGCCTCGACAGCACAAATTTCTATCTCCTTGGCCATTCGTGGGGCGGGATTCTGGCTATGGAATACGCACTGAAGTATCAGCAAAATCTCAAGGGCCTGATTATTTCAAACATGATGGCAAGCGCCCCTGAGTATGACGCATACGCTGACAATGTGCTGGCGAAACAAATGGATCCCGATATTTTGAAGGAGGTCAGAAGCCTCGAGGCGAAGAAGCAATTCGCGAATCCGCGTTACATGGAAATTCTGATGGAACATTTTTACACGAAACACATTCTGCGCAGGAACCTCGAGGACTGGCCCGACCCGGTGAACCGCGGCTTCGCGAGGATCAACCAGGAACTGTACGTTACAATGCAGGGACCGAGCGAATTCGGACTTTCAGGGAGACTGGAACAGTGGGATCGAAAAGCGGACCTGAAGAACATAGCCGTGCCGACGCTTGTGATAGGGGCACAATACGATACCATGGATCCCGAGCATATGCAATGGATGTCGACACAAGTGCAGAACGGAAGCTACCTGTACTGTCCCGACGGAAGTCACCTGGATATGTATGACGACCAGGAGAGATATCTTGCGGGGCTTATCAGGTTCCTCAAGGAAACGGACGCGGGAGCAAAGGCGGTTCAGTTTTAATTGGAAATGAAGACCAAGAACTTACCGCTCCTGGAACGCGATTCAATCAAGGCACTGAAGAGACTGCTCGACACGCTCGAGAAAGGATTCGGCGACCTTCCCTCTTTCAAGAGAGCGAAGATGCCTTCTCCTGCGACGGAAAGGGTGCTCGTCGAGGCCGCAAAGCGTCTCCGGGACAATTTCCCCTACTTCCATCCTCTCTATGCCGGCCAGATGTTGAAGCCTCCCCACCCCGCAGCCCGCCTCGCGTATGCACTTGCCATGTGGATCAATCCGAACAACCATGCGCTGGATGGAGGGCGGGCAAGCTCGGCGATGGAGAAAGAGGCTGTCGCGCAGATCGCGGCTATGGTCGGATGGAAGTCGCATTTGGGTCATCTCACCGGCGGCGGGACAATGGCAAATCTCGAGGCGCTTTGGATCGGAGGCCGGGTCAATCCGGGAAAAACGATACTGGCCTCGGACCAGGCCCACTACACACATCGCCGCATCACAGGAGTCCTCGGGCTTCCATTCGAGTCCGTCGCAACCGATCATCGCGGCCGGATCAGCCTGGAGTCATTGGAATCAAGACTCAAGCGGGGTGGAGTCGGTACGGTGGTTGCAACAGTCGGGACAACTGCGACGGGCGCCGTGGATCCTTTGCCGGAGATTTTGGCGTTGAGGGAGCGCTACGGTTTTCGGCTTCACGCGGACGCTGCGTACGGCGGCTACTTTGTCCTCGCCGGCAACCTGGCGCCCGACACATCAAAGAGCTTTGAGCGCCTGAGCGAGGCCGATTCGATCGTGATTGATCCTCACAAACACGGCCTTCAACCCTACGGATGCGGCTGCATCATCTTTCGCGATCCGGGAGTCGGGAAATTCTACAAGCACGACTCCCCCTATACCTATTTCAGTTCCAACGAACTCCACCTGGGTGAAATAAGCCTCGAATGCTCCCGCGCGGGAGCGTCGGCGGTCGCTCTCTGGGCGACCCAGAGGCTTCTTCCGCTAAGGCGAAAGGGGGCTTTTTCAAGAATGCTCGAAGCCTCCCGCAGTGCCGCCCTCGCACTGCACAGAAAGATGCATTCGGGCGGGCTATTCATCACATCCACTCCTCCGGAATTGGATATTCTCGTCTGGATACCGGCCGCGGGGACGGTCAGTGAATCCTCCTCGCTGTCTCGTTCTGTTTTCGATCGGGCCGCCAAACACAACCTCCATCTCGCCCTGGCCGAACTGCCGACAAAGTTCTTTGACCTTGCGGGTGCGGGAATCATGAGAGACAGTGAGACGGTCACAGCTCTACGCTCCGTCCTCATGAAACCGGAACATCGCGACTGGGTCGACGAAATCTGGAGGATTCTGGAGATTTCAGCGAACAAGGAATCACGGGGAAAGGTCAAGCAGTCGAAACAAAGCGGGCGAACGAACTAGGGCTTGTGAAGCAGTCAAAATCTCGGTAATTCTAAGGTGTCTTATCCCACCACTTTCTCATCACTCTGCAGGATCAGCATCTATGGAATCAGAACGGCTCTACCGCGGCATCTTCTATGCCGGAAGCGCATGGAATTTCCTGGCCTCTGTTCCCACCATTTTCCTTGTTGGGTCCCTGCCCACCATCATCGGCATTGACGCTCCCAACTACCCCATTTTCGTCTATTTCAATCTCATGACCGTTTCGATGTACGGCCTGGTGCAGTTCGCCGTTGCCAGAAATCTTGCAACGGCTCGCCCCTACGTCAAGATCCTTGTGGCGGCAAAACTTCTGACCGTCCTCTTCTTTGTGCTTGGGGTGGCGTTCCTGAAGATGCCCGGCGAACTTACCGGATTCCTCGGACCTGGAATATTCCTGGACCTCGTTTTTGGAATCCTTTTCTGGCGTTACCTTGCTTTTTCGGCAAGGCAGGCGGTCGCCGGTCAATGACCGGATTGGTCGACGGGATTGTCGACGAACTATTTCCTCAAATACTCGCTCCGCAGCTCCGAATAGACTTCGGCCAGTGAATCGATTGTTTTCTCGTAGTCGTGGAGGTTGACCTCTCCGTTGAAGGCCCCGATCGCCTTGTCATCGAGCTCATCCAGCAACCGCACCCAATCTCCCCAGGCGTGCAGATTGTCCAGCCTCCCCGGATAGAGCCGGCCGAATTCTTCCACCATGTAGTGCTGTGAGCGGTTGATGGAAAAGGCCCCTTTCTCGTCCGCCGCGACGATGGCGAAGGGGACGATCATATCCTCGGAAATCGGATCAAGCGTAAAGCGCTTTCCAAATCCCGCCCGCGCCTCCAGCCATTCCTTCGTACCCACTACGCCAATGGAGGGGTCGGCGGGATACCATTCATTTTCCTTGCTGTCGTATATTTCAATCCACACGTGATCGTTATGATGGCGGCCGAAGACGGAAAGCCGATTCCCCTTTTCCTTCACTTTGGCCCGCGCAGTCTCTCCGCGCGCAGGGGTCTCTTTATGGATATTGATCTCCCGTACACGCCTCATGCGGATGTCGATTTCCTTCATCGCAGCCACGGCGACCATGGCCAGTTCGTTGCAGTTTCCTCCTCCGCGGTTGATGATCTCCGGCACAGTCCTTTGCTGATAATCCGTCGCCTTCCACTCCAGGTGCTCTGCCAGCCAGCGGACAATCATCCGGGCCTGGCCCAGCTCTGAAGGAGCGTTCCCTGTAACTTCCCCCGCAAACGCTTTCAAGTCCTTTCTCAGAAGATTATACAGATCCCTGTCTTTCTGAGACGTGAGCTTTTCCTGACCCAGGGCAGCGGAAATCAGAAAGAGCACGGCAAGGAATATTCTCATCGATTCTCCATTTGTGCTGTGTCTAGTCTTTAAGACCGGAAATAGCCAAAAAGGTTGGGACCTCGGAAGGTTACACAGAGAACACTGAGAAGTCACAGAGAGCACGGAGAAGCATCCTCTGCGTTCTCTGTGCACCTTTGTGCTCTCTGTGTAATGTTTTTCACCGCGGAAGGTTACACAGGGAACACTGAGAAGTCACAGAGAGCACGGAGAACGGCCATTCTGTATTCTCTGTCCACCTTGTGCTGCCTGCCGGTAGGCAGAGAAGGAGGTCTGTGTAATGTTTTTCACCAAGTTTCCCTTTTTCTGTTCGTTCCCCTATATTTGTCTCACCATCAACTTTCCTACTTGGGGGGATCTATGTATCAGCTCAATCAGTTGTCAGGCTCCATCATTGGGGCAGCAATCGAAGTCCATAGGATTCTTGGCCCGGGTCTGCTGGAATCGGCCTATGAAGAATGCTTGAGCCATGAATTGACCAGCCGGGGGTTATCTATTGATAGACAGAAACCCGTGCCAATCATCTTCAAGAATATCAAGCTCGATTGCGGATACAGAATAGACATTCTTGTGGAACGACAAGTTGTACTCGAACTGAAGTCCGTCGATGCCCTCATCCCCGTCCACGAAGCTCAAATCCTGACATACATGAAATTCTCTGAAAAGAAATTGGGGCTTCTCATTAATTTCAATGTAAAGACATTGAAGGAAGGATTGCGACGGTTCATCTTCTGAATGGTTCCTCTGAGGGTTACACAGAGATCACGGAGAAGTATCCTCTGTGTTCTCTGTGTAATGTTTTTCACCGCGGAAGGTTACACAGAGAACACTGAGAAGTCACAGAGAGCACGGAGAGGTATCCTCTGTGTTCTCTGTGTAATGTTTTTCACCGCGGAAGGTTACACAGAGAACACTGAGAAGTCACAGAGAGCACGGAGAAGCATCCTCTGTGTTCTCCGTGTAATATTTTTCGCCGCGGAAGATTACACAGAGGGTACAGAGAAAGATAGACTCTATTCATTCTCCTTTTTCTGATCCTGAATCCTGTATTCCCTTTTCTCTTTCTGGTCTTTCAACATATCCTCCGGGTTGTCAATGTCGGGCGAATCATGCAGTGCCTTCCAATCGAACTTCTCGTCAAGCGGAGTGAGAGCCTTTTGCGGATCGAAGATTCTCAAATCGGGCGGGAGGGCAACATAAGGAGTGAGGTCCGGGGTTTCCGTGAACATGTCCGAGAGATCTGTCGCACCTGCATCGTACTGATTCAGATACGGCAAGCCCAGGATATTAAAGAACGTTTTAAAGATGCTCCCGAAACTGTAGTGAACCTTGCTGACGTAGTTCTTTTTTGCGTAGGGTGAAATAACCATGAGAATGCTTCGATGGGCGTCAATGTGGTCGACCCCGTTCTGCGCATCGTCCTCGGTGATCACGATGGCCATATTCTTCCAGTATTTCGTATGAGAAAGAAATTCTACGATCCTTCCCACTGCCAGGTCGTTATCCACCATGTAGCTTTCGCGAAACGGATACCCCGCTTCCGGACGTTCTCCCGCCCCGTGATCGTTGGGAATGATGACGGTCAGAACCTGCGGCATCTCCGAACCGTTCTCACCCCATTTCTCATTGAACTCCTTGATGAAGAGACTGACACGAAACTGGTCCGGGATTGCCATGTTGTATGTCGGATAGATGCGCGAGGTCCGGTCGAACATGGGCGCGGGGACCGGGTAGTTCACATAATGACGTACTCCCCCCTGCTTGAAGGTTTCATTGTAGAAGGCCGGCTCGAACATCATACCGAAACCGAAGTTAAAGAAATCGACGCCGTTCCTGTCCATGTGTTCCCAAAGAGATCCCGCCTCGTTGTAGTCCTCGGGATAAATGGCTCCTGCAGACCCGGTCATGGCAAGGCTTCCCGGTGCTTTCAGATTCGCGCGGTATGACCTGTTTTCCCCGTAGCTTGCGGGCGCCGTCGACTCAACCCATTCGTTGGGATACGTGTTCACCAGCCAGCGATGTCCGTCTGCGGAGACGTCGGCATCAACATAGAAATTATCTGCGATCGAGAACCGTTTCGCAAGGTTGAGGTGATTCGCCATGATGGTGGCATCCTCCACCGTCACCGTCTTCTTTCTGTTCGAGAACGTGACATTTCTCCCGTAACGGGCGACCGAGGCATCCCCTTCGCCCACCTGCCCGAAAACTTCATCATAGGTCCTGTTCTCCTTTGAAATGAATACAAGATGTTTGATCGGCGTTTCGGTTTCACCGCCGTACAATGGGACGGGATTCTTTCCCCTCCGTTTCCGGCCATCATCGACAGATTCAATCTTGAAATTGTTCGCGACAACGCGGCCGGTCAACACCTCGAGTTCCTGATCGGACGGAATCTCGAGTACGGAAACCGTCCCCTTCATCAGATTCCCGATATATGTCCCCTCCGGGCCGGGAGCGTACGCTTTCCCGCCGTTTGGCCCGCTTCCGTAGCCCTTGGCATTTGCCACAATCAGTTTCTTCCCATCGCCTGTCACTTTGAGCTTTGAAGGAAACCACCCCACGGGGAGATGTCCCATGACACGGAATGTCTCAAGATCGATGACCCCGAGCGCGTTAATCCCGGCCTCCGCGACGTAAAGCCTTTTCTCGTCGGGAGAAACGGCAAGGCCGAACGGAATGACGCCGCGAAAATGCTTCACCGCATCGTGCGGCTTCAATGCAATTTCCCGAACGATCTTATCGCTTCGAATATCGATAACCGAGATGTTGTCGTTATTCCCGTTGCTCACAAACACGTGGGTCGACGTTGCAGCGATGGAGTTTGGACTCGATCCACCGACTGCGGGAATCCCTTCCACTTTTTCCCCGACGAGGACGCCGGTTTTGATCTTCGCGGTCACCGCGGGATTGAACGGATCTTTGACCGAAACCACCCAAACGGAAAACGATTCCGGCACGTTCGGATCTCCAAGCCCGGGGATATCGAGAGAGTCGATGCGGGTCCCTTTCTTCATTTCCTCTGACCCGAACGGGAACGCGGGAAACTTCAGCGCCTTGTTGAAATCCCTGGTCTCCTCTATCGTATCGATCTTTCTGTATTCGAACATCCCCACATTGGCCACATAGACCTTGTCTTCCAGAGGGGACAAGGCGATGCCGAACGGATATCGTCCCATTGGCACGCTTCTGATAACGTTCTTCTGATCGACATTCACGATCAGGAGGCGGAAGTTCGTCTGGTCAACGGCGTACAGATATTTCCCGTCCGACGTAAGCACGAGATCGCCGATATACCCATCGGGGAATGATTTCCCTTCCGACGAAAATGAACAGTCGATGGAATCAAGCCTTGCTCCCGTGCCCGTGTCGAAGAGGTAGATTCTGTTCGCCTGTCCGCCCGCCACGTAGACAATCCCGCCGTCCGGCGAAACGGCCAGCCCCATGAAGACCGACGCCAGAACTCCCTTGTCGGTCGAAGGTCCCGGCGGTACCTGGTGAACCGTTGGATTGCTTTCCAGGATATCGCGGACGATCGAGATGGAAATAGGAGAAACGCCGGAATTCGCTGTGACGGCGATTCTTCCGTCCCTGCTCAGAGCCAGTCCGAACGGATGGGGAGCCACCTCAATGGATCTCCCCATTGGCGTGAGCAGCCTGCCATTGGGAATAACCGTCGTCCCGTTCCTGTCGATCTTCGTGTAGGATGATCCGGCCGGCGCCGAAACGGAAGTGACAAGTTCCTGCGTCGATTTGCAGGAGAATATCAGGGGGATGAGAAGCAGGGCGACAAAGTGTTTGAGAGTCTTCATATTCATATCTCGTTCCTTTGGCTTCAACAAAAGGTAACAGCCGCTTAACGATATTACAAGACTTTTGAATTTCTCACGATTTCCCCCTCATTTTCACATAAAGGCAATCTTCATGCTTGCTCTCGCGAGGAGGATTCTGTTCAGCAGCGACATTCATCAGACTTGCCGAAGAGATTCCGGACCACACTTCCCACGTTAGCGGTAACTCCTTCCTTCTCTTGATTACCGTCACACTCCCCGGTCATGCCGTTGAGTAGTACAACAGTGCTTCGATTTGACGGTTTTCCCGAAACTTGAAGAGCTTTTGATGCAATACAAAAGCTTGACATTCGAAGCCCGAAGGATTACATTGAGTTCGAACTGGGAGGCTATCCCATCCGTCTACCTCGCTGTACCAATTCTTAAAGTGTAGATTCGCGATCACGCTCAGGGGAGCCTGTCGCATTCGACAGCGTTCTCTCCTTTTTGTCTTGGCTTGAATTCAATTCCAAACACCGACAATATATCCTTGCCCGCGATTCTGAATCCGCAAAATCAATCTGTACAGCTTTTGTCAACCATTCATTCTCAGGAGAGGCAGTCATGAAGATTGCTCGCGCTTTGTTCGTGCTTTTTATCGTCACGGCCTATGCATCATTCGGCCAGACAAACGTCGGGGGAACAATTTCCAAGGATTCCGCATGGACCCTTGCAGGGAGTCCTTACGTAGTCACCAGCAACGTCAACGTGAGCAGCGGATTCACCCTCACGGTCGACTCGGGCGTCGTCGTGCGATTTCAGGCAAGCACCTATCTCTATATCAATGGCACAGCCAGCCTGGCTGCGCGCCATGCGAAGTTCACATCTTCGAAGGACACGACAAGCGGCACTCCTGCGAAAGGCGACTGGAACTACATTCAGGTAGGCAACTCGGCTTCTCTTGCTAGTGCGACTTTTGACACCTGCGTCATTCAGTACGGCGGAAGTTCTTCCTTCCCCACATGGAATCCGGCCCTTTACATCTACAGCGGCACCGCCACCCTCCGCAATTGCACTGTCTCCCAATCGAAAAACCACGGTGTGATGGTCGGATATCAGGGTTCCGCGGTCATTGAGAATTCAAACATCTCTCAATGCGACTGGCCCGTGTCATACTATGCGCAGGGAAACATCGTCTTCGACGGTGCAAACAATCTCGTCGGAAACACTCATGACGGGATCTACATTTACTTTTCGTCATCTTCCGGCGCTTTTACGCTCGATACAGTAAGCGTCCCGTATGTCTTCTATAGCAACTTCACGGTCAATTCCGGAAGCACCCTTACCATTCCGACCGGAAGCATTGTCAAGTTTGCCGATTACAATGGCCTGGTCATCAACGGTGTCCTTGTGGCAAATGCGTCCGCGGGGAGTGCCATCTATTTCTCTTCCTACAAGGATGACAATGCCGGGGGCACGCTGCGAGATACCAATGCCGATGGAGCATTGTCTTCGCCGACTCAGAGCATCTGGGACGGGATTACATTCAACGATGCAAGCGGCGACTCCGCGAGCGTCATGCGACGTTGCGTCGTTAGCTGGGGCGGCTACTATCAAAAGGGGGGCGTCTCTCTTTATAATGCCAGTCCCACCATCGACAGCTGCTCATTGGCCAACAACTACTACGGCGTCATGATGCAGGGAACATCGAGCCCGAACTTCTCAAACAACGACATCGGGACAAGCACGGTAGTCCCGATAGCTCTCTCGTTCTCTGCCAGCCCGGTGTTTTCGAACAACTCATTCTCGACCGCCGACAATCAATACAACGCCATCGGCATTCTTTCGGAAACTGTGGTAGCCAATTCTTATCTCCCGATTCGCTCCTTCACTTCCGTTCCCAACGTTACCTATCTGATGCTCGGGACAGTCACAATACCGCCTGCGTACACGCTGACCATTCAGCCCGGCGTCGTCATCAAATCCTACAACTACTACAATCGTCTGATTATCCAGGGGAAGGTCGTTGCCCAGGGAACAGCGGATAGCACGATTGTCTTCACATCGGTCCACGACGATCAGTACGGAAATCCGTTCGACACAAACAAGAACGGCAACCTGTCTAACCCGAGCCGCGGCGATTGGGGGGGCATCACTCTGGAATCGACGAACGACACGACGTCAATCTTCAAATACTGCGTTCTCAGGTATGGAAACACGCCGGGAGCATACTACAACGGCGTCTACACAGAAGGTCTTCTCACACTCATCAATACCAGCGCGACAATCGAGAACGATACTCTTACGGATAACGTGTACGGGGTCTACGCTTTCCTTGTCTCGAAACCAAAAATCGGCAATTGTGTCTTCGTCAATTCGCAATACACACCCATTGCCATGTCGATCTCCGCAAACCCGACATTCACTGGATCAAATGTTATGCAGAACCCTGGCCTCCGCGCACTTGGAATCATCGGGCATGCAGTTGGTGCCAACGGGACGGTCTATCGGCGCGATTTTGCGGGTTATACCAACATCTCCTACGTGGTTCTTGGTGACGTGACTATCAATTCCGGTACGTTCGTCAACGTTGAACCCGGAGTGGTCATCAAGATGAATCCGAGCACGGGAATCTACGTGAACGGCAGCCTTTCGGCAAAGGGGAGTCTTGCCAACGGCCAGATCCATTTCACGTCCATCAAGGATGACAACATCGGGAATCCCCTCGACACGAATGGTGACGGGCTTGCCTCTGCGCCGGCGCAGGGGAATTGGTACACCATCAGATTCCAGGACACCAGCGTTGACTCTGCCTGCGTTCTCGACAGCACTGTAATCCAATATGGCGGAAATGCCACGTATGGACTGGTCACCATGACCAACTCCAACGCGACTGTCAAGAATTCTCTGCTGGCCCAATCGTACTACTATGGAGTGAAATGCGAGGGTAATTCCGCCCCCCAGATCAACGCTGTTTCGTTTGAGAGCAGCAGGCTCGATCCTATCGCAATGTCGCTTCTCTCAAATCCCACATTCACAAACATCACGTTCAATGCCAACGGCACAAGCGGAATTCGCATTCTCGAAGGAACGTTATCTTCCAATGCAACATTGAACAAGCGGGATGTCGCGGGCATCACGAATATCGCCTACATCGTCGACAATCTTACTATTGCACCGAGCGCGGTGTTGACCGTTGCTCCCGGCGTAGTTATCAAGTTTTCATCTTACTACTACGGAATCGACGTCCAGGGAGGCTTGAAGGCCGACGGTACTTCCAGTCAGAAGATCGTCTTCACCGCCCTTTCGGACGACTCGAACGGCGGCGATACAAACAACGACGGAAGCTCCAGCTCGCCTACCAAAGGCGCATGGAACAGCGTTGACTTCCAAAACTCGAGCATCGACACCATCAACTCCCTCCGCAACTGCATCTTCCGCTACGGCGGCGGATATAATTACAGCTACGATTACGGCATAGTGCGCATCTACAGCTCACACGTCGTGATTGACAGCAGCGTTTTCACATTGAGCTCCTCCTCCGGTGTCGGCATCTTCGGCAGTGCGGATCCCTCGATCACCAACAGTGAGATTACGGCTGTCAACTACACGCCCGTAACAATGAGCATGTTTGCGACACCGACCTTCAGTAACAACACAATTCTTAATCTTGGCTTCACAGCTATCGGGATCAAACCGGAGACCTATTCGCAAAACGCGACCGTTCCGTTGCGGGACTTCGGCGGATATGCAGGCATTCCTTACGTCCTGTGGGGAAATGTCACGGTGAACTCGGGAACGACCATCATCATTCCGGCAGGGACAGTGTTCAAAGACTACGGCTGGATCGTCAACGGCAGCCTGAAAGTTCTTGGGACCTTGGGCAATCCTGTCGTGTTCACGAACAGCCGCGATGACAGCTACGGGAACCCGATGGATACGAACGGAAACGGTTCGGCAAATTCCCCCTCCGTCGATCATCCCTATCGGATCTACTACAGCGACGGGAGTATTGACACGGCCGACGTAGTGCAATACGCGGTGATCCGCTACGCGACCTATGGAATCGATTTGCAGCAGGCAGGGCCGTCCATTACCAACTGCACCTTTTCAAACAATAGTTGGGGTGTAAGGCTGAACGGCGTTTCGAGCCCGACAATCGGCGATTGCACATTCGACAACCATGACTTTGCGCCGATCCAGATGTCCCTCGCGGCGAACTTCACGCCGACCGGCATCAATACCATCAGCGGAACGACCTACCGCGCGCTCGGAATCGTCAATGAGACCCTCGCCGGCGACGCAACAATGACAAAACGGAACTTCGCAGGCGTCAACAACATCCCCTATCTCGTCGGCGGCCTGACGGTCGGCACGAGCTCCACTCTGACCATCCAACCCGGTGTCATCGTAAAGTTCCGCCAATATTACGGCATGAACATACAACGCGGACTTTTGGCCATCGGAGGAAGTCATCCGGACAGCACCATCGTTTTCACGTCCGAAGAGGACGACTTCTACGGGGGAGATACGAACGCCGATTCAACCGCGTCATCTCCAAACTACGGTTACTGGAGCGGAATCACGTTTGAAGATCTTTCGTATGATCCGGATTGCCGTATCGAACACGCAGTGGTACGTTACGGCGGATACAGCGGGAATGGCGCATTGAGAATGACGAATGCCAGTCCGACACTGATGTTCCTTTCGATTCGTGATAACTACAAAGGCATTTACGCTTCAGGATCCTCGAATCCCGTGGTGAACTACAGCGACATCTACAAGAACTACAGTTACGGCCTTGAAAACTACAACAAGACCTTCAACATTGATGCAAGGTGGAACTGGTGGGGTACCAACACAGGGCCGAATGTGTCCGATGTTTCCGGTGCGCCGGTTGGCTCAGCCTCAACCGTCACGACCTCCGTCGACTACAGCTCTTACCTGGCCTCCGGTACCGACCAGCCTCTCGCCGGCGATGTGAGCCTCAGCGGCAACATTCAGGCCTATGATGCGTCACTTATCCTGAAATGGCTGGCGGACAGCGGCACCAATCCATTGAATACGCTCCAGCAACAGGTGGCCGACGTGAGCGCCGCAGGAGGCATCACCTCGATGGATGCATCGTACATCCTGCAGTACGTGGTCGGAAAGATCAGCATCTTTCCCATCGAGTTCAACCGAAGCGTCAAGGGCGGGCAGTCTGTGGAAGCCAAGACCGTTCCGGGTTCGATTGCTCTGAGCAGCGGGAACGTCGAGAGAGGCGAACAGGTGACGCTCACGCTCGATGCACAAGGACTGGCGGATCTGTATGCCGCCGACATGGAGCTTGGATTCAATCCCGAAGTACTGCGCCCCATCTCCGTACAGGC
>Ga0209002_10001867_pt1 | contig 17083 bp, 17 predicted proteins | sample Rifsed16ft2_FD_184010 | JGI IMG/M metagenome (GOLD analysis project Ga0209002, IMG submission 184010) | Soil microbial communities from Rifle, Colorado, USA - sediment 16ft 2 (version 2) | ecosystem: Environmental > Terrestrial > Deep subsurface > Rock core/Sediment | place: Rifle, Colorado... | reverse complement strand
ATCCCCCTCTTCGGGAGATGGCCTCTGCATTTTGTATCGGATCTATTCCGACGTTACTTCACCAGCGACATCTTCATGGTCTTCTTGAAGTTGCCGTGGATGAGGGAATAGAAGTATGTTCCGCTGGAGACCGATTGGCCGCCGTTTGCCTTGCCATCCCAAACAACCTGGGAAGGACCGGCCGGGTATTCCTGATGATCGACCAGCGTGCGGACTTCCCGTCCCAACATATCGAAGATCCTTACCGAGACCCGGTCCCTGATCGGGAGCGAGAAGCGGATCGTCGTCGTCGGGTTGAAAGGATTGGGGAAGTTCTGTTCGAGCACATAGTCGTCCGGCATGATGATGGTGACGTCTTTTGCTTCGATGCCGGTTGTGACCGCACTTCCTTCGATGACCCTCAGTCCCCATCGTTTTGAATTCACGATCTTGGATGTCGTGTTCAGGTATTTTACCGAATCGACATTCCATGTCTTCGTGGTGATGGTGATGCTGTCGGAGAGGGCCTGATAGGGAAGGATAAGATCTTCTTTGCCGTCCTTATCGAAGTCCGATTTCCTTGCATACATCTTTGAAACGAAGGAATTGTCGATCGTCCAAGTTGTATCGAGGCGTCCGCCGGTTCCGCTCAGGGAGTCGGTGATCGTCATGGCGGAGTAAACACTTGATTCGCCGTTGTACAGTACGCTTGTAGTCCAACTGGCCGGACTGGTCTTGTCACCGCCCTGCTGGAACTCCATCTGTATCACGTTGAACCCGCCCTTTGTGGCTGCTCCATAGACGGTACCAAAATACAGCTCAAAATTATGATCCCCGTCAATATCTCCGTAACCGTACCCGAACATGGATGAACTGTCGACTGTGCTTGCGAAGTCGAGAACCGCCACGTTTGTGGAATCGATAATATTGATCGAGTCCGGCGAATCATAGTAAATCATGTGAACTTTGCCGCTGTTATCTTTCTTGCCTGCGCCGAGATACGTCGGCAGATAGACTTCCTGTCTTCCGTCTCTGTCGACATCAAACGCAAATCCGCTGAACAATGCCACGTCGTCGACTGTCCCACCAAGGTAGAAATTCGTCTTCTTGAGATTGTTGCGCGTCGGCTGAGCGGCCGTATCGGCAAATGCCCATGCTCCCAACGAATCTCGCAGAATAGTCACATTCTTGAGATTCCAGTTGTGCACGATCATTTCCTTCTTTCCGGCACCGTCAAGCTGTGCGGAAATCATGGAGACCGGACTGCCACCGCTGAGGCCCCAGGGGGCGAGAAGGGTCCTTCGCGCCACGAACGCCGTGTCGAACGATGAGAAACCCGGATTGTCAGTATCCCATCCGCCGACTGCCTTGACAATGAAATACTTATCCTCGGCGTTGGAATCGTTGTTCATGGTTAGAACCAGCTCATTGTTGCCGTCGACGTCGAGATCGGTGACCTCGAAATACTCCGAGTTTCCGATAAGAGCGGCTGTCCCTATTCCAAGAGTCGTGTTGCTCAGCAACTGAGAATAAGTCGTCCCGTAATTGGCGCTTCCGGTCACGCCGTCCCATTCATAGATGTAGACACCAAGATTACCCACCTGGAAGATGATTTCCTTCCTGCCGTCGTTGTCCAGATCACCCGTTGTAACGTAACGCGGTGTGGATCCGTCACCGCCGGTCACTCTCGGCGATACCCACACCAAAGCGATGGAGTCGTTGCCGACAACTTCGAAAACCGCGACACGACCACCACCGGAGTAACTTGTGGCGAGAATCTCCCCCTTGCCGTTGCCATCCAGGTCGCTGTCAAACCATACCCCGCGGATACTCTTAAGTCCGTTCAACACAGTGTCCTGTTCTGTGCCCGGCAACAAAGGAAAGTTGTACTTCGTCACAAGGCTTGCCTGCCCGAACGTCAGACAGGTAGCTGCAACGAGAACAAACGCGATAGCAAGAGTCCTCATAACGGTTCTCCTTTTGTGATTAAAAAACGGATCTATGATGAATTCGATATGTTTCAAAACGGGCGTGGAAGAGGCTGATTTCGTGTGAAATGATGCCAGATGAAGATACCAAATAACAGCCCATTGTGTCAAGGATAAACTTCAGCTCGGGTTCAACGTCCGGCCGGACACCTCGCCAAACATTGCGCCTCTCCTTAATCGGTTACTGTTGTGAGGGCCTCCGCGATCTGCACCGCATTCGTTGCCGCCCCTTTGCGGACATTGTCAGCGACAATCCAAAGATTGATGCCGTTCTTCCTCGTGTTGTCTTTTCTGATGCGCCCGACGAAGACAAAATCATTTCCATCCGCGGTGATTGGCATCGGATACTCGCTGGTTGCAGGATTGTCTGCCACAATGATACCCGGTGCTTTCTCGAGAACGCGCCTGACTGCTTTTGGGCTTGAGGGTTTCCTGAACTCTATGTTGACGGCCTCGCCATGCCCGCCTATAACCGGAATTCGCACGCAGGTTGCCGTCAACTCTATCTTCCTTCCCATGATCTTTGTCGTCTCATCGATCATCTTGTGCTCTTCTTTTGAGTATCCGTCATCATGAAACACGTCGACCTGAGGAATCGCGTTGTATGCGATCTGATGGGGGAACTTCTTTTGTACGGGAGTCCTCTGAGCGAGCTCCTCTTCAAGCTGGAGCGCTCCCTTTTGGCCGGCTCCTGTAACAGCTTGATAGGTTGAAACAACGACCCGTTTAATCCCAAAACGGTCGTGAAGCGGTTTGAGGACAACGACGAGCTGAATCGTGGAGCAGTTGGGGTTTGCAATGATGCCGCGATGCCGGAAGATCTCTTTTGGGTTGACCTCTGGAACAACGAGGGGAACGTTCTTTGTCATGCGGAAGGCGCTGCTGTTGTCGATCACCACTGCACCTGCTTTGGCGGCAATCGGTCCGAATTCCCTGCTCACCGATGCGCCGGCGGAGAAGAGCGCGATATCGATTCCCTGAAATTGCCCGGCAGAAAGCCGCTGAACAGTGACGGGCCCTCCACGGAAGACTAAATTCGATCCGGCGGACCGTTCGGAGGCTAGGGGAAGAAGCCTCCCGACGGGGAAGTTGCGCTCTTCCAGAACCCTGATCATCGTTCTGCCCACCAAACCTGTCGCACCAACTACCGCTACATTCCAAAGCTTCATATGTTTTCCCTCTGCGTCCTTTGCGCCTTCATCGCGTCCTCCGCGGTTAGTCTTTTTTCAAGCGCAAAGTCCGCGACGAAGGCGCAAAGAGCGCAAAGAATTTGAGAACCCACCATTAGATCAACTTCAGTTCAGAGAGGATCTTTCTCAACTTCTCCCGATTCGCCTGCTTCATTTCGATGAGCGGCAAACGGTAGACCTCGTCGATCATCCCCATCATCGCAAGTGCGGCTTTTACCGGAATGGGGTTCGATTCAAGAAAATTCGCATTCATGAGGGGCAGGAGCCTGTTGTGCAGTTTGAGCGCCTTGTCCCATTTTCCGCCCAAACAAAGGCGAACCATCTCCGAGAATTCCCCCGGGACTTCGTTTGCCACCACAGAAATGCATCCGTCTCCGCCAACCGCCATCACCGGAAGTGTGAAGGCGTCATCACCCGACAGGAGGGAAAACTGTTTTGGCCTGTTGCGGGCTATCTCCATGATCTGGGAGATGTTTCCGGAAGCCTCTTTGACCGCAACGATCCGGGGTATCTCCTCCGCCAGACGCAGCGTGGTTTCGGCCTCGATGTTCCCGCCCGTTCGCCCAGGTACGTTGTAAACAACAAGCGGCAAGTCGACCGCTTCTGCTATTGCCAGGTAATGGCGAAAATACCCCTCCTGCGTTGGCTTATTATAGTAAGGGCCGACAATCAGTGCGCCATCGGCACCCGCTTCTTTTGAAAAACGGGTCATTTCGATCGCCTTCTGAGTACTGTTGCTTCCGGCCCCGGCAATGACAAGAGCACGGCCGCGCACAAATTCTACGACAAGCCGAATGAAATGCTCCTGTTCCTGCTGGGACATTGTGGGGTTCTCGCCGGTCGTTCCCATCGGTATTATCGCTTCAACCCGTCCGCGAATCTGGAATTCGACAAGCTCAGAAAGCGCCGCCTCGTCGACCGAGCCGTTCTTCTTGAAGGGAGTAACAAGCGCGGTCCCCGTTCCTTGAATCTTCTTAAGTTTTGGCATCAATTGTCCTTTCCTCTGCAAGAAGTCCGACTTCTCGCAAAGGGGGTGCCTTAGTTAGAAGTCGGACTTCTGACTACGCGAGCGATTCGTCAGCATCTCCTCAAGGATATCATCCATCGTAAAAATCCCCTTCCTCCCATGAATCCACTCGGCCGCAAGAACGGCTCCAAGGGCAAATCCGCTGCGGTTCTTTGCCCGATGGGTCAGCTCAATAGTATCCGCGCCGGAGTCGGCCGTCACTGTATGCGTCCCCGCGACGGCCCCAAGTCGTGTCGAAACGATATGGAGGAGCTCCGGCTTGATCTTTCCCTCTGGCGCACCGACGAGTTTTCCCTTCTTGCGTTCGACCCGTTTCAGAAGTATTTCCGCCAGAGTAAGCGCCGTCCCGCTGGGACTATCGGCTTTCTCCTTGTGATGAGTCTCGTGAATGGAGAGGTCGTACTCGGGGAATGCATTGATAAGATCGCCGAGCTCTTGCACCAGACGGAAGAACAGGTTCACCCCGATGGAATAGTTCGAAGCATAGACAAGTCCTGTACCGGCTTTCTTGACAAGAGCCGCCACTATATCAAGGTCCTTTCCCCATCCCGTGGTTCCGACCACAAGATCCTTCCCGAGTCCCGACCAGTGCTCAATGTCCTTTCTGACGGTCTCTGCTTTGGAGAAGTGGATTCCCACGTCGATACGGCGAGCCTCTTCACCTGAGAGCGGAGCGGATTTTGAATCGAATGTCTTTGAGATCGAATGGCCCCGTTCCAGCGCGATGCGTTCGGCCTCCTTTCCCATTTTTCCGTAACCTATGAGAGCGAGATTCATTGTGGCCGCCTGCCAATCATGAGGCGCCTATCGGTTCAAAAAAACCCGCCGCCGGAACTGTTGAAAAGAATTCCCTGTGCAGCCGCTGAACTGCAGCAGTCACGTCTGCTTCATTCATGACGATACTCATGTTGATTTCAGAGGCCCCCTGGGAGATCATGATCACGTTAATGTCTCCCAGCGCGCGAAACACGCGGTCTGCTATCCCGACTGTCGAATGCATCTGATCCCCTACAATGCAGACAATCCCCTTGTGTTCTCCGACGGAGACATCGGCATAGCCCTCAAGTTCTCGAACGATCTCCCCGAGGCGGGCCGTGTTGTCGATCGTCAGCGAAACCGCAACCTCCGATGTGCTCACAAGATCGACCGAGGTCTTGTATTTGCTGAAGACCGCAAAGATCGATTCGAGGAACCCGTACGCCATGAGCATCCGCGTCGATTGGATATTGATGACGGTGATCCCTTTTTTTGAAGCGATCGATTTGACCGGAATATTCGATTCGGGCGGCTCTTCGACAATGGACGTGCCCGAGGCCTTCGGTCTCCTGGAATTCAGAACGATGACAGGTATCTTATTCCGGACGGCCGGCAGAATCGTGCTGGGATGGAGGACTTTTGCCCCGAAATATGCGAGTTCGGAGGCCTCCCTGAACGAGATCACTTTGATCTTTTTCGCATCGGGCGCGATGCGCGGGTCGGCTGTGAGGATTCCATCGACATCGGTCCAGATCTGAATCTCTTCCGCATGGAGCGTCGCGCCGATGATGGCGGCCGAGTAGTCCGATCCTCCGCGGCCGAGGGTGGTCGTTACCCCCTTTGCGGTACTCCCGATGAATCCTTGCGTGACAACGACTGCATCCTCTGCGAGAGCAGGAAGGAGGATCTCCTGCGCTTTTCTTTCGATGGTTTCGAAAAGAGGAGCGGCCGAACCGAAATGGTCGTCAGTAATAAGAAACGAGCGGGCGTCGATGAACCGGGCGGGAAGGCCGCGTTCGAGCATGGCCTCGGCGAAGACGAGCGAGGAAAGCCGTTCGCCCACGGAGCTTATCGAATCGAGCGAACGATCGGTCAGTTCGCCAAGAATGGCAATCCCCTGGCAAAGAGTCTTGAGCTCCTCGAAACGCTTCCGGATGTCCAGAATGAGCAACTGGATCGTCGAACGATTCTCGAGCAAATTCTCAAGAAGGACGACATGCCGTTCGAAGAGGTCGTTCAGAGAAGTCGTGGCAGCATCCAGCTGCCCGTCGAGGGCATGGTGAGCCGATTGGATAAGCGTGTTGGTGGCTCCGGCAATGGCGGAGAGAACAACAAGCGGCCGGCGGGGCCGCTGACCCACGACAATCTGAATCGCCGTATTCATCGCCGCGGCGTTTTCAACAGAAGTGCCGCCAAACTTCATGATGATCATGCTCTCATCGATCCTCTTCTTCGCGTCATGAGAGGCAGCACGGGCTATTTGCCCCCGGCTACGCCCGTCTCCTGCAGCGCCTTTTGGTAGACCTTCGCATACTCCCTGATTCCGTGATATAACGCCTCGGCGATCTTTTGTTGGCCGGAGTTGCCCTTGAGGACTTTCTCTTCATTCCTGTTGGAAAGGTATCCCGTCTCAACAAGGACGTTCGGCATGGAGGCGCCGACGAGGACGTAGAACCCCGCCTGCCGTACACCGCTGTTGCGGATCTTCAGTGCATCCGCCATGCTCGTTGCAGCAATGGCGGCAAATTGCTCGCTGTAGCGCATGAACGCGCTCTGCTGCATCGAAACAAGTATGAAATTTTCCTCTGTAAGAGCCTTGTAGCGTTCCTCGAATCCCTCTTCCAGGTTCACAACCGAATTCTCACGTTCCGCGATCTTGATCGCCTCCTGGGTCCTTCCCGGCCTGAGAAGATAGATCTCGAAGCCGTTTTGTCTGGAGGGTTTTTTCTCCGTTGAGTTGCAATGGATGCTGATGAAAAGCTTCCCGTTGGCGTCGTTGGCGATTTGCGTTCGTCTGTAGAGCTCGATGAACGTGTCGGTTTTCCTCGTGTAGACGACCTTTACCCCCTTCAAATTCTTTTCGATGAGCCTGCCGAGCTTGAGGGCGACTCCAAGTGCGACATCCTTTTCCTTTGTTTTTCCGACGCCGATCGTACCCGGATCCTTTCCCCCGTGGCCCGCATCGATGACGATCACATCCAGCTTCCATCGCTGCTGCGCCTCTGCCAGTGTCTCTTTAATGATCTGCTGACGCTGGCGTTCGAGTTCGGCCTTCTCCGTCTCCGATTGTGTGTGGAGGGAAATAAGAAGATTGTTGGTGCCGGGATCGGTAATGACCTCTGCATGTTTCACGTCGGGGGCGACCTTGAAGGTAAGCTGAACCGAACTCGGAGACTGAAACACGAGGATGCGGCGGATTGCCCCGTACGGCCGGATCTTGCCCAATGTCACTGTGTCTGCCCGGGCGTTCGTAACGGTGACAAAAAGCCAGCCGTCGGGTTTGAGCCATGCCTCGACGTCGCCCAGTTTTCGTGATGCCTCGATCGTCATCAGGTACCCGTTCAGCTTCGGCTCGATCTCGACATTGGTAATGTCAAACGGAGATGCCGAGGGCGTGGTGCTCGCCGTGACCGTGAGCTCGACGTCGTCGAACGAGATATCGCCCGGCCAGAGGACCGCTATCGTTTTGATGAATTCCCCGGCGGGAACGAAGTAGACATCCCCCTCGACGAAGGCGTCGGTGGGGAGCTGAATCACGCTTGCTGCGTTGGAGGAGAGGTCGGTGATGACGAGATAGGGGTTCTCCGCCGTCACTTTGACGCGGTGAAAGGCTATGCGAAATTCGGCCTTTCTGACCGTGGCGTTGACGGAGGAGGGAAACCGGAAAACCCGGATGAAATCATTGAGAGAAAGAAAGACAACGTCGGATCGTTCCTGTGCCCTGATTGAAACGGGGGGCTCGGTCCCGATCCTCACGCTCACGGAAACCGTATCGCGGGGCGAAGCGGAGAGGCCCGCTGCGGGAAGAAGGAAGAGGCAGAGAAATGGAATAATCCATCGGGGTCGTGTCATCGTTCAGCGGTAGTTCACGAACTGCATGGCAAATGGGAGGTCGCTTCCCCGGACTAACTTCATGACCTCCTGAAGATCGTCCTTGCTTTTGCCTGTCACCCGCACCTGGTCATCCATGATCTGCGCCTGAACCTTGAGTTTTGAGTCCTTGATGATTTTGACCAGCGTTTTTGCATTCTCTTTTTCGATCCCGACGCGAAGAGAGATGACCTGGCGGACGGTGCTATTGGCGGCCGGCTCGATCTTTCCGTAATCTAAAGCCTTGATCGCGACGCCTCGCTTGATGAGCTTTGACTGGAGGATGTCGATAACACTCTTGAGTCTGAATTCATCGTCGGAAATTACGACGATCTGTTTCTCCTTCTGATTGAAGTCAATCGAGGACTTCGAATCCTTGAAATCATAACGCTGCGAGATCTCTTTTCTCGCCTGGTTCAATGCGTTATCAACCTCCTGCAGGTTCACTTCAGAGACGATGTCAAACGAATTTGCCTGGGCCATAGTCCTATTTCCACGTTTCAGTGACCGCGATCGACCGGGCCCGAAGCTCCGCCAGGAACGGCTGAAGCGGCACACATTGTTCGGGAGTCATGACTCCGCGGGTACCGATGGTACCCTTTGTCAGCATTTGAGCAATGACCGACGTAGGATACGCCGTCGTTCGCATCATTGCCGTAATATTGTCATTCTTGTCAAAAGAATCAATCAGGTTGAACTCCAGTGTCGTTTCTTTTCCGTCGCGGAGGCCGGAGACCGTCACGCGAAGAAGGACGACATCGGGACCATCGCCTGTCAGCTTTCGTTTGAGGAGCTCAGAAAACATTTCGCGCGAGGTGAGCACATTCGATCCGACGACAACAGGCTCGGAAGAGGCGAACCCGAGATCAAGAAGAGTCTTGAATCTTTCACAGTGGCCCGGATAACGGATTGTCTTGTAGTCGAGATGACGAACCTTTCCTTCGAACATTTCGGGAAGGAGCGAGGATCCTCCTGACGTATGGAATGCCTCGAGGGTTCCGAAAGGCGCGGGGAAATCGATCGCCTCGACCTCGGTGAGCGTCTCATGTTGAACGATGCGTGAATCCCGCAATGTGGCAGAGAATCCCGAATATTCATTCACCAACCCCTCAACCGCGAAGACCAGCTGATAGTTGAACGGGGGCCTTGGCTCCTGCGGCAGGCCTCCGACACGAAGGGCGATGCGGTCAATGGATTCGAAAAGTTCAGCCCCACGTGCGGCCAGCACATTGGCCATTCCCGGTGCGAGTCCGCAATTAGGAACAATGGCGACCCCCTTTTGCCGGGCCTTGGGATCAAGTGATCGCTGCCGGCGGACCACGTCATCATTTCCGCCAAGGTCGCAGAAATGAACCCCTGTTTCGATGGCAGCAAGTGAAAGGCCGTAGTTGAACCGGTAGGAGACCGCGCCGATGGCACAATCGTGTTCCCCCATGAGTGCCACGACGTTGTCCTGATATTCCACGTCGAGGGCCACCGGCTTCACAAGAGGAGACCCTATCCGCTCGGCTGTCCTGCGTGCAGCGGCAAAGTCCGAATCTGCGAGTGTAATTCCGGTAACCCCCTTGGATCGCGCCAGGTCAAAAGCCAGAGCGCTTCCCATGAGTCCGGAACCGAGGATGAGGAATTTCATGGATGGCGGTTAATAGTAAACAGTGAATAGTGAATAGTTTCCTGCATGATCATGTTCAAAAGACTCTTCCGTGGACATTTTGAATTCTGTCTTCTGGATTCTTGCTCCTGACTCCTGCATCCCATGAAACCTGAAACCTGAGACCTGAAACAACAGCGCCTATTTTCTGATTTGACCGGTCTCCATACTCCAAAACAGCAGATCCAGCTCGTCCAAAGGAATCCCGATGGTCTCTGCAAAGCTCTGGAATCGTTGTTCAATCGAAAGATAGCGCTTTCTTGAGAGAGAGGGGGAAAGGGTGCGAATGACCCCGTATCGTTTGAGGTTCCTCAAAATGTGACGGTCAAGGATCGCGAGACCCTCGTTTCGTCCGATATTCCTCAGGAAATGCGTCGCCTCCTTCTGGCCGAGCCCGTTGACGTTTCCGACAAGCCATTCTCTCAGTTCTTGTGCGCCGGGGTCGTTGGCTATCCGACGATGAATCGCAGGAAACGCAGTGCGAGCTTCGAGGAGGTATCGCGCTTTCGTGCGATGAAAACGGATGTAGTGCGTTCTGTCGCGGAGAAACTGCTCGGGATCGAATCCTGTCTCCGCAAATCGATGCTCGCGGAGAAGGTCGATGACACGTTCGGCGTGCTCTGCCTTCGATTGAGGAGTCAGAAGACAGTACACAAGCTCGTAAAAATACTCGTCGGGAGGGACCCGGGCAAAATCATCAAGCCTCGAGCGGATCAACTGCCGGATTTCCCTGTGCCGCTTTCTTAACTCCACCAGGGCGGGTGCCATGCGTTCTGATTTCATTCCGCGAACGACACGTATTCATTTCCCGAGCGGGCCCTCAGGAAGACAAGCCCGTCGCGCACCAATCCGGAAAGAAGCGTCCGAAGCCAGGGGAGGTCTCCTGCGGTGAAGTTGCGTTTGATTCTCTTTCCGAGCTGCCGCACATGAATCGAACGGCCTCCGTCAAGATGACGTAATACCTCGATGATCCTTCCGCGATAGATTCTGTCGGGAATGCCGTCCTTGCCGGGCTCGGCCTTTGCCGGCTTTCGGAAGGTCGATCGGACGGCAAACGCGCTGGGACAGAGAGCGCTGACGGGACAATCCGAACACCTTGGCGACGATGCGGTACAGATGAGTGCACCGAGCTCCATCAATGCCTGGTTCCAGGAATAGGCGTTCTTTGACGGGAGAATATCCTCCGCAGTCCGCCATATGTCGGATCCTTTTTGGGGGGCGGGGAAAAGCCGATTCAATACCCGCTGAATGTTCGTATCGACCATGGCGACAGGTAGACCGAACGCGAAGCAGGCAACGGCTCCTGCCGTATATCGCCCGATTCCGGGGAGACTCCGGAGTGCTCCCACGGTGCCCGGGAGTCTTCCACCCATGGTTGCACATACCTCTTTGGCGAGATTTCTAAGCCGCACGGCTCTGTTGTTATATCCCATTCCCCGCCACGCCCGAAGAACATCGGCCGTACCGGCGCGGGACAACGATCGGAGCGTTGGAAATCGTTTCAGGAATCTGCGGTAGTGGATGAGCACCCTGTTGACCTGGGTCTGCTGAAGCATGACTTCGGACACGAGGATTCGGTACGGATTGTGAGTCTTTCGCCAGGGAAGGGGACGTGCAGATGACCGATACCAGGCAAGGAGACGTCTTCTCAGCGTCCCAAGGCGGGAAAGAGATTTACCGCTCATGCGCGTCAAGCTTGTCGACAAACGAGCGGTTTCCTTCAAGAATGTCGAGCCTTCTCAATTCGGCGGCGTCAACCCAGCGGATGTTTTCAAAAACATTGTTCTGCGGATCGCCGCTGAAATCCGAAACATGACAATAGGCGACCTCAAACATTCCGCCATCGTCATAGAATGCAGACTGAAACTCCATCTTTTGAACTTTGTTCACATCGATCGAGAGCTCTTCCCGGAGTTCACGTTGGAGGCACTGCAGGGGCGTTTCGCCGGGTTCAAGCTTGCCGCCGGGGAATTCCCATTTGAGTCCGTAGCGACTTCCTTTCTTGCGCTGGCAAGCAAGGATCTTTCCGTTTTTTCTCAAGATTCCAACTGCGACGCGTGTCATAGCCATTCGAAGAAAATATAGCGATTGTGGTTTTGATTTCCAATCAGAGCCATACGATTTCTAGCTCTCTGCTCTCTGTGCCTTCTCTGTGATCTCTGTGGTTAAAGATCTTACCACAGAGGACACTGAGGAGACACAGAGGTCACAGAGATGTGTGAGGCCATTGATTGAGAAGTGAAAAAAAACGAGATTATGATATTATGAAACTGCTTTTCCTTGCATCCTCTCTCCTCGTTGCGGCGCAGCTATCGATGTCGCAGGATACCATCCGCGTAATGACCTACAACCTTCTGAACTACTCTCCGCCGGACTATTCCCGCGACCAATACTATAGAACTGTCATTCAGGCGGCGAATCCCGATATTCTGGTGGTGCAGGAAATCGATACACCGGAAGCGGTTCAGAATTTTCTGATAAACGTCCTGAATGCCGGCGGGTCCAACGTCTATTCGGCAGGGGATTTTGTTGATGGGACGTATGACAGTGAGAATGCTCTATTCTACAAGATCGGGAAGCTCTCGTTCGTCAGCAACAACCGGATCATAACTGATCTACGGGACATCAACCGGTTCACGGTTGACCATGTTTCCAGCGAACGTTCCTTTGCCATCTTCAGCGTGCATTTGAAGGCAGGAAGGGAACCTGCAACTCAGCTTCTGGAGGCTGATTCTGTAAGAAGAGCAATGGAAGTGGACTCTCTGCGAAAGGTGACGAATGCATTCCCGAACGGAACTGACTTCATTGTTCTCGGCGATTTCAACATCTACCATTCTTCCGAGCCGGCTTACGAAAAACTCGTGACGGTTGATGCCGGGAACGAGGGGCACTTCATTGATCCCCTTACGATGACGGGAGTCTGGAACGATTCCGGCTATGCCCCGTACCATACGCAGTCGACCCGCGTACGATCGTTCGGATATGGAGCGACGGGAGGGCTGGACGACCGGTTTGATATGATTCTGATGTCGAAGGCCGTGAGCGAAAGTGGCGGGATTAGCCTCATTCCTGCGTCATATCACGCATTTGGCAACGATGGGCAGCATTACAATGACTCGATCAATCAACTGCCGAACGCAGCCGCAGCAGAGAGTATCGCCAATGCCCTCCATTACGCTTCCGATCATCTTCCTGTCATTGCGGACTTCGTTTTCGATCCGTTGGTGGCAGTTGAGAAGAAGGCGGCGGCCCTGGAATTCAGACTTTTTCAGAACTATCCGAATCCCTTCAATCCGATGACAGAGATCAGATATCAGATGTCAGAGGTCAGAAGAGTGAAGCTGAGTGTTTATGATATCCTTGGTCGCGAGGTAGCGGTGCTTATGGATGAGGAGAGAGGTCCTGGGGTGCATGAGGTTTTCTGGGATGCCTCATCGTTTCCGAGCGGGATGTATTTTTATCAGATAAGGGCCGGAGAATATCTGGAAACAAGAAAGATGGTCCTTATGAAATAACGGAAGAGACCGAGAATCATGATACCATCGCCATCCGTTGAACAGGACGGCGCAGCAAAACCTGCTGATCAGCTTTCATCAATTCAATCGCCTTGCTTTTACTCCCTCCTTTACTTACTTTTTTCGGATTAATTGCTCCCAACAGCGAGTACACGCTCACCTAATTACCGAAGGATGGTGTCGCTCTCTGCCGGCGGATTTTCCCTGGATGCTTCATGCCCCGATACTCGATTGAAGAGCTTCGAAGTATTTTTGCCAACAGCACCGATTTCAACGACCTCTTCGATGCGTTTGAAGATGCCCTTGAGCAGAAGATCCAGGACGTTGAGATTTACCGGCTCCTCTTTTGGAACAATTCACTAAGCCCCGACGAGTTGTGCCTGTTCGGAGGCAAGCTTGCCCGTGAATTTCCCGACATCGCCTACGACACCTACATGTGGCTGGCAAGTGTGTTCGAAGTGACGTATTCGGCTTATGACAATTTTGAGCTGGCGATCCTTTATTATCGGAAAGCCGCCGAATCAAAACCAAAGGAACTTCAACCGTATCTTGACGCTTGTGATTGTTACGATTCCGACCTGAACATTCCGCCTGTGGATGTGCTGCTTGAGTTCGTTCGGGAGGGGCTCAACCATGTAGAGAAGAAGAAGGTCCTCTTCCAGCGTATAGCGCGCCTCTACGAACTAAGTGGGGACGAAGAGCAGGCAGAGTACTACCGGCGCCTCGCAGGGGACCACGGTCCGCCGGAAGAATGAATATGCGCTTGCCTGAATCTTCCGTACGGCGCGGCACCATTTTGATCCTGATTGCGGTACTGTTTTGGGGAGGATCCGCATCGCTCGCCAAGTTCCTCTTCACGACGCGGTTCGACACCCTGATTGTGGTCCAGAGCAGGTCCTCTCTTTCGTTTCTTCTCCTTTTTCTGTATTTCCTGGCCAAAGATCGATCTGTTTTCAAAATCGACAGAAAAGATCTCGGTGCGTTGATACTGGCCGGAGTGATCGGGATTGCCGTAACGAATTTCTCGTACTATTACACGGTGGGCGAAGCGACCGTCGCAACAGCGATTCTCGTTCAGTATACGGCGCCGGTCCTCGTGATGGTGTACGCCGTCGCGGTATCAAAAGATGAGGTCTTTAACGGCGTGAAGGTCATCGCCCTCGCTCTCTCGCTCCTGGGGTGCTACCTTGCCGTAAGCGGCGGAGAATGGAGTTCAATTCAACTGCGAGGATGGTCGATCGTGAGCGGCATTACCTCCTCCCTCAGTTACGCGTTCATGCTGCTCATCAGCAAATATCTTCTCAGAAAGTATTCAGTCTGGACGATGCTCGTGTATGCTTTTGGATTTTCAACCTTATTCTGGCTCTTTATTAACTCGCCATGGGACATTGCCGATAAGGGGTATTCAATGAACGATTGGGGAATCCTCCTGATGTTCGCCCTCGTCTCGATTCTGATTCCCCACTCCCTCTTTGCCTCCGGATTGAAGCTGCTCGACGCTTCAACTGTCGGAATCGTCACCACCATGGAACCGGTTGTCGCGATCATTGTTGCGTACTTTGCCCTGGGAGAGTCGCTGGGCCAAATTCAGGTCCTGGGCGGGGTTGCCGTTGTGAGCGCGGTTGTGCTCATCCAGCTGGCGGAGACGCGAAAATGGATTCGCGCAGGGAGGATCCGCAATGGCGGGTGAGAGGAGAATTGCCAGGCTCGAGAAGACCCTGAGGCATCGGCAGCCGGATCTTACGGTTGTCATCGAGAACATTCATGACGCGCACAACGTGAGCGCGATTCTCAGATCATGCGATGCGGCGGGAGTCATGCAGGTGCAACTCTTGTACACGCACGAGAAATTTCCCAGGATCGGCAAGAAGAGTTCCGCAAGCGCCAATAAGTGGATCGAGCGGCGGACATTCAAAGAGGCCGGGGAATGTTTCGCGGCTTTACGGGGAGAGGGATTCACGGTCCTTGCGACTCATCTTGGGCAGGATTCGCGTTCCCTCTACGAGCTTGACCTGACAAAAAAAACCGCCCTTGTCTTCGGGAATGAACATCGGGGGGTCTCGGACGAAATCGCAGCGCTGGCGGACGGAAACTTTCAGATTCCGATGTTCGGGATGATCCAGAGCCTTAACGTCTCCGTTGCCTGTGCAGTGACTCTCTTCGAAGCCGTCCGTCAGAGGACAGTTCGGGGAGACTACACTCAGCCAAAACTCTCTGAAAAGGAACTTCACAAGATTCTGGAAAACTGGTCGTTCAAAACGAAGAAGAAATCATGACGGCTCGTGCAGAAACAAAGCAGTTCTTGTCCGATGTTCAGAAATTTGCCGGAAAGCCCTTTCTTCATGGGGAAACGATTGCATTTCTCCTTGATGAGGCAAGGACGAGGGGAATGCTCCAGATGTTTGAAGACCTCGTATTCACGGCAAAATTTCTCTCCAAGACCTACGACCTGCTCAATCGGATAGGCCCGGACGGAGATGGATTCCAAAAGATCTCTTCGGAGTTCCAGACGAACCTGGAAAAGGCGAACACGCTGGTGAAGACAGTCGTCAAGGAATCGTCCGATCCTCTGAAGCAGAGGATTGTTGATACCTATTTGCGGCTTGATCAGGAAAGCATCGCCGTGTTCATGGAATTACTTCGCGAGCTTGCCTGGGTCAAGAATTGGATGCTTGACGGTAAACCATTGCCTTAGAGAAAGCGATCCTCTTCATGAAATATCGAGACACACTGACAATAGCAAAACGGATTCTTCGAGTCTTCATCACCATCTGTATGATCGCCTCGTCTCTCGGGGCGGGAGGCGGGAAGAAGCCGATAGTCCGAACCGGGATCGAAGTCCTCAGAGATCGGAAATTCGACATTCTGCAGGGTAAGAGAGTCGGTCTCATCACCAACCCCACGGGGATCACATCAACATTTGAAGCAACCATCGACGTTCTGTACAATGCGCCGGGTGTGAAACTGACGGCTCTCTTCGGGCCCGAGCACGGGGTGAGAGGAGACGTTGAGGCGGGGAAGTACGTCGAGAATTACAATGACCTGAAGACCGGCCTTCCTGTGTATTCGCTGTATGGAAGGAACCGAAAGCCGTCCGCCGAAATGCTGAAGAACCTCGATGTGCTTGTCTATGATATTCAGGATATCGGGGTTCGATCATACACGTACATTTCCACGATGGGCTATGCCATGGAGGCGGCTGCCGAGAACAACGTTGAGTTTGTCGTGCTCGACAGGCCCGATCCTCTGACGGGGAAGAGGGTCGAGGGGCCTATGCTCGACGAGAAATTCAAATCGTTCGTCGGGATGTATCCCATTCCCTACGTCTACGGCATGACAGCGGGAGAACTCGCACAGATGATCAACGGCGAGGGATGGCTGAACGGCGGGAGGAAATGCAAGCTGACGATCGTCCCGATGGAAGGATGGACAAGGGAGATGTGGTGGGATCAAACGGGGCTTCCGTGGGTGCCTCCGTCGCCGCATATACCTCATTCTTCGACCCCCATGTTCTATGTCATGACCGGGTTACTGGGCGAGCTGGGAACGGCGAATCAGGGGGTCGGTTACACGCTGCCGTTTGAGCTGGTCGGCGCGCCGTGGATCGACGGAAATCAGCTGGCGCGCTATCTGAACGCGCAGGGAATGCGCGGCGTCGAGTTCCGCCCGCTCACGTACAAACCCTTCTATTTCGACACTACAGGCTCAACGTTTCAGGGAGTTCAGATTCATGTTACCGACAGAGATCAGCTCGAACTCTCTGTGGTCCAATTCTCGGTCCTCGAGGCGCTTTATCGCCTCTATCCCGACCGCAACATCTTTGAACGGGCAAAGCCGGAGAGAATTCAGAGCTTTGACAAAGTGAACGGATCAGATCGGATTCGCCA
>Ga0209002_10001866_pt1 | contig 17085 bp, 15 predicted proteins | sample Rifsed16ft2_FD_184010 | JGI IMG/M metagenome (GOLD analysis project Ga0209002, IMG submission 184010) | Soil microbial communities from Rifle, Colorado, USA - sediment 16ft 2 (version 2) | ecosystem: Environmental > Terrestrial > Deep subsurface > Rock core/Sediment | place: Rifle, Colorado... | reverse complement strand
CCCGCCGCACCAGGAGGATCAGATCCGCTCCCAGCTCTCCGGGGTCATGCAGGGCATCATTTCCCAGCGGCTCGTGATCAAGGCGGGCGGCAAGGGCCGGGTGCCTGCTGTGGAGGTGATGGTGGCCACCGGCGTCATCCGGGACTCCATCCGCGACAGGGAGAAGACGCCCCAGATTCCCGCGACCATCGCCGCCGGCCAGTCGCAGTACGGGATGCAGACCTTCGACCAGTCGCTTCTGGCCCTCTACCGGGACGACATGATCAGCCTCGAGACGGCGATGGAAGCGGCGACCAACCCGGACGACTTCGCGCTCAAGATCCGCGGCATCTTCTCTGCGGCCGAGATGACCTGGGAGGTCGGCTCGGGGGAGCCCGGCAAGCCCGGGGCCCGCCCGGCCCCCGGGGCTCCGGCGGCCGGCGGGCCCACCTTCTTCAAGAAGGACAAGTAGCCGGCCTTCCGTGCCGCCCCGTCGTAAGAGTCTCGACGCACGGGCGGCCAAGCGGGTCGCCTACGATCTCCTCTCCCGAAAGCCCTGGAGCCGCCGCGATCTGACCGCGCGGCTTCGCCGGCGGGGCGCTCCCCTCGAGGTGGCTCAGGCCGTCGTGGCGGATCTGGAGGCTCAGGGGTATGTGGACGACCGGGCCTTCGCCCGGCAGTGGGCGGAGGGGCGCGCGAGCCGCCGCAACCTGGGGAGCCTGAGACTCAAGAGCGAGCTCGGGCAGAAGGGCGTGCCGCGCCCGCTCGCCGACGCCGCGATCCGCGACGCCTTCCGGGACGCGGGCGAGGACGAGCGCGCCCTGGAGGCGGCCAGGCGCCGGCTGCCGGCGCTCCGGCGGAAGAAGGCGGAGCGGGCGCCCGCGCGGCTCAGGGATTACCTGCTGCGCCGGGGATATCCGGCCGACGTGGTGGGGCGCGTCCTCCGCCGCCTTTTGAAAGTCGAGACTGAGGAGTGAGGCGGGGGTACTTGAAGGGTCGGCCCCGAACTACAGCGCCAGCTCAAAGCGCGAAGAGTGCCCTCATCAATACGAAAACCGACGTTGCTGCTTTCATCCCGAGCGAAATAGGCAGGCTGGAGAACCCCCAGACTGATCTGCCCAGAATCGCTAGGGATCCGAGGCTGACGGCTCTGATCGAGGCGGCAGTTCGCGAGATCCCTACGACTCACGACCTTTGCTTGCACGACGCTCGCGAGATGTCCTCCCTGAAGCCAGAAAGTGTCCACCTGGCGGTCACTTCCCCTCCCTACTGGACCCTCAAGGAATATCCCCGCTCTAAGGGGCAGCTAGGTCTCATTGGTGACTACGAGGAGTTTCTGGCCGAACTCGACAAGATTTGGAAGCACTGCTTCCGGGTCCTCGTGCCAGGCGGTCGCCTCATCTGTGTGGTAGGGGACGTTTGTCTGTCGCGACGCGAAAACGACGGGCGGCATACCGTCGTGCCTCTTCACTCTTCAATTCAAGAGCGCTGCCGCAAAATGGGGTATGACAACCTCGCCCCGATCATTTGGAGCAAGATCGCCAACGCGGCTTACGAAGTAGAGAATGGCTCTGGCTTTCTTGGAAAGCCCTACGAACCGAATGCAGTCATCAAGAACGATATCGAATTTATCCTCATGGAGCGGAAGCCGGGCGGTTACCGCAGTCCCTCGGTTGCTACCCGAGTGATGAGCGTCATCTCTGCCGAGAACCACCAGAAGTGGTTTCAGCAAATCTGGACTGGTCTGACCGGTGCTTCTACGAAACAACACCCAGCACCGTACCCCCTTGAGCTCGCCGAGAGACTTATTCGAATGTTCAGCTTCGTGGGCGACACGGTTTTGGATCCATTTATGGGGACGGGGACCACAAACCTTGCTGCGTCGAGGTGGGGCCGGAACAGCGTAGGCTTCGAGGTGGATTCGCACTATTTCGATCTGGCGTATCAGCGGCTCAGTGGTGCTACCGCGGATCTCTTCGCTAAGACGACGATCAACGTGGTGAGATCGAATAGACCCTGTGTATGAGCGATCTCGAATCGAGAGTGGCGTCCGCAGTCCGTCAGTTCTGGAAGACCCGACAGCAACAGGAGAGGAAGCAAGGCGCGGCCAGCGGTAAGCGTGATCAGGGGAGCAGGAGTGCCGTTACCGGCGGCGCGCAGCTTGACGGATTCATCAAGCTGGTGAGCGATTTGCTTATTGAGAGCGGGATTCCTGATGGAACGATCTTCCGCAGGAAGCACGTTGAGCTGCCGGGCTTCTTCAGGCCAACGAAGGAGTGGGATCTTCTTGTAGTCGTTGAAGGTCATCTCCTGACTTCGATCGAGTTCAAGTCGCAGGTGGGTCCCTCGTTCGGCAACAATTACAATAATCGAACCGAGGAGGCATTGGGCAGCGCCACAGACCTTTGGACGGCCTACCGTGAGGGCGCCTTCAGAAAGTTTCCGCGTCCTTGGCTCGGCTACTTCATGCTGTTGGAGGAAGTGGCGCGTTCCACGAGCCCAGTTGCTGTTTCGGAGCCGCATTTTCCAGTGTTTGAGGAGTTTCGAGAAGCATCGTATGCGAAACGGTACGAGCTATTTTGCCAAAGGCTGGTGCGCGAGCGTCTCTATGACGCTGCATGCTTTCTGCTGTCGGACAGCGTAACTGGGCTAAAAGGGAAATTCCGGGAACCCTCGCCTGAGCTCAGCTTTGGGAACTTTATCGCATCGTTGACCGGGCGGGCGATCGCTTATGCCAAGCTTCGCGCCCAGAAAGGTGGGCGATCAGATCGAAACAGGGAGCGGAGGGCCTGAGTAGCCTCAGAGGGGTGCGCCCGGCGTGGTACGATACGATGGTCACATGACCGGCAACGAGATCCGGCAGCGCTTCCTGGACTACTTCGCCACGAACGGCCATACTGTCGTTCCGTCTTCGCCACTGGTTCCCGCCCAGGACCCCACGCTCCTCTTCACGAACGCCGGGATGGTCCAGTTCAAGGGCGTCTTCCTCGGCGAGGAGCGGCGCGAGTACGCGCGCGCGACCACCTGCCAGAAGTGCGTGCGGGCCGGCGGCAAGCACAACGACCTTGAGAACGTCGGGCGGACGGTCCGCCACCACACCTTCTTCGAGATGCTGGGCAACTTCTCCTTCGGCGACTACTTCAAGGCCGAGGCCGTCGCGTTCGCCTGGGAGTTCCTGACAAAGGAGATGGGCCTGCCCCGGGACCGGCTCTGGGCCACCGTCTTCACCGACGACGACGAGGCCTTGGGCCTCTGGCAGAAGGTGGCGGGCCTCAAGCCCGACCGGATCCTCCGCCTGGGCGAGGCCGATAACTTCTGGGCCATGGGGGAGACAGGGCCCTGCGGCCCTTGCTCGGAGATCCACTACCACCAGGGCGATCACCTCCCGTGCGTCGAGGTGAAGGCGGGGCGGCGCTGCCTCGGCCCGGCCTGCGAGTGCGACCGGTGGCTCGAGGTCTGGAACCTGGTGTTCATGCAGTTCAATCGGGACGCCGCCGGGACCATGACGCCGCTCCCCAAGCCCTCCATCGACACGGGGATGGGCCTCGAGCGGATCGCGGCGATCATGCAGGGCAAGACCTCCAACTTCGAGACGGACCTCCTCTGGCCCATCCTCGAAGGAGCCGCCAAGCTCGCTCGGAAGACCTACGGGGCCTCCGAGGCCGACGACATCTCCCTGCGCGTGATCGCCGACCACGCGCGGGCGACGACCTTCCTGATCGCCGATGGGGTGAACCCGTCCAACGAGTGGCGCGGCTACGTGCTGCGCCGGATCATGCGCCGCGCCATGCGCCACGGGCGCATCCTGGGCCTCTACGAGCCGTTCCTCTGGAAGGCGGTGGAGTGGGTCGTGACCGTGATGGCCGGGGCCTATCCCGAGCTCGCGCGGGAGCAGCCCCGGATCCAGGAAGTCGTGAAGACCGAGGAGGAGCGCTTCGCCGAGACCCTGGACACGGGTGTCGCCAAGATCCGCGAATACCTGGAGGCCAACCGGGGGGCGAAGGAGCGGGTGGCGGACGGCCGGTTCCTCTTCACGCTCTACGACACCCACGGCTTCCCGCTCGACCTCGCGCAGGAGGTCTTCCAGGAGGCCGGCTGGTCTGTGCCCCAGGCGAGCCTGGACGCCTACGAGGCCGAGATGGAGCGGCAGCGGGAGCGCGCCCGGGCCAGCGCCGCGTTCGGGGCCGAGGCGGAGGAGTCGGCGAAGCTCTACGGCGAGCTCTCGACCCAGATCCGGCCGCCCGAGTTCCTGGGCTACGAGTCGCTGGCCACCCCCGCGCGGATTCTCGTCATGGTGCGCGCTGGCCACAGGCTTCGCGAGGCCGCCGCCGGGGACGACGTCGAGGTGATGCTGGACCGGACGCCCTGCTACGCCGAATCGGGCGGCCAGATCGGCGACACGGGCCAGCTGGTCGGCCGCCAGGGCCGTGGCAGGATCCTCGACACGTACTACCGCGGGAGCGGCCTCATCGTCCACCGCGTCCACGTGGAGCAGGGCGGCCTCAGGGAAGGCGAGGACGTGGCCGTCTCGGTGGAGTCGCCCCGCCGCCAGGGGCTCCGCCTCCACCACACGGGGACCCACCTCCTCCACGCCGCGCTCAGAAGGGTGCTCGGGACCCACGTCACCCAGGCGGGCTCGCTGGTGGCTCCCGATCATCTGCGCTTCGACGTCACGCACCCGAGCCAGATCAGGGACCGGGAGCTGGAGCAGGTCGAGGAAATGGTCAACGAGAAGGTGCGGGACAACCTCCGTGTGGACCCGATCCAGACCGACCTGGAGCAGGCGCTCAAGATGGGCGCCCTCGCGCTCTTCGGCGAGAAGTACGGGCAGCGCGTCCGGGTGATCAAGATCGGCGATTTCTCTACCGAGCTCTGCGGCGGCACCCACCTGGAGCAGACGGGCCAGATCGGCCTCTTCAAGGTGGTCTCCGAGGGGGCCGTGGCCGCCGGGGTCCGCCGGCTGACCGCGGTGACCGGGGACGCGGCCCTCCACTACGTGGGGCGGGAGGAGTCGGCACTCCGGGAAGCGGCCGGGCTACTCAAGATCCCCCCGCTCGAACTGCCCCAGCGCCTCCAGAAGCTGCTCGACGGGCAGCGATTGCTGGAAAAGCAGCTCGAGTCCATGGAAGGCCGCCTGGCCAAGAGCCGGGCCCAGGACCTGGTGGCCGCGGCCCGCCAGATCGGCGGCGTCGCGGTGGTGGCGGCGCGCGTGGACGGGCTCGACCAGGACGGGCTCCGCGCCGTCGTTGACTCGGTCCGCGACCGGCTCGGCTCCGGGGTGATCTGTCTCGGGAGCGTGAAGGACGACAAGGTGAATCTGGTGGCCGCGGTCTCAAAGGATCTCACCCCACGCTTCAACGCGGGAAAGTTGATCCAGGAAGTCGCCCGCGCCGTGGGCGGCGGCGGCGGCGGCCGGCCGGACCTGGCCCAGGCCGGCGGCAAGGATCCCTCCAAGCTGGACGCGGCGCTCGGCCTCGTCCACGACTGGGTCGTCCGGTCTACGTCTACATGACCAGCCGTTCCACTGAAGGCCCGGTCGGCCGCCATCTGGCCATCCTCCGCACCGTCGCCGCCGCGGTCAGCCGCTCCCTTGATTTCGAGGAGGTCCTGGAGAAATCCCTCGCGGCCCTCACAGAGGTGACGGGGCACGAGCTCGCCTCCTTCCACCTCCTCACCCCCGACGGCCACTCGCTCATCCTCCGGGGTCACCGGGGCCTCTCCCCCCGGCTCCGCGACGTGAACCTGACGCTTCCCTTCGGCGAGGGGTTGATCGGCCACGCGGCGGCCCAAGGGCGCACCCTGGTGGTGGAGAATGTGCAGGTCTCGCCAGACCTCCTGCCGGCCGCGCGCCCCGTGGTGGAGGCCGAGGGGATCAGGGGCTTCGTCTGCGTTCCCATCCGGGCGCGGGACCGGATCCTCGGGACGCTCTCGCTCGGCCGGCAGACGCCGGACCCGTTCTCCGACGAGGAGGTGACCCTCCTGGAGGCAGCGGCCGACCAGATCGGCCTGGCGCTCGACAACGCGCGCCTCTACTCCGAGCTCCGGCGCCAGCTGGAGGAGCTTCGCCGCACCCAGGCCGAGCTGATCCACGCCGAGAAGCTTTCGGCCGTCGGCGAGCTGGCCGCGGGCGTGGCCCACGAGATCAACAACCCCCTGACGACGATCCTGGGTGAGATCCAGCTCCTCCTCCTGAGCAACCTGGGCAAGGAGCTGAAGGAGCACTTTCAGGCCATCTCGGATGAGACGGTGCGCGCGGCCCGGATCGTCCAGAGCCTACTCCTCTTCGCCGGTCGCTACCCGCCCCAGCGCACCCTCTGCGCGGTCACCGACCAGCTCCAGCGCGTCCTCGACCTCAAGGGTTACCAGCTGCGCACCGACGACATCCGGGTGGTGACGGAGTTCGAGCCGGCATCGCAGGTCTGGGCCGACGAGAACCAGCTCCAGCAGGTCTTTCTCAACCTGGTCCAGAACGCCCACCAGGCCATGAAGGAAACCCAGGACCGGGGCACCCTCATCGCCCGCGTGCGCCCCCTCGAGGCCGGCGTGAGGGTGGAGGTCCTCGACGACGGCCCCGGGATTTCCCCGGAGCACCTGCCGCGGCTTTTCGACCCGTTCTTCACCACCAAGCCGCCGGGCGTGGGCACCGGGCTCGGGCTCAGCGTCTCCTACCGGATCGTGACCGAGCACGGCGGCCGCCTCTGGGCCGAGAACCGCCCCGAGGGCGGGGCGGCGTTCATCCTCGAGCTCCCCGTCGGCGTCCCTCCTGCCGAGCCCGGGGCGGCTCCGACCCTCCCACACAAGGCGCTCAAGGTGCTGGTGGTCGAGGACGAAGCGGGCGTGGCGGGAGTTCTGAGGGGCCTGCTCCGCCGGCTCGGCCACGAGGCCGAGGTGGCGAGGGACGGCCGGGACGCCCTCGCCCGCGTGGAGAAGGCGAGCTTCGATCTCCTGATCGTGGACCTCAAGATGCCCGGGATGAGCGGCCGGCAGCTGTGGGAGGCCCTGAGAGAGTGCCGGTCGCCCCTGGCTCACCGCATGGCATTCATGAGCGGCAACGCGCGGTCGCCGGAGCTTCTCGAGCTAGTCAAAGAGGCCGGGGCGCTGACGCTCCCCAAGCCCTTCACCTTGGACGACGTCTCCGCCCTCCTCCGCCACGCCGCCTCCCGCCCCACTTAAATGTTTCTCACCTCTTCCCCTCTCCCCTCTGGGGAGAGGCAGGGTGAGGGGCGTTCACACCGCTTCCAGCAACAGTCCCTTCAGGTAGCGGGTCTCGGGGACATTCAGCAGGACTGGGTGATCGCGGCTCTGGGTGAGGGCAGCGTGCACTCGCACGGTCACGCCCGCGTCGGCGGCCGCCGCCCGGACGATCTCCTCGAACTGGGCCGGCGAGACGTGGTGGGAGCAGGAGAAGGTGGCGAGAATCCCGCCGGGGTTCAAGAGACGGAGCGCCCGCAGGTTGATCTCCTTGTAGCCCCGCGCCGCCGCCTCGAGCGCCGTCTTGGTCCGCGTGAAGGGCGGGGGGTCCAGCACGATCAGGTCGAAGCGCTCACCCCTGCGCTCCGTCGCCCGGAGGAGATCGAAGGCGTTCCCCTCCCTGAGTTCCGCCCGGTCCGCCACGGCGTTCAGTTCTAGGTTCCTCCGGGCGAGTGCCAAGGCTTCCGGCGACGATTCGATGGCCACGGCGCGCGTGGCGCCGGCGACGAGCCCCTGGCAGGCGAAGGCTCCCGTATAGCAGAAGACGTCGAGGAACGTCTTCGCGCGCGCCAGGCCGGCCACGAGCGCCCGGTTTTCGCGCTGGTCCAGGTAGAAGCCCGTCTTCTGGCCCCCCTCGATCGCCACCACGAACCGGCACGGCTCTTCGCGGATCTCCACTTCCGCCGGCCCCGCCTCGCCGATCCACCCCTGGAGCGGCTCGAACCCTTCCAGCCTGCCGGCCACCTCCTCGTCGTGACCGTAGTAGTGGGTGATTCCTTCGAGGCTCCGGAGGGCCTCGACGATCCACGGCCGGCAACGGGTCATCCCCAGGGTGAGGCAGCGGATCACGGCGACGGTGGCGTAGCGGTCAACGACGAGGCCCGGGAGCCCGTCGGCCTCGCTCCAGACGACCCTGAAGGCGTCGGAGGCGAGCCCGGCTTCCCGCCGGAGGGCGAGGGCCGCCTCGACCCGTCGCCGGAAGAAGGCGCCGTCCACGGGCTCGTCACGGCGGGTGAGGAGGCGGCAGACCAGGGAGGGGCGGGGGTTGTAGAAGCCGCGGCCGAGGAAGCGGCCCTGGCTGTCGAGGACGTCCACGGCCTCGCCGGCCTTCCAGGCGCCGACGACCTCGGCCACCTCGCCGCGGTAAATCCACGGGTGGCCGGCCCTGACCCGGCCGTCCCGGCCGCGCTTCAGAATCAGCTTGGCCCCGTCGAGGGCGGAGCGCTTAGCGCCGGCGGAGGACAACGATCATCATCAGGGGGTGCTTGGCGCGGTCGAGCACCTGGTGGGGCTTGAAGCCGTAGAACCACTGCACGAACTCGAATCCCCCCGCCAGCGCCACCAGCGCTTTCAGCTCCTGGGGGAAGACCATCCGGGAGAGGTGCTGCTGGTGGTAGCGCCGCATGGCCCCGTTCTCCACCACCTCGAAGTCCATGTCCTCCCTGAAGACCTGCGTGACGGGATTGACCGCTTCCAGCGCCGAGAAGGTAGCGCGCACGGTGAGCTTTCCCCGTCGCTGAGTCCAGGACCAGCGCCGGGCCGGATTCGTCCACGAGGAGGGGATGAAGCGGTCGAAGATATAGAGCCCGCCGGGCCTGACGGCGCGGGCGACGGCCTCGAAGTGGCTCAGGATCTGCTCGTTGGTCAGGAGGTGGCCCTGGGAGTCCTGCATGCAGATGGCCGCGTCCACGGGCTCGGGCAGCGTGAAGCGGCTCATGTCGGCCACGTGGAGGGAAACGGGGAGGCCTAGGGCCGCCGCCCGGTCGCGGACGTAGGCGATGTTGTCGCGGGAAAGGTCGAGCCCGACCATCCGGCAGCCCCGCCGGGCCAGGCGGAAGAGGTGAGGGCCGGTGCCGCAGGCGATGTCCAGGACACGCCGCGCCGGACGCCGGCTGTAGCGCTTGAAGCAGTGGACGAGGAAGTCAACCTCGGCTTTTCGGTTGAGGTCGAAGGCGACCTCGTAGTAGCGGGGCGCCGAGTACTCCTGCCGCGGCCTCGGCGGTCGGCCAGGATCGTGGTGCGTGGTCATTTTCCCCACCAGGTCAGGATGGCTTCCCGGAGGATCCAGGAGCCGGCAATCCCGGTTCGCCCGGAAGGATCGTGGGCGTGGGCCACCTCCACCAGGTCCGTCCCCACCACGTCGCAGCCCTGGAGGAGCCGGATGAGCTCGACGACCTCTGGCACCCGGAGGCCGCCGGGCTCGGGCGAGCCGGTGCCGGGAGCCTCGGACGGGTCCAGGACGTCAATGTCGATCGTCACGTAGAGGGGGTGACGGCGCAGCTCTGGCAGGATCCCCCTGACGGCGTCGCCGGGGGAGATGGCGGTCACCGGAAAGAAGTTCGGCAGCCGGCGCTCGAACTCCTCCCGGGAGCCCGTCCGCATGCCGACCTGGAAGACCCGCTCCGGCGGCACCACCTCCATCACGCGGGCCATGGCGGAGGCGTAGCAGAAGCGCTCCCCGAGGAACTCCTCCCGCGTGTCGGGGTGGGCGTCGAAGTGGAGGATCCTGAGGCCCGGGACGGCAGCGGCCAGGACCTCGATGACGGGAAGCGTGGCCGTGTGGTCGCCACCCAGCATCACCGAGCGGAGCCCCGGCCGCCAGAAGCGGCGAATCTCCTCCCGGGCCGCCTCCAGTTGGACGCGCGGCGGGGCATCGGGCAGCTCGCAGTCGCCGAGGTCGGCCATGGCCAGATCCTCCAGGTCCCTGCCAAGGGCCGGCGAGTAGGTCTCGATGGAGTCGGAGGCCAGGCGGAGGTCCAGGGGGCCGCGGTCGGCGCCTTTCCTGAGGTTCACCGTGCCTTCGAAGGGGATGCCGAAGAAGACGACCTGGGCTTCGTCGGGGGAACGGGTGCAGGCGATGAAGCGAGGAGAAACGGGTCTCATGGGTCCCGGCCCGCTGGCGGTCCCTGCGGCCAGGCCGCTCGACCGGTTAGAGGATGTCCTCTTCTGACAGGAGCACGACCGCCGCCACCGCGCAGCCGATGCGCTCCACCCGGTGCTCGGCGGCGAACACCTTCCACTCCCGAATGGTCTCCCCTCGGACCCGGAAGGCCTCCTCCAGCATCTGGCGGATCGTCCGCTCGGCCTCGGCCCGGGAGGCCCCATCGTGGTACTCCATGATCACCCCTGGCCGGGTCCGGTCCTCGGGCAGAGCGTAGCCGACCGCGGCCGAGACCACCTGGCCGGGGACGTCCCCCGTCGCCTCGGCGTAGGCGGTGGGGATGAGGGCGCCCGGCTTGATCCTGGGGAGATCCACGATGTCCACGTCGGGGGGGACGATGCTGGAAACCTTGATGAGGTTGATGTTGCCGATACCCGCCGCCAGGAGCGCGTTGTCGAAGGCGTTGAGGGGCGTGGAGCCTTCCGCGGCCCCGGCGGTCGCCGCCACCTTCGTCACCTTTTTCCAGAGCATCCGACCCTCCTTCCGGATATAAATTTTCGCTCATCTTAGCGGCTCGACCCCGGAATGCAAGCAAAATTTTGGCCCGGCGGGGGCCCGGAGCCTCATTTTTTTCTTGCATTTGAAAAAAAGCGGCCCTACAGTGAAAAAAATTCGACTAGAAAAAGATTTTTCGGAGGGAGGAGAGAAAGGAGGCTGATAGGATTGCAAGCTCTGGGACGGCACATGCTTCTCGAGTTGTTTGACTGCGACGCGCAGGTCATCAACAGCCTGGAGACCGTGAAGGGGGCGCTGGTGGAGGCTGCGAAGCGCGCCCAGGCCACCATCGTCGACGTTGTCTTTCACGAGTTCAACCCGTTCGGTATCAGCGGGGTCGTGGTCATCGCCGAGTCGCACCTGTCCATCCACACCTGGCCCGAATATCGGTACGCAGCGGTTGACATCTTCTCCTGCGGAGACGTCCTCAAGCCCGACGTCGCGGCCGACTACCTGGTCGAGCAGTTCGGGGCCGATCGGGCCTCCATCGTCGAGGTCCAGCGCGGGGTCTTCGTTCAGAGCGCGTTCCCGATGCCGCACAAGCCGGTAGGGTTCCCCGGATGATCAATCCCCAGAGCTACAAGTGGTTCTTCGAGACCACGACGGCCGTCGAAGGGCACATGCACGCCATCGTCCGCACCATCGCCTCCGCCCAGACCAAGTACCAGCAGATGGAGATCCTGGAGCTGGCCGCCTACGGCAAGGCCCTGGTGCTTGACGGGCGGATCCAGTCCAGCCAGCACGACGAGTTCATCTACCACGAGGGCCTCGTCCACCCCGGCCTCCTCGCCCACCCCCGGCCCGAGCGGGCCATGGTGATCGGCGGCGGGGAGGGGGCCACCCTCCGGGAGATCCTGCGACACCCGTCGATCCGCCGCGCCCTCATGGTGGACATCGACCAGGAGGTGGTGGAGCAGTGCAAGCGCCACCTCCCCGAGATGCACCAGGGCGCCTTCGACGACCCCCGGACCGAGGTGCTCCACGACGACGCCCGGGCCTTTCTCGAGCAAACGTCCGAGCGCTTCGACCTGATCGTCGTGGATCTCACCGAGCCCCTGGAGGAGGGGCCGGCCTGCCTCCTGTTCACCAAGGAGTTCTACACCCTGATCCGCGATCGCCTGACCCCCGTCGGGATCATGACCATGCAGGCGGGGATGACCAAGGTGGGGGAGCTTGACTTCTTCACCTCCATCTGCCGGACGGTGCGCGAAGTCTTCCCGGTGGTGGCGCCCTACCAGACCTACATCTCGTGCTTCGCGGTTCCCTGGGGGTTCCTCGTGGCCTCCAAGGGCTCCGACCCCCGGAAGCAGACGGCCCAGGAGGTGGACCAGCTGATCGCGTCCCGGATCAAGGGCGAGCTTGGCTACTGGGACAGCCAGACCCACGCCCATGCCTTCAGCCTGCCCAAGCACATCCGCCGGGCGCTGGAGAAGCAGGACCGAGTCATCACGGACAAGCACCCGCTGATCGTCGCCTGACTCCGGAGCGGCGCCGCCGTCGCCTCCGGCCACCCGACTCTCTTCTTCTCCTCTCATGACGCCGGGTTCCCCTGACGTTCCTCCTCTCCCCCTCACCCTACCTCTCCCCAGTGGGGAGAGGAGAACAGGTGAGGGGCATTTCAGGGGGGCAGGGTGAGGGGACGTCTTGTCCTCGCCTCCGCCTCACCCCGGCGCGCCGACCTCCTGCGCCAGCTCGACGTCCCCTTCGAGGTGGTGCCCAGCGAGATCCCTGAGGTCTTGCCGCCCGGCCCCGTCAAGGATGCCGTCACGGCGCTCGCCCTGGCTAAGGCCCGCGCCGTCGCCCGTCGAGTGGGGCCGGCTGTCGTCCTGGGGGCTGACACGGCCGTGGTCCTGGCCGGCGAGGTCTTCGGCAAGCCGGAGCGTCCGGACGACGCCCGCCGGATGCTCCGAGCCCTCCGTGGCCGCGAGCACGAGGTGATCACGGGGGTGGCCCTGGTCGAGGCGCCATCGGGGCGGGAAGAGACGGCGGCGGTGGTGAGCCGGGTTCTGATGCGGGAGTACAGCGAGGCTGAGATCGAGGCATACGTCGGCTCGGGCGAGCCCTTCGACAAGGCCGGCGCCTACGCTGTCCAGGCCGCCGGCGGGGCGCTCGTGGCGACGGTGGACGGCTGCTACACCAACGTCGTCGGCCTCCCCCTCACCACCACCCGCCGCCTCCTGGTGTCCTGGGGCATAGAATGCCAATTCCTCGATGGGGTCAGGCATGCGTATTTGCGTAGGGGTGAGGAGACCACTGGCTAGTGATGAGCAGATATAGGCCTACGCAAATACGCATGCCTGACCCCATTACTCCTGAGGCGGATTATTTCGCGTCGAGGAGGGGCTTGAGGGGGTCGAGGAGGAGGAGATCGGCCGGGCGGCGGGGGATGGTGACGCCCTTGGGAAATGGCGCCCGGCTCCGCATCTGGGCCACGCTCAGCTGGAGCGTCTCGTGGCGGACCCAGCCGCCGGGAACGTAGATCTCCCGGGCGCCCTCGAGCCGGGCGATGAAGTCCTCCTTGAGGCCGACGACGCGGGCGGGGAGGCGCGCCAGGAGTTCCTCGGTGGGCGCCGTCTCGACCCGTTTCACCGCCCGGAGCAGCGCTCGCGACAGCGCCGCGAGATCGGATGCCTTGGGCGGCCGATCGGCCCTGACGAAGAGGGCGGCGTGGATCGTCGGTCCGCCGAGCCAGCGGGCGGCCTCGTCGCGGCGGCGGAAGTCGGCCAGGATCGTTGCGTTGCCGTCCTCCACGAGGCGGCTGGCCCAGGGGTCGGAAAGGAGCCCTCCGTGGAGCTCGCCGGCTTCGAGCGCCGCCACCAGACCGCGCTCGCCGAGGCTCAGCAGGGAGAGCTGGGTGGCTTTGATCTGGTGACGGTCGAGCAGCGCAAACAGGAGCGGATGCTCGGGAGCGCCGGGGCTCGTGACGGCCACGCGCTTCCCAACCAGGTCTTCAATGCGCTTGACCGTGCCCCGATGGGCGGTAGGAACGAGGAGAGCGACGGGCGGCGCGGCGGTGAGGCCGAAGACGAGCCGGGGAGGCCTGCCGCCGACGGCGCCGTGGCGCAGGGCGGCCTCCAAGGAGGTCGCCGCCAGGTCGGCCTGTCCCTTGGCCAGGGCTTCGGCAGCGCCGGGCTCGGCCCGGGTGGTCCTGAGAGAGACCTGGAGCCCCTCCTGGCTGAAGTATCCCTCCGCCTCGGCCACGCGGAGGGGCAGATACTCGGGAGAGGTGTAGGGGCCGCTCACGGCCACGGAGAGGCTCACCTGGAGGAAGACGACGAGCGCGATCACGGATCGGACCTCCCGCTCAGTTAGACGCTGCCTGCTTCGCCGCTATGAGGCGCTGCTAATGCGGTTCGGGCCTCAGCACTGGTGGCCGGCCAGAACCCGCTTCGAGGTCGTGGTGGGGGCCATCCTCACCCAGAACACGGCCTGGAGCAACGTGGAGCGCGCTCTGGCCGCCCTCAGGGGCCGGCGACTCCTCACTGCCGCGCGGCTCTCCGAGCTTCCGCCTGGCCGCCTGGCCGGCCTCATCCGATCGTCGGGGACGTTCAGGGTGAAGGCGCGACGCCTCCGCGCCTTTCTCGCCTACCTCAACGGGCGCTACCAGGGCAGCCTCGACCGCATGAGCCGCGCGCCCCTCGAGGCGCTCAGGCGTGAGCTGCTGGCGGTGCCCGGCATCGGCCCCGAAACCGCCGACAGCATTTTGCTCTACGCCCTCGGCCGCCCGGCCTTCGTCGTGGACGCCTACACGCGGCGCGTCCTCTCCCGCCACCGCCTCCTTCCGCATGACGCGGGCTACCAGGAAGTCCGCGCCTTCTTCGAGCGTCACCTGCCGAGCGATCCCCGCCTCTTCAACGAATACCATGCGCTCCTGGTGGCGGTGGGCAAGGCGTACTGCCGGAGCCGTCCCCACTGCGGCGAGTGCCCCCTCCGCTTTGACCTCAGGGGGAGGCCGCCTCGAGGATGAGGCGGACGATCCGGTCGGCGGCGTCCGGCACCGCCAGGCTCCGGGCCCGCTCGCCCATCGCCTTGAGGCGCGACGCGTCCGCCAGGAGGCCGCGGACGCTCTCCAGCAGGCTCCGGGGCGTGAGGGCGATCTGGGGGAAGAGCACGGCCCCTCCGGCCGCCTGAACCAGCCGCGCGTTGGCCGTCTGCTCGTCACCGCTGGTCCCCGGCAGCGGGATGTAGAGCGCCGGCAGGCCCAGGTGGCAGCACTCGCTCACGGTCCCCGCCCCCGCCCGGCCCACGACCAGGCTCGCGACGGCATAGACGTCGCGGAGCTCGGCGCCCACATAGGGAATCAGGTGATAGCGCATCCTGAGGCCGGCGGGCAGGTCTCGGGCCTGGTTCTCGAGCCAGGGCCGGTCGCCCGTCTCGGGGTTGTCGCCGCACTGGTGGATCACCTGGCAGGTTTCGAGGAGCGGCGCCAGGGTCTCCCCCACAGCGCGGTTGATCGGGTGGGAGCCCTGAGCTCCCCCCGTCAAGTAGATGACGGGGAGCGCGGGGTCGAGGCCGAGGCGGGCCAGGCCGGCCTCCCGGGATCCACCCTGGAGCTCGGGGCGGAGGGGGTTGCCGGTCACGACGACTTTCTCCGGAGGGAACTCGGTTCCCATCTGGGGGAACGTGAGGGCGATCTTCTGCGCCATGCGGCCGGCAATGCGGTTGGCCAGGCCTGGGACGGAGGTCTGCTCGTGGACCACGATGGGGATCCTGCGCGACTTGGCCGCGAAGACGGTCGGCAGCGCGACGAAGCCGCCGGTGGCGAAGACGAGGTCGGGAGCAAGCCGCGCGAGGAGGCGCCGCGCCTGGACGACGCCCGCCGGTGCCCGGAGGAGGAGGTCGGGGAAGTTCTGCCAGTCCCAGTAGCGGCGGAGCTTTCCCGTCGGGATCGCGTGGTAGGGGAGGCCGGCCTCGGGAACGCGGCGGGCCTCGATACCCGCGCGGCTTCCAATCCAGTGGCACTCGATCTCGCGCTGCTGGAGCGCGGCCGCCACCGCGAGGCCGGCGCTCGTGTGGCCGCCCGTCCCGCCCCCCGCGATCACTACCCGCATGGGTGAGCCGCCCTCAGCGACTTCCCCCCTCACCTTTGTCCTCTCCCCCTCCAGGGGGAGAGGGTGGGGTGAGGGGGTGCGGGCGTTCCAGGGCTAACTCGATAAGGCGGGCGATCAGGTCGGGGTAGGGCAGGCCCGAGGCTTCCCAGAGCTGCGGGTAGGCGGAGGTGGCCGTGAAGCCCGGGATGGTGTTGATCTCGTTGACGAGGATCCGGTCCCCTTCGAGGAAGAAGTCCACGCGCGCCATGCCGCGGCAGTCGATGGCGCGAAAGGCCGTCACCGCCAGCTGCTGGAACTGCCGGGTTTGTTCAGGGGACACCGGCGCCGGGACCTTCAGCGTCGTGTGGCCCTCGCCGTACTTGGCCTCGTAGTCGTACCACTCCTTGTCGTAGAGGATCTCGCCGGGTAGGGAGGCCCTGGGCTCATCGTTGCCGAGGACGCTCACCTCGATCTCGCGTCCCTGGGCGGCGCGCTCCACGAGGAGCTTCCGGCCATGGCGCGCCGCCTCCGCCATCGCCGCAGGCAGAGCGTCGGGGGATTTGACCTTGCTGATCCCCACGCTGGAGCCGAGGTTCGAGGGCTTCACGAAGCACGGGTAGCCGATCCGCTCCGCCACCTGGGCCGCGACGGGGCCGGGCTCCCGCTCCCACTCGCGGGCCAGGACGACCAGGTGCTCGACCACAGGCAGCCCGGCTGCCCCGAAGAGCGCCTTCATGACGGCCTTGTCCATTCCCGCGGCCGAGGCCAGGACGCCGGCGCCGACGTACGGGATGCCGGCCAGCTCCAGGAGCCCCTGAACCGTCCCATCCTCGCCGTAGGGGCCGTGGAGCATGATCATGACCACGTCCAGCTCCCGCCTGAGGCCAGCGGGGAAACTCTCGGAGGGCTCCACGCTGACGAGGCCGGTGGCCCCGGGGTCTACCTTCTCAGCGCGAGCCACCAGTTCCTGTTTCACCGGGCTGGTGGCGTCGCCCGGCGACAGTTCGCCCTTGACGTTCTCGGCCAGGGCTTTGAGAGGATCACCCCCCACGAGCCAGCGGCCGTCCTTGGCGATGCCGATGGGAATGGGCTCGAAGCGGCTCCGGTCGATCGCCCGGAGGACGAAGGCCGCCGACGCGAGGGAGACCTCATGCTCGCCCGAGCGCCCGCCGAAGATCACCCCCACCCGGATCCTCCGGCTCATATCTACTTGTTTATCACAGTCGGGGCCGCGCGGGTTCTTTGAAGCCGACCACCAGCGGGCCGACCAGGACGCCCGCGGCGAGGAGCGTGAAGGCCCACCCCCAGGTCTCCGGCGCCGGCCGGCCCAGCTTGGCCGCCAGGTCGAGCACCGCTCCGAAGACGGCAGGGGCGAGGGCCCCGGAGGAAAACCCCACGGTGGACTGGAGCGCCATCGTCCGCCCGAGGTATGCGGGCTCGGCGCTCTCG
>Ga0209002_10001865_pt1 | contig 17085 bp, 16 predicted proteins | sample Rifsed16ft2_FD_184010 | JGI IMG/M metagenome (GOLD analysis project Ga0209002, IMG submission 184010) | Soil microbial communities from Rifle, Colorado, USA - sediment 16ft 2 (version 2) | ecosystem: Environmental > Terrestrial > Deep subsurface > Rock core/Sediment | place: Rifle, Colorado... | reverse complement strand
GAGCCGTTCGGCGAGCCGTTCGAGGCGAAGGTCGTACACGGACGGAGGATGCTCCGCGGAACGGTTTCGGAACCGCACGAAGGACATGCCGGTCCCCGGATCGTATCCGAACAGGCGCTCCGCGTATCCGCCGCGTTCCGCGATCACGAGGGGGACATACGCGTCCGCCGGCCACGTCACATTGACCTCGTCGAGGAAGCATCCTCGGCAGGTGGCCTCGGGGTCCGCTTGGAACGGGTCCCGGAGCAGAAGCGTGAGGAACGAGGGCGGCGACTCCGAGAGCAGTCGGGCCCGCTCTTCTGCACGGGAGACGTCGAGGACGACGAGCCGCGGGCGCGGGACCGTACGGTCGGCGATCCACGCGGTTCCGCCGGATTCGATCCCCATGGAGGCGACGCTCCACGACGTCACGTTGGTGATCGTCGATGCGAGGAGGACGGCGCTCTCCGACCAGTAGGCGAAGTACGCCCGCTCCTCGTACGACGAGACGACGCGGGCCTCGAGGGGGGAGCGCGGCTCTCGCACGCCCTTGAACCGGAACTCAAGGCTCACGTTGCCGTCCGTCGCGAGGACCGCCTTCACGTTCACCGCAAGGGGCGTCGCCCACTGCGGCTCCGCCTCAAGAGGGGGCTCCCCGAGGAGGAGGCCGTGGGCGGTCCCGTCCGTCGGCCCGAAGGGCACGAACCACGCGGGGAGAACGAGCGCGAACGCGACCGCCATGGGCGTCGCTCGACCCTGCGGACGTGAATCCCGAACTCGCCCCGCGGGGCCAATGCGGGACGCGACGTAAGAGGCGGCCGCGAACACGCCCCCGCCGATCACGAGGAAACTCAGGAAGTACCGCAACAGCGACTCGGACACGGACGAGGCGAGCGACAGGGCCGGGACCGTCGCGATCGCGAGCGGGGTGAACCAGAAGAGGGCGAGGTACAGGAGTTGGCGTCTCGGCGAGGACGCCGGCCCCGTGAGGCGCACGACCGCGCCGCTGATTCGGTACGCGAACGCGATGGCCCAGAGGAGGCCGACGACGAGGAACCCGGCGACGAGATGGGGCGCGCCCAACACCGAGGCGGCCTGGGCGGAGTCCCCTCCGGTCCCGCCGAACGCGCCAATCGCGAGGTAGACGAAGGGGTAGACGAGCAGCACCTCGAGCACGAGGAGGAGGAAGAGGGCGCCCACGAAGGTGCGGGTGCGCCGGTAGAGCGCAAGGAGGAGGACCCCGACGGCAACCTCCACCGCGATTCCCGCCAATGCAATCGCCGCGCTCCCCGCTACGGGCGCCCCTCGCGGCACGAGGACGTACGCGAACCCGGACCCCGGGGAGATGTACACGCCGTAGAACGACCCGCCGAGCGCGAGCGTCGTCAACCCGTGGCCGACGACCTCGTGCAGGGCGACCGCCAGGAATCGCGCGACGACGAACCCCGCGAGCACGAGGATCGCAAACGTCGCCGGCTCCCGTGGGTCGCGAAGGCCACGCATCGGCACGTGTACGGCCGAAGGCCTTATGGCGTTGTTGGGGGCACCGCTACCGCTTCTTCCGTGTCTTCGGGATCCGGATCCCGAGGTTTTTCGCGAGCCGACGGAACTCCCCGTCATCCAGCCATGGGACCTTGAGGTACGCGATCAGCTGCCGGTCCGTCATCCCGAGCCGGCGCCCCTCCGCCGTGCAGACCTTGTACGCCTCGATCTCCGTAGGCCGGTCCTGGTACTCCCACCGCGAGTGGAACAGGGGGCGCCCGTTCCGGTGCTGCTTCACGTGCACGAGCTCGTGGATCACGTCGAGGTAGATGTCCCGCGGGTTGCCCGTCTTCAGGTAGTGGGAGGAGATCAGCATGTGACCGTCCTTGTCCGAGACGCCCATGTAGCCCCAACGCGAGGAGAAGAACTCGACCTGCACGGATTTCAGGGCCCGTGCGGTGCGCGGGCCGAAGATCCTCCGGACGGCGTCGACATCCTCGAACCCCTTGAAGTAATCCGTGAACCGATGGTATCGTACGGGGACGTCCCGCGGAATCGAAACGCCCACGGACTCCGGGTCGAACCGCTTCGGCATACGCGGGCGGGAAGGCCGGCCCCCGCAAAAAGATGAGGGTGCCTCCCCGCGGGTCCGTCACGCGCCGCCGCAGCAGCCCGAGCAGCACGGCTCGCCGCCACAGCACCCTGGGCCGCAGCACGTCGTGGCGGTGGGACCCGTTCCGCTTGCATCTGTCGGTTCCATGTTATCTACTTCTCCAAAGTAGTAGACAAGCTTAAGTACTCTCCCTCTCGTAGTCTTCTCAGATGCCGGAAGTCCGGACCCAGGCGAACACTCTCCTCGAGGATGCGGCCCGTTCATCCTCGGAGAAGATTGCCGCCACACTGCGCGAGCTCGGCCTGCGCGGATACGCCGCGGACGCGTTCTGTGCCCTTGTGCGCCTGCCCGAGGCGACCGCAGGGGCCTTGGTCGCGAAGACCGGGATTCCGGACTCGAAGGTCTACTACGCCCTCGACGAACTCGCGGAGCGCGGGCTCGTGGCGGTGCAGGCGGGGAAGCCGAAGACGTATCGCGCGGTGCCGTCCAGGGACGTGGCCTCGCACCTCGACCGGATGCTGGACGAGAAACATGGGCGGGAGCGATCCGCCGTTGCCCGTGTCGCAGCGCTCATCGAGCCATTGCAGGCCGCCGCCAAGACGCCCGCAACGGAGCTGGCGTATGTCGTGAAGGGTCTGGCGAATGTCTTGGCGCGGGCGCAGGCGATGGTCGCTGCCGCACGGAGGGAGGTGGTCGTGCTCGCCTCCCAGGAGCGGTTCTTCCGCAAGCTGGAGCCGGAACTCGCGAAACTCGCGCGACGCCGAGTTCGTCTGAAGCTAGCGGTGCCGAAGATCGCATTGGACAAAGACCTGGCGAGGATCGCGGAGATTCGCGCGATCGCGTGCGATTGTCTGATCCTCGTCGTGGACAGACAACAGGTGCTGACCGTGTCGGGCGCGGACACGGAATCCCCGTACGGGATTACGTCGACGGACGAGACCCTCGTCCGGCTCGGGCTCGAATATTGGGAGAGCCCGCGGTGCTGCGTGCCGGGTTGACGTCCAGCGCCGTATGACTTAGGGCTGTATCGGGCCGAAAACGGGGCGAACGTGATCGCGCTCCGACGCTCGCAGGGCCCGTAAGAAGCACTGCGAAACGTATATCCACGGCCTTCCGCATCGCGAGCGCCCCATGCCGTCCCGCGTCCGCTGCCGCCACTGCGAACAGATCCACCTCGCGGACCCCCGGTACCGCGTCAAGCCCGCGCGCCACGACGCGGACTCCTCGTTCCCCCGATGCGACATCCATTGGCGGTTCGTGTGCGACAGGTGCGGCCGGAGCCACCACTTCAACGGAATCGCATGGTGCCCCGCCGCCAAGAAGCTCCTGTGCATCAAGTGCGCCCCACGCCACCGCGCGGTGCGGACGCCGTTTTGGCGGTGGTCCTACCACTACGCGCTGACATGCCCCGACTGCAAGAAGGAGCACGCCACCCTCGACCGCCTGGAGTTCGAACGACGACATCCGTGGCAGCGAATCCCCGCGTTCGCCCGCCGGCGCCACGGCCTCAGCCTGGAGAGGGAGATCGTGCCGCCGTGGTCGTACGACCTCGTGGCCGACGCGGACGACATCACGGACCGGAGAATCGCCGCGCAGTGGGACGCACTCGCGGACGTGTGGACGTCCGGCTACTCGGAGTACGGGGACGTGAACCGCCGATGGGTGATCGATCCCGCCCTGTTCCGGATCCTGGGGGACGCGAAAGGGCTGCGCGTGCTCGACGCGGGATGCGGCATTGGCTACCTCTCCCGCCTCCTCGCCCGACAAGGTGCGGTCGTGGACGGGCAGGACATCTCGCGGAAGTTCATCACGATGGCTCAAGAGCAGGAGCGCCGCCAGCCGCTCGGGGTCACGTACCGCCTCGGGAGCATCGTCGACCTCGGCGCGTACGGGGACGGCATGTTCGAAGTCGTCGTCTCGAACCTCGTCCTCCAGGACGTGCGGGACTACCGGAGGGCGATTCGGGAGATCGAGCGGGTCCTGAAGCCGGACGGACGGTTCTTGTTCTCGATCATGCACCCCGCGTTCGCCTCTGCGCCGATCCGCGGATGGGTCCAGGAGCCGCGGGACTCGAACCGCAACGAGGACCGGCAGTACGTGAAGGTGGACCGGTACTTCGATCGGACGACAGAGGCGTGGGGCTTCGGCGACGGGCCGCGGGTCACGAGCTTCCACCGACCCCTGCGCGACTACTTCGAGGCGCTCTCCGAGGCGGGCTTCCTCGTGCGCCGCCTCGAGGAACCGGTGCCACCGCCGGAGGCGATCGAGGCGCGCCCGCGGGACTTCATGAACGAGTACGACCGCGTGCCCCTGTTCCTGATCTTGGAGGCAATCAAGAACCCAGCGGCCCGCGGGGCATATCGGGCACGTCCGGGCTCGTCTGGATCCCTTTCGGAATCCGCTGGATCTGGTAATCGAGGACCTCGGCGAGCACCTGCTTCGCGACCGCGGTGAACACGTCCTCGACGCCCTGCCCGGACTTTGCGCTCGTGTAGAACCAGAACACGTCCTTCATCCCGAACAGGGACTCGATCTCGGCGTCGTTCGGACGCTTCATGAGTTCCGGTAGGAGGTCGATCTTGTTCACGGCGTACACGACAGGGACGTCGCCGACCGCGTTCCGGACCCAGTCGACCCAGACGGAAAGAGCGTCGAGCGTCGACGGCCGCGCGATGTCCGCGACCGCGATCACGGCCTGTGCCCCGAGGAGGTAGGACTCCCGGAGCTCGTCCCGCACGAACCGCTCGCCCATGATGTCCCACAGCGTCATGTCGACACGGACGTGCTTGTCCACCTCGAGCCCCTGGAAGTGGAGCTCCCGCTTCGTCACGCGGGCGCCGAGGGTGGCGGCGTACGCCTCGTTGAAGATGTCAAGCACGAACCGACGGACGAGGCTCGTCTTGCCGACGGCGGCCTCGCCGACCATGCAAACCTTCATCTTGACAAGCTCGAGGTCCAAGGGGGCCCCTCACCGACAAGAAGTCATGGGACGGCCCGGGCTTAAGGCTGTTGGGCCGTTTATCAATTGGGCCGAGTCCAGGGGGGAGGTAGGCGGAGAGGGTCCCACATCCGAGGTCCAAGAACTCGCCCTGTTCATGAAGTCGGTGGATCGCCCGACCTAGGACGCTCATCCGATCTACGAGAGCAGAGGCATGCCCGCGATTCGACGGCCGCCGATGCGATAGTTTCGCGTACCTTTAGCACGAGCTTATTAGGCGCTCGGCCATCCCATGCCCAACACGAGGCAGTTCGACACACGCCTCAGGACGAATGCAATGAAGGATGAAATGGGACCCCACGTCCGGGACATTTCCCGGGCGCTGGGAGGCAAAGTGGGCGAGGACGAGATCGAACGCGAGTTGGGGAACTACCTGAACGTGTACCGGGTGTCGCTCGACACCGCCAAGCGGTCCATCGTGAAGAAGCACGGGGGGAACCCCGCGGACCTCTCCCTGGGGGTCGCGAAGACCGTCCGGGAGCTGATGCCGGGGGAGCAGGGCGTGAGCCTGCTCGCGCGGATCGTGTCCGTGAACGAGAAGGAGATCGAGACGGAGGGGGGCTCGAAGGGCATCCTGTACGGCTTCCTGGGCGACCCGACGGGCACCGTGCCGTACACGGCCTGGAACCCCGAGGGGCTCGGGCTCGCGAAGGGCGACGTCGTCAGGATCCAGAACGCGTACACGAAGGAGTTCAAGGGACGCGTGGAGGTCCACCTGGGGAACCGTGCGGTCGTCTCCAAAGAGGACAGCGGCCTCCTCCCCGCCGTGGAGATCGGGCGGCCCGTGGCCCCGTCCGGACCGGCGACCGCCGCCAAGATCGTGGACCTCAAGGAGGGGTTGAGCAACGTAGCCGTCGCGGGCCGCGTCCTGTCCGTGGAATCGCGCGAGGTCTCGGTGGCGGGGGAACCGAAGACGGTTCACAGCGGCGTGCTCGGGGACGAGACCGGCAAAGTGCAGTTCTCCGCGTGGAAGGACTTCGGGCTCGCGGAGGGCGTCGCGATCCGAATCGAGGGCGGGTACGTGAAGAGCTGGCGGGGCATCCCGCAGCTGTCGTTCGACGACCGGGCGACCGTCACGATCCTGGATGCGGAGGCGCTCCCTCCCGCACCCGAGCTTTCCGCGTCGCCCCGGATGTGGATTGAGGACCTCGCCGAGCGCGGCGGAGCGGTGGACGTGACCGTCCGCGGTATCCTGATCGACATCAAGGACGGGAGCGGCCTCGTGTACCGTTGCCCGGAGTGCCGGCGCGTGCTCCGAAAGAACGTGTGCCGGATCCACGGCGAGGTCCAGGGGAACGCGGACCTCCGGGTGAAGGCGGTCGTGGACGACGGCTCCGGTGCGATCACCGCCGTGTTCGGGAAGGAGCTCACGGAGCTGCTGCTCGAGAAGACCGTCGAGGAGTGCATCGCGCATGCGAAGGAGGCGATGGACCAGGAGGTCGTCCGGGACGAGCTCGCGGACCTGCTCATCGCGCAGCCCGTGGAGGTGCGCGGGAACGTGACGAGCGACGACTACGGACTCATGATGATCGTCGACACCGCGCGCGTCCTCAAGGTCGACGTGCAGGAAGAGGCGCGCGCGATGCTCGAGGAGCTGGAGGGCTGAGGTGAGCGCCCTCCTCCCCCTCGCGAAGGATGCCGCCCTGAGGAAGGTCGAGGAACGGGTCCGGACGCTCGACCGTACGTACGTCGTTCGGTGGATCGCGGGAAACCTGTGGCTCGCGGACGACCTCGCGCGGAGATACGCGCGAGACCTCCGGGCCTGGAAGGGGACCGTACTCGAGATGCTCGCCACGGTGTCGGCGGACGAACTGCTCGCCGCGTGCCGCAACGCGCGGCCGGATCTGTCCGACCTGTGGGACACGCCCGAGGCGCGAGCGAAGGTCGAGGAGGAACTCCGCCGGGCTCGGGCGCTCGTGGAGAATCTGTAGGTGGGACCATGATCCGGGAAGTCGCGTGGCGGCTGTTCGCGGGGGAGTACAACGACAGCACCCTCGAGGCGGGAGGCGGCGGCGATCGGGCGCCCACGTACGTGGTGACGCCCCTCGGGGCCCGCGTGAACCGCCTGTTCACCGTCGGCGTGCTCACGGACGTGGAGAACGTCGGAACGGACGGGCAGCCGATGTGGCGCGCGCGGATCTCGGACCCCACGGGCACGTTCCACGTGTACGCGGGCCAGTACCAGCCGGAGGCCGCAGCGAAGCTCTCGAAGATCAAGCCGCCCGCGTTCGCGGCGGTCATGGGGAAGTCGCGCACGTACACCCCGGAGTCGGGGACCGTGTATACGAGCATCCGACCGGAGATGGTGAAGGTCGTGGACGCGAACGTGCGGGACTACTGGATCCTCGAGGCCTGCCGGTCCCTCAAGGTGCGCCTGGACGCCCTCCGGGAGGCGCAGAGGATGGACCCCGTGACGAAGGACGCCCTCATCGCGCTCGGGCACCGGGAGGACGTGGCGGAGGGGATCGTGGCCGCCATCGGTCACTACGGGAAGGTGGATCTCGCGCGGTACACGAGCCTTCTCGCGGAATCGCTCCGGTACCTGTTGCCCGAGTACCGAGCGTTCGTGGAGGAACCGAGCCCGGCCCTGCGCCCCGCGGCCAAGGCAGAGCCGCCGAGGAAGGCCGAGGCCGATGCGGAGGATGCCGTCCTCGTCCTGATCGGGGATTTGGACAAGGAGGGGAAGGGCGCGCCGTGGGACGCGATCCTCGCCGCGGCGGCGAAGGTCGGGATCCAGAAGGAGGCGCTCGAGGAGGCCGTGAACGAGCTCCTCGACAAGGGACTCGTGTACGAACCCGTGCTGGGCCGGATGAGGAAGATCTAAGTGAGCCGGTTCAGGGACGCCCGGCAGCTCCAGCACCGGCGGGCCTTCAGACCCACGCGGGCTCCGCACACCCGGCACCGCCGCTTGCCCTCGCTCTCGAGGCGGACCTCCCGTGTGAGCTTCGGCTCCAGGAAGGTGGACGCGGCCCAGGCCCCCACGCCGGCGACGGTCGCGTGGATCGCCGCAACCCCGAGGTCGATCGCCGGTCCGACGATGGCCCCGAACGCGATGTAGCCGGTGAATCCCCCCAAGAATGCGATGGGGAGAGCCGTCCACCCGAACGTGATCGCGTGGGAGAATCGGGCGGCAAGGGCACCCGCCGCCGCGAACGCCCCGACGCGATAAAAGAGGGGGATCTCTTGAGGTAGGCCCAGAGCCTCGAACAGGGAGACGGGCAGGGACAGGAGAGACGTCAGGACCGCGGTCCACGCGAACGTCGCGGCAAGGCCGAGGAACGGGCTGCGGACCGCCATCCCGCGGACGATGCCTCCGCATTGCCGATAAACGTGACCCAGCCGTTTTCGCGAGTGATTCCGAGGGTGCTCCAGAGAATGTCCGGGATGGACCCGATCGCGTCGACATCCGCGCTCCGGACCGCACGACGTTCGCGTGCCTGATTCTCAGGGGGTCGCCATTAATATCCCGCGTCGAAGTCGCGAACCGACAGAGGATTCGATGTCCCCCGAGCCCGAGGAGGACGCCGGTAGTGCGAACCTCGCGACATCCGTGAAGGCCAAGTTGAAGAGACTCCAGGAGCTCCAAGCGCAGACCGAAACTCGGGCGAAGGAGGTCGATGACCTCGGGGCCGGGCTCGCGGAACGGGAACGGAGTCTGGCTGAGCGCGTGGCGGATCTGGAACAACGAGAGAGGGCGGAGGAGGAGTCCCTCCGCGCGCAAGCCGAACGGATCGCCGGCCTCCAGAAACGCGAGGAGCAGATCACGGCCTCGGAGCAGTCCCTGCAGTTGGAGCTCAAGCGTCTCGCCCAGCAGAAGAAGAGTCTCGCCGAACGGGAGCGGACCCTCGCGGAGGCGGAGCGCAGCCTCGCGGACTGGCTGGAGCCGAACCAGGCCGCTGTCGCGAACGCGATTCCAGCCAAGAAGCCCCAAGAAGCCGAGACGAACCAGACGGCGTCCACGGCCGCCGCCGCGAAAAAGGCGCCCCATGAGACCGAGGAGCTGGAACGAGAGATCCCGCCGCCGCCCGAGGTGCCCGAGCCGCCTGCCTCCTCCGAGTCACCCACCGCCCCGGCGCCGTCACGCCCCGCCGCCGTCGCCCCTTCGACGACCGGGCGCCGCGCGGTCATCGGACGGCTGAACCAGGCGATCACGATCGCCAGAAAACTGAAGGACGAGGGCCACGATGTCCTCGAGGTCCGCGAGCTCCTGAGGAGCGCCCGAGCCGCCCTCGACCGGATGGACTACGATGAGGTGGGCCTTCTGACGGACGCGATCCTCGAGGCCCTGGCCTCCGTCAAGGTCCACTAGCACGCCGCGAGGATCGACGAGCCCGCACGGTGGGAAAGTTTCTTTACCGTGCGGTCCGATGCGTGTGCCGACGGGATGGCTCTAACGGGAGAAGCGGCGGTCGAGCCAGAGGACTCCTTCGCGTGGGACACCGCCGGGCCGATCCGACGGATCCCGACGGGGATCGCGGACCTCGACACAATCGTCGAGGGGGGCTTCCCCCAGGGCTCGACGGTCCTCCTGATGGGCGAGGAGGGGGCCGGGCTCCGCGAGTATGTGTACACGAGCGCCGCCAAACTGAGCATCGTCCGCGGGACGCCGGATTCCTGGCGGTACTACCTCGGAACGTCGTGCGACGCCTCCGTCCTCCCGGAGCGGATCTGCTACGTGACGTTCGCGCGCTCCCGGGACGTGGTCCTCCGCGAGGTCTCTGCCAGCTTGAACGAGGACTACTTCCGCGCGTTCCGGCGCAACACGGTATTCCGGGACTTCAGCGGCCCCTACTTCCGCCGCACGGTCGTGCCCGCCCGGTGGACGGAGCCCCCCGTGACGCCCCTGGGCACGCCGCAGGAGAACCTGCTCGAGGGGCTCGTGGCATTCCTCGACGAGCACGGCCCCCACGCGATGATCGTGATCGACTCCCTCTCCGATTTCGTGGACTCCGAGAGCGTCGATATGAAAGACGTGGTCAGCACGGTCAAGGGGATCCAGCGGGCCGCGAAGCGGTGGGATGGCATCGTGTACCTCCTGATGACGAAGAACATCCTGGAACCGCGCGTGGAGCGGATGGTCGTCGACTCCGTCGACGGGTGCCTTGTCTTCGAGTGGTCGCGGTACCTCCGGAGCAGCAAGCGGCAGCGGTACATGTACGTGGAGAAATTCACGAGCGTGCTGTCCCACCTCCCGATGGACAAGATCGCGCGCTTCCCGATCATGATCACGAGCCGGCAGGGCCTCGTCGTGGTGTACATGGAACGGATCGGGTGAGGGACATGGACGCGGTGGCGACGGGTGTGGACGGGCTGGACGAGATGTTGGGCGGCGGGATCCCGCGCGGGCACGTGGTCGCACTCCTCGGGTCCTTCGGGACCGGGAAGACGACGTTCGCGCTCCAGTTCCTCATGCAGGGCCTGATCAACGGGGACAAGGGGATCTTCATCACCCTTGAGGAGGACGTGGAGTCAATCCTTAGGACCGCAGCGGCCTACGGGTGGGACCTCCGGTCGCACGTCGAGGACGAGAGCGCGGCATTGATCAAGCTGGAACCCGCGGACGCGAAGGTGACCGCGACGCGGGTGCGGGCCGAGATTCCCGCGTTCATCCGGTCCTTCGGGGCCCAGCGGATCGCGATCGACTCCGTCTCCCTCCTCACCATGATGTTCCCGGACGAGGCCGAGCGGCGGACCCGTCTGTTCGCGCTATGCGATCAGATCCGAAAGACCGGGGCTACGGCGGTCATGACTGCGGAGGTCAAGGATGAGAACCCACGGTCGTCGCGCGATGGCCTCGTGGAGTACGTGAGTGACGGGGTGATCAGCCTGCGACTTGTCGAGCGCTCGAACGGCGAGGTACAGCCCGCCGTTCAGGTGGTGAAGATGCGCCGGTCCGCGCACTCGCGAAACATCAAGCCGTACAGCCTCACGGACGTGGGCATCGTTGTCCATACGGAGGCCGAGGTCTTCGCATAGCCGCCAAAATGCATATGTGCGCGCCCCCGTTTCCGACGCCATGAAGCTCCTCCGAACGGGGAAGGTCAAGGAGGTCCACGAGGTCTCCGAGACGGAGCTCGAGTTCCGCTTCACGGACCAGATCAGCGTCTTCGACAAGATCATCCCGAGCCTCGTGCCCCACAAGGGGGAGACGCTGTGCCGGACGAGCGCCCATTGGTTCCGCGTCCTCGGGTCGATGGGAATCAAGAGCCACTTCCTTCGCGTCATCGACGGGGACCGGATGCGAGTGCGCCGGGTCGAGGTCATCCCGGACTATGCGAAGATCACCTCCAAGACCACGGGCTTCCTCATTCCACTTGAGGTCATCGCACGATACTACGTCGCGGGCTCCCTCCATGACCGACTGAAAACGGGGACGATCAGGCCGGAAGAACTCGGGTTCCCGCGGGACCACGAGCCGGCCTACGGGCAGCCTCTCCCGGAGCCGTTCCTCGAAGTGACGACGAAGCTCGAGGCGGTCGACCGGGAGCTGTCGCGAGACGAGGCCCTGCGGATCTCGAGCCTCTCCGAGGAGGAGTACGACCGCATGCGCAGTCTCGTTCTCAGGATCGACGAGCGGATGAACGCCGACGTGCGGCGCCGCGGTCTCATCCACGTCGACGGGAAGAAGGAGTTCGGCTTCGACGAAGACCGCGAGCTCATGGTCGTGGACACGTTCGGGACCGCGGACGAGGACCGGTTCTGGGACTTGGCGGCGTACGAGCAGGGGAAGCACGTCGAGCTCAGCAAGGAGTTCGTCCGGCAGCACTACCGACTGACCGGGTATCACGCGAAGCTGAAAGCGGCCCGAGGGGAAGGGCTACCGGAGCCGGAGATCCCGCCGTTGCCGGAGGACGTACTCCGGCAGGTCGGCGACCTGTACGTATCGATGTTCGAGCGTCTGACCGATGAGAGGTTCCGCTAAGAACATAGAAAAGGCCTATATCCGGGCCGCCCATTCCATTTGAGTTGGGGTCCCCGCCATGGAGAACGTCGTCTACATCGACGGGAAGTTCCTTCCCCAGTCTGAGGCGAAGGTCACCGTCTTCGACCACGGCCTCCTGTACGGCGACGGCGTGTTCGAGGGGATCCGGGCGTACAACCGCCGCGTGTTCCGGCTCGAGCGACACGTGGAGCGGATGTACCAGAGCGCGAAGGCGATCGACCTCACGATCCCGCACACACCGGACGAGTTCGCCGAGCTCATCCTGGAGACCTGCCGCCGGAACAATGTCGTGGACGGATACATCCGACCTATCGTCACGCGCGGCCCCGGGGACTTGGGACTTGACCCGCGGAAGTGCACGCAGGGACCGACCGTCCTCGTGATCGCGAACCCGGGCATCGCACTGTATCCGAAGGAGAAGTACGAGGAGGGCCTCCGGCTCGTGACCTCCTCCTATCGCCGCGTGCCTCCGCAGTCGCTGAGCCCGTCCATCAAGTCCCTGAACTACCTGAACCAGATCGTGGCGAGGATTGAGGCGAACCAGTACGGCGCGGACGAGGCCCTCATGCTCGACATCCACGGGCACGTCTCCGAAGCGAGCGCGGACAACTTCTTCATCGTGCGGAACCACACGATCGTGGCGCCACCGACGCAGACGAACCTCCCCGGGGTGACACGGGAGGTCGTTCTCGAACTCGCGGAGAAGCTGGGGATCCGCGGCGAGGAGAAGCCGTTCACCCTGTACGACGTGTGGGCGGCGAACGAAGCGTTCATCACGGGGACGGCGGCGGAGATCGGGCCCGTGGTCGAAGTCGACGGACGGAAGATCGGGGACGGGAGACCGGGACGGATCACGGGGCAGCTCACGGCCGCGTTCCGGGAGCTCGTGGCGACCACGGGGACACCCATCTACTTGGGATGATCCGCTCCCGCCATGACTTTCGTGACGGACCCAGATTGCGGACTCGAAAAACCCACTCCCGCCAGTTCGCTGTACGGCAGGGTGAGATTCAGGAAGAGAGGACGGAATAAGGCTAAGTGGGGCTCTGCCATCGCCCCCCGAACGCGTGTGAAATTCCTCGAATATCAGGCGCATGCAGTCTTCCGGAAGTACGGCATCCCCGTTCCTTCTGGAGCCCTCGCCGCGAAGCCCGAAGACCTCGTAAACCCACCACTCCCGTGCGCCGTGAAGGCTCAGGTCCTGATCGGCGGGCGGGGCAAAGCCGGCGGCATCAAGTTCGCCAAGACGGCCACCGAAGCCCGCGCCGCCGCCAATGCGATCCTGGGCATGCGCATCGGCCCTTACACGGTGAAGCAGGTCTATGCGCAGGAGAAACTCGACATCGCGCGGGAGTTCTACATGTCGATCACGTTCGACCGGTCTGCGAGGGCGCCGGTCCTCATGGCCTCGACCTCCGGTGGGGTCGACATCGAATCGGTCCCCCATGCGAGCATCGTGCGACTCCACGTCCCGCCGCTCGTCGGGCTCCAGCCCTACCTCCTGCGCAACCTCGCGAGACGCCTCAGGCTGTCGAAGAAAGTCGCGGCGCAGGTCTCGGACATCGCGATCAAGGCGTACGCGTTGTTCCGCCAAGAGGACGCGGAACTCGTGGAGATCAACCCGTTGGCGGTGCTGAAGAACGGCCGGGTGGTCGCCGGGGACGCGAAGCTCGTCATCGACGACAACGCGGAACACCGTCATCCGGAATACGCGAACCTCCCCCAGGATCGCACGCCGCTCGAGGAGGAGGCCCACGACAAGGGAATCACGTTCATCCAGCTCGACGGGGACATCGGCGTGATCGCGAACGGCGCCGGCCTCACGATGGCGACCCTGGACGTCCTCAACCTGAAGGGCGGGAAGGGCGGCGCCTTCCTGGACCTCGCCGGCACGGATAATCCGGAGACGGTCAAGCAGGCGTTCGAGATCCTCCTGAAGGCGAAGCCGTCCGTGATCTTCCTCAACGTCTTCGGCGGGATCACGAAGGCGGACACGGTCGCCACGGGCGTGGAGCAGGCGCTGCTCGCCCACGGCAAGAAGGTCCGTGTCGTGGCGCGCATCAAGGGCGTGAACGAGGATCGCGCGAAGGAGATCCTCTCGGATGCCGGCGTGCACTCCGTGGAGACGATCGAGGCGGGCGCCGAGATGGCGGTCAAACTCCGGAGGGCGCGCTGATGGGGATCCTCCTCGGTGCGGAGACGCGCCTCATGGTCCAAGGGATCACCGGCCATCAGGGGACGTTCCACACGCGCGCGATGCTCGACTACGGCACGAAAGTCGTCGCGGGCGTCACGCCCGGGAAGGGCGGGACGGTCGTGCACGGCGTCCCCGTCTACGACTCCTGCGAGGAGGCGGTCGCGACCGAGACCCCGAACGCCTCGATCCTGTTCGTCCCCGCGATCTACGCGAAGGACGCCGCCGTGGAGGCGATCGAGGCCGGCGTGCGGCTTCTCGTGATCATCACGGACCACATCCCGTTCCACGATTCCCTCGACCTGATGCACTATGCGCACCTCCGAGGGGCTTCCATCGTGGGCCCCAACTGCCCGGGGCTCTGCACCCCGGGCGCGGCGAAGGCCGGGATCATGCCGAACCATATCTTCCTGCCCGGCCCTTACGGCGTCGTTTCCCGCTCCGGCACCCTCACGTACGAGATCGTGAACATGATGACGAGGGCGGGCCTCGGCCAGTCGACGTGCATCGGGATTGGCGGCGATCCGATCGTCGGGACGTCGATGGTCGAGGCGCTCGCCCTGTTCGCGAAGGACCCCGCCACGAGGGGCGTCGTCGTCGTCGGCGAGATCGGCGGGACCGCGGAGGAGGAGACCGCCGCGCTCGCGAAAACGATGGACAAGCCGGTGTGGGCGTACGTCGCCGGCCGGACCGCGCCGCCCGGGAAGCGAATGGGGCACGCCGGCGCGATCATCGCGCAGGGCATGGGCACCGCGGAGAGCAAGGTGCGGGCGTTCACCGAGGCGGGCATCCCCGTCGCGAAGTACCCGCGCGAAATCCCGGAGCTCATCAAGGCGTGAGGGCTAGAGGAGCAGCGCGATCACCGCGATGGCGGCCACGACGCCGCCAAGGATTGCGGCGACCTTGACCCACGAGATCGGCGCCTCGCCCTGGACCTCACCCGTCTGGCCGTTCACGACGAACCGGTACGTCTTCGCGCCGTACATGTAGGCCGCGACGTACAGCGGGAGGAGCATGTGCTTCCAGGTGATTCGGCTCAGCTGTGTGTTCACGCGGAGACCGCGTTGGGTGTCCCCGTCGAGGGCCTTCTGGCTCTCCTTCTTCTCGTTCTCGACGATCTGGCCCCGCGCCTTTCCCCATCCCTCCTTGGGGTCGACGGAGTACTCCTCCGCGAGGAACCCCGCGAGGAACTGCGGGCCGTAGGTCACGAGCGCGTTGAGGTGGAACGGATATGCCCGCGTCACGATCCTCTCCGGGAGTCCGCGGGAGGCACAGATCAGGATGTCATCGTAGAATTGCGAGCGGCGCCCGGACCGGTGCTCCCACCGCACCTGGCGCTGCTGGACAGTCTGGCTGCCCCGTCGGACCGTCGTGTTGTAGTATTGTCCCGCCTCGCCGGACCAGTTCGAATCCGCCTGCGCGTCGTATGTGAAGAAGGGCTCGTACACGCCGTCGATCTTCGCGAGCTGCGCCATCCGCTTCAGCGCCCCCGGTGCGAGCCACCGGGTGCGGAGCCAGCCCCGGAACTTCCCCGTGGCGGCGTCGTTGTTGATCTGGAACGGGAGCACGCTTTCCGGCCGGACCATGTTCGGGTTCGCCGCCTGCTCGAAGACGACATCGGATCCGCAGAACGGGCAGCGGGTCGCGCGAGTGTTCGCGGGCACGGACGAGGTCGCGGTGCAGTTCTTGCACTTGAACGAACGCGTCTCTGCGCCGAACCCGGTTGCCTGCGTGGACGCCTGCATCGCGAGCTCCTCGATCTTGTGTTCCTCGATGGGCTTCGCCTCCACGGTGATCTCGTTCTCCGTCCCGCAGTACTGGCACTTCAGCGATGTCGTGCCCGGGTGGTAGTCGAGGTTTGCGCCGCAGTTCCTGCAGGGGAACTGACGGGGGCCCGCCGATGCGACGGGTGCCTGCGCGGGTACGGGGGCCGGCGGGGGCGGGGGCGCCGCGGGGAAGCTCATGGGTCGGGCGATTCGCGTGCCGCTTAAGAACGTTCCCCTGGGGTGCGTCCCCGCCTCCCGACTCTCGTGCCTCCCGCCACGGTGGTCCTGCGTGCGGACGTCGCACCACGACCATATCGACGCAGATCGAGGTCGTGTGTGCGCACCCACCCGGGCGCGCGTTGACCCCCGATTCACCGCCAAAGAATTAAATAGAGCCCGCCCGTGTGTCGCGGCCCTGCCCCCATGCGCAAGCTGATTGTGACGGAGAAGAACAACACGGCCGCGAGGATCGCGACCATCCTTTCGAACGGGTCGATGAAGCGAGCGTACCCCCACCGCGTGCCCGTCTTCACGTTCTCCCGGGACGGGGACGCGCACACCGTCCTCGGCCTCCGCGGCCACATCGTGAATCTCGACTACCCGCCGGAGCTCAACGCATGGGAGCGGGTGGACCTCAAGCGCCTCGTGTGGGCCGAGCCCGTGAAGGTCGTCACCGCCCCAAACGTGGAACAGGCGATCCGCGACGTCGCACGCGGTCACGACGAGGTCGTGATTGCCACGGACTACGACCGGGAAGGCGAACTGATCGGGGTCGAGGCGCTGAACATCGTCAAGGAGGTCGTTCCCGCAATCCGCATCCGGCGAGCCCGGTACTCCTCCCTCACGAAGTGGGAAATCGAGGAGGCGTTCCGGAACCTGGTGGACGTGGACTTCCCGCTCGCGCAGGCCGCGGAGTCGCGCCAGGTCGTCGACCTCGCGTGGGGCGCCGTGTTGACCCGCTTCGTCTCGATCGCGGCGAACCAGGTCGGGAAGGACTTCCTGTCCGTCGGACGCGTGCAGACGCCCGCGCTCGCCCTGATCGTGGACCGGGAGCGGGAGATCGAGATGTTCACCTCGAAGCCATACTGGACCGTGCGCGCGACCTTCGAG
>Ga0209002_10001864_pt1 | contig 17086 bp, 14 predicted proteins | sample Rifsed16ft2_FD_184010 | JGI IMG/M metagenome (GOLD analysis project Ga0209002, IMG submission 184010) | Soil microbial communities from Rifle, Colorado, USA - sediment 16ft 2 (version 2) | ecosystem: Environmental > Terrestrial > Deep subsurface > Rock core/Sediment | place: Rifle, Colorado... | reverse complement strand
TCGCCGGCCTCTCAGGGGACCGAGAGATCGTCATTGAACCTGGGCGATACCTCGTCAACGACGCCGCTGTCTGCCTGACTACCGTTCTGTCCTGCAAGCGGAATGGCCGCAGACGCTGGGTGTTGGTCGATGCGGGCCGGAACATCCTTCCCCCACGCAAGAATGCCGAGTATGCGGTCATTCCCTGCGAGGTTCGACCGGGGCGGACGCTGTACCACGTCGGCGACTTCCTCTGCATGCCGTCGGAGCCCATTCCACTCTCGTTCGTGAGCGGGCCGATGGAGCCCGGCGATCGCCTGGCTGTGTTCAATGCCGGGGCGTACACCTTTTCGATGGCTCAAAGCTTCGGGGAGCCGATTCCCAACGCGATCCTTGTTGAGAAGGCCGAGTGGACCTGGCTGTACCGCAAGAGGTCGATCGAAGAGCAGTGCAGGGATTTGAGCGGTCAAACGTAGCGCGGCCGTGTTACCCGATGGTTTCTCTCATTGTGAGAGAGCGTGCGCGGCTTCAGGGCCATCGCCGGCGCCCGTGTAATCGTGGCCGGTGGGGAGTCATGGCTAACGTCATATTGTACAATCGCGCGGGATGACCTGCCTGCGATAGCGCGAGGGAGTTTCTCTCGCGGTACGGGATTACCTACACCGATCATAACGTCGAGCGCCATCCGATCGGCGGCGCCGAGGCGATCGAGATCGCCAGGCGTTGCCGGACGCTGTTTGTCAAGATCGGCCGGGATATGTCGCGGTGGGACCGCGGTCAAGCAGGGATTCCGGAGGCCGACCTTAGGCGGGGCTTTGTCCATGAGGATGGCCAACTAAAGATCCCTGTCCTCCTGATAGATGATGTTATCGTTCGAGGATTTGATGAGCGAACCTATGCAATGCTCCTGACCCATCACGGTTAACGTTCACCCGTTCATTGTTCGCTGTGAACAGTCAACAGCAGACGGGTAGACCCGACGCTCGCTTTTCGCCGGAGAGGCCGGGACACCAGGGCCTCGCAAACGTCTGTCTCCAAGAGACCCGCCCCCCTTGCATTTTTGCCTTGATGCGATCAACCCTCGTCGGGTATAGTGTTCCCGACGTGAAGAGTCAGGGCGTGGCGGGACCTCTAGTGCTTTCTTGCAATAGCGAGCGTTATGATCCGTGCGTTCTCGCTTGTCATTGCGGGCACATTCACGGAGTCTACACTGAGCACATTCGCTTCTCTCAGTGTAAACTCCGCGAATGTGTTCAGTGTAAATCGCGCGAAGCAATCTCACCAACCGTGCAAGCGCAGAGATCGCTTCGTCCCTCGGCTCCTCGCAATGACGAACTCCGCTTGGTTCAGTGCCAGAAAGTGGGCCAAAAAAGCAGATTGATAGGGCGCGCTTCTTCGCACGGAAGCACTAGGGGGAATGGTGTGCACATGCCCAGATCCGCAGGGGGTCGCAGGCTCTGAGTGGCTTCCCCCCTTGCGCGTGGCCCAGACCCAGGTCCCTACGCATCTCATGATTCCACAATATGACCGATGACACCGTGTGACGGAAAGGTAGCCCTCGTCACCGGCAGTTCACGCGGCTTGGGACAGGCCATAGCACGGAAGCTCTCGGAGGCCGGTGCCCACGTCGTCCTCAATTACCGTCAACGCGGAGGGCGCTCGGAAGCGCAGGCCCGAGAGCTAGCCAGAGAGCTGGTGGACCTTGGCTCTCGCGCCTCGGCGATTCAGGCCGACATCGCGCACAGGGATTCTGTCGTCGCGATGTTCGACCAGATCGCGTCCGAATACGGGCGCCTGGATATCCTCGTCCTGAACGCTGCCCGAGCGCCTTTTAAACCACTCAAGCACCTCCTGCAGCGAGACCTCCTCCAGCTTGTTGAGACAAATTATCTGGGCAATGTCTATTGCATGCAGCAGGCCCTCCCCCTGATGGAGGGCCACGGGGGATACGTCGTGTTCATCTCGAGCCTCGGCAGTCGATTCGCCCTGCCCGAATACCCGCTGGGCAGCATGAAGGCTGCACTGGAATGCCTCGTCAAGCATTGGGCCGAGGAACTGGCCGGCCGGAGGATTTCCGTCAACGGCGTGACGGCCGGTCTCCTCAAGACGGATTCGCTGAAGGTGTTGCGCCAATACTGGCCAGGCGTTGCCCAGTTGCCTGACGAGTTCTTCGTCGAGCTCAACGAGGTGGCGGACGTCGTGCTGTTTCTCTGTAGCAATGCGGCGAGGGGTCTCAGGGGGCAGATGCTCGTCGTGGATAACGGGTTGAGCAACAGCCTCCTCCGGTTTTCTCACGTCGCTTCGTCGGCCGGGTAATGGTCGTCTGGATACCTGTGGTTCAAGGGGGGACATGATGCCGATTAGCCTCTTCACTGAGGAGCAGATCTACCGGGAGGTGCGAAAGGCGATCGCCGAAACACTCAGGGTGCCTGAGGCGTCGATTCAGCCGGACCACTCGCTCATCGGAGACCTCGGCGCCGAATCGCTGGACTTCATCGATATTAACTATCGTCTGGAACAGCGCTTCCGTCTCAGCATGCCACGAAAGTATCTCGTGGAGCATGTGGAGGAGTTCTTCGGAGAAGGGACGGCGATCGATGATGAGGGCCGGATCACGGAGACGGCGGTCTCCATCTTAAAGGCCCGGCTGGGCCCGGTGGGGCAGAAGCTCAAGGCCGGGATGGCGGTAGAGGAGATCCCGATCCTCGTCACTCCGCGGACGCTCGTGGAGATTGTGCAGGAGATCCTGAATAGCTGTCCTGATACCTGCGCCTCCTGTGGGGCAGAGGAATGGAAGGTTGCGGACGGCAGTGTCATCGCCTGCGGGGGGTGCGGGAAGGCCCCCGCGCTCGCGGCCGGTGATGACCTCATCAAACATTGGCTGGCGGAGTTCAAGGCGAAGGGGTTGTGAGACGGGGCAAGAGGGTAGGGTGCCTGGCGATCCGATGTGAATCTGTCGATGATGATTCGGGGGCTCCGTGAGGCAGGCTGAGGGTCGAAGGCGGGTCGTCGTTACCGGTGCGGGAATGGTCACGCCGCTGGGCCCGACCGCCACCGACACATTCGAGCGGGCCAAGAATGGACACTCGGGGATCGATTACATCAAACAGTTCGATACACGTGGACTCCCAGTGCAGATCGGCGGCGAAGTGGAGAACGACTGGATCAGACGGCCGCCCGGCGAGAAGGCCGCTCGACTCGAAAAGCTTGCCCCCCGAGGGATGCAGCTCATGTGGACGGCCGCGGGGGAGGCGGCCGCCGAGGCGCGGCTTGTCCAGGTGAAGGACCGTGAGCGGATCGGCACAGTGATCGGCTACCACGGCGAAATCGCGTCTGTTCAGGAGTTGAGCCAGGCCTTCCGCGCATGGGAGGGCGATGACCAATGGGACTTCCCGACACTTCGGGAGAGTGGATACAACTGTTTCGGATTTCTTAAGCGAAAAATTGATCTCGGCTCGGCTGTGATCTCGAACGTGTTCGACTGCCGCGGCCCGAGCATGGCGGTTGCCTCTGCCTGTGCCGCGGGCGGGCAGGCGATCGGGGAAGCGTACCGCCTCATCAAGGACGGCCGAGTCGAGGTCGTGGTCGCAGGCGGATGCGAGGGGTCCTTGAGCTATGTGGGGATCACCGGCTTTATGCTTCTCAGGGCTCTCACCGAGCGGTATGGCTCGCCCCAAGTGGCCTCGCGTCCGTTTGATCGGAAGCGCAACGGGTTCGTCTTGTCGGAGGGCGCAGGCGCTGTGGTGCTGGAGGAGCTTGGGCACGCGCGGGCCAGGGGTGTCCCCATCCTCGGCGAACTGTTGGGGTACGGCGACTCGACCGACGGGTATCGCATCACCGATATCCATCCCCAGGCGGAGGGGGCCGTCCTCGCCATGACCCGGGCCATCGAGGACGCCGGCATCGAGCCGGAGCAAGTCGGGTACATCAATGCGCATGGCACCTCGACGATCCAAAACGATGCGCTGGAGACACTAGCAATCAAGCGGGTGTTTGGTGATCGCGCCGAGTTCATTCCGGTCAGCTCGAACAAGTCAATGCTTGGCCACACGATCGGAGCAGCAGGGGCCATCGAGTTGATCCTGACGCTGATGGGCATGGCCGAGTCCATCCTCCTCCCGACCATCAACTACGACAATCCTGATCCCAAGTGCGACTTGGACTACGTCCCGAATGAGGCTCGGCCACTGGCCCATCGAGTGGCGCTCTCGAACTCGTTCGGATTTGGCGGTCAGAACGCCTGTCTCTGCCTCGGCCGTTATGATGACGTCCGGTAGTCGTGACGATCCGACCGTCGTGACAGGTATGGGGGCGATCACCGCGTTGGGAGCCTCTCTCGACGAGACGTGGGGCGCCCTCATGGCTGGAACGCGGGCGATCCGTCCGATCCGGCGGTTTGCCCCGGAGGGGTATCCCGTCCGGTTTGCTGCTGAGATCCCCGACCTGAAGAAAGAAGCCCTCGACCCCGGCCTGAGCGCCCGAATCATGGGCCTGCAGACCTCACTCCTCTTGGCCTCGGCCAAAGTGGCGATGGGTCAGGCGCGACTGGAAGAGAGGGGTGTGGCCCGAGAGGACATCGGATTCTTCGCCGGGCTCGGCGCAGTGGATTACGACGTCGAGGACCTTCTGCCAGCCGTGACCCAGGCGCGAAGTCCGGATGGGGCATTAGATTACCGGACTTTTTTTCTTGAACACCACCGGAAGATCCACCCCCTCTGGCTCCTGTCGCTGCTGAACAATATCGCCTTCTGTCAGGTCGCGATCGCGCTCGACATTCGAGGGGACAACACAGTGCTGAGCCAGCACGCCGACGCCGGGGCGCAAGCGATCGCCGAGGGGCTTTACGCGGTTCGCGAAGGACGAGTCAGGATCGCCTTGGTGGGGGGCACCAGCGAAGAGATCACGCCGGTGAGCCTTGCCAGATACCTTCTTCTCAACGTCCTTTCCACTAGTTTCCAGGGGGTGTGCCGTCCGTTCGACGTGAACCGGAGCGGGACCGTGTTGGGGGAAGGCGGCGCGGTGCTCGTCCTCGAACGACGCTCTTCCGCAATTGCGCGGGACGCCCCGTGTCTCGCCGAACTCAGTGGGATCGGATCAGCGTGTGAGTTGGCAGGGGCCGGCACTGCCCCCACTCCCGCGGCTATCAGAAAAGGGATGGTAGGCGCGCTCTCAGCGGCCGGCATAAGCCCACAGGATGTCGATCTCATCATCGCCAACGGCGACGGCACGCCTGCGGGGGACGGGAACGAGGTATCGGCCATTCAAGAGCTCTTCGACCGCTCGCTCGACTCCGTTGGCGTGCTCTCAATGAAGGGGGCGCTCGGCCACCTCCTTGCCGGCGCCCCTCCGCTGGACGTTGCGCTCGGCGTCATGATGATTCGAGAAGGGGTCATTCCGGGTATGGCGGCTGACCTCACCCCAGAACCCGCGTGTGCCATGAATCTCCTGATCGGCGGCCCGACGAGGAGACCTCTCAAACGGATCCTCATCAACGCCCAGGGGTTCGCCGGTCAGTGTATCTCGATCGTCCTGACCGCCACCGGCCAAGCTGCGTAGAGGGTTGCGATGCGCTTTCTCTTCTACGACCGTGTCACGCGCATTGAAAAAGGCAAGCGCATTGTGGGCGTCAAGTCGCTCTCGTCCTCCGAGGCGTTCCTGGAGAAGCACTTCACCAAGATCGCATTGATCCCGGGCACGCTTCTCATTGAGGCGATGGCGCAGCTCCTTGGATGGCTCGTCACCTATTCTCACGACTTCCGCTATATGGCGATCATGAGCCTCATCGGGGGGGCTCGCCTCCCCCCGGCGCTCAAGCCGGGGGTTCGGCTCGAGGTCGATGGACATCTCGTGACCAACACCGAGCGCGACTCGCTCGGCATGGCCACCGCCTCCCTCAACGGGGAAGTCGTGGCTCGGGTTGACCGGCTGATCTTCCGTCACTTCGCGGTCCCCAACCCGGAGCCTCTGGTCAATCGCTTCCTCTACTACGGCGGGATCGAGGATCTCGCCGCGCTCGAACGCCAGAGATGAGTCCAGGCCGCCGGGTCGTCGTCACAGGGTTGGGGATGGTGACCCCGTTGGGCATCCGTCTGGAAGAGGTCTGGGAACGCCTGCTCGCCGGCCACTCGGGCATCGAGCCGATCCGTCTCTTTGATGCCAAAGGGCTTGCGGTCCAAGGTGCGGGCCAGGTCCCGGACGACGACTGGAAAGCGATCTGCGCCCGCTACCCTGACGAGGCAGCCACGCAGGGAGAGCGCCGCACGCTCTTTGCCTTGGCTGCGGCCGACTCAGCCCTTGAGGACTCGAAGCTCTCGCTGAGTGCGTCCGACCCGTGGCGGGCTGGCGTGTCACTGGCGGCCGGGGTCGGCTTCGGCCGACTCGAGGATGTCCATCGTTGGACTCAGCCGGATGGCACATTCGATCAGGCCGCCTTTGCCCGAGGGCTGGACCGCGTCCATCCCGAGTCGCTCATCCGAAACCCGGCGGATCGAGCCGCCGGCCTCATCGCCAAACATCTTCAGTTGCGCGGGCCCAATCTGACGATTACGTCGGCCTGCGCGGCGGCAACCCAGGCAATCGGTCTTGCGTTCCGGACGATACGACGCGGCGAGGCTGACGTCATGGTGGCGGGCGGATCAGACTCCATGGTGAGCGAGCTTGGGATCGTGGGATTCCTCCTCCTGGGGGCCATCTCAACCGCTCCGGGGCCGCCGAGCGCTCTCTGTCGCCCCTTCGACCGAAAACGCACCGGCCTCGTTGTTGGGGAAGGGGCTGGGATCGCCGTGCTGGAGGACGAGTCTCACGCGCGAAAGCGCGAGGCGAGGATCTACGCGGAGGTCCTCGGCTATGGCGCCTCCATCGACGCATTCCGAGTGACCGCCCCTCACCCTGAAGGGCGTGGCGCCATTCAGGCGATGCGGGCGGCGCTTCAGGACGCCGGGATCACGGCAGACGAGATCGACTACATCAATGCCCACGGCACGGGCACGAAGCTCAACGATTCGACGGAAACGGCCGCGATCAAAGCCGTGTTTCAAAAGCAGGCGCGGCACATTCCCATCAGCTCGACGAAGTCAATGATCGGCCATCTGATGGCAGCCGCTGGCGGCCCGGAATTCGTGGCCACAGTCCTGACCGTTGAACGCGATCAGATCCACCCCACTCGAAACCTGGCGAATCCCGACCCGAAATGCGACCTGGACTACGTGCCGAACCAAGCCAGGAGAGCGACCGTCCGTGCGGCCCTCTCGAACTCGTTCGGCTTCGGCGGCCAGAACGCGACGATTATCGTGAGAAAATACCGGGGAGAATCATGAAGATCGACCTCAGCGGAAAGGTGGCCCTGGTGACCGGTGGCGCACGGGGGATCGGCGGCGCATGCAGCCTGGCGCTCGCCCGACTCGGAGCCACAGTGATCATCAACTACTGTCGATCGAAAGACGCCGCGGAGCGGTTACAGGAGGAGATCGCGGGGGCGGGGGGCCAGGCGAGAACATTTCAGGCGGACGTCTCGAAGCCCGACGAGGTCGAGGCGATGTTCGCTTTCTTGCGGCGGGAGTATGCGCGGCTCGACATCCTGGTAAATAACGCCGGGATCATCCGTGATAGGCTCCTCTTGTTGATGACGCTCGACGACTGGCAATCAGTCCAGGATGTCAACGTCACCGGGACGTTTCTCTGCACGCGGTGTGCCGTCGAGATGATGCTCAGACAGCACGGGGGCAAGATCATCACGATCGCCTCGGCCAGCGCCGTGTCGGGCGGGCGCGGACAGACCAACTACGCGGCCTCCAAAGGGGCGCTGGTGTCATTCACCCGGGCCAGTGCTGTCGAGTTAGGCCGGAAGGGGATTCAGATCAACGCCGTGCTTCCCGGCATCATCGAGACCGACATGAGCAAGGCCATTCGGGAGCGGGCGGGCGCGGCCCTTCTTGAGAGGATTCCGGTCCGTCGATTCGGGCAGCCGTCCGAGGTCGCCAGCCTGGTTGCCTTCCTGGCTTCAGAGGAGTCAAACTACATTATCGGGCAGGCCATCTCGATCGACGGCGGGCTCGGCATCTCATAGGAGATAGGCCCATGCGAATTCTCCAGGGCGTGGACCTTGTTGAGCTCGAGAGGTTTCGGGAGGTGTTCTCCCGCCATCCGTCGTTCGCGCAGGACCTCTTCACCGATGCAGAACGGGCCTACTGCGAGTCGCGCCGAGACTCTTCTGTTCACTTCGCCGGGCGGTTTGCGGCAAAGGAGGCCGTCTTGAAGGCGCTCGGCATCGGGATCACGACCGGGATTGATCGCGCGTTCAGGGAGGTGGAGGTCTCACGAACCGACTCAGGGAAACCTATGCTCCACTTCCATGGCTGGGTCGCAACCTTGAGCGACCGGTTGCGCGTGCGCCAGACCACGGTCTCCATCAGCCACTCGGCCGACTACGTCATCGCTACAGTAATCCTGTTGAGCCAGGTCGGATGACGCTGGCCCCAGAGCTTGCCTAAACCGGAGAGGAAAACCACACCGTGCGCTACTATCTTGTTGACCTGATCTCCCAGTGGGAGATGGATACAAAGATCCGGGGAATGAAAAACGTGACGATGACCGAAGATTTCCTCGAGTACCATTTCCCGAAATACCCGGTCATGCCCGGGGTGCTGTTGCTCGAGTCGATGGCCCAACTGGCGGGATGGCTGGAGGCCGCCAGCTCCGGGTTTACCCGGTGGTTTCTGATTGAGCATGTCAACCAATGTAAGTTCTACGGTTTTGCCAGGCCAGGCGATCAGGTGGAGATCGAAATCGAGGTCCTGCGGGCCGACGGTCCCACCCACAAGGCCTATCAGGGAGTGGGCAGTGTAGCTGGTCAACGACGGATTGTTGCCGAGTTCGAGGGGAGGATTGTGCCGCTCTCCGAGATCGAACACCCGGGCGATCAGAAGGCTCTCTTCCAGATTCTCACACGGATGGCCCCCAACTCCCTCCCCCTCGAGGAAGCCGCGTTCGGATCATGAGTCGGCGTCGAGAAGTGGTCATCACCGGCATGGGCATGATCTCCTCGCTCGGCACCGGCCTCGATTCCCACTGGCAACATCTTGTGAAGAAAACTACCGGCATCAGGCAGGTGACGCAGGGACGGGTCGCGACGCCACTTCAATACGCCGGCAGGGTGGAGGTCAGCGGGTTGCCCCCCGACGCGCCTGATGCTCTCCTGAAGCAGGAGAGACTCATGAGTCCAAGCTCACTCCTGGGGCTCTGGGCCGTTGATGAGGCGGTGAGACAGTCCGGTCTCGATCTTCTTCAGATTCGCCCGGGGCGGAAGGCCCTCTACATCGGAGCCGGGGACTACACCAAGGTGGGCTATCACGACTACTACCCAGCGCTCCAGGATGCCAGACTGGAGGACGGCAAGACGATCGATTACGAGCTGCTCAATCGGGCCACCCTTCACAAGGTAAACCCGTTCGTACTCCTGGAATGGCTCACCAACAACCTCGTTGCCTTTGTCTCGCTGCGCTATAAGGTCCAGGGGCCCAATACCATCCTGGCGAGCCATTCGCCATGCGGGGGGCAAGCGCTGGAGTTAGCGATTCGGAGCCTTGTGCGAGGAGACGCCGATGTCGCGATCGTGGTCGGCGCCTGCTGCTGGGTGACGCCAATCCCGCTTTTCGAAATGGACACGTTGGGTTTGCTTTCCCAGTGTCGCGATGGGGCACGCTCGTTCCGGCCATTCGATCGCCGGCGGGACGGGTTCATTGCTGGAGAGGGCGCGGCGGCGCTCGTCCTTGAAACGTCCGACCTCGCTCGCGGGCGAGATGCCACCATCCTCGGAACGATTCTCGGTTTCGGCGACTTCACCGAGGTCAGCCGAGTCGGCGGCTTGGGCCTCCCGATGGAGGCGTGTGAACAGGCGATGGCGATGGCCCTGAAGGAGGCCGACTGCCTGCCGAATGAGCTCTCATTCATCTGCCCTCACGGCAACGGCACGCGGAAAGGAGACCGGTCAGAGTTGACGGCCATCACGCGGCTCCTCGGCTCTGATCGAGCGTCGGTGGCGGTGTGCGGCCTGAAACCCTATACCGGCCACATGGGAGCGGCAAGCGATATCGCCGAGATCGCGCTCGGCCTCACCGCCCTCAAGAACGGCCTGGTCCCGGCCACGCTGAACTTCGAGAAGGCGGAAGGAGGCTTCGAAGAGCTTCAGGTGGTCGGTGATCATCGCCAGGTGACCGGTACCCGCTTTCTCTCGCTGAGCCAAGGCTTTGGTGGGCAGTCAGTGGCTGTGGTCGTCTCGCTGTGACTAGTGCCGGTCGAATGAACTTCGCCTAGCGGCGTTGCGGACCATTCCGCTGGACCCGGCAACGGAAGAGGGGATCCTCCCTCGATCCGGAACAAATCACCGAAAAGGGTGTATGGGAAATCCTCTCGCGGGCGCCCGCCCAGAGGATTCCGACCATCCGTGCAGGTACTGATCCGCGCCAAGAGGGCCATGCTCGGTGACTACTGACTCCATAGCGCATAGACGGACAGCGGTCCCCGCTCTCCAGACACCCCAGGCCTGACCACGGAATCCGAGGCTTCCTTGCACTGATGGCATCTTCCGGACGGACGACGAAGAAGAGTAAGAAGAACAGACTGCGGCAGATCATGGAGTACGCCGGGGTGTCTCTCGCCATGCTCCTTGTCCGGATCATGCCTCTTCGGATCGGGCGGATCTTCTGCCGACTGACCGGAGACGCATTTTTCCTCCTGTCGAGCCGCAGGCGGAAGCTGGCGCTCGAGAACCTTCAGATGGCATTCGGGTCAGAAAAGAGCCCGGCTGAGATCCGGTCGATCGCGCGCCGAAGCGTCCACTCCTTTTTCCTGACCTGCTTCGAGATGGTCTGGGTGACCCGGCAGCGGCCGGCCGGGAGATTGCAGGCGTGCATGGACGAGTTCGAGGTCGGGCGGCAACGCCTTCGGGAGCTCTACGAGAAGGCTGGAGGGATCATCTTCGTGACGCCGCACCTTGGGAACTGGGAGATCTTCCTGCGTCTGGCCCAACTTGCCGAGGTCCCGCTGGTCATTGTGGCGCGCCCGCTCGATAATCCGCTTCTCGAGAAACTGGTGACACGCTCAAGAACGGCAACCGGACAGCGCATCATCTACAAGAAGAATGCGATGTTCGCAATGGAGGAGGCGCTCAGGCAAGGGAGGTGCGTCGGCATCTTGGCTGATCAATCGAGCCGCGGCATCCCGGCGAGTTTTTTTGGGCGCCCGGCCTACACGACCGTGATCCCGGCGATCCTTGCGTACAAGTACAATCGTCCCATCGTCGTCATCGCCTGTTTCCGGAAAGAGGAGGTCCTGGAGTACCGCGGCTCGATGAGCGATCCCCTCTGGCCTGACCTTGCGGCGAATGAGGGGTTGGAGCTCAAGCGGCTTACCGAGGCCATGAACCGGTGGATGGAAACCTTCATCCTGAGCCAGCCGGACCAGTGGCTCTGGATGCATGACCGCTGGAAACGGGTCGGGCGTCCCCTGCAGATCCCTTAACTCCGCGCTCAATTCGGTAACTGTAGTTACTGACTAATCAGCTTACCGAGCTTAACCTAGTGTAGTGGATCACAAATAGCTTAGCAATGAACCGTTCGGGCTGAGCTTGTCGAAGCCCAGATCACGCGCCCTTCGACTGGCTCAGGGCGAACGTGATTGAAAAGGAGTTTAAGAGGCAATACACTAGTGAGGTCCCGAGGCGTCACCTTCCTTCTAAGAGCAGGTCCCCACATCGCCAGTCTCGCACCGCTTCCTGATAGTCCAGTCTCGCCCGTCTTGTTCTCGCGTCATCGTGATCTTATCCTTGATCCGCGCCGAAGCGAGGAGAGGACAGACAGAAATGAGGTCGGGGCGATCGACCGGGTGTGGTTGCCACTCATGAAGAAACAGTAAGAGAGACCGACGGGACTGATTAGCTCTTTCGATTTTTTGGTTGACTCAGGGTATGCTTTCTATATGATGAGTGGCTGTGTCAACTTGCCTGTAACCAATACTCCGCCCTTGCGTCACGGACGGGATTGATGTCTCCATCTTCCAGGAGGAGCAACGGGGCCTTGCGATCAGGAGGTGTCGCTGGAGATTTCATTCCGGCGATCTGGGCAGGCGCCCTGGTTCTCCTCCTGCTCCAAGTCATGCCCGCGCTGGCGCAGGAGACAGCGAAAGGCGCCGAGGCCTATCGCGCTTTTCCCCTCTTTGGCAGCCGGCTCGCCGTCTGGGGAATCGCCCAAATCCACCTGAACTTCGCCGCCTTCATCCTTGGGGTCCCGATCTTCGCCGTCATCGTGGAGGTCATGGGGATGCGGACCAAGGACCCCCGCTATGACTGGCTGGCGCACCAGTTCGTCAAGCTTGTCTTCGCCGCCTTCTCCACCACCGCTCTCCTGGGGGCGCTCCTCCTCTTCCTCCTCATCGGCTACTACCCCAAGTTTTTTAGCTACATCACGGGGATCTTCTATTCGACCATGTGGGTCTACGCGGTGCTCTTCTTCCTGGAGACCTTCACCATCTACCTTTGGTATTACGGTTGGGATTGGCTCTCCGGCAGCCGGAAGTGGATCCACCTTAGCCTCGGCATTCTCGCTAATGTCATCGGCACGGCGATCCTGTTCATCGCGAACTCGTGGGTCACGTTCATGATGAGCCCTCGAGGGGTGGACGAGGCCGGGACGCTCACGAGCCTCTGGGGCGCGATCAACAACTACACCTGGATGCCGATCAACATCCACCGCTTCCTCGCGAATATCACGTTTGGCGGGACCATCGCGGCGGCCTATGCTGCCTTCAGGTTCCTCTCGGCCAAAACCCACGAGGAGCGAGCCCTCTACGACTGGATGGGGTACATCGGGAACTTCGTCGCGATCTCGTCGCTCCTCGTCCTGCCCTTCGCCGGATATTACCTGGGTCGAGAGATCTACAGCTTCAACCAGACCATGGGGATCACCATGATGGGCGGCTTCATGTCCTGGCTGTGGGTCCTCCAGGCTATCCTGATCGGCGTCCTCTTCATCGGCTCCAACTACTACCTCTGGCTGGGGATGGAGCGGATCCCCGGGGCCGAACGGTATCGGAAGTACATCCCCTACCTCATCATGGTCATCGCCGCCGGGTTCATGGTCTGGGCGACCCCCAGGAGCATGGTGGTCACGCTCCAGGAGACGCGGGCCATGGGGGGGACCCATCACCCTGTGCTCGGCTTCCTGGGGGTCATGTCGGCGAAGAACACCGCCGTAAACCTGATGATCCTCACGACGTTCCTCTCGTTCCTCCTCTACCGCCGCGCGAACCGAATCTCCGTCAAGCCCTGGGCCGGCATGGGCATGGCCGCGCAATGGGTCATTTTCGGGCTTGCAGCCGCCATCGTGACCTTCTATGGTGTGTACGGTTACTTTGTCGAGTCAATCGTGCGAATCGGCTTCTCGGTCTACCAGGTGATGGCGGTCCTGGGGGCCATCGTCCTGGTCATGACCATCGACATCCCGATGTTCAAGGGCGGCCGCAGCACGGGGACCATTCGGTGGGGGCAAATCCCCCCGCGCTCGCAGTACGTCCTGATCCTCCTCGCGGTGACCTTCACGTGGCTCATGGGGCTCATGGGGTTCGCCCGGTCGGGGATCCGCCAACACTGGCACGTGTATGGGATCATGCGCGACACCTCTGTTGACGCCGTCACCCCCGCCCTTGGCTACGCCGCCAACGTCATCACGACTGTCACCGCCATCTTCTTCGCCCTGGTCTTCTTCATCTTCTGGCTGGGAAGCCTGGGCGAGAAGGGTAAGCACCTGCACGGCATGGGCTCGGCGACCGCTGGCAGCTCAGAGGACCGGCGCTGAGATGCAGGTCCCGGTCACCCTCAAGGTCTCCGCATTCGCCCTCTTGGTGATGGGCGTCTACACCTACTACGCCAACTCTATCCCGCAGCTCCAGTCGAAGCCGCCCGAGGAGCTCTCCCTGGAGGGAGGAAAGGTCACCCCTGAACAGCTCCTCAAGGCGGGAGAAGGAATCTACAAAGAGAAGGGGACCTGCGGGATCTGCCACGGAATCGGCCAGAAGGGGACGCGGGCCCCAGACCTGGCGGGTGTCGGGGGTCGCGCGGCGAAGGGGAAGCCCGGGATGAGCGCCACCGCCTACCTGGTCGAATCGCTGGTTGATCCGGCGGCCCACCTGGTTAAGGGGTATCCCCCGATCATGCCGAAGGCGGATAAGCCCCCCATCAGCCTGAACCGTTCTGAGATCTGGGCGCTGGTCGCGTTTTTGGAATCGTTGGGAGGGGTGGTGACGGTAAAGCTCGACGACATCCCCAAGACTGCCGGGGCACCGGCCGGTGGCGCTGCTGCACCGGCGGCGGAGCTGAAGCTCCCTGGAGATCCCAAAGCGGGGCAGGCGCTCTTCATGGGGAAGGCGGCCTGTATAGCCTGCCACAAAGCCGGCTCTATAGGGGTCTCCCCTCTCGGGCCTGACCTTTCCAAGATCGCCAAGATCCAGCCCCCCGAGTATATCATGGCGAAGATCCTTGACCCTGCCAGCATGGGGACGGTGGCGGGCTTCCCTCCTGGCCTGATGCCGCAGATCTTTGGACAGACCCTGACGGCCAAGGAGTACGTGGACGTCGTGTCCTTCATACTCACCCTGAAGGGTGAGGGGGCGGCAGCGAAGAAGTGAGATGGGGCTCCTCCGGTCCAAGTTCTTTCAGGTCCTCCTGGTCATGCTGGCGTCATTCCTGGCCTTCCGATTTGGGATTCAACCGCCTGTCCCGCGAAGCGTCCTTACCCTCTACATGGCCATCGTGCTTGTCGCCGTCCTGGTCTACGTCTCTTCGGATTCCGACTCGTGGCGCGCCTTTCTGGAGCCGATCCGTTCCACCCTGGTCGATGACTCGAAACGACCCCTGCGGTTAGCCATCATGGTCCTCTTCCCTATCCTCGCCGGCTACTACGCCTACACCCAGGCTTCGCAAAGCATCGAGGCCCCGCCGGAACTGCGCGCCGTTCACCCGGCTCCGCCCGCCTCCATCTCATTTCGCGGAAAGACCATCGATATCCAGGGGCTCGATAACCCCCTCAGGAAAGATTCGGCCAACTTCCAGAAGCACGTGCGGGAGGGCGGGGAGATCTATTCCAAGGACTGCGTCTATTGCCATGGCGACAATCTTGACGGCAAGGGTCACTTCGCCCACGCGTTCAACCCGTTGCCGGCCGACTTCACCGACCCCGGCACGATCGCCATGCTTCAGGAGTCGTACCTGTTCTGGAGGATCGCGAAGGGAGGGCCCGGGCTGCCGAAGGAATCGGCGCCCTGGAACTCGGCGATGCCGGCCTGGGAGGATCGGCTCTCGGAAGAGGAGATCTGGAAAACCATCCTCTACCTCTATGAGGCAGCGGGCGTTCAACCGAGACGATGGGAAGCGTCGGTTCAGCAGCATCCGCTCGCTTCCCGCCACCCCGCACCGCCTCGCACTTCGCACGTCGCACCTCGGACCTCGCACCTCTCCCTTGCGACGGACGCATGGGCCCAGCAGGCTGATATGGACCTCGGGAAGCAAGTCTACGACAAGCGCTGCGCCTTCTGCCACGGCTTCGAAGGAAAGGGCGACGGTGCCGCCGCGCCATTCCTTGACCCCCGTCCCCGCGACTTCACCCGTGGCCTCTATAAGATCCGCTCGACTCCCAGCGGCAAGCTCCCCACGGACGAAGATCTATTGAACATTACTACTGAGGGGATGCCCGGGACCTCGATGCCGGGCTGGGGGAAGTTGCCGGAGCGAGAGCGTCGGGCCGTCGTCCAGTACATCAAGAGCTTTTCGGACCACTTCAAGAGCGAAGGAGCGGGGAAGCCGATCGAGGTCGGGCCACAGGTGGCGTCGTCGAAGGAGAGCCTGGACAAGGGCCGCCAACTGTACCAGGATCTGGAATGTTTCGGCTGCCACGGGAAGGAGGGCCGCGCCGATGGCCCTTCGGTGCCCACATTGAAGGACGACTGGGGGTCCCGGGCCCGTACGGCCAATCTGAGAAAACGCTGGAATTTCCGGGGCGGCGGTTCGGTCAAAGCGATCTACACACGGTTCAATACCGGCATGGCCGGGACTCCGATGCCGTCGTATGCCGATTCGATTGACGCCGAACAGAGCTGGCATCTGAGCAACTATGTGGCCTCCCTTGGCTCCGACACGCCGAACTACGGCACCTTCCTGGCAGCCAGGCTCGTGCGGCGTGAGCTTCCGGCAACCCCCGATGATCCACTCTGGGAGCAGGTCGCTCCGACCAACTTCCCGCTGGTCGGCCAGGTGCTGGTTGACCCCAGAAACTTCACCCCCTCGATCGACATGGTCTCAGTGAGGGCGGTCTATAACGAGAAGGCGGTCGCCTTTCTTCTCGCCTGGGACGATCCGACCTCCGGGAAGGCGACCGGTGACGGCCGGATGCCGCCCGATGCCCTTGCGCTTCAATTCCCGGCGAAGCCTCTCGAGGGGAGCGAACGGCCGTATTTCTTGATGGGAGATTCCAGCAACCCGGCCTATCTGATTCGCTGGCAGTCGAACCTCGAGCGGGTGGAGGAGCTTGTAGCGACCGGCTTGGGCCGTCTGCAACAGCAGGCAGCCGGGGTGGCGGTTGGGGTGACGGGGGCGGCGATCTACCAGGACGGACTGTACCGGCTCCTGATCACCAGACCGTTAGCTGCCAAGCCGAACGGGTCACCAGGGTTTGCGATCGGCCGGTTCATCCCAATTGCCTTCCTTGCCTGGGATGGAGGCAACGCTGAGTCCGGGAACAAGATGGCAGTTTCTGCCTGGTACTACCTGATCCTTGAAGAACCGGCTTCAGCGAAGCGCTTCGTGTACCCTCCGCTGGCCGCCCTGGCGGCGGTCGCTGTCGAGCTTCTCATTGTCCGGGGGGCCCATCGTCGGGAGGGATTGCGAGAGGAGCGGTAATCCGTTGCGAGGATCGGGTCGGTGACCATCTCTCCCTGAGGGTGTTCGAATAATACCGTCACGCATACGTCTAATGACTGAAAAGGGGGGTGAGCCAAGAAGCAAGAGAGAGAAGAAAGAGCCGGCTCTTGGTCAGCTTTGAGCGTTCAAGGTTCTGAACCGATC
>Ga0209002_10001861_pt1 | contig 17092 bp, 17 predicted proteins | sample Rifsed16ft2_FD_184010 | JGI IMG/M metagenome (GOLD analysis project Ga0209002, IMG submission 184010) | Soil microbial communities from Rifle, Colorado, USA - sediment 16ft 2 (version 2) | ecosystem: Environmental > Terrestrial > Deep subsurface > Rock core/Sediment | place: Rifle, Colorado... | reverse complement strand
ACGGCTGGAGAGCCGTCATCTCGGATGCATTTACGTTCGGCAATTTGCGTGTGGTCACACAAGCCATCGCGGACGCGGTCGCGTCGGATCACTGGGACAAATCCGGGAACGGCACCAGCCAGGCTCCCGACCCCAAAAAGATCATCGTGGGGTTCGATACCCGCTTCTTATCCGACAGGTTCGCGGGTGAGGTCGCGCGCGTCCTTGCCGCAAACGGGTTCACGGTCCTGCTCGCCCAATCCGATGCGCCGACTCCCGCGATCTCCTACGCGGTCAAACATCAGAATGCCATCGCAGGCGTGATGATCACCGCCTCGCACAACGCGCCGCGTTATAACGGCCTCAAACTCAAAGGTGCGTTCGGCGGGTCAGCCCTGCCCGAACAATGCCGCCGCGTGGAAGTGTACATCTACGATAACGAACAGCAGGCGCGCGGCCCCAACCTGATGGACTATAACAAGGCCCGCGAAGCGAATTTGATCCAGAAGTTCAATCCGCTGCCCGCCTATTTCGAGCATTTGCGGACCTTGATCAAAACAGACGTGATCGCGGACAACCCGCAGCGTTTCGTTGTGGACGCGATGTATGGCTCCGGGCGCGGCGTCATCAAATCATTTTTGCAGGGCACAGGCTGTGAGATCGCGGAAATCCGCGGCGAGATGAATCCCGGCTTTGGCGGAGTGCACCCTGAACCGGTCTCGAAATATCTCGGCGCGCTGGCCTCCGCTGTCAGTTCAGGCATGGGGAATTTCGGCGTCGTGACCGATGGCGATGCCGACCGTATCGGCGCGATGGATGAACGCGGCATATTCGTTGACCCGCATAGGATCATGGCGCTTTCGCTGAAATATCTCGTTGAAAAACGCGGCTGGACCGGCGCGGTTGTGCGGACAGTATCCACCACACGCATGATCGACCGCCTGGCCAAACGTTATGGATTGAAATTATATGAAACGCCCGTTGGATTCAATCATATCGCGGATTACATGATGACCCAGGATGTATTGATCGGCGGAGAAGAATCAGGCGGCATCTCATTCAAGGGACACATCCCCGAAGGCGATGGTCCCATTATGGGATTATTGCTTGTCGAGATGATCGCGGAATCGGGTAAAACGCTTCACGATCTGGTGGAGGATCTACTTAGTGATGTAGGGCCTGCCTTCTACGAACGCAGGGATTTGCGTCTGAGTCGTCCGGTGGCCAAGGCTGAGATGACCGAATTTCTCACGAAACAGGCTCCGGCTGAGATAGGAAGCGAGAAGGTATCCGAGATCAGTCAGCGCGATGGCGTAAAGTACATCATGTCCGACGATTCGTGGCTACTGATTCGTCCATCAGGCACGGAACCCGTGTTACGAGTCTACGCGGAAGGCAGGACGCAGGAGATGGTCAAGGCGTTGTTGGGATACGGTGAGCAGGTCGCGAAGAGTGTAGTGTAAGCAAATAACCAGATGAAACCATACCGGCGCCTGGCCAGTTCATCTGGCCGCACGCGATTGCGCTTGGCTCGGATGACAAATTGTATGTCGGTGAAGTTTCAACAGGGATGCGGATTCAGAAGTTCATGAAGTGATTGTGAGTAGATGTCCAAACACAAAGACCCTTTGCTTGAGGCCCTAAAAGAAGGCAAATCTTATACCTGGACAGTGCCAGACGGTGGCGATTTGGCATCCATGCGCGAGGCGATCAAACATGGGCAAACGCTGACAATGTCGCCCATTGGACATCCTGGCGAAATTCAAGTTGGAGACCTCGTCCTCGTCAAATGGCATCAAGGAAATATATTTCACTTAGTGGGAGAAATTAAGGATGACCAATTTCTTATCGTCAACAGCCTGGGCAAGGTCAATGGTTGGGTAAGTGCAAACGATGTTCTTGGCAGAATAACGAACATTAGTGAACCAGAGCCGCGTCCAGGTGTACCAATCATGTTGGAAGAGTTAGGTACGGCTTATCATGTGCTAATCCAACTCGAGCAGACTCCCAGTGATGAAGCGCAACGATTGTTAGCAATTGTAGATGATTTGCGTTGGTACGCAAATAGAATCGGCACCGAGCGCTGGAATAGAATGCCTCGATCAAACAAATGGAGTTTTGAACAGAATTTATGGCGACTCACAAAACAGGCAAAAAAGGCCATTGCACCCGTACCAGATCGTATTCGTTACTTCATTGATCGTGGCAAAGAGTGTGTTGGGTTGGCAAGTGAGATATTTACCCTGTTTGAGTACAGCGAGTCGGATTAGAAACCAAAAAACGCCGAATAAAGTGTGAGAAAACAAATAGACCCTATCGGCTTGGCGCCCATAGGGTCTATTACATTCAAGGAATATATTACCGCGTCGGTGCGGCGCGCAACCTTCTTACAAGGAGGATCACAGCGATCAACGCAATGGCCATCACGGCCAGGCCGGGCCCGCCGAATTCATCCGCGATGCCTGTGGCAGGCAGCGCAGTGGAAGTGGCGATGATCGTTTGTGTGGAGACAGCAATTTGAGTAAATGCCGCGGCGACTGTGGCGGTGGCAGGATTCGATGTCGGTGAGGAGGTCGCTGTCGCTTCAGCGATAACAGGCGTGTTGGTGGGTGGAAGCGTATTCGTGGGCTGCGCCGCTTGTGTTTGGGCCTGCGCAATGGCGGTTTGGGATACTCCTGCCTGGATCGTCGCCTGTTGTTGCGTACCCTGTACAACAGCGGTCTGTTGAGCTTGCTGTGCGGAGGTATTTGAGAAGAAAAAATACCCGCCCAGGCAAAGGAGGGCAAGCAGGACAAGCAAACCCAGACCACCCGCCGCGATCAGAAAAGTGCGATTATTGGATTCTTCCGGCGGGTTGGCATCGTCATAGTTTACGTTATCGTCATCATACGTCGACATGGTGCACTCTCCTCTTTATTGCAGTTAAACTATTATCCCACAACTTCCAGATTTACCAAAGGCACTAGCACGGCTTCACCGTTTTCAAGCCTCACATCTGCCGCGGGGGCGCGCAGACCGCTTGGCAAGGAACTGAGTCCGCGGTGCAGAGTTGATATGGTGCCGATCATTCCCGTATTCGGGGGACGGCGCATGCGCACCATCTGACCCACAGCGAACGTCACATACGCGTTTGGCTCAGCGGGTTCGGTTGAAACCGGCAACGGGATGATCACTTCAGGACGATTCCCGCTGTAACGGTCGAAGTGTTCAGCATTCACTGTCACTTCACGTTTATTATTGGTCGTCAGAAGCCTGAACGCGGCGGAGTTCATCGGAATCGCGCCAAACCCATCCAGCACCAGAATGGGATAGCGCATCTGGTAGCCGGATGCAATCAAGGGTGAAAGCAAACTCGAAATGATCAGACCGCGCACGGGCAGTTCTGCGGCGACGCGTAATGTATCGGCATCGCGCACATGCCCGCCCAGGATGACGGAACCGCGCAAACTCACATCAAGTCGATCCGCAGTAAGAACGTCGTCCGGCTTCTCGATGAGACTGGTCATCAAGCCGTTGTCGATGCGGCCGTTCCCCCACACGCCCTGAATCAAGGCGCCCGCAGTGCGGATGACCACACCTCGTTCGGGGATCACCTGGGTCACAACGCCGGGCAGACCTGCGCGCAACTCAATGCGTGCATCACCCACTTCCATCAATACCTGTCCGCCGCCAGCAACCATTACACGACCTGCACGCGGCGCGCGGATGGAACGTGGGAAGATGCCGCGGCTCTCCGCTACCAGCGCGCCCTGCATCACCCGATCCCCTTCCTTCACTTTGATCAGCTTATCGGCGGCATTCGCAGAAACGCCAAAGGTGCGCGCCACGTCCAGCAAGACATGTTCACGCGCGAAGCTCGCCTCGGCGACCACATCCGTCGGGTTGACGCGCTGGTTGACATGCGCGCTCACCTTGCCGGAAACGGGCAGGAGGCGTTCGCGCACAATCGTTGCAAGAGGCAAAACATGCAGGACCGGTGCAAGCATATTAGCCTCCCACCGCGTAAGACCATCTCTTCATGAGTTCACGACGCCGTACAGGATCGCCGGGAAGTGCAAGCGGACGCCCGCGCGCATCGATAACGACTCCCAGCGCGCCGCCTGTCACCGGGACAACACCGCTTTTTCCCGGACCCAGGCCTGCGTCCGCGCGACGAAGCGGCTGCAAAGTCAGACGCGCATTCTGCCCGCTTGGGAGCGGCAGGAGTTCCAATCCTCCAAATTTGACCTCCGCCCGCGCCTCTGTTCCATCGCTGTAAGTCAATTTTGCGCGCAGCACCTGATCACCATAATTTGCGGAAGCAATCACAGAGACCACCGTCCCCAGGCCGATGAATGCACCGGACTCGATTACCTGCACCGGCAAATAATGGTTGCGTGAGGAGGCAACACCGAGCAGAGGCAGTAAATTGTTTTGATCGAGCAGAACCGGCATAATGCCAACCGGCTGGATTGCGTCGAGCAATAGCAGCAGGCTCTGGCCCAGTGAGGTTCCCTCGCTCAGGACACCGCCGCCTGCAAGGATCAAGTCGAGCGCAGGCATCAGGTCCGCTCGCGCAGGCTGTGCGCTGGCAGGGAAATCCTTTTTCGCAGTACGCACAGCCAGATACAAAGCCTGGCGCGCAATGGCCTGCGAGATCGCCTGTTCATCCTTAGTGGCAGGGATGGAAGTGGGATACAGCGATTTCTGGAATAAATACTCACGCAGGGAATTCGGTGAGATATCAAGTTGCAGCCAGCGCATGATGTCATCAATTTCCGTGTATTGCAGCAAACCCGCCAGGTTCTCCCCCACCCCGAATTGCGGGTACACACCCAGAGTCAGTTCACCGGCAAAGCCCGCGGTGACCGATGTGGCCGATGCTCCCACGTTCACGCACAGCAAGCCGCGTGTGGATTCATACAGCTTGCTCAGGAAGCGGATCATGCGCCCCCGCGCATAAGCAGTCGGCAAAACATTGCCCGCCGTCCACAGGTTGAGTTCATCGATGCCTTTGATCTGCCGCTGGCGGAGTTTCATCACGAGCGAAGCCAGTTCATAGCTCGCGGGAGCAAGATCCTCAGTTTCAAGCGAGGGACGCACGTTGTAACTGATCTGCAGTTTGCCGGCGTGCCCTCCCAATAATTCCTGAACATCATCTGCAAGTTCGTGGTTGCCCGCATACAACACCATCGGGCGTTTTTCCAGAGGCATCAAGTAACAGGCAAGCCCGACCGCTTCCAGCATCTTTTGGATCGAACGCGAGGCGCCGCCATCCGTACCGCCTGCCAGGAGAACGAGATCGGGACGTAGACGGACGATGCTATCCATCTGCTGGTCTGGTTTGCGCTGATCGGAAAGATCGAGCTTTTCCACAATTCGGCTGTAGGTTGATTCCGCCAAACGCCGCGCGCTCTGCAATGAGACATCAGAGAGCAGTCCCACCACAACCGTCTTCACTACAGGCCCGGCAGAAACCGTCGCGACGACCGCATCCACACCTGAGCCATCGGCCTGTGTAGGCGCGATCAGGTTGTTATCGTGCGGCCCGAGCAGTGTCGTGCCAAGGATGTTCTGCAAATTAGTGATGGCTTCGCGCACACCCATGCCGATATTTTTAAATGGCGCTTCCGCCGTGGAGGGAGCCTGTCCCGACGCGACGAAGCGATACTGTCCTTCGACCACATCGAACAATACCGCGCGCGTTACCGCCGCGCCCACGTCAATGGCTAATATGGATTCATTTTGGACCAGCGATGCAGGCATAGGTTAGATACCGATGAATTGTCTGAAGAAATTTATGACAAAGCCCAGCCGTTCGATCATGGCTGTCAGAGCCGACATATACACTCCGGCAAACAGCACCCCGAACGTGATGGCAATAAAGATGCGCCCGATCGACGCGATCAACTCAAAAACGCGATTCCGCCTGATCTTTCCATCCGCGGCGCGTTCCGCGCTGAAATGGAAATATCCGAGCGTAAAGACGGTTCCCATAAGCATGACGATCCCACTGAGCAGGCCAAAGAATGCATCTGAAGCGCTCGGCGCGGCACGGAAATCGAACGCATCGATCGCAGCCTGAACCTGCGGTATCAGAGTCCCAAGCACTGCCCCGCCGATGGCAGCCGCCGCGCCCACACCCACGAGGACAGCCATCGCAAAATTCCCGATCCATGAGATGCGCGGTGTAAGTTTGGCGAGCAATGAAAAGCAAAGGATTAGCGGGATCACCAAAATCACCAATTGATTGGGGTCGCGCAAGGGCTCGAACAATTTTGGAACCAGGACATAATGCCACACAACCGTGGCAGCATACCCGGATGAAACGCCGACGAAAATATACACGGCAACGCGAAACAAGGGGTTGTCACCCAGTAAATAACTGAAGACCATCAGAGTGAAGATCAGACCAAAGATGGCGGAAAGAAGGTCAAGGGACATGCGTCTTATGCCTATTCAGCGCCAGCGCGGCGCAGGCGAATTCCCGTGAAGAGACTCCATAAACTTCCAAACGTGATCAAAATAATAGCCAGAAGCAAACCAATGCCAAACGCATCCCAATAGGTGCGGGCGATTCCTGGCGGCACGTTATTGACAGACTCATATCTGGCTGCATCCGGGAGTCCGCTGATCATGCCGGCAACCTGGCGGGAAGACACATAAGGCTGAAGCAATGGGCCTGCCTGCGCGCTCGCAACCATAAGTAACGGCTGGCTGGCTAAAGCCGGATCGCTTTGTTTGCGCGCGTCCAGCTGCTCCACCCACACGCGGCCGGATTCCGCATGATCAGTCAACACGATCACCGCGGCATACTGGGAAAAGTTTTCGACATCAGCAGCAGGTATGGCTGTCTGCGGAGATTGAATAAATGCAAGCACGCCCGCTGAACCGCCAGGTAAATATCCCAGATTGAAATACTGCACACCAGGCTGGTAACCCAGGCCCTCGGGGGCGGGTCCATTGATCTTTGTATTGGTCACCAATCGCTCCACCAGCGCAGAGCCATTGGGAGAGGTGGAGAGGAACGATAAATTGGGATGGCGCAACAAAACCATATTATCCAACAACGGGCCGCTGACTGCTTCCAGTTCGCCTGCCAGCGCAGGTTCATAATCCACAACCACCAGCACGGGCGCGCCTTCAGGGATATTCGCGATGGCGTTCGAAGCAGCCCTCACTTCAACCGGCAAAGCAGTTGAAACGGGCATGCTCTGTGATCGAAGCCCGATCATCGCCCCGAGCACAACCATGACCAGTCCGGTAAGTACCCATCGTAATACATTTTGGGAGGCAACCGACGATGATGTCACAAGCGGCCGCGCGGCGGTTTCACCGGCAAGGATTTGTTCCAACAATGCCGCGCCCGCCTGCTGTTCATCTGTCGCCTGCAGCGTAAGTGACAATGCCTTCGGCCTTCGGGATGAGCCGATCGGCAGCAGAGGAATTACCCCGCGCAATCCTGCAAGCGGTCCCTCTCTTTCTGGCGCCTGATCTTCGGTGCCGGCAGCAGCTTCGGAGATGAACGCCTCCACCGGCCGCATCGCCTGTACCCATGACGGTAACTCAACGGGCGCAAGCGACGCACCAGCTTCCGCGGGTGAAATCTCAGCCCCCTGCAGGGAGACATCGCTCACGCCGGATTCAGGATTTGAGAGCCAGTCGGGCACATCCATTGAGAACAGCGCATCCACATCCTGATTTGAAGCGGGTAGTGATTCGCTTGAGGGTGTGGAACCACCTGTCTCCTGAGCCTGACCGAAGGGAGGAGATGGAGTTTCCTCACTTAGACCAGGCATCTCTCCCGACAGGGATGCAGATGACTCCTGTGTCGCAGCAGGCTGGTTCCCATCAAGATCATGGGAAGCGAACCAGCTCAGCGCCCCTGCACCCAGAGGCGGCATGGAGGGTTCCTCCGTGGCACTTTTCAGCCAATCAGGCAGAGATTCGTTCTCGGCTTCCTCACTTAGTGGTGCGGTCCGGCGCGGAGAAAGTATCGGCGACGAGGAATCTGGCACATCAGAGGAAGGTCTTGCAGGTTCTGGCTGGGGAAGTTCTGATGTGCCGCCAAGGTTGTCGAGCCAGCTCAAATCCTCCTGCGCGGCAGGGCGTTGAGTGGGCTGTGATGGTTCAGTCCTGCCAAGATTGTCGAGCCAACTTAGGTCCTCTTGAGGGGCAGCAGGTTGGGCGGGAACAGGCTTGCCCTGAGGCTGATCGAAAGGTTGTGAAGGCTCAGATATTCCACCCAGATTGTTCAACCAACTCAAGTCTTCCCCTCCGGAAGAGGGCTGTGAAGAGGCATTATCCGGCATCGAACCCAAATCCTGGCGCGGCGCTGAAGGTTCGGCAGATCGTTTTGCCGAAGCCTCCAGATCATGGAGCCAGCCTAGATCCTCTTCCTCTTTTGGGGGAGCGGGTTGCTGTAAAGATGCCGCAGACGCATCCAGATTGCTCATCAAATCCAAGTCGTCTTGTGATTCACCCGGCTCAAATGTAAAAGGTTCGCCTGGTTGTTCGGAGGCCCGGGAGAACCATTCAGATAACTCATCTTTCTCTTCCCGAACGTCCGATAAATCTTCCGGTTCCCCCATCAGGGATAACCTATCGTCCTGTGCCATCGAAGGAGCGGGTTCACGCGCTGGGCTCTCTGACGGTTTGGCCGCGGTTGCAGGATTGATGCCTGCCAGCCAATCAGGGATTGCATCGTCATCCGCGCCGGCCTGGGAAGCAAGGCCCGCTAAAAGATCCGGCGGTTCATTTTTCTGGACTTTTGGCTGGGCTGCCTCTTGGGCGGCATTCTCCTCAGCCGACTCCCGTGCCTGCTGGCGAACATCCCGCAGCCATTCTGGAAGGATAGGCTCCAGTTCACCCGTGTTTTTCTTCGTCGGCTTCTCCCCGATCTGAAGCATGGATTCGGACTTTAGCGGGCTCTGGCAAAACTGACAGAGATCCAGAAAATCCGGATTATCCTTTCCGCAACTGGGACAGCGAATATCAGCCACGCTCAGTTACCCCCATACGGACGATCCATACCAAACAACACGCGCAAGCCGGTTAGCAGGGTTCCCAAAGCGATGCCGATCAAAAGACCGCGCGCGCCCCCTCTGGCAATCCCGCCTTCCACGAGAAGGATGAACCAATCGCCTGGAATGGGACCAAAAGGTGTTGGCATGATGGCAAGCATAAAAACAACCGCCGCAAGCAGAAAGAGCACGCTCATCACATCCATGCGGCGTTGGAACAGACGAATGCTTGCATAGATCAACGTCACCGCAAGGATTGCCATGAGCGCGGCCTCCACGGGCACAATGACCGCTTCCACTGCCAGCCGCATCCATGGGTCTTCAGGGCCAAGCAACAGACCAAACCCAAATGTGATGATCAGCGACAGGACCAGCAGGGCTCCATAGGCACCGCCTTTTTGGCGCGTCCGTATTTTTTCCATTTGCACTGCAACAAGGTTATAGATACCCACCAGCACAGCCATGGCCGCAATAAGAATGGCCCAATCGGTCAGCAAAAGGCGCAGATCAGGGAGAGGTTGAATGGAAACGAAATATCCAAGCAGGACAATAATCCCAGCCGACATGGCGGCGATTGCAGATAGGATAGCAACGATGCGCATTAGATCATCCCAAGAAATTTCAAAAATGAACCTGCAAGTATCGTGATAATGATCAGCCAGCGCAAAATATCCTGCACCAGCAAACTGCCTTCATGCGAAGCGCCTGCACCCACATACGCGCCTGCGGCGAATAACTCCTCACCAATCAACGGCTCCTGTGCAGAGACATAAAAGATCGTCTGGGCAGATAGATCATCGCTCGCCGCGATCAAACTCGAGTTCTCGCGATCAGAAGCTTCAGCGATCAACGCAGACTCCATACCCAGATCACCAATCACCACGTTCGCGGAGACGTTCTCATCGTGCTCGACGGACATGCTGCCGGCCGCGTAGGAAAATGGTGTCAGACCGGTTAAACGTCCGGTGCTGAAGCGATACTGTTCCTGCGCGCCTGCTACGCGGTAACCGGACTGCAGTGTATCCTGTGAGAGGATCGCCAGTGCAGCATCCCCGGATGTAACAACGGGTGGGCGATCGCTGGCGGATGTGCGCTCTGCAAGCCTGCGCAGCATCGCAAGACCCGCCAATGCGGAACCGCCACGCGTGGTGGAGAGGCTGCCGCGTCCAAGCGAGATGTGCAGGCGCGTGCCCATTTCCACCGCCAGACCCACCGCGCGGTTGAGGCGTTCGTACGCGTCGATGGGACGTAGTATCGCACGCGACCTGCGGCGCCAGAGCGTGAGCCCAAGTAAAAGCAGCGCGGCAAAACCAAGCAAGCCCAGGGCGATCATTGTGGCAACTCCCCGCGCAAATAACGGGCAAAGGCCTGGGTTTCTTCCTCTTCTTCAAGCATGTGAGCGAGTACATTCAATTGTTTCCCGCCAATAAAAGGCTGGCTCAAATAAACCGCCTGCGCGCCAAGCACAGTCAATGGGGCCCCTGCCTCAAGCAACCAGGCAACCAATCCATCCAGCCTAAGACGACGCAAGGATTCAGCCCATTGATACCAAGCCGTTTGTGATTGCATAAGTAAAGTATAGCATATTTTACAGATGGCCTGACTCGCTGAACAGGCTGGAAATTTCAATGTCATTGCGAAATGCGTGGAATTAATGGGCTATTTTTAGCACATCCACCGACATAGTATAATGACAGCAGAATTCATCCATGGAGGAACCATGACCGAGAAAAAAATCCGTGTGCTGGTTGCCAAGCCGGGACTCGACGGGCATGACCGCGGCGCGAAAGTGGTGGCGCGGGCATTGCGAGATGCAGGCATGGAAGTCATTTACACGGGCTTGCGACAAACCCCTGAGATGATCGCCGAAGCGGCCCTGCAGGAAGATGTGGATGTGGTGGGTTTATCCATTCTCTCGGGCGCACACATGGCGCTCGCCCCGCGCATCCTGGAATTGCTCAAATCCAATGGACAGACTCACGTCAAGATCTTCATGGGAGGCATCATTCCAGATGAAGATATGCCACGCCTCAAGGACATGGGCATTACGGGCATCTACGGTCCGGGCGCATCAACGGACGAGATTATCAAGGATGTCCGTGAGGCAGTGAAATGAATTACGCATTACGGGTTGCATGGCAATAATTCGTAATGCGTAATTGTTCTTAAGACATGATGACATTGACAAATTCCGTTCTTGAAGGAAACCGTCTCGCGCTTGCACGTTTATTGACTCAGGTGGAAAACGATTCGTCTGAGGGGCGCGCCGCGCTCGCAGAACTCTTCCCACACACCGGCAAGGCGCAGCTTATCGGGGTAACAGGCGCATCAGGGACTGGGAAGTCTTCACTCGTCAATCAACTTGCTCTGCATTATCGCAAAACTGATGGTTCACGGAAACGCGTTGCGATTGTCGCGGTGGATCCATCCAGTCCGTTCACGGGCGGGGCGGTGCTTGGTGACCGAGTCCGCATGCGTGATCTTTCAGGTGACAGCGGTGTCTTTATCCGCTCGATGGCCACACGCGGTTCGTTGGGCGGCATCGCGCAAACCACCGCCGCGCTGACCCAGGTTTTCGATGCCGCGGGGTTCGAGATCATCATCATCGAAACGGTCGGCGCAGGCCAAAGCGAAGTGGATATCGCGCGTCTCGCGCACACCACTCTCGTTGTGGAGGCGCCCGGCCTGGGAGATGAAATCCAGGCCATCAAAGCCGGGATTTTGGAGATCGCGGATGTGCTCGTTATTAACAAAGCAGACCGGCCCGGTGTGGAGAATACGGAACGTGCGCTGCGCTCCAATCTCGAACTTGCTCATCCCACCCAGCGGGTGTTTCACCATCACGGCCGGTCCATATCCGTTACGGCGCCAGCGACTGACTCAAAGTTATGGATCCCGCCGATCCACAAGACCGTTGCAACAGAGGGCAAGGGCATTCCAGAGCTGGCCGAATCCATTGCAAAACATGCAGCGCACCTGCACCAAGGCGGAGATTGGGCGGCTCGTGACCGCGCCAGGCTTGGGTCCGAGCTGGAGGCGGTTTTAGGGGAGGCACTGATGACTCGTTTTCACGAAACCGTCCCGCAGGAACAATATGATGAGATCGTTGAGAAGGTTTTGAGTAGAAATCTTTCCCCATGGGAAGCGGTGAAGTCCCTGCTGAATGGAAGCTCGGAATGAACATTCTCCGCAGTCTGATTTGAATGGGTAAAAATTAAGGAGAGAGGATGTCAGATCATTTTCAATATGACCTGAAAATGTACGGGGAGATCAAATTGTATGCAGGCTCCGGCTCACCTGATTTGGCACAGAAGATCGCCAATTATCTCCAGCAACCCTTAAGCCCGAGAGAAGTAATACAGTTCTCCAATGAAAACATATTCGTCAAACTGAACAGTAGTGCACGCGGGCAGGATGTATATGTCATCCAAACAACCTCCTCGCCTGTGCATTACAATCTGATGGAATTGCTGATCATGATTCAGACGATTCGCCTGGATTCCGCCGCGCGCATCACGGCAGTTATTCCGTACCTGTGTTACGGGCGCTCGGATAAAAAAGACCAGCCGCGTGTACCCATCACGGCACGCCTGGTCGCCGACATGATCGAAATCGCGGGCGCGGATCGTTACATGACTTTCGACCCTCACGCAGGGCAGATACAGGGATTCTTTTCCGTGCCCGGCGATGTGCTGACAGCCTCTCATATGATCAGCGACCATATCAAGGCGACTTTGATGGAGCAGATGAAAGATCCCGCAGTGGTCGCCGCAGACCTGGGCTTTGCAAAGAAAGGCCGCAACTACGCCCTTGATCTGGATGTGCCGATTGCCTTCATTGAAAAACGCCGCATAGGCAGCGATGCCCATGCCGAAGCCCTGACTCTGATTGGCGAGGTACAAGAGCGCGACGTGATCATCGTTGACGACGAAGTGGATACCGGCGGTTCCATCGCGCAGGCGGTGGACGTTGTAAAGAAGCACGGCGCGCGAGACATCTACCTCGCTTTCATTCATCCCGTTTTTTCGAAAAACGCCGCACAAACACTGGCGGACCTGCCTATCAAACGTATCATTACAACCGATACCGTGAGCATTTCACCTGAAAAAATGAACCCACTGGAGGGACGCATTACCATTTTATCCATCGCCCCCATGCTCGGTGAGGTCATCCGTCGCGCGCATGAGGGACGCAGCGTTGGCGAGATGTTCAACGAATAACTCTGCTCAAGCCGCCATAAGAACCTTTGAATTATGCCTGAACTACCCGAAGTAGAAACTATCGCACGTAAACTGAAGCCGGAACTGACTGGCAAAACCATCATCGACGCTGATCTTCGATGGTCGCGCACGCTTGCTTCTCCGTCCGTAAAAAAATTCAAGGAGCAGATCAAAGGGCAGAAAATCCTGCGTGTTGGCCGCCGCGCGAAATATCTTGACATCTCTCTCTCAGAGTTCAATATGCTGGTTCACCTGCGGATGAGCGGTGACTTGTTCATGAGGGAGAGCAAATTCGAGCCTCAAAAACATGATCGATTGATACTGAAATTAACGGGCGGCAAATCCCTGGTATTTAACGACACACGCAAATTCGGGCGCGTATGGTTAACGGCAAACCCGGAAAATGTGCTTGGCAAACTCGGTCCCGAACCATTGAGCAGGGGCTTCACATCGCAGTGGCTTCACACTGCATTGCACAACAAACATCGTCAACTCAAGCCGTTGTTGCTCGACCAAACCTTTCTTGCAGGGCTGGGCAACATCTATACTGATGAAGCCCTGCATATTGCAAAACTGCATCCGCTGGCCGCTTCCGATTCGATAACGGTGGAACAGGCCCGGGCGTTGCAGGATGCGGTCCGCAGAGTCCTGAAGGAAGGTATTCGCCGCAACGGTGCATCCATAGACTGGGTCTATCGCGGCGGTGAATTCCAAAATCATTTTCGGGTGTATGATCGTGATGGGAAACCCTGCCCGGTGTGCGGCACCAAGATCGAGCGTATCATCGTCGGTCAGCGCAGCACACATTACTGCCCAAACTGTCAGATGAGGTAACAAATGGTTGAGATCACATACTTTGCAATTGCCGGTATTGCAGTGGCGGCCATGTTCTTTGGCTACGGCTTCGGCTTGTTCGAAGGCCGGAGCCAGGGATACAAAAAGCGCAAAGCCGAAGAGGAGCAGCAGAAGAAAGATCAGCCTCTTCCGGAACCTGTGAAACTTACAGTGGATGATCCCGGTCTCCTGCGCATCAAGGACGAAAATGGATTGTTGACACTCGATCTTGACGGCACGCGGGCGGATACCTCTTCGTTATCCGCTGAGCAGCGCCGGCGGTTGATCGAAATGTTGACCTTCATGCGCCCCTGGTTGGAAGGACGCTCCGCGCCTGCACCCGCGCCTTCGCTGAAAACCCCATCGTCTCCTCCCTCACCCAGTCCTGCTCCCATTTCACCCGGGCCCACTACTCCCAAACCGGTTCCACCACCTGCCGCGCCGAAAGCCTCCGCCAGCGCGAAAGAGGAACGCCCTGCCGCGTCAGGCAACAGCATCGTTACGCAGATTGACGCCATCCTGCAGGCGCATTTGGCTGGCACACCTCTCGAAGAGCGCGGTGTCTTTCTTACGCAATCACCCGAAGGCGGTGTGATTGTCTATGTTGGATTGACCCGCTACACGAGCGTTGACGATGTGCCTGATGCAGAGGTCAAAGCCGCCATTCGCGCCGCGATCGCGGAATGGGAGAACAAGTACACACCGGGTTTGTAGTGAATACTTAAACACTCTCCAACACTATACAGGCATGTGCCGCACGGTCAGGACGGGGCAATGCGCGGCCTCTGCCACTTCGGCAGTGACATTCGGCGTATAAAGTTGTCTTAACGTATGCGCACTGTACGCCGAACCCATGCAGGCCATGTCATAATTCCCTTCTTTGATCTCAGCCAGGATCTCCTCCACCACGTTCCCCTGACGGGTGGTCATTTTTGCATTCAACCCTGCGGTTTCGGCAATATCCAGCGCCTTCCTCAAGCTACGGCCCAGCAAGGTATCTGTATCTGCAAGATCCTTCATGTGCCCACGCACATCGCGGGTTGTTGGATAATCGAAATCGGTCGGTGGAAGAACGTGCAGGATGGTCACGTCTGCACGGCTGGCAGTTGCCACCTGAAAGGCAAGATTCTCCGCATCCACTTCATACCCCAGCCCTCCGGCACTGATCAATAGTTTTTTCAGGGGCAGTCGTATCTCCGGCACATAAAGGATCGGTCCTTTTATCTGTTCCATCAGCGGGCGGAAGGATCTCCCAGTCAGCCAGCGGCGGAATTGCGGGCGTCCCAGCGGACTCACGACAGTTATAAAATTGCCCCTGTTGGCTTTTTCCGGGATGACACGTCCCGCATCTCCATTCTGGATCTCAAGATCGTATTCCACCCCCCTTTTATGGAATAACTCGATGGCACTCGCGAAGATATCCTCCAGAGGATGGTGGTCATCTATCGCTGCTGGATTCAAGTTTTCGGTCACGCCCAGAAGCGTTACTTTCATCCGCATGGATTCAGCGAGCCACGCGCCATATTCAATTGCGGCCCAGGTGCCTTTAAATCCATTGGTTGCAACTAATAATTCAGGTTTCATGCATGGCTCCGTTGACCGTACAAAAGAACTCCAAGGAGTCCCGCCCCCAGTAGGACAAATGGGGAGGGAAGCTCGAACCAGAACGCGGCCGCGCTCAAGGCTGCGATCAACAGCACGCGGCGGTCGATTGATTTCCGCGAAGTGGCGCGAAACAACTCCCAGGCCACAACCACGATCAGGGCTGCCACTGCAGGGCTCATTCCCGCTACAAATCCATCCACCCAATTCGCATGCTGGAAGCGTTGGAGGACGGCGGATACGATGAGCATCATCACGGTTGGCGGAAGGATCGCGCCCAGCAATGCAGTGAGCACGCCGGGTATGCCGCCCGCGGCAAACCCAACGAACATGGCAAGTTTTAATGCTTCACTTCCCGGAAGGACATTTGAAAACCCAACGGCTTCAACAAACTGGACTTCGGTCATGAGTTCCTTGGCTACAGCCTCTTTATACAACAAACCGACCGAAGCGGGACCCGAGGGCGAGAGGATGTTTACCTTAAGAAACATCCAGAGCAATCTCCACCACACCATAAACTTCGCCCGGTTCATGACAGGAAGAACACTCCGATCAAACCCGCGATAACGATCACAATACGTTCCGGCGCCTTCTTGGAGAACATTCCCACCAGGCTAACCAGCCCAATCGCCCAGCCTTCCCAGCCCGTGGAGCCGCCTTTCTGAAAGATCTTCCACGCCGTGAATAGCATCAGCACGGAAATCGCCGGCGTGAGGCCCTCGATAAAATTACTGATCCATGCTTCGCGACGCAGGCGATGCAGGATCATGGTCACGCCCAGAATGATCACGGTAGGCGGCAATATGGATGCCAGCAGTGCAACAAGCCCTCCCGGGATCCCGCCAACGGCATAACCAATGTACATTGCAAGCTGCAGCGCGTCGCTGCCCGGCAGAACGGACGAAAGCCCCACCGCCTGCACGAACTGGCTTTCCGTCACCATATTGCCAACGACCTCGTGATAGAGCAAACCGACCGAAGCGGGACCTGATGTGCTAAGCAGATTGACTTTGAGAAATATCCAGAAAAGTGGAAGAAGGTTTTCCAAGTTTTATCCTCAGTGATGAGGCACAATTGTAATGGCAAATCATAAAAACAAGTCCGTCCCAAATCGTTGGGATGGACACAACCATTTAAGGAAACGGAATCCTACGGCAGAATACCGCGAGCTTGAAAGGCAGCATCACCGGTTTCACTTCGGATGTTCGCCCAATCTCCGCGTAGATAACCACTCCCAACCTTGCGAGGCACAATATCTCTTTAGAGCGAGTTTGTTACATGTCCGTTTGGCCAGGGTAACTTGTCCAGTCGCGCAATGGATGCCATTGCCTTTTCACTGGCGGCCGCGGCCCCCCGAGGATATTGCGAACGGTGTAAAATAAGCATTAACAGCATCATTCCTAGTGGAGATAACATGACTTCAAAAGACTTCCGGAAGGAAAAAGATTCTCTGGG
>Ga0209002_10001859_pt1 | contig 17100 bp, 18 predicted proteins | sample Rifsed16ft2_FD_184010 | JGI IMG/M metagenome (GOLD analysis project Ga0209002, IMG submission 184010) | Soil microbial communities from Rifle, Colorado, USA - sediment 16ft 2 (version 2) | ecosystem: Environmental > Terrestrial > Deep subsurface > Rock core/Sediment | place: Rifle, Colorado... | reverse complement strand
TATAAGGATGGCTCGCAGGATACAACCCGGCGGGACAAAGGGGCTTCCTTCCTGGAACAAATGCAGTACCTGGGGGTAAGTGAAAACCAGATGGCGAAATTTCAGTATGAGATCGTGGAGACCAGCAAGTTGACCGGCGAGAAAGCGATCAATGCCCTGGTCAGCGTTGCAATGCTTGGCCTGATGGCCTTCGCGCTAACCAGAGTCACAGGCGGCGGCTTGATGGCCTTCCGCAAAAAGTATGCAGAAGGTGAAATTCCGGAAACCAGATTTCGAGATGTTGCCGGTGTGGATGAATGCCGCGAGGAACTGGTCGATATTGTCACTTTCCTGAAAGACAATTCAGTGTACCAGCGCATGGGCGCGCGCATGCCGCGCGGAGTGCTCCTGGTAGGGGACCCTGGAACGGGCAAAACTTTGCTGGCCAGGGCAATAGCCGGGGAAGCAGGGGTTCCGTTCTTCACTACTTCCGGTTCCGAGTTCGTGGAATTATTCGTAGGTATGGGCGCCAGCCGGGTGCGTTCACTGTTTAAGAAAGCGCGTTCCAAAGCCCCATGCATTATTTTCATTGATGAGATCGATGCCGCAGGACGGAAGCGCCACTCCAGTGGCGGAGGCGGTGAGATGGAGCAGGACCAGACTCTCAACCAATTGCTGGTCGAGATGGATGGCTTTGCCGCTTCTGAAGGGATCGTAGTGTTGGGTGCCACCAACCGGGTGGATGTGCTCGACCCGGCTCTCACCCGCTCCGGTCGTTTTGACCGCCATGTGAACGTGCCGCGTCCAGACGTGAAAGGACGCCTGGCCATCCTGGAGGTTCAACTCAAGGATCGCCGCCTGGCACCGGACGTGAACCTGATGGACATCGCCAGGTCTACGCCGGGACTGGTGGGAGCGGATCTTGCCAACATCGTCAACGAAGCCGCCATCCAGGCCGTACGCGGCGGGCACGAGGAAATCACCGTGCAGGATTTTCAGGAGGCAGTGGAGAAAAACCTGACTGGCGGTATCCAGCAGAAGAGCCGGGTAATGAGCGAAGTCGAGCGCCGTACAATCGCTTATCATGAAGCCGGTCATGCGGTCGTCATGAACGAAACGCCACACTCCGACCCTGTCTACAAGATTACGATCATCCCAAGAGGACAAATGGGCGGCTTTACCATGTCGCTCCCGCAGGAGGATAGCCTGCTGATGTCCCGCAACCAGATCCTCGCACGCATTACCAGCCTGATGGGCGGCCGGGTGGCGGAGGAATTGTTCTGCGATGATATTACCAGCGGCGCGGCCAACGATCTGAAAGTTGCCACACAATTGGCTGAGGAAATGGTCATGCGACTCGGGATGAGCGTTACCGGGCTGAGGGTGCTCAACCGGCCGGAAGGCTACGAGGCTCTTGCAGCGCCGCACATGGGCCAGAAAACCTTCGAAGCCATGGACGAGGCGATCAGCCAGATTCTGACTGAGGGGTATGGTGAAGCCAGGCGCATTCTGACCGAAAAGCGGGAGGCAGTCGAGCGGGTGACGCAAGCCCTGCTCCAACAAGAGACTCTGTCACGCGAAGAGTTCATAGCGTTGATATAGTTAAAAACCGTCCTCGCCCGAATCTTCATTTGATAATAAGAATGCCTCCGAGTAAAACCTTGGAGGCATTCTTACGGATTTTGTGAGTGCGTCGCACCAGACCGACAGGAGAATCTACTTAAGTGGACGAATCCTCTCGACAAGACTCATCTCATTAAGTAAGGTGCGACGCACCCTCCCATCCGCGCGTTGATGGAATACACGGACACGGTCGCCGAAATTCAGAATACTCTCAGAGTGGGGACGGCTATAAAGCTTGATAAAATTGAAATAGTGTCTACTTAACCCCAGCGGACTTGTCACATTGTTTGGCAAGCCTTGCCAGCTCTGTTAAACCTAATTATGAGGAGGTCGCCCTATCTTGGGGCGACCTCCTCATAATCAAATGGCTTTACATTGACATTGCTTCGTATACTCTGACGCTTGTAATCATTGGACAGCTTTTAGCAATTTTTTCTGCTTCATCAAGGCTGTCTGCATTAATCACTGTGTAGCCCGATAATGACTCCATGCCCATTGGCAGTTCTTTGGTTCCGGTACGAGAGATTTCTCTTCCAGGACCGAGGGGGCTGCCAGGATCAACCACCCTGCCTCCTATTGATGCGAACCACTTGCCCCAGGCTTCTTGTATTTCCTGAGTAGGCGTTTCAAATCCGTAGTGAAAAATTACAAATTTCTTCATTTTTTCTCCTTTTTCTTTGTATGATCTACACCCAAATAGTGAGCATAGTTTTCAAAGGTAGCTTCATCGCTACCCCAGTAGGTGTGATACTGCATTACCCAATCTTGAAGACTACGTAACGCTTCTCGGTTGAGTGTAAGAAAATTGGTTTGCCCGATTTTCTTACGTATGATCATGCCTCCTTTCTCAAGTACTTTTATGTGCTTGTAAATTGCAGGCAGGGTGAGCCCGCGCATGGAAGCTAACTGACTTATAGAACAAGGCTGCAGACCTAAAACGTAAATAATCTCTCGCCTGTGTTTGTTGGCAAGGGCTTCAAAAACATTGTCTAAATCTTGCGGGGCTTTAGGCTTGGTCATAATAGTTAACTCATGAGTTAACTATAGCACAGGCGTTCTATCCTGTCAAGTGATTTAGATGTCGACCTTTGTTGGTTGGGTTTTTATTTATGCTTGGTTCGATGGGTCTCTGAGCGTGCGACGGGTTTGATAAGTGAAAACATTTCTAATCAGATTGAAACTGTAAAAGGAATAATAAAGCCTCGCCAAGTTACAGATAAAAAAATCTCCGAGGACTACTCTCGGAGGTCTAATCATCTAATATCGAATTATCGAAACCCCTACTCCCCCGTCGGCACCCAGATATTCTTCACCTGCGTGGCCTCGTGCAGGAACTCATGGCCTTCGCCCTGCTCGCGATCCATCCAATTGCGCGGCAGGCCGTGGCCGACCCAGGTCCGCTTCATGTTGGCTGCGGATTCGTACTCCACGTAGTAACTGCCCTCGGCAGTGCCAAAGTACCAGATCGAGTCCACATCTTCGTGCTGGACAAGTGTCTTGACCAGATGCTCGCGGTCGCCTGTGACGATATTGACCACGCCGCCCGGCACGTCGGAGGTATCGAGCACTTGATAGAAATCCGTCGCGGAGAGCGGATGTTTCTGGCTGGGGATCATCACCACCGTGTTGCCACGCGCGATGGCGGGAGCCATGAGCGAGACAAATCCCAGCAATGGATATTCATCCGGGCAGGCGATGCCAACCACACCGATCGGTTCATTGACCGCGACCGTAATGCCGCGCAGAGTCGTCTCCTGCACTGTGCCACCGTATTTATCTGCCCATGCCGCGTAACTGAAGAGACGTTCCACCGCCGCATCCACTTCGGCTTGCGCGGATTTCTGCGTACGTCCCGTCATCTCGACAATGCGCTTGACGAACTCCGCATTGCGCGCATCCAGATTTTCAGCGATGAAATATAGAATTTGTGAACGATTGAATCCATGACGCATCGCCCAGCCTGGCTTGGACAAATGTGCGGCGTGCGCGGCTTCGACTGCATCACGAATGTCTTTGCGATTGCCGTCACCGACCTGACCGACAAGTTTTCCTTTCGCGCTCAGCACGCTCAACGTGTACGCGCCGTCGGGGCGAACCTGCTTGCCGCCGATATACATCTTCGGGGTGCGGTCGACGCGCGGCCGCAGGTCACTCCCATTGGCGCGCTCTGTCGTGGGCATCGCAGGACGCGCAGGGACATGTTCACCCCACCCTTCGACTTTGCTCAGGGTGGATTTTGTCCCTTCAGCAGGCGTTTTGAAATCGGGACGCGGGCGTTCCATCCAGATCGGCCGGAGGTATTCGAACAAACCTTCCTTGCCACCTTCGCGACCGAATCCCGATTCGCGATAGCCGCCGAATCCCGAAGCGCCGTCAAATTGATTCGTGCAGTTGACCCACACCGACCCGGCCTTGATGTTGCTGGCTGCTTCCAGCGCCAGGTTGATATTGTCACTCCACACACTCGCTGCGAGACCGTAGCGCGTGTTGTTCGCCAGTTCAACTGCCTCCGCGGGGGTACGGAAAGTTAACGAGACCAGGACGGGGCCAAAGATCTCCTCCTGAACGGTAGCCGCCGCAGGATCAAGACCCGTGAGAAGCGTGGGCTTATAAAAAAGACCATGCTCAGGCATTTTGATATTCGGCTGATAACATTCCGCGCCTTCGCTCACGCCCGTCTTCACCCAACCATCAATCGTGTCCCATTGCGACTGATCCACAATCGCGCCCATGTCAATTGATTTATCAAGCGGGTCGCCCACGCGCATGTGATCCATGCGATTTTTTAATTTTTGGATAAACTTCGCCGCAACATTTTCCTGGACGATCAGCCTTGATCCCGCGCAACAGACCTGGCCCTGATTAAACCAGATCGCGTCCACCACGCCTTCAATTGCTCCATCCAAATCGGCATCTTCGAACACGACAAAGGGTGACTTGCCCCCCAGCTCGAGCGAGAGTTTTTTGCCTGAACCAGCCGTCTGCCGGCGCAGGATGCGGCCCACGTCGGTCGAGCCGGTGAAAGCGATCTTATCCACATCCGGATGTTCGACCAGCATCGAGCCCGCCTTGCTGCTGCCGGTCATGATGTTGACCACGCCCGGAGGCAGTCCGGCTTCGGCGACGATTTCGGCGAAGAGCAGCGCGGAGAGGCGCGTGTAGGAAGCCGGCTTGAGCACGACAGTATTGCCCATTGCAATCGCGGGCGCGATCTTCCATCCCAGCATCAACAGAGGGAAGTTCCACGGGATGATCTGCCCGACCACGCCGACGGATTGATAATCGCGCAGTTCGGTTTCCATCAATTGCGCCCAGCCCGCGTAATAATAAAAGTGACGCGCGAGCAGAGGCACATCGATATCGCGCGACTCGCGGATGGGCTTGCCATTATCCATTGACTCGAGCACGGCCAGCAAGCGGTGATGCTTCTGAATGTTGCGCGCGATCGCGTACAAATAGCGCGCACGCACCACACCGGGTGTCCTACTCCAACTCTCGAATGCAGCGCGCGCCGCGGCTACGGCCGCGTCCACTTCCTTTTGTCCTGCCTGCACAGTTTCGGCCAATAATTCATCATTGGAAGGGTTGTGAGAAGCAAAATACTTTGCGCCCTTTGGCGTGACCCATTCGTTGTTGATGAACAAACCGAACTTGCGGTTATGCTCTTCCAGCCACGCGTTCACAGCAGAGGGAGATTCGGGTGCCGGACCGTATTCCATGGTTTTGAAAAGTTCAAGTAATGTGCTCATAAGATGCTCCAATTATGTCCGGTGGTCGAGTAGCCACGAGCAAAGCGAGTGGCATATCGAGACCACCCCTTTCAAGCCAATTTCTGTTTTTCAAACTTCTTCTTCGCAAGATTTGGAAGAAGTTCCTCATTGCCATTTATCAACGCCTCGCGCTTGGCTCTGCTCCAATTTTGGACCTGCTTCTCTCGATAATAAGCATCAGCAACTCGTTCGTACTCTTCACCATAAACAAGTTTGACTGGCAATCGTCCTGATGTGTATCTTGAGCCTAAACCTGAGAGATGCTCTGAGATACGTTGCTCCAAGTTTTTGGTCGAGCCGACGTAATAAGAACCATCTGTACATTCAAGTATGTACATCCACGCCATGTCAACTTATCATTTCACGATTGTATGTTACTTGATGGTCTCGATACGGTCTGGGAAAAACGCCCGGCCCTACTCGACCATCGGATTTTCTTATCCCATCGGCATGTGATGTTTCGCCGCGTAGTGACCTGTGATGTAGTGATACAACTGCCGCTCAAGATCGGTTAGCAGACTGCTCGCGCCGATACGGAATAGATCGGGCATCAGCCATTCATCGCCGAGTTCCTCTTTCATCAGCGATTGCCATGCCATGGCCTGCTTGGCGCTGCTGATCCCACCCGCGGGTTTGAAACCGACTTTGTATCCGTGGCGTTCCAGATACTCGCGGATAGCGCGCGTCATCACCAGACTGACCTGCAATGTAGCGTTGACTGTCTCCTTGCCTGTGGAAGTCTTGATGAAGTCCGAGCCAGCCATCATCGCCACAAGACTGGCCTGATAGACCTGCTTGAGCGTGCCCAGGTCACCGGTGGCAAGGATGGTCTTCATGTGAGCCGCGTCGCCGCAGGCCGCGCGGAACTCGCGTAATTCATCGTAGAGGGAACGCCAGTCCCCGGTCAGCACATGGTAGCGCGAGATGACCACGTCAACTTCGCGTGCGCCGGATTCAATCGCCTGCTCGATCTCGCCGATGCGCTGAGGCAGGGGAGTCTGTCCCGCAGGGAAGCCTGTGGCAACGGAGGCAACTGGAATGCCTGTGCCACGCAGCGCCTCCACCGCATCCTTGACGCGGTTGGGATACACGCACACCGCGCCGACGGTAATCTTCTCGCCGTCCAGTCCAAGTCTGGCGAGCATGTCCGGGCGGATGGGCTGCCTGGCCTTCGCACACAGACGTTTGACGCGACCGGGCGTATCGTCACCTGCCAGCGTGGTCAGGTCAATGCAGGTGACCGCGCGCAAGAGCCAGGCCGCCTGCCAGTCTTTTTTGACGGTCCGCCGTTTGGGCAGGGACTCGACGCGCCGCTCCACCGCGCTCTTGTTGACGTGCGCACCCATCACCCAGTCCAGATCGAGCGGGGTGCCGGGATTACGATTGTTTTTGGAAGTCATGGGATAAACCTTACCTTATCAAATCCATAAGGTGCAGGATTTGCAATGCAACTCTTGTGATTAATATATCACACTCGGATGAGGAGAGGCGAAAATAATAAGAATGGGAATTATTTTCTGATGCCAAGGGACGTTATACAGCGATTGGAATGAAATAATTATGAAGCGTTCTCGATCCCAACCCGTCTGGCGTGCTATACTCGACCACATAGTAATCCAAAGCACCTGTAGCTCGTGGCGAATTGGAAGACGCATTCTTGAAGTTCAGGATGAAAACCCTTGAATAAACTGTTCCCCATTATCTGTGTCCTTGTCATATCGAGTATTTTTGCGAGTTCATGTACCCCATCTCAAAGTGCAATTGCGACGGGTGCGGTACAAACATTGACCGCCCTGCCCACGACGACTCCCTCTCCAACAACAACACCGACAATTACGCCTCAGCCAACCCAAACTTCGACTGCAACACCCGAGGGTCCTGGCACAATCCGGGTTCCCGAAGATCAGCCGACCATCCAGGCAGGTATCGACGCTGCTCAAGATGGCGACACCGTCCTGGTTGCCCCCGGCATATACACTGAAAACCTCACTATCTCCCAGAAGTCAATTACGCTGGCCTCTTATTTCCTCACCGCCGGTGACGAACAATTTATCACCAATACGGTCATAGACGGAAATAAGTTATCGGTGATCAAAGTGACGAGAACGGCAGGGCCCGATACAAAGATCATCGGCTTCACCATCCAAAACGGAGATGATGGGATTATGGCTCGTGCATCCCTCCAGGTCCTGAACAACCACTTCCTGCACAATAAGGATGGCATTGATTACCAGAACAGCGGCGGCCTTAACAGCGGCAACATCTATGAAAATAACGCCGATGATGGCATTGACCTGGATGGCTCCACGGAAGCCATCATAGAAAACAACATTATCCGCAACAACAGGGATGACGGCATCGAGATCCGACTTCACGAACACAGTGGTCCCACCCTCAAGATCATCATTCGGCACAATATAATCTCTGGCAACCTTGAAGACGGCATCCAGTTGATTGATTATCCCGACGTGTCAGCTCGGATTTTTCACATCGAAGGCAATCTCATTCAGGGGAACGCCATGACCGGCCTGGGTCTGATGGACAACGCCGATAGTAATGAGGATTTTCGGGCGGCCAGCATCCCTGAACGCATTTATCTCATCAATAACACCATTGTGGATAATCCTTACGGGGTCAGTGGCGGCGATAACCTCATCGCGCTCAACAACATTTTCCTTAATTCCACCACGCTTGCCCTGAAGAACGTTGATGCCCATTCCGTCGCAGCCTACAACCTGTTTTGGAACAACGCGGTCGATAGCCAGAGCAGTAACGTTGACAGCAATTCCACCTTATTCGCCGATCCGTTGCTGGATGCGGAATATCAGTTGCAGCCGGGCAGTCCGGCCATTGAAGCTGGTACCGCCCACTTTGAGTGGAACGGCGAAATCGTCCTGGATCTTCCACCAAGCGCTTTCTCCGGCTCCGCCCCCGACCTGGGAGCGTACGAGGCGAACTCACACGAGGCCTACACAGCCCCTTTTGAGGTGCTTCGCTGGCAGAGGGCTGACATGGGTTTTATCATTACAGATCGTTCAAGGGCCGTCGCAGAAGATCGACTCCGGTCGATAGGACCCACAGTGGGATGAGCAGGTGATCGAATCCAAATCAACGTTTGTATTTTTTACTTCTTCGGTTGGGATGGGGCGGGCAACGCACCGAGTTGTCTCATCATACCAACAGTATCACGGTAAACCCAATCTTCCTCTACTTTGCCATTCTCCAAACGGAAGAGATTGATACCGCCAAAACTGATCTGCTTTCCAGTGGCAGGGATGCCCATGAGTTCGCCCTGGTGTGTCGCGCGGAACGTCCAGTGCCATTGTGTTTATCCGCGGCTCAATCCCCTCGCCTTTTGAACTAAAAGGGGTAGAGCAGATAAAAATAACTCTACATGTTCAGGCAAAGTATCTTTTCCCAAAGTCACACGCAGGGAGCCCAGGCCCCAGTCACGCGATAAGCCAATGGCATTCATTACTTCACTGGGTTCAGGATTGCCTGTCTTGCAGGCGGAGCCGGACGAGCAGGCAAAACCTGCGGCATCCAGGAGAGTCAGCAGAAGATTTCCATCCAGATCTTTGAATGCAAAGGAGGCATGCTGCGGGAGGCGGGATTCCATGTGGCCTGTGAGCCTGGAATCCGGAATCGTTTCAAGAACAGTTCCAAGGATCTGATCTCTCAGGGGCTTCACATGCGTAACGCGTTGGGCACGTTCTTCGTTTGTCAACCTTAACGCTTCTGCAAAACCGACAATGTATGGTACATTCTGAGTGCCCGCGCGCAGGCTGAACTCCTGCCCGCCACCTGTCAGGTGCGAAACAAGCGGCGTCCCTTTGCGGACGTACAACGCGCCGACTCCCTTTGGCCCGTAAAACTTGTGAGCACCGAGCGACAGCAGGTCCACGCCAAGTTCATTGACGTTGACGGGCAAATACGCGGCGGCCTGGACAGCATCCGTGTGAAGGAGAATGTTATTTGTTCTGCAAACCTCGGCAATCTCTTTGATCGGATTGATCGTGCCGATTTCATTGTTGGCATACATCACGGAGACAATCGCGGCGTTCCCGCAGATTGCTTTTGAAACGGCTTCCGGCGTGACCATGCCGTACTCGTCCACATCCAGCCACTCGTTCAAAAAGCCTTCATACTTTTCGAGATTTAATAAGGTCTTGGTCACCGCAGGGTGTTCTGCACGCGAGGCCAGGATCCACTTTGCACCGGTCTTCTCGCGCATGGCATACGCCGCGCCGCGGATCGCGAGATTATCCGATTCCGAGCCACAGGATGTGAAGATGATTTCATCGGGCCTGCAATTCAAAACGGATGCGACCGTCTCACGCGCGGCATCGATCGCAGCTTCGGCCTGCTGTCCGTAACGGTGAACGGACGAAGGGTTCCCGAATGAAGCGGAAAAGTAGGGGGTCATCGCGTCCACAACGCGAGCATCCACCGGAGTTGTTGCAGAATAGTCCAAATAAATCATGGCGGGGAAATTATAGCATGCTGAAGAGCAGGAAATTTGTAGTGTGTTGATTTGACTATTATCCAAAATCCAGTAAAATAGCGCCTCTTACGGAAAGGAGTAAGAATGCTTAAAATCCGATTAATGACTGGCATACAAATAATAATGATGACGGGCGCCCTGCTGCTCGCATCCTGTGGTGCAAGTGTTCCTGAATTAACCCCCACCGTAACTTTCAGTGCAGATGAAATTCGTACTCAGGCGGTCGGGACCTTCTCTGCGGGTCTGACTCAGACCGCGCTGGCCGCGCCGTCCGACACGCCTGTTCCCACCCTGACGCCCGCGCCCCCCCAAACGCTGGCCGCGAGCACAGCCGGAACCCCATTCGGTGCAGCCACAAGTGTGGCTGCTACAGCGGTGACCTCCTGCTACGGTCTCACTTTTGTGAGCGATGTGAGCATCCCCGACAACACAGCGATGACGCCCGGTCAAAGTTTTACAAAGACTTGGAAGGTAAAGAATGCAGGTTCATGCGCCTGGGATGCCGGATTCAAATTTGCATTTGTGGGCGGTGATGCAATGGGTGGAACTACTTACACCCTGCCATCATCCGTTGCCGCGGGTGCGGTGGCCGATGTTTCAGTAGCCATGGTCGCGCCTAATAAGACAGGGACAATTCGGGGCGATTGGCGACTGTCCACAGCAAGCGGCCAATTTTTCGGTGACCAGGTTTATGTTCAGGTAGTGGTAGGAGGCGGTTCTGCACCGACCAATACGAGTGGGCCTGCGGCCGCAACTTCAACTGCAGTTCCAGCTACTCTGACACCAACCCCGTAAGCAAGTATTACTGACCTTCAAATTAGCCTCCGCCCATGCAGGCGTTGGAGAATACGCGCAACGCTCAGAAATGATAAGATTTGCGCAGTGTTGTATTCTCCATACATAACCAAACAAAATACACATCCCGAATTCGGCTTTCGGGATGTGTATATTTTATAACATTAGAGTTATTGGAACACTTTAAGGGTTCCGCGGCGTTTGGCTGCGATCTCTTTGGTGATGCGTTTGATGACGCCAATACCAGACTTAAACGTACGGCGAAGTTGCGAGACTTCGATTGCGTTCATTCAATTGCCTTGAAACGGCAAGCTTATATTCCGGCATTGCTCAAGATGGTCATCATCTCAGATAGCATTGTGGTGAGTGTGGGATGTGTGACCTCGAAATGATCTATCGCATCCTGCAACCGCTCCAGCATGGAATCGTCGGATTCTCCTTTAACTTTTCCGGAGCGTTTCAACAAACTACGGATATCCGCGTTGAGATGACGGAGTAATTCATCTCCCTTTTCGTCCATGGACTCGGTATGCTCAAGCTCGTCATGAAGCTGTTCAAGAAGCTTGCGAAGGTTCTCATCAGACATGGAAAACGCCTCCTTCCATCCGCTTATTATGGATAACAAACTCCCTTATATTTTACAACGATTCTAGACACCCGGCGCTCGACTGCAGAAAAAGCAGATGAGAAAGCTCTTATTCCAATATCTCATTACGGTTTGCGATGACGCCGATAAAAACTGTCCGACTGTCTGGCCCGGAGTCAACAGGAGGATGCACTGGTCGTTTCAGGACCCTGCCGCTTTTGAAGGAACGGAAGAGGATAAACTGGCAAAGTTCCGCGAAGTGCGCGATTTGATCGAAAAGAAAATCAAGGAGTGGCTGGCAGAACAATTGTGATGTTCATCATGGACTTTTGATGACGCCAGTCCTTTGACTGTCGTCTTTCTTTCGCCTACAATATATTCAGGATTTTGAATATGAAAACCATGAGCAAAGCCCAAAAAATCTCGGCCGTACTGGTACAAATTGCTCATCCAGCAAGGCTTGCGATCCTGCTCTCGATTGGCAACGAAGAGGCCTGTGTTTGTCACCTGGAGGCTCTTCTGGGCAGGCGTCAGGCTTATATTTCCCAACATCTCATGGCACTGCGCGACGCAGGCATCCTCCGGACTCGACGCGAGGGAAAGTTCATATTCTACAGGCTGCGTGACCCCATGTTGTTGAAATTAATTGAGCTGGCCGCGAAGATGGAGAACGTCGATATTTCCGATATCCCAACCTCGGCCACATGCAACTGTCCAAACTGCGTACCAAAACATGAAGAAAAGTTTGCATATTCTCCTGGATGATGAAGACATCATATGACAGGTATTTCAAGTTTCCTTTTTGCCATCTTGCAAGGCGGCCTGGGCAACCTGGCGGCATACCTGGCCGCGCACGTTTTACTGTGCCTGCTTCCCGCTTTTTACATCGCAGGCGCGATGACCGCGCTCATACCCAAGGAAACGGTCACGCGCTTTTTGGGGCGTAACACGCCGAAATTCATTTCCTATCCCGCCGCGGCCCTGGCAGGTTCCGTGCTGGCGGTCTGCTCCTGTACGATCGTTCCGCTCTTCGCGGGGATCTACAAGAAGGGAGCAGGGATCGGGCCCGCCATCACGTTTCTGTTCTTTGCGCCGGCCGCAAACATCCTCGCGCTCATTTACACGGGCGGCGTGATCGGGCCGGACCTGGCGTTCGCTCGCCTGTTTCTCTCGCTAGCCTTTGGCATCGGCATTGGGCTTATCATGGCGTTGATCTTTCGAAAAGATGATTCAGCTCACGATAAGGCCACGGATCAGATGTTCGCCGCGCAGGCGAAAATGCGCCGCGCCGCGCTCGTCTTTCTGTTGATCTGGATCGCACTCCTTCTGGCCGGCACGCTCAAGGTGGGTTTGCTGACAAATACCTACGGCCAGATCACGCTCCCATTAAACGGCGCTCAGGCCCTTCAGTCCGCGCTGAACCGGCTTGTTCCGCATGATGCCAGTCGAGGCGAAGAGGGGATATCCGTGCAGGGCGTCATCCTGATCTTCCTATTGACATTAATTGGTTTGGCCTCCTGGAAAGGTTTCGAAAATATCCACGAGGGATTCAACCGCTGGACCTGGATCGCGCTCACGCTTACGGGTCTGACCTTGCTGACTGCCGCGCTGGGAATAAAAGCTTCACCCGGTGGCTTGTCCATTGCCTTCACTGGAAAATTCGTTGGCGTTCTGGTGGCTGGCACGGGGCTGGCATGGCTTATGCGCGCCCGCCTAAGCGAGGATGAACTGCGCGACTGGCTGTGGGAGTCGTGGCGTTTCGTCAAACAGATTTTCCCCTTGCTTGTGGTAGGCGTGTTCGCGGTAGGTGTCATCCGCATGCTCATCAAACCGGAATGGATTGAATCCCTCGCGGGGCAGAACACTTTGCCTGGCAATCTTGCAGGCGTGTTGTTCGGTGTGTTCATGTACTTCCCCACCCTGGTGGAGGTGCCGATCGCGCAGATGTTCCTCAGCCTCGGCATGCACCGCGGACCATTGCTGGCGTACTTGATGGCCGACCCTGAGCTTAGCCTGCAAAGCATCCTGATCATTTCGACCATCATCGGGCGGGTTAAATCGTGGACCTATGTGGGCTGGGTGGCGCTCTTTAGCACGCTCGCAGGCCTGATCTATGGCGCCTGGGCAGATGGCGCCAGCTTCGGATTGATCGCGCTTTACCTGTTGATATTCCTGGGCGCTCTGGCAATTGTGTTGTGGCTGGCCAATCGAGGGTACGCTATGAAACACAGCGCACATGTCAGCTAAGTCAGATTCCTTCTTTTCTTGATTGAAAGGAGCAGCCATGAAAGTCGAAATTCTGGGTACCGGATGCCACAACTGCCTGATCCTGGAAGACTTAATCCACGAAGTTTTACGCGATCTCGGCAGGACTGATGTGGAAGTGATCCGCAATAGTGACGAGCGCGCCATTCGAAAACACATGCCACTGGATGAAATCCCCGGCTTGTTGATCGATGGCGTATTGGCCAGCACGCGAGAAGTGCCCTCGCGTGAAACTCTCAGGGAATGGCTCTCTGAGCACCAATAATCTATACGGAGGTTTCAAAATGCTTACCATCAAAATTCTCGGCTCTGGTTGTGAGAACTGCAAGCGACTGGCCTGGCTGGCTGAACGGGCGGTTAATCACCTCGGCATCGAGGCAAGAATTGAAAAAGTGACGGATTACGCCAGGATCATGGAATACCCGATCCTTTCCACTCCAGGGCTGGTAATCAACGAGAAAATGGTCAGCTCGGGACGGATTCCATCTGAGGCCGAAATCACTACGTTTCTGACCGACGCGCTGGAGACAGCATAATACAGTTGGTTAAGATGGAGACCCCCATGACGGAAAAATCACTATCAAAACGATTATCTTTTCTCGACCGCTATCTCACGCTGTGGATTTTCCTTGCGATGCTCATCGGCGTGGGGATTGGATTCCTGTTTCCGAACGGGGTTCAGACGTTCAATCAGCGCTTCTCGGTCGGGACCACGAACCTGCCCATCGCCATCGGCCTGATCCTGATGATGTATCCGCCACTGGCAAAGGTACGCTATGATGAGTTGGGCGATGTCTTCCGTAACTGGAAGGTGCTTGGCCTGTCCCTGCTGCAGAACTGGGTCATCGGTCCAATCCTTATGTTTGCACTGGCGGTCATCTTCCTGCGCGACTACCCGGAATACATGGCGGGTTTAATTCTCATCGGACTGGCGCGCTGCATTGCAATGGTTATTGTATGGAATGAACTGGCGCACGGCGACACAGAATACGCGGCAGGACTGGTGGCTTTCAATAGTGTATTTCAAGTGCTTTTTTACAGCATATACGCCTATGTATTTATTACCATTCTACCCACATGGTTTGGAATGAAGGGTGCAATTGTCCAAATCACCATCGGCGAAATCGCAAAAAGTGTATTCATTTATTTAGGCGTTCCCTTCCTGGCTGGCTTTTTCACGCGCCTGATTCTGGTAGGGGCGAAAGGCAAGGAATGGTACCACCGCCGCTTCATCCCTAGGATCAGTCCAATCACGTTGATCGCGTTGCTCTTTACGATTGTTGTCATGTTCAGCCTGAAAGGCGAATACATCGTGCAATTGCCAATGGATGTTCTTCGGATCACCATTCCCCTGCTGATCTATTTTGTGGTGATGTTCCTTGTAAGTTTCCTGATGGGCAAGGCAATCGGCGCGGACTATTCCAAAACGGCTACTCTTTCATTTACAGCCGCCAGCAACAATTTTGAACTTGCCATCGCGGTTGCAGTCGCTGTATTTGGTATTTCATCCGGGCAGGCATTCGCGGCGGTCATTGGGCCACTGGTTGAAGTTCCCGTGATGATCGGACTGGTCAATGTGGCATTCTGGCTGCAACGCAGAATCTATTTGCAGCCGGTCACAGCTCAGTAACAATCCTGTATCAATCTCAATACAATATTTCCCGATTCGCCTGATCGGCTTCTTCAAATATCTTTCGGACTTCTTCCTTCATCTCGGCAGAGACTCCCACCGTCTGTGGAATAAATTTGACCATATCACGCGCCTGCCGCAAGAGATCCTTGACACCCGCTATGTAGGAAAAATCATTTTTGCCGAGTTCAGCGGGGACAGGGAAATCACACGCTTTTTGGATCAGCTGACGCGCACGGATGATGCGCTCAGCGGCAGGGATCATTTTTGCCATATTTGCTCCTTATGCTGGTGGAGCGATGACAAGCCACCAACCCGACCCACCAGGATCTCCATTATTTTGCCAGGCATTCCAAACACCTTCATTTCCCGCCCAGTCACTTGATTCTTTTGTGCCTGTAAGTGGATCGTTGCAATGAATCATAATTGCATTTCCTCGTCAAAAGCGCCAACCCCTGCCCGGAACTGAATACAGTCCCTGTCGAAACATCATCCGCATAATATTGGGCGATCTTCACCATGTTCGCCGGGCTGGTGAAAGGCGGGAAATCTTCCGTGTAATACCCGTGAGCTGCCGCGTAATCAATCACTTCCTGCTCATTGATCGGAGCCTGTGGATAGGCATAATTGTATGCCATCACGATGACCGCTTCACCGCAGGATGTGCCTTTTGATTGCTGGACTACCTCAACCTGTAAGTTCAATGGCTCCTGCTGAAGCCGCGATATTGAATTTTTCCCAATTATTTGAGTGAAGCCAGCATATAGGAAAAGACCGCCAATGCCGATCAAGCTGAATGTTCTCAAATGCGCCAGGGATTGTTTTTTCATAATTTCATATACTGCCTGTCGAAATAAATTTATCCATGTTATGGGTCAGGCAAAAACGGAAATCTGCATATTAACGCCGTACTTCGTAATTCTGACGTGCTTTTGTAACGCTTGCTTACACAGATGATGGCAGTTCCAGAGTTTTCTGCTGTATATTTGCACGCGTCTTTCTCCCCGATTGCGGCGCCAGGAGCAGCATCGCTCCGGCCCCTACCAGGCCGCCGTCCTCGGCCGTGATTGATGACTACTCCCGGCACTGTCCCTGCGGAGATGTTGCGCGGGGAGGGTAGTTTGAAGAGACACTGTCCTTTTGCGTGGATGTATAATTGACATCCATGGCAGGCAATACACAGGACAGCAAGCAGATCGTCGCGGGATTCTGGGCTGCGAGGCAGGGAAATGACTTCCAGGTCGCAGGCGAATTCCTGCACGATGACTACGTTCTCGACTGGCCACAATCCGGCGAGCGGATTCGCGGACGAGCAAACTTTGTCGCCGTCAATGAGCATTACCCGGCCCATGGACGCTGGGAATTCAGCGTTCATCGTAATTAGGAGAACAATATGGGACTCTTTGGCTTTGGAAAGAAACCTGATAGGAATGTCGCCGTTCTTGCAGCGCAGGAAGTCCGTCAGCGCCTGCTCGCGCTCAACCGCGAGACCGCGCCCTATCAGATCGTTGACGGTACGCATCAAAACGTGGACCTGATTGCCGAATGGAAAATCGTGGACGCCAGGTGGTACGAGATTTTCGCGAAAGCGAACCTCACAAAGGTCTTTCGCATCTACATGAAGTTCGACGATGCCAGACACGAAGTCCGCGCCAAGGATGAGGAATATACGGTCGAATGGAAGGCCGGTGTGCCGTCGCTGTCCGTGTCTGCCAGCAAGTTTCAGGGACAAAAAACTTCGATCGAGTTTGGCGCAGCCTACGCCTTCACTGAAGAACTGAAGCCAGGGCAGGTCTATAAATATCGCTTCAGCACGAACGAGATCAAGAAGCCGGTTCAGGAGACGGTCGCCGCCTGCGGGTGGACCTATAAAGGGGTAGCATTCGGAAAGTTGTAAAGAAAAGCTCCTCAAGATTTGGCAAGCGGTGGGAGAGCCGTAAATAAGATG
>Ga0209002_10001844_pt1 | contig 17132 bp, 16 predicted proteins | sample Rifsed16ft2_FD_184010 | JGI IMG/M metagenome (GOLD analysis project Ga0209002, IMG submission 184010) | Soil microbial communities from Rifle, Colorado, USA - sediment 16ft 2 (version 2) | ecosystem: Environmental > Terrestrial > Deep subsurface > Rock core/Sediment | place: Rifle, Colorado... | reverse complement strand
GCTGCATAGGAAACCTGGCCGTTCGCTGGGGAAGCGGCACACTGGTCGGGTTCGAGAACCACGGTGGGCGCACCCATCTGGGGCCCGGCGTCCGCGCTCTCGCCAGCGTCATCCATGGCCACGGCAACAACGCCGAGGACGGGACCGAGGGCGCCGTCTATCGCAACGCCTACGGGACGTACCTGCACGGGCCGCTGCTGCCCAAGAACCCCCACTTCGCCGACCACCTCATCGGCCTAGCCCTGGCCCGCGCGGGTCAGACCGCGCCGTTGGCGCCTCTCGACGACGAGCTGGAGTGGCGCGCTCACCGCGCGGCCCTCAGTCTCGCCCGTCAGGAGGCCTGGGCGCGGCGTGTGGGACTGCGCTTCCTGGTCTCCTAAGCAGCGGCGCTCCGATCACCCCTGCGCAGGGGCGCGCTCGCCCGCCAGCACCCAGAGGAGCGCGCCGGGGATGATCCCGCCGCCGTAGAAGACGACGAGGAGGGCCAGCGAGTAGGCGAGCGCAGCTTCCGGGGCGACGCCGTACGGTGCAAGCAGGAGAATAAGAGCGGCCTCGCGCGTGCCCAGGCCGGCAAAAGTGAGCGGCAGCAAACCGATGACCGTCGCCAGCGTGGCCGCCAGGGCGAGGGCCAGCGGCGGCACGGGCAAGGCAAGGCCCCAGCCGAGAATGACACAGAACCCCAGAAACAATCCATGCGTCACTATGGTCCAGAACACCGGCTGGACCAGACCCCTGCCACCAAAGCGGCGCCACGTCTCGGGCATCGCTCCAATCTCTTGACCGAGGTTGCCCCAAGTGCGACCTCCGTAGTCGGCGATGAACCCCAGCAACCGGCGCAACGCCCCGCGGCCGAAGGCGACTAGAAGGAACAGGCCCGCGCCGCCGGCCAGGCCGAGCGCGAAGAACGGTCGCAGCCAGGGCAGGGGCAGCACACCGAGCCCGATCCAGCAGAGCAGGAGACTGGCCGGCAGGTCGATGCCGCGTTCGAGCAGGATCACGGCGGCCGCAGAGCCGAGACGGACGCCTATGATACGCCTGAGGTCCCAGGCCCTGGCGAACTCCGCGGCACGCGCCGGCGTCGCCAGCCCTAGGGCGTAGTAGCGTAAGAATTGGGCCACCGCGGCTCCGAAGGGAAAGCCGCCACCCTCAGGCAGGACTCTGACCATGCCCTGCCAGCGACGGGCGCTGGCCAGGAGGAGCCCGGTGTTGCACAGCAACGCCGCCAGCCAAGCCGGCAGAGAGATAGCGGCAGTCAGCCTTGTCACCTCGACCAGGTCGAAGCGCGTGATGAGCACGACGAACAGAGCAAGGCCCAGGAGTCGCAGGAGCCAGCGGGCATACGCGTCGCGGGGAAGCCGCCGGATGCTGGCCTGGAGCAGGCCGCTCATGACTGCACGCAGGCCCCGCTCCCCTCTGGGGCGCATCCCGGCCACACGGCGCGCAACACGAAGACGGCGCTCTTGTCGCTGATCAGGGCCATACTCGTCGAGCCCGCTCGGACTGTTGAGACGCATCGAGTCACTGTTGCACCACGTACTTGGTTTCGGAGCGCAGGTGAGACGAGCATACTGTGCACTTCGGAGGCTGACAATTGCCAAGCGCTGGGGCGGTTCGCAGAGCGCCCCAGTTCTCGTCGGTCCGGCGGTGCGCCCGCCACTGCGTCAATGTATAGTTACCTGCGCCACATGCCGTTCCACGACCTCCAGTCCTACCTGGGTGCCCTCGAAGCGCGGGGCGACCTGCGCCGCGTCGCGGCTGAAGTCGACCCGGTGCTGGAGATCACGGAGATAGCGACTCGCATGCTGCGCGAAGAGGGGCCTGCGCTCCTCTTCGAGCGCGTGACGGGCTCGCCGTTTCCCCTCGCCATCAACTTCCTGGCCAGTCATCGGCGCATCGAGCTCGTTTTGGGACAAGAGCCGGCCGCCCTCGGTGAGGCGCTCGTTGGACTGTGGGAAGCCGCCCAGTCGCTCTCGCCGCGCCGGCTCCTCGCCCAGCGCCGGGCGTTGGGAGGCCTGCTCGCCATGCGCCTCCGACGCGTGGCTCGGGCCCCTGTGCAAGACGTGGTGGAACCGCCAGACCTGAGCTCGCTGCCCGTCCTGCAATGCTGGCCGGGAGACGCGGGCCGTTTCATCACCTTCGGCCTGGTCTTGACGCAGCACCCGGACACCGGCAGGCGCAACCTGGGAGTCTATCGCCTGCAAGTTCGCGGCCCCGACACCACCGGCATGCACTGGCAGCTCCAAAAGGGCGGCGGCTTCCACTATCGCGTGGCCGAGGAACGCGACCAGCCGCTGGAGGTGGCGGTGGTCCTGGGCGGCGATCCGGGCCTGATCCTGGCGGCAGTGGCGCCGCTGCCGGAGGGGATCGACGAGCTGCTCTTCAGCGGCCTGCTGCGCCGCCAGCCGCTGGCGATGTCCGCCGCCCGCTCCTTGCGCCTGCTGGTGCCGGCGCGGGCCGAGTTCATCCTGGAAGGCGAGGTGCGGCCACACGAGCGCGCTCCGGAGGGCCCCTTCGGCGACCATTTCGGCCACTATTCCGAGAGCGGACCCTTCCCGGTGTTCCACGTCCGCCTCATCACGCGCCGGGCCAGGCCGGTTTACCCGGCCGCCGTTGTCGGCAAGCCGCCTCAGGAGGACCGCTACCTGGGCGAGGCCGTGCAAATGATGTTGGGGCCGCTCCTGCGCGTGCTCCACCCGGAGCTGCGTGGCCTCTGGGCCTACTACGAGGCGGGCTTCGTCAACTTCGCGGTTGCGGCCGTGGCTGCCCGCTATCCCAAGGAGGCGCTGAAGACGGCGTTTGGCTTGCTTGGCATGGGCCAGTTCTCGCTCACGAAGGTGCTGGTCCTGGTGAACGCCGACGTGGACCCGCGCGACTTCCGCGGCGTTTTGCGCGCCATTGCGCGCCACTTCGATCCGACGCAGGACTTCACGCTGCTGCCGCGCACCGCCTACGACACGCTCGACTTCGCCTCCTTCGAGATGGAGCTTGGCTCAAAGATGGTGCTTGACGCCACGACTAACGCGACCGCGCCCGCGACGCCCGTGCCGAGCGAGGCGGCTGTGGCGCTTGCGCTCCGGAGTCTGCCGGAGGCCCTTGCGGCGCGCCTCGGCGCGTGGGCACTTTGGGAAGACACGTTGCTCGCCGTCCAGGTCGACGGCGTTGGACGCGAGATGCTGGAGGCGCTCGTGGCGGCAGACCTCGGCAGCGTGAAGCTCGTCGCGGCCGTAAGCCGAGACGTGGACGTGAACGACCAGGTGAACCTGCTCTGGGGGCTCTTTACACGCTTCGACCCGGCCCGCGATGTCGTCTTTCGCCGTTCGTCGCTGCGCGGCGCCTGGCCCTGGCATGAGGGGCCCCTGGGCATCGACGCCACCTGGAAGCACGGTTACCCTGCGCCGCTGGAGATGCCGGAGGAGATCGTGCGGCGGGTCGACCGGCGCTGGCGCGAGTATTTTCCGACAACATGATGGCGGACGCAGTGGCCTCTTCTCTTCGGCTGTTCCGCCATATCCGCGTGGCGGCGGAGGCGATACGGTTGGAACAGAGCCTGTTCGCGCTACCCTTCACCATGGCGGGCCTGCTGTTGGGTGCGCGAGGCCTGCCCGAGGCGCGAGTGGTCTTCTGGTCGGTCGTGGCCTTCAGCGGTGCTCGCACGCTCGGCATGGCGGCCAACCGGCTCATCGATCGGCGCATTGATGCGCGCAACCCCGTGGCCCGGACCCGCGCCCTGCCCGCCGGTCTCATGTCGGCCTGGGAGATGGGACTGATCGCCGTTGGCGGCGCCGGACTGCTTGTCCTCGGCGCTGCGCAGTTGAACCCGCTCTGCCTGGCCCTGTCACCCCTCGCTGCGGCCATCGTGACGCTCTACCCCTATATGAAGCGGTTTACCTGGCTCTGCCACGCCGGTGTGGGCCTCTCGCTCGGCAGCGGCCCGGTGGGAGGCTGGCTCGCGGCGACAGGCGCCTTCGAGTCCGGCACGTGGCTGCTCGGCTTCGCCGTCTTCTTCTGGGCGACCGGCTTCGACATCCTCTGGCACGGGAGCGACGTCGCCTTCGACCGCCAGGAGAGGCTCTATTCGCTGCCGGCCTCCTTCGGCGTCTCGGTTGCCTTCATGGTGGCGAAGGTCTGCCATCTGGCGGCGCTGGCGTGCCTGTTCGCCACTGGCCTTCTGACTCAAATGGGCCCCCTCTTCTGGGTAGGACTCCTGGCGGCCACGGCTCTTCTGATTCAGGAGCACCGCCTCGTGCGTCCGGACGGCCCGGGGCCTGGACGCTCCTTCTTTCTGGTGAACAGCAGCGTCTCGTTCGCGGCGCTGCTGGGAGTGGTGGGAGGGCTGTATGGATCGTAGGTCCGTGTCGGGTCACAACGAGGGCGCAGCGGACGCGGGCGCAAGGTGTACTGGCCGTTCGCGAACCGCCCCTACGAGGCTACATCGTGGCAGACCAAGGGCCCGCTAGCCAAGGTCGCCTCCCCCTCGTCGTCGGCATCAGCGGGGCGAGCGGCGCTGCTCTTGCCCAGCGCACCATCGAGCGGCTGGGCCAGGCGGGCCAGCCGCTCATCCTGACCATCACCGACCCCGGCCTGCGCGTCTGGAAAGAGGAGCTCGGCGTCTCCTTCAAGCAGAGCGTCGCCGGCTGGCAGGAACGGTTTCTTGTCGAAGTGCTGGACGTGCGCAACATCGGCGCCAGCATCGCCAGCGGCTCGTATGCGACGCGCGGCATGATCGTCGTGCCCTGCAGCACCGATGCGCTGGCGGCCATCGCCCACGGACACGCCGCCAATCTGCTGGAGCGCGCCGCCGACGTCACGCTCAAAGAGGGGCGTCGCCTCGTGCTCGTGCCCCGCGAGACGCCGCTCTCGGCGATCCATCTGGAGAACATGCTAACGCTCGCGCGGCTGGGCGTCCGCATCGTGCCGCCCATGCCCGCCTTCTATCTGCGCCCGACCACGGTGGCCGAGGTCGTCGAGGCGCTCGTGGACCGCATCCTGCAGGCATTGGAGTAAGGTTGGACGCGCCACGCCCGTGATGCTGCGGTGCTCGAGTGCTGCTACCTTCGACAAGAGCTCTACGACGTGTGTCGCGCTCCGTGCTTACCTGATTCATGCCAATTATTTACCCTTCGCCGCCCAAGCATGTCAGCGCATGTTTGCGTGTTGCCTGGGGCTGTGGCACACTTGCTTCGAAACTAGTATCTCATCTGAGGAGACTATCCATGCCACCAAAGAAAGCAAACAAGACAGGCCATCTGGAAGCCATGTATCGGGAGATTGTCGAGAAGACCGAGGTGGCGCACGTCGTAGAGAACTTTGTCGACGCTAGCCTAAAGGAAATAATGCCAGTCATTCGTGCGCCGTATACCTACATTCTCGAAGACCGCGTTACCTATGGAGCTTACGAAGACCCCATCTAAGAAACCGTGGGGATGCGCTACAACATGCCGGACTGGGGCGAGGTACTAAAAGAGGTCCAGCAAGAAATATCGGCTGGAAACAAAGCGGCCGTCGACACCGTGCGCCGAAAATACCTCGCCCAGTTATATGCGTACACTGAGCGTAACGTAATAGCCTACTACTCTGGATTCCTGTCCAAGCAAGATATAAGCGGTCTCGATATCAACGACGAAGACAAGAACGGCTTCATGATGGCCGTTCACAATCTGGATCGCACTCAGGGTCTTGACCTTATTCTCCATACACCTGGCGGCGACATTGCAGCCACTCAATCGTTGGTATTTTACCTGCGCCAGATGTTTGGAAATAACATACGGGCAATCGTACCCCAAATCGCAATGTCCGCTGGAACGATCCTAGCTTGTTCATGCCAGTCAATCGTTATGGCTAAGCATTCCAATCTTGGCCCAATCGATCCACACGTTGGTGGTAGACCAGCCTATGGAATATTACAAGAGTTTCGACGCGCCTACCGAGAGGTCAAGAGAGATGCCAGTAAGGCTCCGCTCTGGCACGCTATTATTAGCCAGTATCGTCCAACGCTGCTTAGTCAGTGTGAAAATGCCATTCACTGGTCAAATGCGTTTGTTAAGGAGCAACTTGAGACCGTCATGTTCGATGGCGAGGCGAGCGCTAGCAATAAGGCGACGGCTATTGTAAGGAAACTCACTGATTATAGGGGCAATAAGACGCATACGAGGCATATTCATTACGACGAATGTGTAGGGATGGGACTAAAGATAGAAATATTGGAGAACGACCCCAATTGGCAAGACTTGGTTCTAACGGTTCACCACTGCTTCATGCACAGCCTTATGAACACGCCGTCATATAAAATGATCGAAAATCATCTCGGAGCCGCCTTCATCAAACGGCAACTGGTCGCCCAAGTGATGATCCCACCCGGCGGCCCATCGCTAATGCCCAGCCCTTAGTCGCTTGAGCGTCTGGTCCCCAGCAAAGATCCTGCTGCCTTTCTCCCCATCTCCGCAGCTTGTTCTGGCGTACGGTGAAGAGGCGTGGCCTGCCCCGTTCTGCCACTTAGACGCGACGGCCTAGAGCAACGCCCGCAGGATCCTTGCCTTCCACTAGCTTGGCTTCTGGCTGCTTTTGGTGTCGCTCTTCGTCCGTCGCTTCCTGACACCTGGGAACGGAGTGTTGATGACGACGCCCTTTTGGCAGCGCACTGGGCGTTTTTCTCTTTGCCCAAATGAAGCTTATACAGCCCGTTTGCGTGGTTGACTAGAGCGGAACCCAGGCGTAACATCCATCTGCTAGCGATGTTCACGCTAGCGACCGACACAGGCGAATGAGTCAAGACAGCGAAAGCGACAGTAGTCGGCCGAAACGTCCCTCGCAGGAGGGCCGATCGGCGTAGCGATGCGTCCGACGTAGTCCCGCGTTTCGGGACCGCGGCTCCAAGCACGCTGCCCATCGGCCACGCCGGTGGGCATTTCGGTGCCGAACAACGAAGGAGGCTGCGATGGAGCCGCAGGTCCTGACAGACATCCTCCACGAGGTCGCGGGCGCCCTCGATCATCGAGACGTGGCTGCCGTGCTCCACGCTGCAGGAAGGGCAGCGCCCGCTGAGCGCGGCTCGCTCCTGCTGGCCCTCACGCCTCCGCAGCTCTCCGCGCTCTTCCGGCTCATCGGCCAGGAACCGGCCAGCGATCTTCTGGAAGAGATCGCGCCGTCCGATGCAGCCCGCCTGTTGGTCCGCCTCTCCGAGACAGAGGCCGGTGCCATCCTCGAGGGCATGGACCCCGACGATGCGGTGGATGTCGTCCAGGAGCTGGCCCCGAGCCGGGCAGAGGAGATCCTGCACCATGTGAGCCGCGATGCGGCGCGGGAGCTCCTCGAGTTGCTTCCCTACGATCCCGACACGGCCGGCGGCATCATGACCCCGGAGCTCGTGGCCGTGCGGCCCGAGGCCACGGTCCAGGAGGCGCTGGCGGCCCTGCGCGACCTGGCCCAGCAGCTCGAGCCGGGATCGATCCAGTACATCTACGTGGCCGACGAGGCGCGTCGCCTGGTCGGCGTGCTGCCGCTCCGCGCCCTGGTGCTCAGTCGACCCCAGGTGCCAGTGTCGGAGGTGATGCTCACCGACATCGTCAAAGTGCGGGCGAGTGCCGACCAGGAGGCGGCGGCGCGTCTGCTGCTGGAGCATGACCTCATGGCCCTGCCGGTCGTCGACGACGAGGAGCGCCTCGTCGGCATCATCACCGCCGACGACGCTCTCGATGTGCTGCAGGAGGAGACCAGCGAGGACATCCAGCGCCTGGGCGGCTCGGAGCCGCTTGACCTACCGTATCTGCGCGCCACCGTGGGGCTCATCGTTCGGCGGCGGCTTGGCTGGGTCATGCTTCTGTTCGGCGGTATGTTCCTGACCAGCCTGGTCCTGCGCCACTTTGAAGAGAGCATCCAAACGATGGTCTCGCTGGCAGTGTTCATTCCGCTGCTGATTGGCATGGGAGGTGTCGTCGGCTCCCAGACTGTCACTACGTTGGTGCGCGCCCTCGCCCTCGGCGAAGTAGCGCCGCGCCATATCCTGCAGGTGATCCGCAAGGAGATGGCCGTGGCAGTTCTGCTGGGGATCGCTTTGGGCATCGCCAACACTCTGCTAGCTTGGCTGATGGGCGTGCCCGTGGATATCCGCTACACGGTAGGCCTTACGGCGTTCGTGCTCGTCTGTTGGGCGATGGCCATGGCCGTGTTATTGCCCATTCTCACGCACAAGCTTGGCATCGACCCTGCAATCGTCTCCAACCCGCTGCTCACGACCATCGTCGACGCCACCGGCCTCTTTCTGTACTTCACGCTGGCCCAGTGGCTGGTCTTCGGACGCTGAAGCGACCCGCTATTCCTGCACCCGACAGGCCGATGCAGCCCGAACGGGGGCTGCCCGACAAGCAGTATGACCAGTAGCTCCGTGGGGAGCTACTGTCCGCCTCTCATCCCCATGCCACGGCGCGCGCCGCCCGTGAGGACCTGCTTCTTTGTCCATGGCCCCCAGAAGAAGTAGGGCACGTAGAAGAACAGCCGGGCGATCATGGCGATAGAAATCGCCCACGCGATGCCGTACTGCCCCAGGCTGCCTACATGGGGCAGGTAGAAGGCGAGCGGCTGCTGGACGCCCCAGATGGTCGCAAGCGTCACGAGCATGGGCACCAGCGTGTCACCGGCTGTGTTGAAGCTCTGCATCGCCACCTGGCCCACACCCATCGCCAGATAGCCCGCGACCTGAATGCGCAGCCACACAACGGCCACGCTGAGGAGCTCCGGCTCCTGATTGAAGATCGACAGGATGAAGAGCGGGAACGCGAAGACAAGGGCGCCGAAAACGGTCTTCATGAACGTCACATAGGCGGATGCCCAGAGCACCGTCTCCTTCGCTCGCTCCGGCTTCTTTGCTCCGAGGCTTTGGCCCACGATGATCCCTGAAGCCTGGCCCATTCCCTGGCTGCCCAGGTTGGCGAACATCTCGACGCGCCGTGTCAAGGAATAGGCCGCCAGAGCGTAGTCGCCGAAGACCGCCACGAGGCCCACCAGGACGATTTGGGCGATGGACCGCTCCATGCTGGTCACCGAGGCGGGAGCCCCGATGCGCACTAGCGTTCCCAGCATCCCGAAATCGAGCCGGTAGCCGCGAAAGCTCAGGTGCAGGCGCGATGTCCCTGAAAATAGGACGTGGAAGTTCATGGCCACGCCGAAAAGCTGGGCCAAGACATTGGCCATAGCCAAGCCCATAAGTCCAAAGCTGGGGAACCACCACCACCCGAACGCCAAGAAGGGCGCCAGGACGATGTGGACGACGCGCACCACCGCGGTGGCCTTCATGGGCGTCATCGTATCTCCCGATGCCTGCAGCGCTGCTCCGCTCATCATGCGGAAGGCCTGCGTGGCCATGCCGATGAGCTGGACTCGCATGTAAGGAGCGCCCTGCGCGATGACCGCCTCCGAGATGCCCAGCAGGTGCAGGAGGGACTCGGTGAAAAACACACCCAGCACAACCATGATCAGCGAGAAACCACCGCTGAGCGTGAAGGACTGCAGCGCCACGTGATTAGCGAGGGCGACATCGCCCGCCCCAACCGCACGCGATATCATGGCCCGCATTGCAGTATCAAAGCCCATCCTGCCGGTCATCATGAGCTGCGTGTAGCTCTGGGCAGCGCCAAGGCCTGCGATCGCCCGTGCGCCAAAGCCGCGGCCGGCCCAGAACAGGTCGGCCATCTGATCGGCGACGTTCAGGACGCCTTCCACCATCTGCGGCCAGGCCAAGAACCAGAGGTTCTTAGGAATGCTGCCGCTCGTGAGGTCGCGATCCAGCCGGGCGCTGCGACCACGCCCCCGTCGCCCACCCTCGTCGATCGTTTCCTCAGCGCTCGCCTCTGGGACTCGTCGCGGAGCCAAGCCAACCGCTACGCCGTTGCTCCCAGAGGACGCTCGTGGAGCATCCGGCATCACAGGGGCATGGCCATTCACTCCGCTTGCTGAATGAACGCCGTTCATCCAGGATGCCACGCCGTTGGGGGAGATTCCATTGCTTAGCGTGGCGTCATAGGCGCGCCGCCGTTCCGGATCGATCAGTACGGCGTACGCCCCGTCGAGATAGCGCACGATCTCGGGCGCGAGCGGATCGTCCGGGTTTCGGTCGGGGTGGTGCCGCTGTCTGAGGACTGCGTAGGCCTCAGCTAGCGAGTCGGCATCCGCGCCCGCGTCGACCCCGAGGATTTCGTAGTACGTCGGCGTGGCGTCGTCCGGCGCTATGATGCGGCCGTTCGTCGCATGGCGCTCGGCATCTTTCTGCTCCTGCTCTGTCTGCTCTTTGGCCATTGGGCGCAACCTTTCTATCTCGATTGTTAGTGCGCGCTCCGCATCCCCATAGCTCCACGTCCACCGGGACCTCCGAGGACCTGCTTCTTCGTCCACGGGCCCCAGATGAAGTACGGGAAGTAAATGAGCAACCTCACACCGATCGCCAGAACGATCGCCCAAGCGATGCCGTACTGGCCCAGATTCGCAACTGTCGGGATGGGGACAGCCCAGCCGAACAGCGTCCAGTCGGCCGCGGCGCCCGACAGCATGAGGGCGAGAGGCTGCTGCACGCCCCAGATACTCGCCAGGGTGACGAGCATCGGCACCATCGTGTCCCCTGCTGTGTTGAACGACTGCTGGAACACCATGCCTATGGCCATGCCGAAGAAGCCGACCGCCTGAATGTGCAGCCAGGCCGTGGCGTTCTGTATGAGCTCTGCGTCGTTGCTGAAGACGGACAGGAAGAAGGCCGGGAACAGCACGATGAGGCCTATGAGAACACTTTGAACCGAGGTGACGTAGCCCATGGCCCAGAGCACGGCGCTCTTGGCCCGCTCCGGCTTCTTTGCACCAAGGTTCTGGCCCACCATGATGCCCGCGGCTTGGCCGACACCCATGCTGCCCATGTTGGCGATCATCTGCGTGCGACTTGTTAGCGAGTAGGCGGCTAAGGCAGTATCGCCGAACGGTGTCACCAGGCCGACCAGGATCACCTGTGCGAGGGCGCGCTCCATGCCGGTGACGGAGGCAGGAGCACCGATACGGACCATGCGCCCGAGCAGCGGCCAGTCCGGACGATACCCTTGGAGCGACAGCCGCAGCCGCGATGTGCCAGCAAACAAGGCGTAGAAGTTCATACCCGCCCCAGCAATCTGCGCGAGAGCATTGGCAATGGCGGCGCCTGCCAGGCCCCAATCAGGGAAGAATCCCCAGCCGAACATCAGGACCGGCGACAAGACAAAATGGATGATCCGCGTCACGATCTGCGCCTTCATCGGTGTCAGCGTATCGCCCGCGGCTTGAAGGACCGAGCCGCTCATAAACATGAAGGCCATGGTGCCTGAGGCCACAAACTGCCAGCGCATATAGTTGGCGCCCTGGGCGACAACGCCCTCGCTCACCCCAAGCAAGCGCAGCAGGAAGTCGGTGAACACTATCCCGAGGGCCGCCACGAAGATCGACACACCACCACTGAGGCCAAAAGACTGTACTGCGACGTGGTTGGCCAGGGGCATATCGCCCGCGCCTACCGCTCGCGCCACCATGGCGCGTGTTGACGTGTCCAAGCCCATCCGCGCCGTCATCACCAATTGGGACCAGCTCTGCGCCGCCCCGAGGCCGGCGATGGCCCGCGTGCCGAAACCCCGACCGGCCCAGATGAGGTCCAGGATCGTATCGAGTGTCGTGAGAGAGCCGGACACCATCTGGGGCCACGCCAGGAACCAGAGGTTCTTGGCAATGCTGCCCGTCGTTAGGTCGCGGTCAACGGACGCCCGGCGGCGTCGGCCACCTGCGGCAGCGCCAGCTTCCGGTGCGGCAGTCCCAGGAGTCGGATGGTCACCCGCCTCCACCACGACTCCCTCATCCGGGAATTGCGCCCGCGAGGGTTCGGTGATCACGGCCGTGTGTCCGTTTGGGCCCCGATAAGCCCCGTCTACAGCGGCACCGTTCGTGCGAGATCCAGCACCGTTGGTGTAGCGCGCGGCGCCGATGGGCGAGTGCCCGTTCGTCAGACTCACGTCGTAAGCGTGACGGCGCTCAGGATCGATGAGCACGGCATAAGCAGAATCCAGATAACGGACGATCTCAGCGGCAAGCGGGTCCTGCGGGTTCTCACCCGGGTGGTAGCGCTGACGCAGCTGGCCATAGGCCTGCGCCAGCCCGTCGGAGTCGGCGTCCTCGTTTACCCCGAACACCTCGTAGTAGCTCGGTCCCTGCGCATGCTTGGAGGACCTGCCGTTTTGAGACTCGAGCGTTTCACCCACCAGGCTGCGAAGCGCCTGCTCGCTTATCGTTGTACTCATGGTTGACTCCTGTCTAGAAGGACCGCGCCCTCAGCGACCATTGCTCGGCAAGGCCTCTCGGCTCGACGACCGTCCCGGAACAGTCCAGGGCTCCTCGAGGTACTGAATCAGTTTCTGCTCCAGTTGCTCGCGCATGCGTTCCAACTTGGCGACCTTTCGAGCAATGAGCGCCAGTTGTGTCCGCGTAACGTCGACCGTTCGCTTCAGCCGTGACTGGCTTTCGTCGGACGATCCGCCTTCGTCGAGGGCGAAGGCTTCACCTTCAGCCTCCTCTGCCTCCAAGATCGTTCTGATCTCTGCCAATGAGAATCCGAGCATCTCCTGGAGCTCACGGATGAGGCCGACCGTGGCGACGTCACCTTCGGTGTAGAGGCGCATGCCCGATTCGAACCGGCTAGTGGGTTGCAGTAAGCCGCGCTCTTCGTAGAACCGGAGCGTCCGCTGATTGACTCCCGTTCTCCTGGCTAGCTCACCTATGCGAAAGTGACCATTTCTTGCTGTGCTGTTGTTGCCTGGCACTGACACCACCCTGTATGTTTATCTTTGCGTAAAGGTTAATCTTGAGCCTAACAAACAATCCCGTTCACGTCAACGTAAAACCTATAAAAAGTGGTGGGTATTCCAGAAAGGAGGCCGGTCCGATTATTGCGTGTTGGCCGCGAGCCTCAACCGCGATCGGTTGCCGGTCGCTTGCCCCGCCGTTCGCGGGCGTTTGCGGCGACGGCGCGCCGTCGAGGGGACGCCAACAGTGGCCCGGGCCAGTTCCTTTTGCACGGCCTCGGCGGCCTTGAGGAAAGCTGTCTGCTCCGGTTCCTCAAGGGACTCTAGGGCGCTTCGAACCAGGCGTGTGTCCTCTTCCTGGATCGTCTCCACCAGCCGTTTTCCGGGACTGGTCAGCGCGACGAACCAACGCCGCCGGTCTTGCGAGTCCTGGCGACGGTCTACCAAATGGCGCTCATGCAAGTAATCAACGAGGCCGGTGAGGGCGCTCTTGGGTATGGACAGCAGCTCGTGCAGTTGCTTGAACGAGACAGGGCCTTGCGTGGCGATCGTCGCAACGACAATGAGCTCGCGAAGGCTCAGACCGTGGTGCTGGGCCAGGCTGAGCTTGGTCCGCGCTACGTGCGTGAGAAATGAGAAGATAAGGTCGGGCGGAAGGTGCATCCTTGCTTTCTCGAAACTCTTCTGATTCTGGAACTATTACGGTCATCGGATAATAACACACGCAAGATGGATGGTCAATATCTCTGACGTAAGAGTTAAGGTCGCCGTTCGGCGCGATACGCTGCCCGCCGTGCCAAGGCCACGTCGTTGGTCATGAAGCCATCCAAGCCGAGTCGCCACATAGCCCCGACTTGCTCGGCAGTGTCGACCGTCCACGGATAGACCGCGAGCCCCACGTCGTGGGCCCGCCGCACGTCGTCGGCGGTCAACGTCTGCCAGGCCGGGATCAAGGCGTTGGCGCCGAGGGTCTGTACGGCGACTACGGGGTCCGGAGGTCGCCGGCTGTAGATGAGGCCCGTTCGAACTCCGGAGAGCGTATCCCGCACGCGGACGAGCCACTCAGGATCGAAGGCGATGACGTGGGTGCGCGCCGCCAGCGCGGGCGCCGCCCCGAGGGCGACGTCGAGCCGCTCGGCGAGTCCGGAGTACTGGTCGGGGCTCCCTTTCAGCTCAACAAAGAGTCGCAGAGTAGGATAAGGCTCCGCCCATTCGAGCACGGCCTCGAGGCTGGGGACGCGTTCGCCGGCGAAGCGCTCCCCAAACCATCGGCCCGCGTCCAGCCGCTGCACCTGGGCCCAGGTGAGGGAGGCGATGTCGCCGCTACCATCGGTGGTGCGGTCCACCGTGCCGTCATGGAGCAGGACCGGCAGGCCGTCGGCGGTGGCGCGCACGTCGAACTCGACGCCCTCCGCGCCGAGGGCAACGGCAGTCGCTAGGGCAACGAGCGTATTCTCCGGCGCCACGCTCGAGGCGCCGCGGTGGGCGATGACGAGAGGCTCGCCGGACAAAGCTAGAGGCTGGTCAAAATTACCCGTGCGGGCGCGGCATCGGCGCCAACGATCCGCAGCGGCAGGCACGTCAGCGTGTAGTCGCCGGGCGGCACCTCGCGCAGATCGAGCGCCTCAATGATCACAATGCCGGCACCGAGGAGCACGCGGTGCACCGGGAAGCCTTCGGACGGATACGGGTCAACCGAGATGTAGTCGACGCCGACTAGGGCCACGCCTTGCGAGACAAGCCACTCAGCAGCGCCCGCGGTGAGGGCGACATAGTCGGGCTGGAAGGCGTCCTCTGCCCAGAGCGTGGAGTTGCGGGTCTTCAGCAAAAGACGTGAGGGCCGGCGTTCACCCAGGGCTAACGCCAGGTCTGCGACGGTGATGTGCTGTGCAGTCTCCACGGCGACGACCGTCGCGGGCCCAATCATGGCCTCAACAGGCAGGGCATCGGCCGCGGCGCCGTCGGCTATGAAGTGGTAGGGCGCGTCGACGTGCGTGCCGGTGTGGAGGCTGCCGGCGAACAGGCCAACATTCGCGACATGGCCGCGTGCCAGGCTCATGGCCTGGCTCAGTCGCGGCGCTGGGTCGCCCGGATAGACCGGCATGTGAGGCCGAATAGGCACGCTGACGTCGTAGATGGTCACTGGAGATGGCAGGGAGCGATGGTTGGCAAACTCACGGTGGGGGGTTACCCCACCCCATCCCGCATTGTGGCGCGGCCGCCCTTAGCCGAAGATGCTTCGAGAGGAGAAGAGCCCCCGGACCCGCTGGAGGAGGGTCGGTGGGGCCGGCTCATCGGCACAGAAACGGATGAGGCGCCGGAGGTCCGCTTCGAAGCGGTAGCAGTCGCCGCAGGAGCCGCAGCGCGATAGGTGGCCGCGCACCGCAGCGACCTCTTCCTCGCTGAGCTCCCGGTCGAGATAGGTCTGCAGGAGCTTTCTGGTGTCGGTGCAGCTCATCATGGCGATGACCTCGCTGAAGCAGCTGCCTGCCGGCCAGGCAGACTGACCGCCGCGTTGCGGCGCCGCTTCTTGGGAATCTGCTCCTCGACGGGGCTCTTGACGTAGCCATGCTCAAGCGCGTACTGCCACAGCAAGTGTTGAAGCGCGCGTCGTCCTCGATGCAGGCGTGACATCACCGTGCCGATGGGCTTGCCGATGATCTGGGCGATCTCCTTGTAGGAAAAGTCCTCGACGTCCGCCAGAAGTACCGGCAAACGATAGGTAGCGGGGATCTCCTCCAAAGCGCTCTTGACTTCATGGTCCAGGATATCGCGGAGAACGGCCTCTTCCGGGGCGCTTTCGGGCAGGTTGCGCATCTGTTTGTACAAGTAGAATTCATCCCCAGTGTCGATCGTCTCGCGCTTGGGCTCCCGGCTCCGCTTCCGGTAGAGATTGATGTAAGCGTTGGTGAGGATGCGGAAGAGCCACGCCCGCAGGTTGGTGCCCTCGTGAAACTGATGGCGGAAGCGAAAGGCGCGCAGGTACGTCTCCTGCACGAGGTCCTCGGCGTCCTGCTCCTGCCGGGTCATACGCCTCGCCGTACGGTAGAGCGCGTCGAGATGGGACAGGGCGTCCTCCTCAAAGGAGGGGCCTACGAGCAGAGGTGGCGCTTGGGTCATGAGCAACATCCTATGGTCTACAACTATTGCAGAGGCGCTATATTCCCGACTGGCCGCGGGAGTTACGGTCGATGAAGGGCTAGTCTCCCCAGTAGCGCTGCTCGCGCCACTGATCGCCGTCGAGGTGATAGCCGCGCCGCTCCCAAAACCCCGGCTCGTCCCGCGGGAGGAAGTCCAAGCCGCTGGCGAACTTGGCGCTCTTCCAGCCGTACCGCTGTGGCACGATAAGGCGCATCGGGCCGCCGTGGTCCGCGGGGAGGGGCTGCCCATCGAGGCGATAGGCCAGGATAACGTCGTCGCCCAAGAACACGTCCAGCGTCATGTTCGTGGTGTAGCCGTCGGCGCAGCGGACCATCACGGCTGCAGCCTCAGGCTTGAGGCCGGCGCGCTCGGTGATGATGCGGGATGGGACCCCCTCCCACAGGTTGCCCAACCGGCTCCAACCAGTCACACAGTGAAAATCCGCGAGGAGCTCCACCGTTGGTAGCGCCAGGAACTCCTCCCACGTCAGGGCGAGAGGATTGCTCACAAGACCCTTGATCTGCAGACGCCAGCGGGCTAAGTCGACGTCAGGCGGCTCGGTGATGCCGAGGACGGGGAACTTCTCGGTGAGGACCTGGCCCGGGGGCACACGCTGCTGCCGCAGAGTGTCGGAGCTGACGATGCGCTGCTTCTTTTCGATCATGATAAGGGTCAGTGGCTGCCGACCTTGCTTATCATGTAGTGTAGCCAGCAGAGAATGACGTATCAACCCAGGCCAGGAAGCCGCGCCTTCCCTATTACCATGCTCGAGTACCGATCGCAGGGCCGCGCACCCTCCCGGCGACGCTTGGCGCCGACATGTTGAGCGCCCCTACCGGCCGGATGCCACCACACCACCAACGCCCACGTCGCCCCGTGACGCGCCTCGCCAACCTGCTGGTCATCGCGCTGCTCATGGTGGGCTGCGCCGCCGAACGCCCCGTCACAGCTACGCCCACTGTCCTCGTCCCTGAGGCAACGCCGACGCCGACGGCAACCCCTACACCATCTGCACCGATTTGTCCCATGTCGGGCGCCGGTCCACTCTCAGGTCTTAGTCAGCCTATCGTCCAGGAGCTCTCGCTTGGCCCCGAGGAGACCTTCGAACTGGTGCTCGGCATCGATCCGAATTTGACCGGCGAGGTGCGTTACCAGGTGCAAGCGGAGTCCCCCATCCAGGCCGCCCTAGAGGGGCCG
>Ga0209002_10001843_pt1 | contig 17133 bp, 17 predicted proteins | sample Rifsed16ft2_FD_184010 | JGI IMG/M metagenome (GOLD analysis project Ga0209002, IMG submission 184010) | Soil microbial communities from Rifle, Colorado, USA - sediment 16ft 2 (version 2) | ecosystem: Environmental > Terrestrial > Deep subsurface > Rock core/Sediment | place: Rifle, Colorado... | reverse complement strand
CGGGCGCTCGCCCGAAGTGCTCGGCGTCACGCGTGAGGCGGTGTCGCAGAGCGCGCTACCAGCCGAGGATCCCGCTCCGTTCTGGCCGTCGCTGGACCGCCGGCCCGACGCTCGCGTCCCCCTCGTGCTCGCGGGGACGGGCTTCGTCGCGGGCGCCACGATCCCCGACGGGACGCGCCTGGATGCCGTCGCGCCGACGATCGCCGACGCGATCGGGTTGCGTCGCCCGAACCCAGGCGTGCGTAGCGGTGTCGCCGTCGAGGGCGTCGCCAGCGGCGAGGTTCCCCAACTCGTGCTCCTCGTCGCGTGGAAGGGCGTGGGAAGCGTGGACCTGGAGGCCGCGGCTCGCGACTGGCCCTTCCTTCGATCTCTCGCGAAAGGAGGCGCGGGAACCCTAGCCGCCCAGCCCGGCTCATCGCCGCTGGATCCCGCCGCGACCCTCACGACGATCGGCAGCGGCGGCCTTCCGTCGCAGCACGGCATCACCGGGACGCTCCTCCGCAACGACCAGGGCGAGCTCGTCCGCGCCTGGGGCGACGGCTCGCCTTTCTCGGTGATCGCGTCGCTGGGCGACGACCTCGACGAGTCCCGTGACCAGGACGCGCTCATCGGCCTCGTCGGTACGGACCCTGCGGACCGTGGGCTCGTCGGGGGAAACTGGTACCTCGGGCACGACCGCGACCTGGTCGTGATCGACCGCGACCCCGCATCGGAAGCGGTGCGGCTGCTTCGCGCCGACTACCCCGTCTCTTTCGGGGGGGACGACGTGCCGGACCTCCTCGCGCTCGCGATGGGAGAATCGGTTGCACAGATGGACTCGGACCTGGCTCGGGTCGTCTCGGCGGCGCGCCGCGCATCCGCCGGCTCGGTCGGGATCGTCGTGACGGCTACGGGCCCGGCCGGCCCGAGGGACGCGAGGGCGGCCAAGCGCGGCGGCGAGCTCTTGGCGCGAGCGATCGAGCGGCGCGTCCCCGGGCCGGCCGCCACGATCCAGGCGGTCGTCCCCGGCGGCCTGTTCCTCGACCAGCAGGTGCTCGCCGACCGAGGCATAGGGTCCGGCGTGATCGTCCGCGAGCTCGCATCGGTCGCCGGCATGGACGGGGAGCCATTCGTCGCGGAGTCCTTCCCGGGGTTCGCCGTGTCGTTCGCGAGGTTCTGCTGATGGCCGTCGACGTCGCGTCGCACCCCTCGACGGCACGCAGGGCGGGGGGCTGGCGCCCGGTCCTGCCCGTCCTGGCGGTAATCGTCGCGCTGGGCGCGACCCTCCGGCTGGTCGACCCCGCGCGACTCCCGTGGCTCCAGAACTTCCTGATCGTGGCCGGCGGGCTCCTCGTCGAGGCGCTCCCCTTCGTGCTCCTCGGCGCGCTCGTGTCGGCGGTCATCGAGGTCTTCGTCCCGACGACCGCCTTCGAGAGGCTCGCACGTCTGCCGCGACCACTGCAGCTGCCGACCGCCGCCCTCGCGGGGTTCGCGTTCCCGGTGTGCGAGTGCGGGTCGGTTCCGGTCGCGCGGCGCCTGGCGGTGAAGGGACTTGCTCCTTCGGCCGCCGTCACCTTCATGCTCGCCGCGCCGATACTGAACCCGATCGTGATCGCATCTACCGTCGTCGCGTACCGCGGGCGCGACATCTTCTGGACGATGCTGCTCGGCCGCGTGGGGCTCGGCTTCATCGTGGCGGTAGCCGTGGGCTGGGTCGTCGGATCAAGATCGGCCGCCGATCTTCTGCGCCCTCGGCCGGACGAGGCGCCCCAACCGCTCGATCTCGCGCGCCCCGAGTCCCGCTGGACCCGCTTCTTCGGACACCTCAGTGGGGACTTCCTCTTCATGGGCAAGTTCGTCGTGCTCGGGGCAACAGCCGCGGGCGTCATGCAGACCTTCGTGCCGCAGTCGATCATCGACGGCGTCGCGAAGACGCCTGTGGTCGACCTCGTCGCGTTGATGGGTCTCGCGTTCGTGCTCTCGCTGTGCTCGGAGTCGGACGCGTTCGTGGCGGCGTCGTTCATCCAGTTCGGAGCGTCCGCGCAGCTCGCGTTCCTGGTATTCGGCCCCATGGTCGACCTGAAGCTCGGCGCGCTCTACATGGGCACGTACAGCCGCGGCTTCACGCGCATGCTGGTGATCGCCGTCGCCGCGATAACCCTCGTCGGCACGATGTGGATCAGGGTGATCTTCGGATGAGGAGAACCTGGAGCCCGCCACGGCTGGCGACCGGTGCGGTCCTTGCTCTCTGGGCGGGCCTGTTCTGGTTCCTGCTGCTTTCGGGAAGGACGTCTCTCTACCTGTCGAGCCGGACCTCGTGGGTCGTGCCGATCGGCGCCGCGCTGCTCACGACCGCCGCCCTCGGTCGGCTCGCGTCCGCACGCACCGACCGCCCGGCGCACATCCGCCCGCGGGAGGCCTGGGTCCTCGGAGCCGTGGCCCTGCCTGCCGTGCTCGTCCTCGCGCTCCCCCCGGCGACGCTGACGTCCTTCGCCGCATCCCGCCGTTCGATCTTCGTGGGGGCCGGGATCAGCTCGTCTGCCGAGGACATCGCGAGCGGCGACCTCACGCTCCTCGACGTTGCCGGCGCGCAGACGACCAGGGAGGGGCAGCACGCGCTCGCGAAGCGCGCCGGTGAGTCGGTGAACTTCGTCGGCTTCGTGACACGAACGCCGGGGACCCCGGCCGACGAGTTCCTGCTCACGCGATTCATCGTGTCGTGCTGCGTGGCCGACGCAACGATCGCTCAGGTACGCGTCGTGAACGTCCCCCCCGGCGAGTTCGCCGAAGACGACTGGGTGCAGGTCCAAGGGACGATCTACCCGCTCGGCCGTGAGATCCTGGTCGACGCAGCGGGTATCGCGCCCGTCGAAAGGCCCGAGGTCCCCTACCTCACACCCTGACGCGCGCGGCGCACCGCTCGCACATGCCGTAGATCTCCGCCTGGTGCGAGGACACACGGAACCCTCGACGACGGGCCGCCGCCCGCGCCCACCGCTCCACCTCGCACGAGGGGATCTCGACGACGAGCCCGCAGCTCTCGCAGATCAGGTGGTGGTGGTGCCCAGGCTCGCAGAGCTTGTAGGCGACCTCACCCTCTCCGGCCGGGAACGTCCGCGCCAGGCCGCTCTGCGCGAGCGCCTGCAGAGTGCGGTAGACGGTCGCCAGCCCGGGCCCGCGTCCCGATCGAACCATCCGCGCGAAGAGCGCCTGCGCGGTCACGGGCCGACCGCCGCGCTCCATCGCCTCCAGTATCGCCACCCGCTGACGGGTCGGCCGAAGCCCCGCCTCCGAAAGCAGCACCGATGGCGTCACGCCGCCCCCCGAGGGTGCCGCCGCGCGGCCCCGCGCCCGACGACCGAGGCGACGAGGAAGGCCCCGATCGCGGCGAGGACTATCGTCCCGCCCGGCGCGAGGTCGCCCTGCCCGATCGCGATCCCGAGACCGGCGACCGCCGACGACACCCCCGCCCCCACGCCCCAGAGCATCGAGTCGCGGAACGAGTGCGCGAGCCTCGAGCCCGCCGCCACGGGAACCACCAGGAGCGCGGCTATCAGCAGCAGGCCGACGACGCGCATGCCCGCGGCCACCAGGCAGGCGGTCATCACGAGCAGAAGGACGTTCAGCCGCTCGACCGGGAGACCCGACGCGCGGGCGGTCTCCTCGTCGAGCGCGACGGCCAGCAGCTCCTTGTAGACCAGTGCCGTGACGCCGACCACCAGCGCGCAGAGCGCACCGATCGCCACCACGTCGGACCAGGTGGCCGTGAGGATACTCCCGAAGAGGATCCCGTTCGCCGACGCGTCGAACCGGCCGATCGCCGTCAGCACCACCGCCCCGAGCGCGATCCCGAAGTAGAAGATGAGCGCGAGCGAAAGGTCGCCTGCGAGCATGCGGCGCGACCGAAGCCATTCCAGCGCAACGCCTCCCGCCACCGCGACTACGAGCGCGCCCCACAGGGGAGCCACCCCCAGCGCCACCCCGAGAGCGACGCCGGCGAACGCGAGATGCCCCATCCCGTCGCCCATCAACGCTAGCCGACGCTGGACGAGGAAGCTCCCGATCACCGGCGCCGTCGCGCCGACGATCGCGCCGGCCGCGTAGGCGGGCAGGAAGAAGGACAGGAACAGCCGGCTCACTGCGCGGCCCCCAGCTCGATGTGGGTGTGCAGCTCCTCGTGGGTCACCTGGCGCAGCCGGCCCCGGTCCACGAGGAGGATGCGGTCGCACACCTGGTGGAAGTCGTCGGGGTCGTGAGAGACGGCGACGACCGTCACGCCGGCGTCCGCACGGCGTCGGAGCTCGGCCGCCACCGCGGGGCGTGCCGACTGGTCTATCCCTGTCGTGGGCTCGTCCAGGAGCAGCAGCTCGGGTTCGCCGACGAGCGCGCGCGCGAGGATCGCCCTCTGCTGTTGCCCGCCGGAGAGCTCGAACAGGCACTCAGCCGACAGATCGCCTAGCCCGACGGACTCCAGGGCCCCGTTCACCCGGCGCCGGTCGCGCCGGTCGAGTCTCCGGAGCCAGCCTTTCGACTTTGCCAGCCCCGCGGCCACGACCTCGGTCACCGAGACCGGGAGCGAGGCCGCCACCCGGAGCCCCTGCGGCGCGTAGCCGATCCTGCGGCGAACATCGGGGTCGAGCGGCGACCCGCCGAGCACGCGCACCGTGCCCGCCTGCGGTCGAAGGAGCCCGACGCAGAGCCGGAGCAGGGTCGACTTGCCGCTCCCGTTCGGTCCGGCCAGCACCACGAAGTCGCCGGCGGAGAGGGACAGGTCCACGCCGTTCAGGATCCGCATTGCACCGTAGGCGAACCGCACACCGGCCAGCTCGGCGGTCAGATGCACTCCAACCCCTCCCGCAAAGCGTCCAGGTTTTCGCGCATGACCGAGAGGTAGTCGCCCGCCTCCGGCGCGGATTCCAGGGCGGAGAGCTCGTGGACGGGGAGCTGCAGCCGGCCGGCGAAGCCCTCGGCGATCCTACGCCCCTCCGCGGTCGCCTCGGCGAAGACCACAGGGCCGGCGTCGCCGTCGGCGATCGCGCGCGTCGCCTCCGTTAGGCGGGTCCCCGTCGGTTCGCTCTCGGGAGCGATCCCCCGCAGCCCGAGCTGCCCGATCCCGTAGCGCGAAGCGAGGTAGCCGAAGGCCTCGTGCGTCGCGAGGAACGTCGGGTAGGCGCATCCCGACAGACCCTCCGCGAGCTCTCGGTCGAGCTCGTCCAGCTCGTCGAGCAGGTCGGCCTCTCGGCGCTCGTACCCGTCGTGGCTCCCGGGGTCGGCCTCGGCGAGCGCGTCGGCTAACGTCCTCGTCACCTCGGACAGCAGGATCGGGTCGAGCCAGATGTGCGGGTCGTAGTCGAGCCCGCCCTCGGCCGCCCTGAGCTGGAGCCCCTCGGTCACGTCGACCACCATGCCGCTCGCCTCGCCGGCGACGCGCTCGAGGTCCGGCTGGAACCCGAAGCGCCCGAGGAGGAGCACCACGTCCGCGGTCTGCACATCGACCCGCTGACCGGCCGTGAGCGTCGCGTCGTGAGCCTCACCGCCGGGCGGTGTGAGATCTGTCACGGTGACGCGGTCGCCTCCGACCTCCTGAGCAACCCAGGCGAGCGGGTAGAACGAGGCCACGACCTGCAGACGCTCCTCGTCGGAGACGGCCGTGCACGCGGATGCCGCCGGGACCAAGGCGACCGCGGCGACCAGGCGCAGGAGACGACGAGCAGCCACTTCCTGCATCCTAGAACGAGAATGATTATCATTACAAGTCCTCGTGGGCGACCGTATGGTTTGTTGCGCGACGGCCCTCCCGGTAGATTCGCGCGCGATGGCGCTCAAGATCGGCATCGGCCTGTTCACCGCACAGATACCGGCGGGGTCGGACCGCACCTTCACGCAGGAGTACCGGGAGACCCTCGACCTCGTGCAGCTAGCGGAGGCCGTCGGGTTCGACTCCGCTTGGGTCTCGGAGCACCACGGCGCGAGCGACGGCTACCTGCCTTCCCTGCTCACGATGCTCGCGGCGTTCGCTGCGGTGACCGAGCGGATCGGGCTCGGGACCGGGCTCATCCTCACGCCCCTCCACGACCCCATCCGCCTCGCCGAGGACGCAGCGGTCGTGGACCAGCTATCGGGCGGACGGCTCGTCGTGGGGCTCGGCCTCGGCTGGCGCGATGAGGAGTTCCGGATGTTCGGCATCCCTATGGACCGGCGGGTGACGCGCCTCCTCGAGACGGTCGAGGTCCTCCGCCGCGCGTGGATGGGTCAGCGGTTCTCGTTCCAGGGAAGGGCCTTCTCGTACGACCGGGTGCGGGTCACCCCGCCGCCGGCTCAGGAGGGCGGGCCACCCATCTTCCTCGGCGGCTACCACGAGCGCGCACTCCGGCGCGCGGGGCGGCTCGCCGACGGCTACATGACCGACGACACGGCGCTCGAGTCCCTCGGATCCGCGTTGGGGCTCGTAGACGAGGCGGCGCGGTCCGCGGGCCGCGACCCGCAGACCCTCGGCGTGGCCCTGTTCCAGAACGCCTTCGTGCGATCCGACGGCGACGCCTGGGAGACGATCCGCCCAGGAGCTCTCCACCAGTGGGGATCGTACGACGCTTGGGCCGAGGGCCAAGACACCCCCGAGCACGACTCGCTCGAGCCATCGGGGAACGAGACCCAGATCCACGCCGCCTCTCCCGCCGGCACGCCGGACGAAGTGATCCGGGCGCTGCGCCCGACCATCGACGCATTGTCCGGCCGGCCCCTCCACCTCGTGGTGCGGCTGCACTATCCCGGCATGGACTTCGCGACGGCGTCACGCGCCGTGGAGCTGTTCGCGAAGGAAGTGATCCCCGCGCTCAAGGAGAGCTGAAACCAGCCGGCGCCCGCCGCTCGCGGCGGGCGCCGGGGCTCCGTCCGGACCTCGTCAGGACCCCATCATCCCGGGGCCCATCATCCCCGGGCTCATCTGGCCGGAGCCGGTCATCATCGAGCCCATCTGTGCATGCATCTCGTCGCACCGTGCCTGAAGCCCGGCGGGCATCCGCTCGTGCATACGTTGCATCCCAGGGGAGGCGTCCATCGCCTGCATGTCCTCCCAGCTCCAGGCGGCGGCGGGACCGGCGCCCCCCATCACCGTCGGCCGCGCCCACGTCCACGCGATCGACAGCGCGAGCAGGAATCCGATCAGCGTTCCCAAGATCAGCCAGCGTCCCTTCATCGGTCTGCTCCTCCTTCCGCACCCACCATCGCCGGGCGGTGTGAAGAGGCCGTGAAGGAGACCTGCCCGGGAGATGAAGCCACCGGGAGTCGCACCACGAACGTCGTACCCTCGCCGATCGCGCTAGTAACCTCGATTTCGCCGCCATGGGCGCGGACCAGCTCCAACGCCACCGTCAGTCCGATCCCCGAGCCCCTCGCCCGCGCCCCGCGTCCCCGGAAGAAGCGGTCGAACACCTGTGGCAGCTCGTCGGAAGGGATCCCCGGACCCGAGTCGGAGACCCGGATCACGGCCTCGCCGTCCCCTGCACGGAGCTCGAGGCGGGTGGAGCCACCGGCCGGCGTGAACTTCAGCGCGTTCGAGAGGAGGTTCGAAACCACCTGCCGCATCCGCGTGGGGTCGGCGTCGACCACCACGTCGTGGAGGTCGGTCGAGAGCTCGATCTCCTGCTCGTCGAACGAGCCGGCGAACTCTCGTGTCGACTCCTCCAACAGCGAGCGGAGTGCTACCGCGCGCCGCTCGAGCGAGAACCCCGCCGCCTCCGCGGAGGCCAGCGTCTCCAGGTCGGCGACCAGCCTCGTGAGCCGGAGCGTCTCCTCGTGGAGCGACGCGAGCGCGCGCGGTGACACCTCGATCACCCCGTCTTGGAGACCCTCGACCTGTGTGCGTAGGATCGAAAGCGGCGTTCGGAGCTCGTGGGCCACGTCCGCCGCGAACACCTTCCGCAGCCGGTCCTCCTCTTCGATCGTGTCCGCCATCCGGTTGAAGGCGCGAGCCATCTCGCCCAGCTCGTCGGGGCCCTCGAACGTCACGCGGCGGGCCCGATCGCCGGCCGTCAGGGCTCGGGCCGCTCGCGTCAGCTCCCGCGCCGGCGCGGTCGCGCGCCGAGCCAGAACGATCCCGAGCCCCAGAGCCGCAAGGCCCGCCGCGAGCCCGCCGACGAGCAGCAGCCCGTTCACCGACGCTCGGAAGGACGCGTCCTCGGGGAGCAGGCCGGGCTCGGGCAGGCGAACCGCGGCCGTGCCGGCGAGGGCGCCGTCCACTTCCACCGGGAATCGCTCCTCGGCTCCGAGCGGCGTGCACCCCATCATCTGGCGGTGCATCTTGGCCATCGGCCCCGAGTCGGCCGCGGAGAGCTTCCACACCTCTGCACCGGCGGGGTCGAGGATCCGGAGCGTCCCGCAACCCATGAGAGCCACCGACGTGAGCGCCTCGAGATCGGTGTCGTCCCAGCCGCCCATGCGAACGTAGGAGTCGGCCAAGGCGGCGGCCAGCTGGTCCCGCTGGCTCGTGCGCTGTTCCTCCAGGTAGAGCTCGAACCGAGCCCCAAACGCCAGGTTCACGAGGATCGCGGTGAGCGCGGCAGCGGCGATGCCCACCCCGGCGAACGCGGCGGCCAGGCGGAACGCGAACGATCTACGCATCCGCTTTCGCTCCGAACTTGTACCCGACACCCGTGACCGTCACGACGTATCCAGGTTCACGCGGGTCGTCGCCGAGCTTGCGGCGGAGATTCTTCACGTGGGCGTCGATCGTGCGCTCGTAGCCCTCGTATTCGTATCCCTGCACCCGAGTTACGAGCTCGTAGCGCGAGTACACGCGGCCCGGTCTGGAGGCGAGGGCAACCAGCAGGTCGAACTCGCTCCGCGTAAGCTCCACCGGCTCGCCGTGGACCGTGACCTCCCGCGCCTCGCGGTCCACGACCAGCGCGCCCCCGTCGAAGGATGACGCCGTTGCCCCGTTCGCGCCGCCCGCGCGCCGCAACACGGCGTCCACGCGCGCCACGAGCTCCCTGGGGCTGAACGGCTTGATCAGGTAGTCGTCGGCACCGAGCCGGAGGCCGGCGACGCGATCGTCCTCGGACGCCTTCGCGGTGAGCATGATGATCGGAACGCTCGAGTGGCTCCGGACGGAGCGTGCCACCTCCTCGCCGGTGAGGTCCGGGAGCATCAGGTCCAACACGACCAGGTCGGGGTGCGCGCGCTCCATCGCTTCGAGAGCGCGCTCGCCGGTGTCGGCGACGAGCACCGAGTAGCCCTCTCGCTCGAGGTAGGAGCGGACGAGATCGCGGATCTTCCGCTCGTCGTCGACGATCAGGATCGTTGCGCTGCCCACGATCAATCACCCCTCGAGTCAGCTTGCGGACGCCCCCGAGACCCAAGCAGGGCCAATGGCCCCGACGCGGACGGGCCATTGCGCCCAGATCGCGCGGGACCGCCCCGGTCGCGAGCGGCTTCACCGGGGGGCCGCGAGCTCGACCCGGACACACGTCCCCTCACCGGGGCCGGAGTGGATCGCGAGTGACCCCCGGACGAGCGCGGCCCGCTCGTGAATCCCGAGTAGCCCGAGACGGCCGGACTGCGCGAGTCCCACGAGGGGATCCGGCACATCGAAGCCGCGCCCGTCGTCGCAGATCTCGATGCCTACCGAACCCTCCGAGAACTCGGCGCGCACCTCCACGCGGCTGGCCTCCGCGTGACGCTCCACGTTCCGGAGCGCCTCTTGCGTGATGCGGAAGAGCGCGAGCTCGGCCTCCGCCGGGAGGCGCCGGGCCGTGCCTGTCACTCCGAATCCCGCCCGGACGCCCGAGCGCTGCGTGAGGTCTGCCGCCAGCCACTCGAGAGCGGGGACGAGCCCGAGGTCGTCGAGCACGGTGGGTCGCAGGTCGCGACTCAGGCGACGGAGGCTCTCCAGCGTATCGCCCGCCCGGGTCCGCAGCTCCTCGAGCCGACGGGCGAGCGTACCCGGATGCTCGGCGAGGGCGTCGAGCCCTCGCCCGAGCAGGACGAGGTCCTGGGCGGCGGTGTCGTGCAACTCGCGGGCCAGCCGCTTGCGCTCCTCCTCCTGGACCCTCGTGACCTCCTGCACGTAGGAGCGGAGGCGGTCGCGCTCCTGCCTGTGGAGACGCGCGTTGTCGAGGGCCACGCCGATCTCGCTCCCGACGGCAAGGAGGACATCCTCGTCGGCCTCGTCCAACACCCCCGTGACGACGACGAGCGCCCCGCCGCCCGAGCCGTCGCCCCCGAACGGCACGATCACCGTCCCGTCCGGCCGCCTCGACGGCGCCCGGACCGCCCGGAGCTCCTCGGGCTCCAGCGCCAGCCGGAGTCGCTCCCGGCCACGCGGGCTTGAGCTCGTCCACGTCTCGGTCTCCGAGCCCTCGGCAAGATCCCAGGAGACGACGGCCGCGGCGTCCAGGCCGAGCACGTCTCGCAGACGCGCGAGCATCGAGGGGAGAGCGCGATCCAGGCCCACCGTCGACACGAGCGACGAGGCGACCTCGTTCAAGAGCGTGAGCCTGCGGCCCGTCGTCGCCAAGGCCTGGCGTTGTCGTCGCTCCCGCTCGACGGGCGCGGCCACGACGATCCCGACGCCGACGACGAACGCCGCGTAGAGGAGTTCGCCGACCCACCGGAAACCCGCTGTATGCCAGAGCACGATGTTCGGTAGCGTGAGCACGATGCACCATGCCCCCGTGAGAGCGGCGCCCTCGAAGCCGTACCGGAGGCCCGCGTAGACGATCGGCACCACGTACAGGATCACGGGGAGCTTGTGGAGCCCGGCCTCGACCCCGGGGGGATCGCCGAACAGGTCGAGGGCCTCGAAGACGAGGTGCAGCGCCGTGATCGCGAGCACCGCGCCCTGGATCGCCCAGAACGCCGGCTCGCGCACGCGCGACACGAACAGTTGCGCCCAGACGGACGGAGCCGTCGCGACGTCTTTCACCTCGCTCACCTCTCGCACCTCTCTCACCGCTCGCACGTCTCCGGCGGTTCCAGCGCCCCTCACGACAGGTCCTCCAGCCGGAACCATCCCCGCCGCAGGCCGTGGATCACCGCCTCGGTGCGCGACGCCACCCGCAGCTTCTTGAAGATGTGGCCGAGGTGCACCTGCACGGTCCTCGAGGAAAGGTCGAGCCCCAAGGCGATCTCCTTGTTGCTCATGCCCCGCGCAGCGAGCCGGAGCACCTCGAGTTCCCGATCGGTGAGCGGCTCCGGGCCCTCGGCCGCGCCCGCCGGCCGGAACCGCCCGAGAACTTTCCCCGTGATCGCGGGATGGAGCACGGCCTCCCCCGCGCGCACGGAACGCACAGCGTCGACGAGCTGCGAGCCGTGGATGTCCTTCAGTAGGTACCCCGCCGCGCCGGCCTCGAGCATCGCATACACGTAGGGGTCGTCGTCGTGCACCGTGAGCACGAGCACGCCGATCTGCGGATGCTCGGCCTTGATGGTCCGGGTGGCCTCGATCCCGTTCATCCCCGGCATCGCTATGTCGACGACCGCCACGTCGGGGAGAAGCCGACCGGCCAGCTCGACCGCCTCCGCGCCGTCCGCGGCTTCACCGACGACCTCGATGTCGTCCTCGCGCTCGAGGATCTCTCGGGTGCCCTCTCGGACCAGCGCGTGGTCATCCGCGATGAGCACACGGATGCGCTCACCCATGCGCGGAAGCGTAGCAGCGATCGGCCCCGCGGAACCTCCTGGAGCCTCCGCTCCGCCATCGCGCGTACACGCCATACGCCGAAACGCCTACCGGACGCTGCGCGCGAACGCGCGCAGAACGGGGGCAGGCCGGCCCTCTCGCGAGGCCGGCGTCGGGCCGACCATGTGAAGGAGGCCGATGACGGAGGTCGACGTGGCTGAGCAGGAACCAGGGATCCGGGGGGGCTCGCTCTCCCTCACCGAGCGAACCGACCGGATGCACGCGACGATCCTCGCCCCCCTCCGGCGAACCGGACCCGGGTACGTCGCGATGATGGTCGCGTTGTTCGCGGTCTTCGTCTGGGGCGTGTATGCGTGGACTGTACAGATCCGGCACGGGCTCGCCGTCACGGGGCTCTCCGACCCGATCCCCTGGGGCTTCTACATCACGAACTTCGTCTTCTGGATCGGCGTAAGCCACGCCGGAACCTTCATCTCGGCGGTGCTCCGCGTGAGTAGCGTGGGATGGCGCACCCCGGTCGTGCGGATGGCTGAGTTCATGACGATCGCCGCCTTGCTGATGGGGGCGTGGATGCCGATCGTAGACCTCGGACGGCCCGATCGGCTGCTGAACGTCCTGAACTACGGACGGTTCCAATCCGCGATCGTCTGGGACCTCCTCGCGATCACTACGTACCTGACGGGGAGCCTAATCTACCTCTACCTGCCGTTGATCCCCGACGTCGCTCTCGCCCGCGACGAGCTCGATCCCCACCGGCACCGGCTACGGCACCGCCTCTACTCGATCCTCGCCGTCGGATGGCACGGGAACGAGGAACAGTGGCGCCGGCTCGCGCGCGGGATCCGCATCATGTGCGTCCTGATCATCGGGGTCATGGTCAGCGTCCACACTGTCGTGTCGTGGATCTTCGGGATGACGCTGCGGGCGGGGTGGCACAGCACGATCTTCGGCCCGTACTTCGTCGTCGGCGCGATCTGGTCTGGGTTGGCGGCGGTACTCGTCGGCATGGCGGTGTTCCGACGCGCCTTCCACATGAAGGAGGTCATCACGAAACGGCACTTCGTGCGCGTCGCGAACCTCCTGCTCGTCGCCGGCCTCGTCTACATGTACCTCACGTTCAACGAGTACCTCACGATCGCATACAAGCTCGAGCCGCAGGACCGCAGCCTGCTGGACGCCATCTTCTCCGGCGAGTTCGCGCCCCTCTTCTGGACGTACTTCCTCGGCGGCATGGTGGTCCCGATGCTCTTGCTTGCCCTCCCGTGGACCAGGAATGTGCCCGGGATCGTCACCGCCTCGATCCTCGTGAACGTGGGCATGTGGATCAAGCGCTTCGTGATCACCGTGCCCTCCCTGGCCGTACCCCAGATCCCGGTGCAGTGGGCGAGCTATGCGCCGACCTGGATAGAGGTGTCGATCATCGCGGCCACCTTCGCCGGCTTCGCGCTCCTCGTCGGCTTGATGGCCAAAGTGATGCCACTCGTTCCCATGTGGGAGCTGGAGGAACAGATGCGAGTGGGAGCGGAGTGATGGACGCCGCAGCGTTGGAGCGACCACGGAAGGTTATTCCCGGCGGGCGGGAGCCGACCCCGATCGATCCGGCCGAGGTCACGCGGCGCGCGTTCCTTCGACGGATCGTCGGCGGTGCTGCCGTCGCGTCCCTCGGCGTCGTCGGGGGCTCGACAGCGGCGATCGCCGACGAGGGCCACGGTGAGGAGGACGAGCACGACACCGGAGGTCAGTCACAACGGGTGCGCCGCTGGGCGATGGTGATCGACCTCCGGCGCTGCGACGGCTGCGTGGAGATCGAGGCGCCCCCGCAGTGCACCCAGTTCTGCAACTGGGGTCGGTTCGTGCCCGAGGGACAGGAGTGGGTCGTGGTCGTCCAGCAGCCTCACGACGATCCCGTCGGTGCCCCTCCGCACACGATGCCCATCCCCTGCTTCCATTGCGAGAACGCGCCTTGCGTGAACGTCTGCCCCGTGGGCGCGACCTTCCACTCGGTCGAGGGGACCGTCCTCATCGATCAGGAACGCTGCATCGGGTGCCGGTTGTGCATCGCCGCGTGTCCGTACAGTCGTCGCTTCTTCAACTGGGGCGAGCCCGCCCAGCCCGATTGGGTGAAGGAGTCCGCCTACAACGTACGGACGCAGACGCCCGCCTTGCGCGGAACGGTGATGAAGTGCGACTTCTGCACGGATCTCCTGGAGGTCGGCGGTCTGCCGATGTGCGCCCGCGGCTGCCCGTGGGGCGCGCTTTACTTCGGCGATCTCGAGGAGGACGTCGCTACGAACGGTCGGGAGGTCGTGAAGCTGTCCGCGTTCATCCACGAGACCGGTGCGTTCCGGTACAAGGAGGAGCTCGGCACCGAGCCTCGCGTGTGGTACGTGCCGGGCTCCGGCGAGCAGGTCCCAAGAACGCACCATCGCGAGTTCATGCGAGAGCACCTGGAGTGGCCATGGCGCGAGTGGGCAAGCGATGACCGCGTGCCCGAGGGTTCGCCTCCGATGGAGGGAGACCACGTCGAAGCGGGAGGCGGCCATGACTGACCGACGGGATGACGTGCGCTGGCGGGCGATCGGAACGTTCGCCCTGCTGCTCGCGTTCCTCGGCGGTCCCGCCGGACCTGCCGTCGCCGACGCAGGTCACGGACCCGAGCTGGTCGAGGAGGAACCGATGCCTCCGGACGAGCCCCGGGACCACGCTTCGGAGCGGGCGCCCGTCCAGCTGAAGCTCCGTGCGCCCGCGGAGACCGCCCTCGGGGCAGAGATCCGCCTCGAGGCCATCCTGCTGGACGCGAAGGGCGCACCGATCTTCGACGCGCCGATCACGTTCCTCACGTTCGTGTCCTGGGGGGAGGAGATCGGTGGTGAGATGGCCCTCGGTGCGGCCCGGACCGACGAGCGGGGGACCGCGATCCTCGTCACCAATCTCCGGAGGGCCGGCGATATGGAGCTCGCGGCGCGCTTCGCCGGCGACGAACGCCACCGGCCGAGTGAGACGGAGACGGCGATCGCCGTCACCGGCGACGTCCAACTGTACACGCCCGACGTCGGCATTCGGGTCCCCGGCTTCGGAATCGGCTGGCTCCTCGTCCTCGTCGCGGCGGTCTGGGGCTTGTATCTCGTCGTTGCCCGGCAGGTCGTCGCGATCGCACGCGCAGGCGCGGCGCCGCGCGGCGCCGGGCCTGCGGCTTCCTCCGCCGAGATAACCAGCCGTCGACGTTTCCTGTCGAGGTTCCTCGTGCCAACGGGTCTCACCGCGGGCGTGGTGGGACTCGGCTCCGGTCTCCTCGCGCTGATCTACCGCTCGCCGAGGACGCACTGGAACGTCGAGACCTCCGACGTCCACGCGGGAGCTCGACACCGCCTCACGCCGGTCGCGCACGTCGGCCTCGAGTATCCGCACGGAGAGGTGCCACCGCTCCTCGACCGGGAGGTCAGCTTCTCCGAGGACGTGCTCCCGATCCTCCTCGCCAAGGGAGGCCCGCACACGCACCCCTCCAAGTACTCGCCGCCGCCCCACGGTGTCCGCCTCGACAGCTACGAGACGATCATGGGACTAGAGGCGGGCGAAGAGCACGCCGAGGAAGAGCACGCCGAGGAAGAGCACGCCGAGGAAGAGCACGCCGAGGAAGAGACGGGGCACGGTCACCAGCTCGTCGTTCCCGGCAAGCCTGAGGAGAGCATGCTCGTCATGATGCTGGTCGATCACGCGCACCGGATGCCGCCGGCCGTCCCCCTGTTGGACGACGACATCCGGGTGATCGCATCCTGGGTGGCTCAGGGGGCCAAGAACAACTGAGTCGCTCGGGAGCCGCCGTGGCCGCGCGGACGCGATACTTGGATCAGGCGAGCGAAGGCCGCAGCGTCTCCAGGAGCTCTTTCGTCTTCACGAACATCGACGGATAGGCCTCGTTCCAGCGGATGCGACCGGAGCCATCGATCAGGACGAAGCTGTGACCGGGTAGATCTGCGTGCATCCCGGTTCCGAGCACGCCGTACGCGGCCGACACCTCCTTGCTCTCATCGACCGCCCAAGGGATCCCGAGTCCGAGCTCCGCGACCTGACGCTGCACGTCCCCCATTCTGTTGACGGCGATGGGGATCACCGAGAGCCCGGCGCGCTCGAGCGCATCGGCGTGCTGCTCGATCTCCACCATCTGATAGAAGCACGCGTCGCAGCCGACCCCCTCGTTGAAGTACAGGAGCACGTTCTCACCGCGGTAGTCGGCGAGCGAGACCGAGCCGCCGTCGGTCGTCGGCAGGTTGAACGCCGGCGCCCGGCCCGCTGGGACTCGCTCGGACCCCGACGGGCCGCCGGTCAGCGCGAAGAGCGCCACGACGCCGAAGCCGCCGAGCGCAGCGAGCACGCCCCAGGATGGGCCGCGCCACCTACGTGCCCGACGACCTCTCGGCGCCCGGCGACGCGCCGGCCGCCGCTCGCTCCGGGTCGTGGCAACCGGTGTGTGCGTGGGCGGTCGACGCGCGGCCTTCGGGCGCCACCTGTTCGTCTTCGACTTCGTGGTCATCGCGGGTACCCCTTTCTCTTCGGGCGGATCCCCCTCGCATACCGAGCACGACGAAGAGGGTGGCCAGGGCGAGCAGACCCAGGCCGAGGATCGGTTCAGGCACCGACTCGAGCGCCGCCGAGATGCCGCCGAATACGTCGGACAGCCAGCGGCCAATCGCGAGCTGGAACCCCGGAGCCGCGGTGGTGTTCCCGTTCACGGCGAGCATCAGCACCACGACGCCCATGACGGCGAACGCGAACGCGACGGCAACGTTCATCGTGTTCGTCGCGATCGTCCGCCCACCGAAACGCACACGGACGGGCTTCGCTCGGAGGAGCCGGCGCTCGCCGAGGCGCAGCCTGTCCCAGAGCAGCGCCATCACGAATAGCGGGAACACCATCCCGAACACGTAGGCGAGCCCTAGCGCCACGCTCCCGACGAGGGTCCCCGAAAGCGCGGACAGGGTCATCACGCCGGCCAGCACAGGCGCGCAGCACGATGAAGCGACGCCGGAGAACACCCCGAGCGCGAACATGCCCGCCGTGTCGCCACCCGCGATCGAGGGCATGCGCGCGAAGGCCGGCATGCTCCAGGACCGGCCTAGGAACGACAGGACGGCGAGCCCGAGCAGCAGGAAGCCGCCCACGTAGTAGAGCGGCGTGTGGTAGCGGGCGATCGTGTTCGAGAGGATCCCGACACCCAGCGTGACCGGCACCAGTACGACGGCGAGCCCGAGTGTGAAGAGCAGGGTGAGCGGCAGCAGCTGCCACCTGCGGTTCTTCACGGCCGACGCGAGATACGCCGGGAACAGGAACACCACGCAGCAGGGGCTGAATAGCGCGATCGCGCCGGCGAAGAAGGCCGCGAGGATGGAGCCCGTCGTGAGCAGGCCACCCATCAGGCCACCTTCTCGAGGAGCTTGCGGAGCTTCTTGCGCGGCAGACGCCCGACGCTGAACAGAGTCCCGTCGATGAGGACGGCCGGCGGCATCGCCGGCCGGTGC
>Ga0209002_10001841_pt1 | contig 17137 bp, 17 predicted proteins | sample Rifsed16ft2_FD_184010 | JGI IMG/M metagenome (GOLD analysis project Ga0209002, IMG submission 184010) | Soil microbial communities from Rifle, Colorado, USA - sediment 16ft 2 (version 2) | ecosystem: Environmental > Terrestrial > Deep subsurface > Rock core/Sediment | place: Rifle, Colorado... | reverse complement strand
TGCCGACGATGATGCAGCCAAAGACGAGCGCGGCCAGCGCGACGATGACGGCGCTCCAGGGAAACTTGGAACGGTCGGAATAAGGGTTGTCAGACATGGGAGGCCTCCTCAAGACTTGGTGAACGGCGGAACTAAGCCAAGTCTACTACCTATCAATGATATTCGACAATGACGCGGAAGCCGAGGAAGGGGTAAAAAAAACCGGGGGGATAAGCGCGGCGGTACGTCGTGCGCGCGCCGTAGGCCGTGTCGTTGAATGAGCCGCCCCGCGCCACGCGCAGATCGGAAGCTGGATAAACTTCGTCGGGCAGCGCGGTGTAAACACTCGCCGTCCATTCCTGCACGTTACCGGCCATGTCCATCACGCCAAAAGGGCTCACGTCGCCCGTGATGCTCGCCGCCGGGACGGTGTCGCGGATTTCGCCCTCGAGCGTGTTCGCGCGCGCCGGGTCAAACTCGTCGCCCCACGGGAAGGGCCGCCCGTCGTCGCCGCGCGCGGCGCGCTCCCATTCCGCCTCGGTCGGGAGGCGGACGGCTTTCTTCTTCTGGTCGGCGACCCAGGCGCAATAGGCCTCCGCCTCGTAGAAGGTCACGCCGGTCAACGGGTGAAACTGCCGCTGGCGCTGATCCTTCCAGCCATCCGGCGCCCAGCGGTTCACACGCCCCCAACCCTCGAGCTCGCCGTTCGCCCACGCCCAGCCCTCTTTGCCCCACCATTTTTGCTCGCGCACTGCGCCCGTTTCGAGGAATACCGCGTACTGGTTGGCGGTGACGGCGGTGTGGGCCATGTCGAACTCGGCGACATAGACCGTCTTCTGGCGTGCGTACTCGCGCGGGTGAAAGCGGCTGCCAATGCGCTGGTAGCCGCTGAGGATGCGCTTGGTGAGGCCGATGGAGGCCTCGACGCCGGCCGACGAAACCGGCTGCCGGCGGACCCAATCGTCAATAAAGGAATCGCCTGTTGCCATATGCTTTCGGTCGTCAGGGCATCACGAAAGCGTCCTGAGCAGCCAATCACACGCTCGCGGCCGCTTTCCGCCTCTCTCGGAACTGTGCGATCCACTGCACGGCGTACTCGTCATGCCCCAGCAGCACGTCGCTCGCCATCACCGCCTGTCGGAGGGCCGGATTGGTCGGATCGGTAATCGCGCACGTGAGGCCGCAGGTCATCGCCATCGCCAGGTAGGCCGCGTTGAGGCCCGACCGGTCAGGCAGGCCGAACGAAATGTTGCTCGCCCCACAGACCATGTTCACGCCCAGCTCGGCGCGGATGAGGCGCATGGTTTGCAGCGTGACCTGACCGGCCTGTGGGTCGGCGGCGACGGTGAGGGTTAGCGGGTCAATCAATACATCCTGCGGCGGGATGCCGTAATCCTGCGCGCGCTGGACGATCTTCCGCGCCACGTTCAGGCGGTACTCCGGATCGTTCGAGATGCCGGTCTCGTCGTTCGCCATGCCGATGACCGCCGCGCCGTGTTTTTTGATCACCGGCAGCAACCGCTCCAGCCGTTCGTCCTCGCCCGTGACTGAGTTGACCAGCGCTTTGCCCTGGTAGACGACGAGCGCGGCCTCCAGCGCCTCCACGACCGACGAGTCTATACACAACGGCGCATCGGTCACTTCGGAGATAGCCTGGATCGCCGAGACAAGCAGGGCGGCCTCGTCCGCGATGGGGACGCCGGCATTAACGTCGAGCATGTGGGCTCCCGCGGCGACCTGGGCCCCGGCATCCTTCTTCACCCGGCTGAAATCCCCGGCGGCCATCTCGGCCCCGAGTTTCTTGCGCCCGCTTGGATTGATGCGCTCGCCGATCACCACGAACGGCCGTCCCGGGCCGATGACGACCGTTTTGGTTTTGGAATGAAGAGTGGTTTCCATGCCTATTCTTCTGCTTTGGCGATCATCGCCTCGACGGCGTTGACCGCTTCGGCGAGCGCCCCGCCGGGGGCCTCGCCCGCCGCGCCGACGAGCTCTTTGGCTTTGCGCGCGGTCGTGCTGGCGTCGGGACAGTATACATCCGCTCCGGCGAGTTCGGCGTAGTGCGCCGTCACGGGCGCGCCGCCCACCATCACCTTGACCTTGTCACGCAGCCCGGCTTTCTTGAGCGCCTCGATATTGACCTTGAACATGGGCATCGTGGTCGTAAGGAAGGCCGAGAAACCGATGACCTCCGGCTGGTGCTTCTGCACGGCGTCCACGAACTTTTCGGGGCTGGTGTTCACGCCCAGGTCAACCACTTCAAAACCTGCGCCTTCGAGCATGATGTTGCACAGGTTCTTGCCGATGTCGTGCACGTCGCCCTTGACCGTGCCCATCACGACTTTGCCGACCGTCTTCTCGCCTTTGGCCGCCAGCAGCGGGCGCAGGATCACCAGCGCGCCCTGCATGGCCTTGGCCGACATGAGCATCTCCGGCACGAAAAAGTCGCCGACTTCAAACCGGCGGCCGACTTCCTGCAGGGCCGGCAGCAGCGCCTGGTACAGCATATCCACCGGCTCAAGTTGCTCCTCCAAGCCTTTCTGCGTCAGGGCCGTGACCTCGCCCACCTTGCCGAGCACCGTGTTGTCAAACAAGCCCTGTAAGATGTCTTCGCGTGACATACAAATCTCCTGTGTCTATGTCCGGTTGAGAACAGTCGTTTGCAAACCTGTCGTGACGACTCCAGTCGTTGGCAGAAAAAGCGGCTGAAGCCGCCGCGACTTGCTCAGGCGGCCGCCAGGGCGGGCTGGGCTGCCTCTGTCCACGCCTCCGGCGCGGTCAACTCTCCGCTCCCCAGGCCCTCGAATTCCGCGCGGATCTTCGCGTCCACCTCGGGCGAGATGAAGGAGGTGTAATTGCCGGTGAGGATTTCGCGCACGCGGTTCATCGCGCGGGCTTGCGTGTCCAACGCGCCGCGCTTCGTCCAGCGGTTGCGCGGGTCGCGGTCGGCGATCTCCGGCAGGAAGCCGGTGGTCTTCATCAGCTCGTACGTCTGCGGCTTGTCGAGGAACGTGCCGCTCGGCCTGGTCTCGGCGATCACGTCGAGCGAGAGGTTTTCCTCGCTGAACTCGTAGCCGCGCTGGGTGCGCTTGAGCATCAGGGCGATCTCGTCGTCAATGGCCGCCTTGGCGAAGTCGAAGCACATCAGCGCGTCGAGCAGGCCGCCCATGTTGAGCATGTGCATCCCGCCGAGCAGGCCGGCGAGCGCGCCCATCCCGGTCTCGAAACCCGACTGCGCGTCGTTGATCTTGGCGTTGGTCTGCCCGATGTAGCCGCCATTGGGGACGTTGTAGAAGCGCGCCATCTGCGCGTGGCCCATGCTGAGCATCGCGCATTCGATGCCGCCCGGCGCGTAGGCCCCGCGCCGCATGTCGGCCACGGTGGAGAGGAAGCTGTAGACGAGCGGCGTGCCGGGGCGGATCATTTGCTGAAGCGCCGACCACGCCAGGAACTCGGCGTTGCCCTGCGCCAGCGTGCCGAGCAAGGTCAGCGGCGAGGACATGCCCGCGTTCGGGACGATGCTGCCGAAATTGGGAAAGCCCTTCTCCGTGAAGTACATCAGCATCTCGGTCGAGTCAAAGTCCATCGCCAGCGGTGAGACCACCGGGCAGTAGTGGTGGGTGAAGAAGGGGCGCGCGCGGTAGGCGTCTTCACTCCCGGCAATGATCGCGCCGAGCTTCAGAATCGCGTCCGCGTCCTCATGGTTGAGGGCGCTGCAGCGGATAGGTTTGAGGCAGTTTTTGACGGTGGGGTAGAGGCGGGTAATCGAATACTGGTCGAGGGGCGCGTCCTCCGCCAGGGTCGAGATGGAGAACACGTCGTAGCCGGGGAGTTCGTGGATCAGCCGGGCGATGCGGGCGATGTCGTCCGAATAGGACCGGCGTTCCTCGCCCGTCGCCGGGTCAATCAAATTCGGCGCGGAACTGGCCGTGACGATCACTGGGGCGTCGTCAGGCAGCGTCCGGTCGTACTGCGGCTCGCGGCCATGAAAAGTGAATTTGGGCGGATAGGCTTTGCGACACTCCTCGACAATGGCGCGCGGAAACTTGACGACCTCCGTCTCCGCGTCCACCTGGCAGCCGTGTCTGGCGAAATAGCTGCGCGCCCTTTCGTTGCGCACGAGCAGGCCGACGTTCTCAAGGATTTCGAGCGAGGCGTCGTGAATGCGCTCCACCTGCGCGGGTGCGAGGAGGGTGGCCCAGTTGAAAATCATGCGGCTGCCTTTCTGTGTGTAGATGGCCCCATCTCATAAATCCAGAGATGCCATGTCGGTGACAAACCGAAAACGGTCTCCCCGGTAGAGGTCTTTGCCGTACTCCACGGGGCGGCCGCTTTGGTCGAACGACAGGCGGCGCTCCAGCATCAGCGGCGCGCCCGGCTCGACGCACAGCAGCTCGGCCTCGTACTCTGCGGCGACGACCGGCTCCAGCGTCTGCCGCGCCTGGCTCACCGCCACGCCATATTCTTTTTCCAGGACTTCGTACATGGACCGGTGCGCCAGGTTGTGTCTGTCCAGGCCGGGGAACCGCGCTGCCGGGATGAGGTACCGCTCCAGCAGCACCGGCTCGCCGTTGATCAGCCGCAGCCGGTGGATGTCATACACCAAGGCCGACACTCTTAATTTCAAGTGGCGCGCCGCCGAAGCCTCGGCGGGGCGCTGGGCGCACTGGATGACTTTCGCGCCTGGTTTATAGCCGCGCCGGGTCATGCCTTTGGTAAAGGAGATGAGTTGACCAGCCTCCCGCTCGATCTTGGGTTCGGCGATGTACGTGCCCGCGCCCTGGCGGCGGACGAGCAGCCCCTGGCTCTCCAGCACCCGCAAGGCGCGCCGGAGCGTCAGCCGGTTCACGCCCAGCTGCTGGCTCAGGTCCCGTTCGGGCGGCAGGCGGTCGCCGGGCGCCAGTTTGCCCGACTCGATCTGGTCGAGCAGGTTGTCGGCGATCTGGCTGTAGAGCGGCGCCGTTATTTCGGCCCGGCGGACGGGGCGCTCAATCGAGGGTAACGTGAGCACAACCACAGTCTCTTGTAATTGGTGTATACCAATTTGGACTATACCACTAACGCAGGGGAAAAGCAATATCGCCCAATGCAGCGCGCGTGGAAGACCAAACATGCCCGGAGGGGGAAGAGCGGCGCTGGAGTTTACGCCCGATCAGCCCGGCGAACACGGCTTTCAGGGCCAGACGGCGATGCTGCGCGGGAGAGTCATCGTGGAGTGATGTGCATCCGCTTCACCGCGAGTGTATCTGCCAGTCGCTTCACAGCCGGGACGGGAAAGGCGCGCGGCCCGACGACGGTGCATTTCAGCGACGCCGCGGCGACGGCAAACCGAACTGAGTCCTCGAGTGACCAGCGCTTGAGATGGCCATAGGCAATCCCCGCGGAGAAGGTCGCGCCGGCGCCATTGGCGTCAATCATTTCGATCTTGGGCGCGGCCGCGCGGATGATTTCGCCGGTCGTGCGCCGAGCGGCCACGCACCCCTCACTGGCCAGCGTGACAATCGCGGTTTCTGCTCCGGCGTCCAGCAGTTTGTGAATCACTTCGACCGGGTCGCGGTCTTCTTTTTGGGCCGGGTCGGTCACGGCCTGCACAATTCTCGCGCGCGTCGCGTACCGCTGGAGGATGCCGGTGTCGAGGTGGCCGTGCTCCAGGTTGAGGAACACCGAGACTTTGCGTTTGGCCGCCTCATCCACGGCGCGCAGGACGTGATCGCCGTCGTACCAGTCCACGTACAACAATTTCGCGCCGCGTATCAGCGAGAGGTCGGCAAGGTCGAGCGTGGCGAGCAGCTCGGGACTGCGTTCCCAAAAATAGGTGCGCGCGCCAGCCCGGTCGGAGACCACGACTTCGTAGGGCGTGGTGATGTCCTGCGAAAGGCGCAGATCGTTGATCACGCCCAACCGCTTTAGTTCTTGGCGGGTGGCGCGTCCGCGCATGTCGTTGCCGAGCGTTGTGCCAATCAATGCGCTTCGCACCTTCCAGCCGCGCATCAGGCAGGCAAGGATGGCCGCGTCGTCGGAGATAAACTCGGCGGCCTGTTTGACCAGGCCGCCCGTGTTGTATTCGGGCAGTTGGTCTACGACGAGCAACACGGCCGGGACCACCATGCCAAAACACACAATGTCGGCTTTGACAGGCTGAATGACCCGCAGGGCGCCGACGAGTTTAGTCTTGGCCTCCGCGGTGCGCTTGTCTAACTCTTCGCGCAGTTTCTGCTCGCTCTCCAAAAGCGTCTCCAGGCCCTCGTTCTGAGCCGGCGACCAACGGCGCAGCAGTTTTCCTACGCGGGGAGCGCCCTTGGCTTTGGTCCCGCGCGCTGGTTCTTCAGAGGGCTTCCTGAGCACCGTTGCCTCGCGTGGACTGCCGGATGACGCCGCCGCTGGCCTGGTGGCCGTGCGCGATCACTACAAACGCCTGCGGGTCGGCTTCAATCACTACCGCCTGCAGGGCGTTGACCTCCGGGCGGCTGACGGTGCAGAACAGGACCGTGTGCGGGCTTTCGGTGAACATGCCTTGAGCGGGCCAGGCGGTCACCCCCAGGCCAAGTTGGTCTAGCACGGCTCGCGCGACTTTATCGGCGTGGTCGGTCACGATGAACGCCGTGCGTACCACGCTGGGGCCTTCCAGCACGTAATCGGCCGTCAGCCCCCACACAAACAGCGCGACCATCGCATACAAGGCCCGCTCCCAGCCGAAGGCCAGCCCGGCGGCCAGGATGACGCCGCCATCGGTGAGCACGTACACCTGGCTGACCGGGACGCCGGTGCGGATTTGCAGCACCCGGCCCAGGATGCCGGTCCCGGCGCTGGTGCCGCCCCCGCGGTAAACCAGGCCCGTGCCGATCCCGCCGAGCACCCCGCCGTAGATGGCGTTCAAGGTGAGGTCTGCGGTGACCCCGGAAGCCGGTAACCACTGCCGCAAGACATCGGCGCCGAGATTGTAGAGGAGGACGACGTACAGCGTCCGGATCAGGAATTGAAAGCGCCCGAGGTTGCGGAAACCCAGCAGCAGCAAGGGCAGGTTGAGCACCAACATCATGCCGCCGATGGGCCAGCCGGTGAAATGATTGAGGATAATGGCCATGCCCGAAACGCCTCCAGGGGCGATTTTGGAGGGGGCCAGAAAAAGATCCACGTTGACGGCTAGCAGCACTCCGCCGATGGTCAGCAGCAGCCAATCCTGCGCCAGGCCTTTTGCGATTATCCCGATAGCTCGCGTCATAGATGATTTGTATTCCGCTTGTGGTGTGACATTCCCGTGTAACCTGCAGCTGCCGGTATATGTTATTTCGGCGCGGCGATTTGGCGGCGCACGCGCATGGCGACGCCGGGCAATTGTAGCCCAAAATCGTCAGGCCCCTGTTCTCACCTGGGGGGAAAGACGAGGCTTGGAAATGGGGAGCGGCGTCAGTTGCGACAGACCGTCACTGGACCGTGAAACGGAATACGCAATACGCTATAGGCCACATGCGATAGGCGGCATGCTTCACCCCCGCTTCACCTCTTCCGGCAGTTCGTACCACTGCACCCGCTCGCCAATGGCGTCCCGCGCCTTCCATCTCAGGCTCTTTGGCGTTTCGTGCAGCGCCGCCCGCAGGACGTTGAGCCGCTCGACGAGGGTGAGCTTCTTCTCGCCCTCTAGTTCGTAAGCGTCAGAGAAGTCGCGCACCTTTTGCACGCTCAGACTCACTGTTTTCCACAGGCCCCAGTCGTCGGCGCAAAGTTTGGCGAGGTGGGGCAGGTTGATTGTCTCGGTGTCATCCTCGCCAAACGGGTGGTCGAGCAGCAGGGCGCACAGGTCGCGCACGTCCTTCTCGTTCATCTGCACGATCTGCATCTTGGTCAGGAGCAGCTCGGCCAGGGGCAGGGTGAACAGGTCGAGCGTGAAGCGCTGCAGGGAAAACGGGATGGTGTGGCACATGTGAAACTTGCCGACGAAGATGTCCACCTGCCGCTCGTGCGCCGGGTCAAAAAACAGCAGGCGGTGGTCGCCGTTGAGCAGGTTGAACGTCTTGTGTGGCTCGTAGCCGAGCTCCGCCATCAGCGCTTCGATTTTGTAGGCGCGCTTGTCGGCGGAGGCGAAGTCGAGGTCGGGGTACTGGCGCGCGAGCACGCGGTGGGTTGCGCTGGGCGAGTGCATGCGCACGGCCAATCCCCCGAGCAGGCGCAGGGTGAGGCCCCGTGCGGCAGCCTCGGCGATGAGGCGCATGGCTTCTTCTTGGGCGTCGGAGAGGATGGGCATAAGGCTGGGTAGGGGCGACCGGCCGGTCGCCCCTACGACATTGCGCATTATTCGACTGGAATCTCTTTGTACACCAGATCAAGATCAACGCCCTGATTCTTGCGGTACATCTTGGCGCCGACGTAAATGATCACCGCCAGCAGATACATGACACCCATGAAGACGAGCGAGGTGCCGTTCTTGTATCCGTTCTCGTTGATGCTGTAGCCGATGCCGTACAGGGCGTTCGGGTCGAGCAGCCACTGGTAAAGCAGGAAGACCAGGAACAGCGCAAAGATCACGCCTGCCACCGTGATGAGCGGGACGCCCGCGACCTTGTATTTGGCGATGGGCGAGGCCTCGTACAGGTCTTTTTTGGTATAGGGCAATAAGATGGCTGCCACGGTCGAACCGAGGTAAGTCACGGCGATGACCAGCGTGGAGGCCAGGGTCAGGCTGGCAAAATTAGCCACGTTATACACGTACAGGGCGGACACGATCAGGCCCGGCACGATCATGAGGGCCAAGGCCCAGATGGGCGTGCGGGTGCGGGGTTCAATCGTCGCCACGGCTTCCGGCAAAAGCCGGTCAAACGCCGCGGCGAAGATCACGCGCGTCGAGGAGAGGAACACCGTCCCGGCCCAGCCGAAGAACCACATGCTCATCGCCAGCAGGACGACGAATTGCAGGAACGGGTTCGTCGTCACGAACATCGCCAGCATGGCAGGGTAGGGCCACACGGAGCCCATCGGCGGCGCAGACTCGCTGAAACCCCAGCGGTAACTCCAGTAGGCTGCGTTGGCTTTGGTGTAGAAGTCCCAGGTGATGGTCTTGTTCACCAGCAGGAAGAAGATGACGCCCAAGAGCGTGGTGGCGATCAGCGCCCAGGCCATGCCCTGGAGGTTCCGCCTGAAATCATCCGCGCCTTTGACCTCGCCGTAGAGCGTTGCGCCCCAGTTAGGCCATAGATTGAAGAAGACGAGGTAGGGCATGGCGAGGAAAATCGCCGTCAGCGACCCGCCCATTAGCGGAGTAATCGCCCCGGCGGCCTCGCCTGCGGCGAGTGTGGCCTCGTACACTCCCGGCGGGGCCCCGAAGTATTTGGTCGCGTTGGCCTCCAACCCCGCGCGGAAGGCGTCGTTGTTGCTCAAGAGCAGGAAGAGGCAGACGACGAGCAGCCCGGCGTTGCCGACCCAGAAACAGAACTTCTGCATCCGGGCGTAGGTTTTCATGCCCAGCGCGATGATGATCGTGACGAACACGGCGGTGAGCACACAGACGAGGAAGAAGGCGTTGGCGTCGCCGGCAAACCAGAGTGCGGCGTCTTTCAGGCTGAGCACACCCAGCAGCGGCACGAAGAAGATGTGGCGCAGCATGTCGGCGTAGAGCGGCGTCCACAACCAGAGGATGAACCACCAGCCCGTCACGGCCAGCACGAACCCCAGACCGCCGCCGAGGATGCGGCTCTGCCACACGTAGTCGCCCCCCGCGCGCGGCATCACGGCGATCAGCCCGGCATAGACGACCACCTCGGCGAGGATGATGATCCCGCTGATGACCAGCGCCGGGATCAGGCCGCCCTCGAAGAAGTACATCTGGCTGATGATGTAGAACCCGAGGGTGACCAGGTTGATGGAAAAGAAGGCGTAGATGAAGGCGTCGAACACCGACCACGAGCGGACGAGGCCGGTTGCCTTGCGAAGAAAGAGCGTGGATTCACTCATGGTAGTCTCCTCCTCTGAGATGAATAGTAATTAGGAACTGGAGATTAGAGATTGGGGATTGGGATCCTGGGATCTGGGATTTTCACCTCCTATCCTGTGGTCAACGTATAACTTTTGATGCCTTTACGCGCATCAAGCTCGACGAGCGCGCCCTGCAATACCCCTTGCTCGTAGAGGCTCCCGGCGTTGATGGACAACGTCTTGCCGAGCCGGGCCGTGCCTTTGCCCTCGTGGATGTGGCCGTGCAGCGAGAGGAGCGGCTGATATTTCATGATCATGTCCCGCACGGCGGTGCTGCCTACGGGGATGAGCGCCCGCCCGGCTTCCTTGACGTTCAGGTCCGCGTCAATCTCGGGCGCTTCGTCCAGGTTCGAGCCGTAGGGCGGGCAGTGAAAATTGAAGACCATTTTGCGCATGTCGACGCCCTTCGGGATCATTGCCTCGAGCTTGGCCGCCAGCTCCGGCTCTGACAGTTCGCGGTAGGTTTTCCAGGGAGTGATGTTCGCCCAGCCAGTGCTGACCATCTGGAACCCGTCGCCAAGCTCCACCACCTTGCCCTCGGCCAACTGGACGTGCTTTGAGCGGAGGACAGCTTCGTCGGTCTCAGGCGAGTCGTCATTGCCCGGACAGACATAGCAGCGTTTGCCTGAGCCGTTCAGCTTTTCGTCGGCCAGCCCCATCCACTTTTCCAGCACGCTCAGCATCTGCTGGTGGAAGAAGGCGTCCACTTTGGCCGGGTCGGCCTCGAATTCGGCCAACTGCTCCGGCGTGACGCGGAAGGGATAATAGCCGCGGCTGCCCACGCGCCTCTCCATGTCGCGCACCTCGTCCTCGGTGTTGAGGAGGAATTGCTGCTGCAGGAGCGTCGCCTTGTAACGGCCATCCGGCAGCTGCGTGATGGGTACCAGCGCCTTCCCGGTCATGTCGCCGCCCAGGATCAGCACGTCCACGTTGTAGAACTTGCCCGCGTTCAGGAATTTCTTCCAGCAAATTTCCGAGCCGTGCACATCTGTGGCAAAGAATAAGCGTGTCAACGCGGCCTCCGTGTGGTGTGCACGCAAAACATGTCAGCCGCACCCTGAGCGGAGCGGCGGGCGTCCTTCGACTGCGCTTTGCTCCGCTCACGCGAAGCGTGCCCGCCGCGCAGTCGAAGGGACGGCAGGCGACCTGACAACCTTTGCGTGCACACTCCGGGCGTGAGTCGGGCGATCTGGTTGTCGCCAGAAGTATATTACTCTGACCTAAAAAATCAAATTGCGAGAAGCCCGTTTTTTTCGCAGAAAACGGGCTTCTGCCGCGAATCAGTTAAACCTCTCCGGCCGGTAAGGCCTCAAGTCTACGTCCGGTTTCTCGCCGCTGGCCACCTGCGTCACGAGCTTGCCCGTCGCCGGGCCGAGTGACATGCCCAGCATCGCATGACCGGCGGCGACGATGAGGTTGTCGAACTCGCGCGCCCGCCCGATCATCGGCAACCCGTCCGGGGTGCAGGGGCGCAGGCCGCGCCAGATTTCGAGCGGCTCCAGGCGCTCCAGCCCCGGCATATACTCGCGCGCCGCGCGCTCAATCGCCGCCACCCGCCGCCGGTTGATGGAGAAATCCAGCCCGGCCAGCTCGAGCGTCCCCGCGAAACGCAGAACGTCACCCATCGGCGTGGCGATCACGCGCGCCTCGCCCAGGAGCAGGGGGATCGTCGGAGATTGTTCGGGGCGTCTGATGGTAATGCTGTATCCTTTCGCCGCCTGGATCGGGACTTTGAGCCTGAGGTCGCGCGCGACGACCGGCGACCACGCCCCCGCCGCCAGCACAACTTGAACGGGATGGAAGTCGCCGCGCGTGGTTTTGACCGCCGCTACCTTCCGACCGGAGACCTCAAACCCCAGCACTTCCGTTCCACGGCAGATGTGGACGCCCTTTTTCTCGGCCAGGCCCGCTAATCCGCGCACAAAATCGGCCGGGCGCAGATGGGTGTCGCCGGGGTAATACACGCCGCCCACCACGCCCTCGCGCACGTTCGGCTCCATCTGGCGCACCTGCGCGGCGTCCAGCGCTTGCGCCGTGATGCCATATTCGTTCAGCCGGTGAGCCTCCTCCACGCCCGCGGCGAGCCTGCTCCGAGTCCGGTAAATGGCGAGCAAGCCTTTACGCTGGTAGCCGAACTCAAAACCATCGAGGGCAGCCAGCGCATCGTAAAGCGCGAGGCTCAGGTGGCCCAGGTCGCGCAGCGCGGGGATGGCCCGGCGCATCGGCCCTTCGCGGGCGGCGAGGCTGAAGCGCAGGAGCCACTCGAACAACTTGAAATCGAAGCGGGGTTTGATGTAAAACGGGCTTTCGGAGTCGAGCAGCCACTTCAGTCCGCGCGACAGCGCGCCCGGCGCGGCCAGCGGGACGCTGTGGCTGGGGACGATTAACCCGGCGTTGCCGTATGAACTGCCGGCGGCGATGTCGGCCTGCTCGACCAGCGTGACTGACTGCCCGCGCTCAGCCAGATAATAGGCCGAACAGACGCCGATGACGCCGCCGCCGATGACCAGTGTATCCATTGCCATCTCAACCCGAGGTGAATTTGCCCGGCAAGTATATTTCCCTCCCCTGAAAGGTCAAATTGAAAAACTGGCTGACCTCGACTATCATGTCGCCATATTCACAGTGAAGGGAAGCGACGCATGTCTCAATCATTTCTGGATCGTCTCCGCTCCGGCGAAATCCTGGTCTCAGACGGGGCGACGGGGACCAACTTGCAGGCCCGTGGCCTGATGCGCGGCATGGCCTCAGAGCAATGGGTGCTCGATAACCCCGAGGCCATCGTGCGACTCCATCGGGACTTTATCGAGGCCGGGTCGAACATCGTGCTCACCAGCACTTTCGGCGGCACGGCGCTGCGCCTGGAGCATAATGACCTGCACATGCGCGCCGCGGAGATCAACCGGCGCGCGGTGGAACTGGCGCGCCAGGCGAGCGGCGGCCGGCCGGTTCTGGTGGCCGGGTCCATGGGGCCGACCGGGCATTTGCTTGAGCCGTTGGGGCCGCTGACGCGGGGTGACGCCGTCAAAGCCTATGCCGATCAGGCGCGCTGGCTGGCGGAGGGCGGCGCGGATTTGCTCCTGATCGAGACCCAGTTTGACCTCGCCGAGGCTGCTGCGGCGGTCGAGGGCGCGCGCTTAGTCACACGGTTGCCGCTGATCTGCTCCTTCAGTTTCGATATGGGCCGCCACACGATGATGGGCGTGCAGCCCGCGCAGGTGGCGCGGGAGTTCACCGCGCTCGACGTGGACGTGATCGGCGTCAACTGCGGGCGCAGCCTCGACGAGAATCTGGAGGCGCTGAAGGCCATGCGCACGGCCACCGATAAGCCCATCTGGATGAAGCCCAACGCCGGGCTGCCGCGCATGGGCGACGACGACGCGGCGATCTACGACGTGACCCCGGCGATGATGGGCGAGGCCGCCATCCAATGGCGCGCCGTCGGCGCGCAAGTGATCGGCGGCTGCTGCGGCACCACGCCGGAGCATCTGCGAGCGATTGCGCGGACCGCGCAGGCGGCGAGAGTTGCGTAACCTATGCCCCTGATCCACGAACGCATTTTCCGCGTCCGCTATTACGAGTGCGACGCCTACGGGCACGTGAACAACGCCAATTACCTGCGCTACATGCAGGAGGCCACGTTCGACGCCTCCGCCGCGGCGGGCTACGATCTCGCGCGTTATGAAGCCCTGGGCTGCCTCTGGCTCGTCCGCGAGACCGACATTGAATATTTGCGACCGCTGCGCTACGGCGACTCGGTGCGCGTCAAAACCTGGGTGGCTGACTACCGGCGCGTGCGCTTTCGGCGCATGCACGAGTTATATCATGCCGCCTCAGGCGAACTCGCGGCGCGGGCGAGCACCGACTGGGTTTACGTGAACAGCGCGACGGGTAAGCCCGCCCTGGTTCCTCAGGACATGATCGCCGCCTTTTTCCCCGAAGGCGCGCCGCCCCCGGCCTCGCCGCCTGACCCGTTCCCGGAGCCTCCGCCGCCCCCGCCAGGCACCTTCAAGATGCGGCGGCGCGTGCTCTGGCCCGAAATTGACGGCGTGCGCCACGTCAACAATGCTAATTACCTTTTGTATGTGGAGGATTGCGGCTTTCAAGTCGGGGACCATTTTGGCTGGCCGTCTCAACGTATGTGGGAGGCCGGCTTTGCCATCCTCCCGCGCCGTCACCGCATCGAATACCGGCAATCGGCGGTCTTCGGCGACGAGGTGGAAGTGGCGACGTGGGCCTACGACATTCGACGGGCCACCGGGACCCGGCATTACCTGGTCACACGCGCCTCGGATAGCGCGGTCCTGGCGCGCGTCAACTCCCTCTACGTGTGGGTGGACCGCGAGACGCTTCGGCCTATCCGGGTTCCCCCCGTCATCCTCGCCGACTTCGCGCCGAACATCGTGGATGTCGCTCAGCTGGGTCAGGCGTGAACTGTGGACTTGCCGCGCGCCTGCCCGAAATACAGGCGCGGGCGCACTTCTTCTTCGGATGCGCTCTTCTGTACAGGCGTGTCGGCGGAGATCGGTGATAGGGGAGGGGGCTTTAAAGACGAAGAGCCAACAAGGATCATCCTGATGGCTCTTCGTCCTGGTGGAGATGCCGGGACTCGAACCCGGGTCCGAAAGATTCGACCACAGATTTCTACAAGCTTAGCCTCGCAATTTTGGCGTCACCGGCTGCGCCCCGCGGGGCCGGGTCATCAGCCGACCAGCCGCTGGCCCGAAGGCCGTGGTCTTTCATTCAACGCGCGGCAGGTTGAATGGCACTCCGGCCTTTGTCACACTGAGGGCACGCGCCGCCGGAGGGGCTCGTGGTCAGCGGGTCATCACACTTGGACGACCTGGCTCACATGCTCGGCGGGATTAAGCCGCGAGCGGGAGAGCCGCATAGGAAGTGCGGTTGGCACTTGTGAGTTTGCGCTGATTTTGCGGGTTCGGCGCCTCCCGGCTTGCAACCTGTGACCAGCCTCTTCCGTCGAAGCCTGTCATCCCCGGTTACGCTGATAATTATAGCATAACTGCGCCGCGCAAGGAGGTCGAACATGGTAACTTCGTACAACTCTCGCCGCTCATTCAGTTTGCGCCATCCCTACCGTTGGGGACTGCAGCAACAGGCCGGGCGGATTGCGCTCGCCGCGCTGCTTGCCCTCTCGACGCTGGCTGGGCTGGCGCTGTCGGCGCGGCCCGCTCAGGCCGCGGAGTGTCGCACGTACTACACCGTCCGCCTTCCCGGCTAATCAGAAGTTCGAGGTGCGCATGGGCGGGATCGGCGCCCAGGGCCGGAATGGGTCTCTGGTGACGACCACCGACTCTGGCGCGGGCGGCGCATTCACCGCCACCTACACTATTCCTGCTGCCTTGCGTGGGCAATCACAGATCGCCATCCGGCTGGAGAGCCTATCAGGTTACTACAGCTACAACTGGTTCTGGAATAACACGGCCAACTGAAGTCAACTGCTCGTCCAGAAACCCTGCGGGTCAAAACGCCGGAGCATCGCCAGTTCCGCCGAGGTTGGCTCGGGCGTGTGGGACAAGTCCGGCGCAACCCGCAGGGGCCAACCGGTCGCATCCAGGGCTTGTCGAACAGTTACGCCTGGGTGGATCGAAGCCAGGAACATCTCTCGCGTCTCAGCGTCAAAACGCAGGACGCCGAGCGTGGTGATGACGGCGGCCGGCCCTCCACGCGGCAAGCCGACTCTTTCACGCCAGCCGGGGCCGTCGCCATAACCGGGCGAAGTGATGTAATCCACCCGCGGGACAAACCGGCGTCGTTCGTGAGCCGTGATGATGATGTGGCGTTTGGCGAGGCTGGCGAGGTCGCACGCCCCGCCGCTGCCTGGCAGGCGCGTTTCGATCTTCCCGGGTTCAATCCCCCCGATATAACTTGTGTTTAGATTCCCGAAGCGATCCACCTGCGCGCCGCCGATGAAGCTCACATCCACACAGCCCTGTTGAAGCAGGCCCATCACGTCGGCGGTGTCGGCCAGCCATTGCGCGCGATAAAGGTTGGGGAGGTCGCCCATCGTGAAGATCGGTTCTGGCGCAGGGCTGTCGCGCGTGATCCCCAGTTCGTACACCCCGACCGCGTTGGGCGCATGTGTGCTCTTCGCGAGTTGAAATCCCAGGAGCGGCAGACGCATCCCCACGAAAACCACGTCGCCGTCGCGGATCTCGAGGGCGGCGGCGGTCACCATCAGTTCGGAACGGGTGTATGGGCGGTTCTCAACTTCAATAGCCATAGTCCACCCCCTCCGCGAGCGCGTGGCGCTCGCCCTCCGTCTCGGCCGGCGCGACCTCGAGGCCTTCCGCCTTGCGCACAAACCGCCGCTCGAGCGTGACGAAGCGCGACGCCGCCTCGAGCGGCAGCGGCAGCAGGGCCGCCGGCGCTCGCGCTGCGTCGAGGAGCTGATCGGCTGAGCCTCCTGGGCCGCGCGACCGCCCTGCTGCGGGAGCGCGGCATTCCCTTCGCCGTCATCGGTGCCGCGGCGATGGCGGTGCACGGTGTGAGCCGCGCCACCCGCGACCTCGACCTGCTCGCCGTCGGCACCGCCGCGCTCGAGCCCGACACGTGGCGCGATCTCCGCGCGACAGGCGTCGAGGTCCAGATCCGCCGGGGCGACACCGGAGACCCGCTGGCGGGTGTCGTGCGACTGGCCGTCGCCGGCGAGGATCCGATCGACCTCGTCGTGGGCAAGGCCGCCTGGCAGGCCGACCTCGTGCGGCGGTCGCCCGACTCGGTCATCGAGGACATCAGCCTCCCGGTGGTCGATCGCGCCGGACTGGTCCTCCTCAAGCTCTACGCCGGCGGCCCTCAGGACGCGTGGGACATCGAGCAGCTCCTCGCCTGCCCTGAGCGCGCCCGCGTCACCGCCGAGGTCGAGCGCACGCTGCCGCTCCTGCCGCCGGAGACGCGGCGGCTGTGGGAACGCGTGCGCCACGCCGACTGAAGCGATCGCCGCGAAGCGTGATTTTGCGACCGGCGTCCTCCACCAAGAGGACCGTGTGATCGGCCGTGCAATGTCACGAGCGGTCACGTGCACTTTGAAACTGACCATCGTCATCAGCAGCAGCCCGGAGCGAGAGCGCGTAGGGCGTCGAGCAGGATGTCGCGACGCTTCGCCGGGTCCTGCTCGCTCGTCTGGAGCTGGAGGAATGCCGTGTCGATCCCCGCGTCCAGGTAGCGACGGACG